>ENA-OOXL01000130-OOXL01000130.1-human-gut-metagenome-genome-assembly--contig:-NODE-130-length-23691-cov-1.649898_pt1 | contig 23691 bp, 19 predicted proteins | sample MGYA00241592_ERZ501353 | MGnify/ENA primary metagenome ERZ501353 (study PRJEB25962, sample SAMEA2042738) | human gut metagenome | biome: human gut; feature: human-associated habitat; material: faeces...
TCAGAGCAAGGTTTGTTGTCGTTTTTGTATTCTTCAGAAGTCCACCATACAGAATCCTTGCTGGCTTCATTCATTACGAAGAATTTATCTTTAGGAGAACGACCGGTATAGATACCTGTCATTACATTTACAGCACCCAGTTCAGTTACCTGACCTTTTTCAAAACCTTCCAAACCTGGTTTGGTTTCTTCTGCGAACAGTACATCGTAAGACGGGTTGTGGATAATTTCCTTCACGTCTTGGATACCGTACTTGCTTAAATCTAAATTTGCCATTTCTTTTAATGATTTAAAATGTTGGTATTTGGTTTATAATCTCTTTCCTTAATCTCTTTTTACCTTTGATTTACAAGGAAAAACGGGTGTAGAAAAGCTCTTTTTTTCCTGCTTTTCAGCAGGTCCCTTGTTTTTCGCCTACAAAAGTAATACTTTCTTTTTAAAGAAAAGCTCTATTAGAGAAATTTTTCTCTAATAGGAAATCTTTTATAAAACCATAACAATATCTGCTAACTGAATGTTGCAAATTGGGTGAAATTCGTTTACTTTGCACATCAAAACATTCTATAATTATGAAGGTTATCAACTTTGCCGAGACAAATTCTGTCTTGAACCAATACGTGGCGGAAATTCGTGATGTAGCAGTCCAGGGCGACCGTATGCGCTTCCGCCGTAATATTGAACGCATTGGAGAGATAATGGCGTATGAAATGAGTAAGGAACTGACGTATTCTGTCAAGCAGGTACAGACTCCCTTGGGGGTGGCGTCGGTCAGCACACCCGATGACGAGGTGGTGATTGCCACTGTTTTCCGTGCCGGATTGCCTTTGCATACTGGATTCTTGAATATGTTCGACCATGCCGGGAACGCTTTTGTTTCCGCTTACCGTTATTATAAGGATAAGGAATGCCGTACGGTGGATGTACACATCGAATACATCGCTACTCCGGATTTGTCCAAGAAGACATTATTGATTGTAGACCCGATGCTTGCCACGGGAGAAAGTATGGAATTGGCCTGGAAGGCCTTCGTCACCAAGGGGATGCCGGCCAAGTTGCAGATAGCTTGTGTCATAGCCAGCCAGCAGGGCGTAGAGCATCTGGAAAAGCTGTTCCCTGGAGATGAAGTGACCTTGTGGTGTGCAGCAATCGACCCGGAGATGAACGAGCATTCCTATATCGTTCCCGGGCTGGGAGATGCCGGAGATTTGGCGTTCGGTGACAAGATATAAGGTTCATATATCTTTTCCATCAGCCTTTTCCCAAGTGCGGGCCTATAATGACCCGGTTCATAATAATTGTGGATGTCTTCCGTGTATTCGTTGATACCGGTGAAATCAAATACATTCCGTTTTCCGAAGAAGCGCTTCAGTGTCTTTACGTCGGCAGGGTTTATGTTGACTTGCAGGTAGTCGGGACTGATAATGATTTTTACATCGGTATCATGTTTCCGGCAAATCCACTTTATTTCCTGCAACAGATTGATTTGCTTTTCCCTGAGCACTTGGGGGGCTTCCCGGTATTTCCCGTCTCTATAATTCTTCATTTTCTCTTTGGTGAATTCTCCTTTCCGGTTTTCCCAGTACTTATCTCCCTCTTCCTTTATCATTTTCTCTCTGGGATTTAACACGTCATTGGTTACCGGGTTTCGGGTGGAGCCATAGGGGTTTATAACCCCTTTCATGTAAGGGCGATAGGTATGGAACAGCTTGTAGTCCAGATAGGGGAAGAGAAAGTTCGGGTAGAAGAAGGCTTGGCAGAATTCCTTCTGAAACTTGAAGCTGCTTATTCCCGATATGGCGGGTGGCAGAATGTTGGAATGTCCGGTCAGGCAACGGTCGTTGTGCAATGATTCCTTGTCGATAATCAGCAGCAGGTTCTTGATTGTTGCACCTGCCTTGTCCAGTGCCTTCAGCTTCAGGCAGACGGCGGCAAGGCTTTCGGCATTTCCGAATAGCCGTACGGCTCTTCCGCCGTGGAGGTATTTCTCCCATTCATGGCATTGATAAGCCATAGTGCAGGAGTTTCCCATGATATAGGAGTCGATGGGGATGGTATCCCGGTTGTTCAGATACATCTGCCACCCCACGTGCCCTTCGTTTAGTACAACCGGGGTTTGGTCGTATCGTTCATAGTTCTTCAGGACCATGAAAGGGTCGTCCAGGAAATAGACTGCCAGTAGGGCTATAAAAGGGATAAAAAGGATAAAGAGCTTTTTCATGAAACGTATGGCTGCGTTCCGTTCGCTGTTTTTCTTCATCATGTGTCTTTATTGTCAAAATTGTAAATATATGAAGCTGTCCGAGTTGAACTGTCCCAGTGTGAAAAGTATTATGGCGAGCAGATAATAGATACTCCATCTTACGGCTGCCGGCTGTCGTCCGAGGGCTTCTAGCAAATCATGCTTGGACATGAAATATTCGTAAACCAATATCAGTACGAGTGCGCTTCCTGCCACAATGCTGTTGTGGTCCGGCATTCCGATGTTCATTTCCTTCCAACTGTAATGTACGCCGAAGGAGAGGTGGCTGATGTAGTGGAACGCTTCGGCCATAGAACTTGCCCGGAAGAATATCAGAGATACGGCAAAAAGTAGGTAGGTCCTTACGACGGATAATGTGGCATATAAGCGGCTTCCCAATTGGGCTTTCAGTCTGCGGTGAAATGCTGTGGTCTTCATCTCGTAGAAGATGATGACACCTTGAATTAGTCCGTAGACAGCGAAGTTCCATCCGGCACCATGCCAGATACCCAGTCCCGTGAAGGTCAGCGCCAGACTTAGAAATACGCCCCATTGTCCCCATCCACGCAGGTTCGAGGACAACGGGAGGTACAGATAGTCGCGTACCCAGAATGAAAGCGACATGTGCCATCGGCGCCAGAAGTCGGCAGTGGTCTGTGCAATGAACGGCCGGTTGAAGTTTGGGCTGAGCTTGAATCCCAGCATGCGCGCTCCTCCCAATGCGATGTCGGTATATCCGGAGAAGTCGGCATACAGCTCTATCGGATATAGGAGGCATGCCATCAGCAATTGCACGCCCGAGGCTGTGTATACCGACCCGAAGACACCGTCTATGTATGGGGCGATGGAGTCGGCCAGTATCAGTTTCTTTATTAGTCCCACGACAATCAGTCTCATTCCGTAGACCATGGATGTATAGTCCGTGGCTTTGCAGGACTTCAGTTGGGGGAGCATGTCACTTGCTCTTTCTATGGGACCGGAAAGGAACTTCATGAAGAAGAGCATGTATATCATGAAGTCGGGCAGGCTCTTTTCCGGTTCTTCTTCTTGCCAGTAGATTTCTGTCAGGTACGAAATGGCCTGGAAAGTATAGAAAGAGATTCCCAGTGGAAAGAGAATGTGGCAGTTTGTAAGCCGGTCAGCATACCGGAATGCCAACCAGCTTACAACCAGAAAACACACACCTGAAAAATAAATTCCCTTCATGCCGCTTTCCCGCTTGGCCTGTCCTATCCATTTGCCAAGGTAGAAGGTGGTAAGCGTGAGGATGAGGGCCGTTATCAGAAAAGCGAGGTGGTAGAAGCCTATGAAGAGGCAGCTGGCTGTCAGTAAGGTCGCTTTTCTGAATCGTGAAGGAAGCGTATGGTATAGAATGAAAGTACACGCAAACAGTACGACGAAGTTCAGGGATATGAATGACATTTCCTAGTTGGTTTTGGTTAAAATGGCATGGCAGATGTCTCCCACGTTTTTGAGTTTTACAATATCTCTGAAGGTGAAGCGTACATTGAATTTCTTCTCTATCTTGTTTATCAGTTGCATGTTGGTCAGTGAATCCCATCCTTCCACATCCTGGGCGGTGGTCTCATTGTCAAGTACAATGTTCTCTCTTTTCAGTACCTCCCGAAAGATGAGGCTCATTTCATTCAAAATAGTCTGTGTATCCATTGTCAAGTTTAAATTAGTTCTTGTATTTTCTTTCTGTCTGTTTTGCTACTGGTGTTCAGCGGAAACTGTTCCAGGCAATGCATATGCTTGGGAATCATGTAGTAGGGAAGCCTGCTATACAGATATTCCTCCATCTGCTGTTTGTCGAGCTGTTTCTTCTCTACGACGAGATGTAGTTCGCACTGATTGCCGTTGTCGTATTTGGGAATGACGACTACACGGCATTCACCGTTGAAAAAGTTTTTTGCCACATGTTCAATCTCGCTCAGCTCGATGCGAAATCCTTGTATCTTTATCTGTGAGTCTTTTCGTCCGCAATAGATGATGTCACCGTCGGCATCCATCCGGCAGAGGTCTCCCGTCTTGTAGTATACTTTTCCATTGGCGGTCTCTACGAGGCATTCCCCGGTTTTTTCGGGAGCATTCCAGTATCCACCCATCACTTGATTGCCGCTAATCCATAGTTCGCCGGTTTCTCCGGTAGGCAGCGGGCGACCGTCGTTATCCATAATTAGGGCATCGATGCCTTCAAAAGGCCTTCCGATAGCGGTCATGCCGTTGTGATGCTTGCAGGAGGTGACGGGTATCCGGTAGGCAGTGCAGTAGATGGTTCCCTCTGTCGGTCCGTATAGGTTTATGAAAGAGGCATTGGGGACACATTTTCTGAAAGCATCCAACAGCTCCGCGTCAGAAGCCTCGGCAGTAACCACTAGATATCTAAGTGCGGGGAGGTGTATCTCCGGAAAATAGGGACGTAGCAGCTGGAGCAGTGAAGGGGCCACGGCAGCGAAGGTCAGGTCGTATTTTTCCAGAGTTTCAATTACGTTGATGTATTTCACGCCTTCCGGAGAAACGGTGTATATGCAAGCACCCAGCGTCAGCGGATATAGAAAGGATACGATGGAAACGTCAAAAGTGAGTTCGAACATCTGCAGCATCCGGTCGTTCTCGTCCAGTTGCCAGCCGAGGCGGTGGTAGGCGGTATAGAAAGCATTCAGGTTACGGCGGGAGATGGGTACTCCTTTGGGTTCGCCCGTGCTTCCGGAGGTAAAGATGATGTAGGCATTTTCCTCTTCTGCCGTATGGAGGATGTCTTCTGCGGCATGGAACGTGGCGGAGTTCTCTGCCTGCTCTATTTCGGAGGTACATATCAGTTCCAGATTCCGGGTGTCGAGGTTCAAGACATGGATATTCTCGGTATGCAGCACGAGGCGAATGCCTGCCGAGTCGGCAATTCTGTCGTTCCTATGTTTGGGGTAGGAAGGATGCAGGATGACGTATGTCTTTCCGCAAATCAGTGCAGATAGTATGGATGCGTATGTTTCCAGTCTGTTTTCTGCGACGATGCCGATAATTTTGTCTTCTCTGTCCTTGAATAGGGAGGATATTTTCTGTACGCAAGTTGCCAGCTCTCCATAAGTGCAGGCCGTGTCTTCGATGACGAATGCCGGTCGGTCGGCATATTTGCCGAAGGCTTTCATGATGTCGCCAATCAAGTCATTTGGATACTTTTTCATTTAGTCCGTTATGTTATAGTTCAGTTTTTGCGGAAGCGATGTTTGTCCGTCGTTCATTAAAGACAGTGGTTTCCCGCAATCTCCCTACCGGGAAATCCTTAAGATTTCTAAAAAAGGAGGGATACTGTTCGGAATAAAAGAAACAGAGGGGGCAAATACATACTCACCACAGGATAACACGGATTAACACTGCTAAAAGCTCTTTATTATCAGAACTCCTAAGGCAATCTGTGTTAATCCGTGTTATTCTGTGGTGAGTATGATATACTCTTCGGGCAAAATGGGTTTGCGAACAAAGTCCTTATTTTGCCCAGAACAGTTTGTGGTAGTAAGTGTCTTCGGCTGACACCTCTTTATAGTAGGGATTGTAGTTGACTTCCGTATTCGGGTATCTCCAGCGGTTCGGCACATTTGTGATGGTACCGGCCACTTCGGGGAAGGCCAGGCCGGACGGATAGCCGGTACGTCGGATATCACTCCATGCCTCACGACTGGCTAGGAAACCGAAATGCAGCCACTTTTGGGTAATGATAGCATCCAGCTTGTCTGCATATTCCGTGCTGTTCCATTTGGCAGCAGCGAAAGAGGCTGTTTCTTCGGCAGTGGGGGCATTATACCGGCGTGCGTTTTCACCCGTACTTACCGAGTCGTAATAGTAGTAAAGCGTGATGGACTGGCTGACAGCCTTTTTGAACTCTTCTTCCGCTTTTGCTTCATTCTTTGCCACTCCATACCCCATTTCATAGGATTCCGCTTTCAGGAAATGGATTTCGGGTGAGGCCATTATCAGCATGTCGAATTTATCGTTTTCCCAAAAGAAACCTTTCTGCGTGATTTGTGAGAAACCGGTGTTGCTGGTATTGACTTCGTCTTGTGCCTGCGAGTTGTAATATTCCGTCAGCTCATCTGCCACGGTAAGGTCTGTGCCCAGATAACGGTGTTCGTCCAATTGACCGGTGTTCTGGTTGGTAATCTTCACGGGATTGAAGTTGAGTAGGATGCGCGGGTCATCTTCTCCTTTCACATAAACGCCGCTCAGTGGGTCATTGCTGGTCATATCATAGTTGCCATGGCCCAGCATGCGGTCGATGATGGCGCCCGAAGCGAGTCGGTTGGTTACCCAGTCACCCAGTCCGTGGCCTGCAGTGAAGTTCAGTTGCCCAGACTTCTGGTTGACAATGAGAATGTTGTTTTCTTGTTCCTCTATCAACGGATAGGCTGACGGATTTTCCTTCCGCCTGCAAGTCTCCTTGCGCGGCTACGCGCATGGCAAGGCGCAGTCGCAAGGAGTTTGCATAGCGTTCCCATTTGTCCATGTCCCCGTTGTTGATAAAGTCTTGTGTATTGAAGTTCCTCGGTGTGGGGATGGAACGGAACCGTGGAGCAATTTCTTTGAGCTCATCAAGAATGGTTTTATAAATATCCTCGGCCTTGTCATAATGAGCATACGATTTACCTACATCGTTGGTAAGCGGCAGCGTACAAGCTTCCGAGAAAGGCATATCCCCGAAAACGTCCACTGTGGCGGCAAAGAAATCGTACAACTGTACTTTGGCGGCAAGATAGAATGCCTCGTCCTGGGCTTGTTCTGCCGCGCTTTCTTCCTCGTAGAGAGATTCCAGCTTACGGAACTGGGCCAGTGCCGAATACACATTGTCCCACTGTCCGTCAATAGCGGGTATATAGCCGGGGGTATACATATCCGTAGTGTTGGAGTAGCCGAAGGTTTGTGCATACTTGCCCGTAAACTGTGAATCGAATCCGAAGAACCGGTTGTATTCGTAAACATCATAGTCCTTTACTTTTTGGAAGACTCCTACCATCAGATTGCTGATGGTGACTTGGGTTACTTTGGAGGGGTCTTCGTATTTGCTGTCGAAGTCATAATCCGTACAGCCTGATGTTGTCAGGAGGAATGCTCCCAATGAAACAAGAGATAATATCTTTGTCTTTTTCATACTCTTTTTTGTTTTTTGGATGGTTGTTTTGTCAGAAACTTGCACGAAGTGAAACACCGAAACTGCGGGTAGCTGTGGTAGAACTTCCCACGGTAGCCTGGTTGGCCCAGGATGTTCCGACGGACGACTCCGCATCGTAGTTTTTCAGTGCTTTGTAGAAGTAGAAGAGGTTACGTCCGAAGACCGACACACTCAGCCGGCCCAGTCCCAGTTTGGAGATCATCTTTTCGGGAAATTGGTAGCCGATGGTCAATTCACGCAGTTTGACATAAGAATTGTCGAATACCGAATGGCGGTATGTCAGCTGTTCGGCCTCCGTTCCCCAATTATAGGTGGTGTTGTAGTAATAGCCTGCCGGAATGATACGTGTGTTTCTTTCGCCAGTGGAGGCCACTACACCCGGAAGGATGATGCCGTCGTGGTAGATTATCTCTCCGTTGGGGCCGGCACCCGTGGAAGGGTCTACTTGTACCGGAATTCCGCTGGAATTGTTGTCGCCCGGATAGTAATAGGACAGTCCGCCGTGTTCCGTATCGCGGTACTTTAGGGATTCGGGTGTCAGACCCACTGCGGTGGCATATTGGTTCATTTCGTTGATGACATCTCCTCCGATGCGGAAGTCGATACTGAAATCGAGGAATACATTCTTGTAGGAGAAAGAGTTGAATAGACCTCCTACGCCTGCCGGATTGATGTTGCCGACTTTCTGCAATTCGGTTTGGTTGAGGTAAAGACCTTTATCGGAAACGAGGTACTCACCGTTTTCGTTCACCTGGGGAACCTGCGCATAGATGTCACCCATTGGCTGGCCTTCCACAGCTTGTATTTTTATTCCACTGCCTCCGGAGTTGAGTATTTCCAGATAGGGCACTCCATCGGCCAGTTTCACTACTTTGTTCTTATATACACCATAGTTGGCTGTCAGGTCCCAGCGGAAATCTCTGGTCAGTATGGGAGTGGCACTGATTGATATATCCCAGCCGTGGTTGGCTACCTCGCCCACATTCATCAACACATTCTTTACGCCTGATGTGGAAGGTTGCGGCGTGGAGAGTATCTGGTCCTTTACACGGTTGTTGTAGTAAGATACATCTATACCCAACCGGTTGTTTAAGAACTTGCTTTCCAGACCTATCTCGTATTCGTACTTCTTTTCCGGACGGATATCTGCATTCCCCCATGAAGAGGGAATGGTGTTCCAGGTGAATCCGTTGTCCGAACCTTGCTCGTAGACGATATTGGCGGTATAGGTTTCAGGAGCATTTCCTACGATACCGTATGAGAGGCGCAGTTTTCCATAGTTCCACCATGACGGCATGTGGAAGGCTTGGGTGAAGAGGAAACTCAGATTGGCGGAAGGATAGAAAAAACTTTGGTCTTTTAGGGTAGACGAGCGTTCCTGGCGTCCGGTCAGTTCAAGGAATAGATAGTTGTCCCATCCCAGGCTCAGTGTACCCATATAGCCGGTTTTCAGTAGTTCCATACGTTGCAGGGTACTGCTTGGCGTGTAGCGGCTGGCATTGAGGTCGAACCAGTTTTCCGTGACAAGCCCGCCATTGGTGGAGACCCTGATATTGTTCATATTTTCGTAGCGTCCGGTCCAGCCTACGGTGGCGGCAATGTCGAAGCGGTTGATATTATAGTTGAAGTTCAACATAACATCTCCATAGACAATGTCGTAACGGCGGTTGATGGACTGGAAGCTACCGTTGGGGTCGTATAGGGAATTGGGTTGTTCGCTTTCATATTTCAGTGTTTGCTTCACATCTGTGATATCAGTTGAAACCTGGGCGCGCAGACTCAGCCAGTTGGTTATCTGCCAGGTGGGGCGAATCATACCGATGAGCCGGTTCTCTGTCTCGTCGCTATGGTGATGGTACATATTCCACAGCATGTTGTTCACTCCGGTGGCGTAACTGGGGTCGTAGGCCCATGATTCCTCAGGAGTCAGCGTGGCGTTTCCTCCGACAAAGGTATTACGGTATCCCAGACTGGTGACGTAACTTTGTTTCAGATAGGGAATGTCCAGGAAGGTGGAGAACATGTTGCCGAAACCGCTGTATAGGTTGAGCGAGGTTTGCGGGCGGTCTTCTACATTCTGTACGATGTAGTTAAGGGAGTATTCCAGTTTCAGCGGTTTCGCCAGTTGATACGAACCGGTCAGCTTGAAGTTGTGTTTGGTGAAGCTTCCGGTCAGGGCATTGGGAATCTCGTCCATGAATGTGTAGGAGAAGCGGTTGCTGGTGGTTTCCGTCCCTTGTGAGATGGCGAGATTGTAAGTCTGGGTCCAGCCGGTGCGAAACAACTCTTTCCACGGGTTGTCGGTCAGTGCCTGGTAGGGGCGCATCTTCCCGTCCCAGTAAAGTACCTCGCTGCCGTCGTATTTCGGGCCGAAGGACAAGGTGGTGGAACGGAGGCTTTTGTAGCTTTGTCCGTTTAGGGTTCTCTGATAGAAGCCTCCCGTCTGTTTCTCATAATCGCTGTATGCGGTGTTGTAGGTTCCCGGCCCGTATACGGTCTGTACTTTTGGTAGATAAGCCGGTAAGTTTGCCATGACTTGGGCATTGAAGTCCACCGTCAGCTTGCCGCTTTTGGCGCGCTTGCTAGTGATGACTACCGCACCGTTTGCAGCCTCCGAGCCGTAGAGAGCTGTGGCGGAAGCTCCTTTCAGAATACTGAGGCTCTCGATGTCCTCTGGGTTGATGTCTACCAGACCATTGGAACGGATTTGTCCGTCGTTGCCAAATTCGGCGAAGTCCGTGCTTTTACCCGTGCCGCCGTTGCGGATGGGTACACCGTCCAGAATGATGAGTGGCTGGTTATTTCCAGTGATGGAAGTCAGTCCGCGTACGTTGATGGAGACAGCTCCGGCAGAACCGCCTTGTGTCTGTGTGATGCGGACTCCCGGTGCTTTACCGTACATGGCAGAGGCAAAGTTGGGTGCTCCTGCCTTTACCAATTCGTCTGCACTGATGGTACTGATGGCATAGCCGACACGTTTCGTGTCTTTTTTGATACCCATTGCCGTTACTACGACTTCTTTCAGTTGCTGGGTATCTTCGCTGAGTGTAATCTTCAGGTCGCCTTGCTTTTTTCGTTTTGCCAGGTTTATCTCCCGGGTAGCATAGCCCATGTAAGCGATAGAGAGTGTTGCATCTGCAGGAACGGTCAGTGTGAAGTTGCCGTCCACATCGGTAATGACGCCGTTGTTGGTGCCTTTCTGTATGACGCTGGCACCGATAAGCGGTTCTCCCGTTACATCTCTTACAATGCCTGTAATGGTTCGGTTCTCTTGTGCAAAGGCTGTTCCGGTGAAAAGAAATGTTAATAACCAACTTGCAATAATCAAACTTTTTTGGAAGTGCGACGCTGAATGTGGAATGTCACACCGTTTTCTCATCCTGATTTTCATACTACTGAAAAATAATTGATTTATCTTATTATAAATGTTACGTCCTTTCGGCGGATATTTTAGCAAGAGGTATGCCAAACGAAAGGCAGACTATCCTTTTAAGGATGAATAATATTGATAATCAATTGCTTATTTTCTATCGGGAAAAAGGAAAGTTCGGGTGTTTGTGGTGTGGAGATGTGGAAAAAATCCACAGTAGGTATTCCACAATTTCCCTCTCTTCCCTTGAAGTCTTGTTCGTCGGAGGTCTGTTCTATCGCTGCAATAAAATCTGGTGCAGTTGCAGTGGTTGCATTTTCTTTTCAGGGTGGGAGTGTTTTTGACCTTTATCTGGGAAGGATTACTCGAACGAAGGAACTATCAGCCTGCGGTTTGTGAGAGAAAGGATAGGGAGGTACTCTTACTTTTAGGAAATTAATATCATGTTTGCACCTTATTTGTTTCGTGCAAACATAATATTAATAAGAAATGATACAAGCTATTAATATTGCAACTCAAAAGTGTGGAAGCAAAATTTGCTTCCACACCGTTTCACAAACAGAAATACTGATACACAAGAAGCTAACATGAAGTAACACAAGTTATTAATTTCTTGTATCACATCTTATTTATATCGTACCTGCACGAAATCAATATCCTGCAAACACGGTATTAATTCCATCTCCTCCCCCTTCAAATGCAATCAGAACAAATGCGTACAGCCACACAAAGCCAAGACTTCAATACTGTTTTCCTCTGTGCTTTATTCAGAGAATGAAGGTATTTATTACGTCGGACATAAGGAATCAACAGTATGCAACGGCCATGATGCAATCGCCTAACGGCCATCAACAACCCGCTTAACAGCCGTCAGCAGATCGCCGCACGACCATTAGGCGCTGATAAGGCAATGAGTAAAAGGGAACACTCCCCTATACACAAACAAACAAAGCCCTATATACAACGGATTGAAAGCAGCGGTCTTCCTTAGAATATCCTGATGAAAAGCAATCCCAGCCCGATGGCAACGCCAGTCGAAACAAGTCCGGGAAGCATGAACGAGTGGTTCAGCACATACTTGCCGATACGGGTAGTTCCGGTACGGTCGAAATTAATGGCTGCTACTACGGTGGGATAGTTGGGAATAAAGAAGTAACCGTTTACGGCCGGGAACAGAGCAACCAGTATCATAGGCGAAATGCTCAAAGCGATGCCCAAAGGCATCAGTGCGCGCACAGTGGCGGCTATAAAGCAGAATCGACATGGCAAACAAGGCTATCCCGAACAGCCACGGCATTTGCCTCACCACTCCCTCGATGGACTGGGTCAACTGAAGCATGTTTCCCTGAAGAAAAGTATCTCCCATCCAGGCAATGCCGAATATGGCAATCACCGCCTGCATGCCTGCCGGGAAGACGGAGCCTTGCGTTGCCTTCATGCCGTCGGTGCGAGTCAGCAGCAAGATGAGGGCGGCGGCAGAGAGCATCACGATTTCGATAATGGCGGACATGCCGAGTCTCACCGTCTCGCCGTCTATCACGAAGGCAGGACGCAAACTGTCGAACGAACCAAAGAACACAATAAAAGCAGTGGCAAGGATAAAGATAAGCACGGACAAGACGGCATGCCGTTTATTGTGTATATCCTTTATCTCCACCTTCTTGACATCAAGATAGCCTTCGGTCAACCTCTTTCTGTACTCCGGGTCGTCTGCCAGCTCCTTGCCCACCTTCATGGAGAACAAGGCGCCCACAAGTACCCCGATAATGGTAGCAGGAATCGTTATTTTCAGAATATCAAACAAGGTGACATCAAATCCCGCCAGCAACCCAAGCAGTGCGACGGTGGCAGCCGAAATGGGACTTGCCGTAATAGCCTGCTGCGAAGCAATCACCGCAATGCCCAGTGGCCTCTCGGGACGAATCTTGGTCTCCGTGGCAACCTCGGCAATCACGGGAAGCACCGAATATGCCACATGTCCCGTGCCGGCAACAAAAGTAAACAAGTAGGTCACAATAGGACTCAAGATGGTGACCTGCGAAGGATTCTTCCGCAACAACCGTTCCGCCAGCTTTACCATATAATCCAGTCCGCCAGCCGCCTGCATGCAGGATGCGGCAGAAATGACGGCGGCTATCATCAACATAACGTCAATGGGAGGTGATGTAGGCTGCAATCCGAAACCAAACGTCAGAATTGCCAGACCTATCCCTCCCATTACACCTAGTCCAATGCCGCCCAAGCGGGCGCCTATAATGATAGCTACCAATACGAATGCCAATTGCAAGGCCATATACTCTACACTTTTTGATTCATGTGCAAAGATAAGTCATTTCGTATTATGGCTACTCACCTACTTCTATTTTAACTGCTTGTTTTAACTCCACACTCAAAGAGGCATCATCCTTTAACGGTGTCCAGAACACCCGGCGGCATTCATTCTTCTGTAAAAGACAACGATGATAGCGGCTGCCGGACAGATGCTCCGTATCGATATGGAAGGAACCGGTATTGACATCCCAATCGGCTATCTCGTCCAGATTCAGATAAAGGTTGCGCACTGTGCCGCTGTTGAAATGCAAGCTCTGCGCCTGCGCCGCAAGCGCAGTGACATGGCAATCTTCCAGCCGGGCAAGGTATCGCGTGCGGAAAGAGAGCGTATCGCAACGGAGTCCGTAGAAATTGGCTTCCATATCTTCCACATCTACCACAACCGCTTGTACCTCCGCAGGCAACCGCAATTCCATCCCTTCTGAACGAACCCTTATCCAAATGTCATTCTGAAGATGCTGTTCCAGCTTATCCTCCGGAAAGTCAAAGGTGACGAGCAGGGTATCGCCAACGGAAGTCATCGACATAAAAGCCTCCATATCCCCTGCATAGGAGAAACTGCCCTGCTGCAAAGAGTCTCCGGCAGTTACCTCCAACGGCACTTCCCCGAACGAGAACATACGCTCTGCCTCCACAATACCTTCTTTTTTCTGTTTCCACACCACCGGAGGCTGTGTCAGCTTCAACACCCTGCACGAGGGCAGCTGCACCGTTTTCCGTTCTCCGCCGATTTCCATAAAATTATCTTTCTGAGTGACATTGCGGTCCACCACATAGAACATGAGTCCGCATACCATTGCCACACCGGTAACCAGCATTCCTATCATTATATAAGTCGTTCGTTTCATAACTGTCTTCTTTTATTTTTGTTTCTTGATAAACTCCTGATACATCCCGGACAACTCCTCGGCAGAGATGCCCAGCGTGAAAATCTGCTTGAAGAAATAATCCACTTCCTCCTTCAGAAAATACTCTTTCCTCAACGAGAGAATCAGCTTGCGTGCACCTACCGACACAAAATAGCCGATACCCCGCTTGTTATAAATCACTCCTTGCGTCTGCAAGTAGTCGTACGAACGCATCACCGTATTGGCGTTGACCTCTACCACAGCCGCATATTCCCGTACCGAAGGAATACGTTCTTCCTCCTGATATTGCCCGAGAAGTACCTCGTCGCAAATGCGGTCTGCTATTTGCAGGTAGATGGCTTTGCTTTCCTTAAAGTTCATAGTTACCAGCGATTAATGATTTCGGACTCCTTGAAACGGAAATAGGCAAGCACCCAGTTGAAAAGGGCGAAAAACGAAGTTATAAAAATCAGCCAGTCACTCGATGCTTCCCTGTTGATATAAGGCTCGGTCATAAAAAAATTATTGGGTAGAATGGTTTCCAGACACAATACAGCTATCAGGATATATGAAACGAAGATGCAGACACCGGCCGCAAAAGTCTTGATAAGTGCATTTTTGGGCCAGACCGTACTGCCCAGCAGGAAGAAAGACTGTAGGAAAAAGTAGCAGCTCAGGAATATACCCACCACAGCCGGTCCGCTTCCTATCGTCTCATAGAAACGGTTCGTGTTACAGCAGAATTCCCACAACGGAAAGGAGTGAACGACATGCAGCTCCGGGTAGGCCAGAAGATAGAAGACGACTCTTGTCAAGTCCGCCAGCTTGAAAGCTATCAGAAAGACCAAGATAAAGCCGCAGGTAGCCACCAGCCAGCGGGCAAAGAATTTCTCGAACATGGTGGCAGGTGTCATGAGCACAACGGTACGACTCGTCTTGCTTTTCATCCTTTCCATGGCAAACGAGGCGCTAATGCATCCCCAAATGACAAGTCCCCAAAGAAAGAATCTGGACTCAAACTCCCAGATAGGGTCCATGCCCACAGCTCCCGCTTCCAGATTGTGATACTGATAGTATCCATTCCAGACAAAGACTATGGCCAACATTCCGTAGACCATCACCGAGCGGAGTATATAGGTCTTCCAATTCTCCACCATCTCTTTGCGGCATACGTTCACAAAGCGATGCAAACTAAAAAAGGTATCGCGTATCATTATTCATTTGTTTTAGTGTGAAACATTTCCGCTATCTTCCCAGGCTCTGCAAGTACGGCGCCAAACAGCAGTTCAAGATTAATCTCCGATTCCTCACCTTCCGTATTGGGCAGCATCAAGAAATTGCCTTGTACGGAGGGAAGCGTGTACAAGGCAGTCGCAGCCAACTCCCGGTCGTCACTCTCCAAGAAGAACAGCTTACTGCAAATGCTGGCAGTGGATTCGTCCAGCAATACGCGGCTGTTGTCCATAATCAGCACATGGTCCAGTACTTTGTCAATGTCACGCACCTGATGGGTGGAAATGACAATCGTCTTGTCGTCCGACATACCCGAAGCCAGAAATTTGCGGAACTGGCTCTTTCCCGGAATATCCAGTCCATTGGTAGGCTCATCCATCAGCAGCAGGGAAGTATTGGTGGCCAGCGCAAAACTCATGAAGATTTTCTTTTTCTGCCCCATGGACAAGGCTCCCAAATCAGCATCCATATCCATCTCGAAGAAATGTAGGTACTTCACCATGTCTTCCTTGCTGAAACGGGGATAGAACTTACTGTTCAGTTCAATATAGCTGACCAAGGAAATAGGAGGCAGCTCGAACTCCTCGGGTACCAGAAACATGTCCTGCAACGTGACGGGCAACCGGCGGCGCATGTCGGTATCATGATACATCACTCTCCCACGTTTGGGAGCCAACAAACCGCTCATCAGATAGAGCAACGTAGACTTGCCGGCTCCGTTCTTACCCAACAGACCGTAAACCCGGCCGGCTTCCAGCGAAAGTGAAAAATCGCTCAGGACTTCTTTCCGCCCCTTGCGATAACTAAATGAAATGTTTTCTACTTGTAACATACGCTTGGATGAATTAAATATCTTATTGTTTATGTGTATTAGTATAATAGTACACCGCAAAAGTAGACATTCTTTTCAATACGACAAGCGTTTCAAGAAAAAAAATGCTCAGAATAAGGAACAATTCTATTCTTTGGTTCGAAATTAGCCTCACACGCAAGAAGATTAGGACACTTCCGTATCCATTTAGGACTCTATATTTCCTGCCACTTGCTTTACATTTGCAAAGGAGCTAAAGACATGAATATGAAAAACGAAGAAAAGATTTACCAACTTAACACATACAATATAGCAGAATATACAAGTACGGACTATACCGACAACGATATTGCTATACTTGGAGATTTCAAGAACTTGCTTTTCAACAAGTATTTCAAGTTGAATGCAAACATCTATGTGGTCTGTGTAAAAGGAAGACTGCAGATAAACATCAATACCCAAAAATATGCTATCTACCCCGGTGAGATGCTGATTTGTATGCCCAATATGATTCTGAGCAATTGCACAACCAGTTCCGACTTCAAGGGCGCCATGTTCTGTCTGTCGACCCAGATTACACAGAAGTACCTTCATAAAAGTAGTGACATATGGAACAAGGCTTTCTATATCAGCCAGAATCCGGTAGTACGCATTGACAAGGACAGAGTGCAACTGTTCGATTTATACTATAAGGTGATACGTGCCCGAATGAAACAAGCGGAGCAGCCCTACTACAAAGAAGTCATCAGGTCGCTGATACGCACCATGCTGTATGAGCTGCTGGCAGATTTAAACCAGTTGAGCACCCCTCCCGAAAGCCAAATGGTGAAGCGGAGCAACATTCTATTCAAGAGATTCCTCGACCTGCTGGCCTGCACCGAGGTGAAAAAACGTTCTATTTCCTATTATGCGGGTAAGCTGTGTGTTACTCCCAAATATCTTTCCACCGTCTGCAAAAAGGTCAGCGGAAAGACAGCCTTCGAGTGGATAAACGATTATGTGGTCGAAGACATCAAATATTTTCTGAAGTATTCCAATAAGTCTATCAAGGAGATTTCCGAGCATCAAGATTTCCCCAACATCTCCTTTTTCGGGAAGTATGTGAAGACACACTTAGGCACTTCACCCACGGACTACCGCAAGCAATCACTGCCTCCAAGGGGGACCCTGCAACAAAAAAGGAGGAGCTAAGAATCACTCTCCACTCCTCCCGACACGACAAACAACTAAAATTATTCACTATTTGATGCCGTCCAATGCCCTTTTAGCAGTAGCATTAGCGGGGTCTATAGCCAGAATTTTATTCCAGTACTCTTTCGAAGTAGCATAGTCACTCTTCAACAGATAGTAGTAGCCCAGATAACTGTAACACTCTATCAATGCAGAGTTGTACCTCGGTTCGTTTTTGGCAAGCAGTACGTCCACCACCTTCTCGTAATAAGGTTTCGCCAATCCCTCTGTAGTTTCGGGGTCCATGGCAGAGTGTGTGCGGGCGCGCCACATATCTCCCAAATAACTGTCGGGAGCTTGTTCGGCAACAAGTGCGAACACAGAGTCGGCAGCCTGCAATGCCGCCATGCGGTCGGCAGACTGAACGGAGAGAGTGTCCGAGGACGTACCCTCTCCGTAGTACAGACGCCCTAACTGGAATAAGTTTTCGGACGTCTTTTTATCTTGTGCCAGCGAGTCATAGTACTTTTTATAAGCAGCAATGGCTTGGGTATAGTCGTTTTTCAATTCATAAGCATCGGCAATCTCACGCCACAAATCCACCTGACTCTCATCCTTCTCCAATGCCTTACCATATTCCTCAATGGCCTGGTCATATTTCTTCAGAGCACTCAACAGAGCACCGTGATAGCGGTAATCCAAGCATGAATAATCGGCATTATCCGAAGCATTGAAGAAAGCATCGGCAGCCTTCTCTGCCTCGTCATAACGCTTGAGGTCGACATTGTTGTACATCACAAGCCGGTTGAATGCGGCATGGCGGGCATTCTTCTGCAAACCTTTCTGCGCCACCGCCAAGGATTTCTCGAAGTCGTGGTTCAGGAATAGTGCAAAAGCATATTTAAGGATGTCATCTTCCGTAGCCACGGGAGTATCGATGAACTTGGCATAGGTGTCGGCAGCCTTGCCAAAACGGTTGGTGGCGTAATACACTTCCGCCAGCTCCTTGTCTGCTTCCAGGCAATCCGGAGCTATGGCCTTCAGCTGGTTCAGCTTCTCTATGGCCTGCGAAGGACTGGCAGACTTGTATGCCTGCGCATATTTCAGATACGCATCCTTATAATTCGAATCAAAATAGATGGCTTGCTCATAAAGCTGGCATGCCTTTCCGATATCTTTCCGGGCAAAAGCGATGTCACCCTCGAGTACAGAAACTGCCGGAGCCTTGTTGTCGGCCTTTCTTGCCATCTCCAGATAGGTTTCCGCCTCTTTCAGCTGTCCTACATCCAGATAGGCACGGGCCACGGAAGTCACAAGCTCCACATTTTTCTTGTTCTTGCCCTTCAGCAGTTCTCCGGCTGCGTCGGAAGCCTGCTCCGGATTCGTCTTTATCAGACTTTTTACTTTATCCACCCCCGCCTGCCATTCGGGCACCGGCGTTTGTGCGGCGAGCGTACCTGCAAACAGCATCGCTCCCAAACAAAATACAAATCTACGTTTCATGTTAGCATTCATTTTAGTTATTCATCCTTGACGTTCACCACGCGCACCGGTTGGGTGGCGGGGACCAATCCCGACTTCAATATAATCCGCTGTCCCCGGTCGGAAGCGAGGAAAGAGGCAAATCCCCACGGAAGTGCGCTCCGCGGATCATTCAACAAGGCATAGATGCTGCGTGCCAACGGATAATCACCGTAATACAAATACGCCTGATAGGGTTTGTAACTGTTGTCCGGCATGGCCTTGTCAGCAGCACTGACGGACATCAGCCGCACCTCTTTACTGAAAGAGAGCCCCGTACTGTCATTCCGGTCGCTCAGCCAGTTCACGCCGATAATACCGATGGCATCAGGCGTGCGGGCCACGTAGTCAATCACCTCCCTATTGGTTTTCAACGCTTTCAACTGACTGGAAAGCGGTACACCCTTACAGATGGAATCGACAGCAAAACGTACGGTACTGGAGTTCTTGTTGTCAAACACAAGACTGATATCCCCCAGACGGGAAGCCGGATAGATATCTTTCCACTGCTTCGCATCACCCGTCAGGATGCGGCGGATGTCCTTCACACTAATCAATGAATCTGGATTGCCAAGATGGGTTATCAATGCCAGCCCGTCCGTAGCAATCTTTATCTCCTGCGGAAAAAACTTCCGGCTATTGAAGGAATTCATCTCTTCGGGAGTCAGTCTGCGACTGGTTATTGCCAACCGCAGACTGTCCTTGAGCAAGAGGTTGACGGCATCGACTTCCGTCACATAACGGGGCACAATTCCTGCCAAGGGGAACAGTCCTTCGAACACGTCAATTTCTTCCTGCACAATAGGCTGGAAACTTTCGTCCGCAGCAATTGCAATCACACCGGAGGTATACGTATCCGTTTGTCCGTCCTTGGGCTTGCTTTGGCAGGCAGACAGCAGAGTCAGCAGCACCAGCAAGCCTGAAAGCTGAAGTTGTTTCACCGTTTTCATAACACACACACTTATTGTAATCTAAACATCACCGGTATCGTATATTTCACCGATACGGCCTTACCATTCTGCTTGCCGGGAATCCATTTGGGCATGGACATAATCACACGGACAGCTTCTTTATCCAGATAGGGGTCTACACCTCTCAGCACTTTCACATCACGCACCTTGCCGTCGGCACCTACCACAAACTGGCAGGTTACACGCCCTTGCGTACCGTTTTCCTGGGCAATGGTCGGATACTTCATATTCTTGCTGATGAACTGCATCATCTCGGCCTGACCACCGGGGAACTGGGGCATCTGCTCTACCATATCGAAAACCTTTTCAGGTTCCGGTTCGGCCTGCGTCACCACTTGTTTCAAGTCGGCGATGTCCTTGCCGTGTTCCTCGTCATTACCTTTCACGTCGGCAATGGAGATGGCAACTTTCGTTTCCGTCAGTTCTGTCTGGCTTTTTATTTCATCCTCGTCCCTCACTTCCTCATCCTTTTTGATGACGGGAGCGGTAAACTTAATGGAGCTTTTCAATGCAGGCGGCGGTGGGGCCACGGGCTCTATCCGCTTCATCTCTTCCTGCTTGATTTCCGGTTCTTCCAGCTGCGAAAGGGTAGTCACTTCGGTCATCACCTCTTTCTGTTTGGGGGTAGCCATCTTTATCAGCGTAGGGATACTGAAACCTATCAATGCAATTACAATTACCAGTATCACGGCAATGTTGTGCCGTCTGGGAGAGGTCTCACGCATCTTATAGGCTCCATATGCTTTGTTCTTACCACTGAACACGAGGTCACACCATGCTTGGGAGCTTAAATCTACTTTAGCCATATTCTTTCCTTTCTTTGGGTGTTACACATCATTCAGCAATGTTCTGGGACAATTCGCCCTTGCTTTCGTAGTTCTTCATCAAGAACTCGTCGGCTTCGGCAATATCCGTTATCACATACTTACCTATATTACATATCTGCATTTCATCGAGAGCATCAATCAGATTCTTGTACGAAGACTTATCGGTAGCCTTGATGATGACTGTCGGCGTATCCTTTCCGCTTTTTATCTCGGAAAGCTGTTTCCGGTAGTCATCCTCTGATATCTTAAGATCCAGTTTCTGCTGCTTCAGTCTGTTCACCTCGTTCACAGCAACTCTATTACGTTGCAGAAGCATTGCCCGCAGACCATCCGCCTGATAGGTAGTTTCCTTCAGTGAAGTATAGTCCTTGTAGTTAGGTTCCCCTTCGTAATAATACAACTTGTTGTCATCCCCCAGCAACAGCGTGATGGCTTGGGAAGCCTTGACTTTGGTCTGCTGCTCCTCGGTGATGGTCTTGTCATTGCTCGGCATGCTTATCTCCATGGTCTGAGGTTTGCTCAGTGAGGTACAAAGCATAAAGAAGGTAATCAGCAACATGTTCATGTCCACCATAGGTGTAAAGTCCACCCTGACAGTCATTTTCTTCTGCTTGCTTTTTCCACCTTTCTTGTTGCCGCTTTCTTGTATTTCAGCCATAATGTTTCCTTTCTTGTTCTACTTGTAACTCGTAGCTTGTCACTCCTCACTTGTGGTCTTCAGAGAAGTAATCAGGTTGTACCGGTTCTCTCTGAGGTCCTGAAGTGAGTTCATCACATTTTTTATTACGGAATAAGGAGTATTGGCATCTGCCTTGATGGCAATGCGCAAATCACTGTTCACTGCACGGGCGTTGCGTACCCAGGCCTTGAACTGATTGTCAATACTGTCTGTCGGTATCCCCTCATTCTTCAATACAGCATCTTGCTGGTCTTGCGGCAAGTCGAGGTATTTCTTCATACTCTTCATCGGCACACCAAAGGTAGACGCCAGCATGAATTTTTTAGTTTCCTCCGGAGTGAAAGTCACTCCATACTCCTGCCCCATAGCTTCCAGCACTTCGCGCAAGTCGGACTGCTTGTCCAGACTCATAAATACTTTTCCGCTCGGATCGACCAATATCTGGAGTACATTTGTCTCCGGAATCTTAATCTCGGATACAGAGGCGGGAGTCGTTACTTGTACCGGCTCTTTCTTCACGAACGTAGAAGTCAGCATGAAGAAGGTCAGCAGCAGTACAGTTACGTCACTCATCGCCGTCATATCGATGAACGTACTTTTCTTTTTTATTTTCGCTCTGCCCATAATCGTTTCATTGAAAATTAAAATTGAGAATTCATTCGTTGAATAGATAATAGAAGCCTACGTCACAGCGCAGCTCCAACTATCAGCAGTCAACTATTTATGGGTAGCTGCAAAAGTCTGCACGATGGAGAAACCAACCTCATCGAGGCTGTAAGTCAACTTGTCAATCTTGTTTGTATAATAGTTGTAGGAGATAACGGCCAATGCACCGGTCAAGATACCGAAGGCAGTATTAATCAAAGCCTCAGAAATACCTTGCGACAGAGCCATGGAGTCGGCTGAACCTCCGGCTGCAAGGGCGGCAAATGAACGGATCATACCGATAACTGTACCGAGCAATCCCATCAATGTACCTAAAGTCGTGATGGTACCAATAATAGGAAGATTCTGCTCCATCATCGGCAGTTCCAGCGCAGTGGCTTCTTCCAATTCCTTCTGGATGGCAAGCAGTTTCTGGTCTTTGGACAGCTCTGTGTCATTCTCCATCTCGGCATACTTCTTCAAAGTGGCATTTACCACATTGGCTACAGAACCACGTTGTGAATCGCAGATTTGTTGTGCCTTCTTCATATCACCTTCAGCCAAGGCTGCTTTGATGTTAGCTACGAATTTCACCAATGACCCCTTACCAAAGGCAGCGCCAATGGCAATATAACGTTCAATACTCAGTGCGATGACAGTCAGCAAAAGCGTTTGAATTACAGGAACAATGAATCCACCTTTATAGATGGTACCGAGGAAGTTACCCGGCAACGGATGGTTGTTCGGGTCGTTGTTCATAAAGTTGGAGGGATTTCCCAACACAAAGTGAAAAATAAGCACGGCGATGATAAAACAGATTACGATTACCCAACCGGCGGATCTGATGCCTTTAAAAGAGGCTGCTTTTTTTTGAGTAGTTTCCATGATGAAAAGTTTAATTGTTGGTATTTAAATAGAGTTTTGAAAATAAAGCATAGGGATACGACTTCCCGCTTACGAACCGACAGGGCGTAATCATCCTTGCAACCTTAACTAACATATATGTACACTAAAGGTCACCTGCCTTCAGTCTCTTCAAGACAATAAGGAGAAAAAGGGGGAAATCAATAAGAAGAAAAGTTGGCTAAATCAAAATCCGCCGAAGCGTATAAATATAGTAATCACTGCCCGTCAATGCATAGTACGGGTCTTTATCTGAGTAGTATAATTTAGAGCGGCCTTGCACGAGTAGATTCTCGTGGTTGGATAACATCAAAAGAATGTTTCTGAGGAAAAGATTGTCTTCAATCACCCTGCGCAAACGCTGTTGATGAGAAGAGTAAGTTTCGGAAACCGGTTTGTTTCCCAGTTCGACATCCGTAGTCCATGCGAACTTGGTATTCGTGAACAATGAATTCTTCTTGTCAATACTATTGTCGGAAGTAGAAGAACATGAAGATAAAGAAGCGGAAACTTCAGCAGTTCCGGCCATTCTGTCATCCACCTGCACCAGGTCAATGGCTTTACCGCTAATGCTGCAAGTCAACATCAGTAGCATGCATATCCAGAATGTCTTTACAGTTGTTTTCATGTCGTCTAATGATTCTACAATAAATAACAGATGTCTCTCTTATTTGTTTTACAGCTATGTTACTTTCTTTTGTAAAAAGATTAAATTGTTCACTGATTAAAGGATTTACTATACCTTTTAATACACTGTAAAGGTACGAAGAATATATGAAATACGAAAGTGGAAATAGGATATAAAATACTGATTTAAAAGTTTTTAATCATTCATTTAGCACCTTAATTCGGGAATTAATCTGATGAATATATGATGAATAATTATATATAATAAGGTATAGTGATTAGCGGTAGAAACGGAATGTTAGAGGAGAGGTATATAAAACGAACAAAGCCTCCGTATCCTTATCAGACACGGA
>ENA-OOXL01000182-OOXL01000182.1-human-gut-metagenome-genome-assembly--contig:-NODE-182-length-19125-cov-1.758626_pt1 | contig 19125 bp, 6 predicted proteins | sample MGYA00241592_ERZ501353 | MGnify/ENA primary metagenome ERZ501353 (study PRJEB25962, sample SAMEA2042738) | human gut metagenome | biome: human gut; feature: human-associated habitat; material: faeces...
ATCTTATTACTTTATTCCATTCAGCAGTTCCAGTTTGCCATCTGCAATCAATTTCAGTATCAGCTCACCAAATAATGTATTCTGCCATGCGAACCAAGGACGAGTAAACTTCTCTGCATTATCCTTATGGAAAGATTCGTGCATAAAACCGGTACCGGCATCCGTGTCCATCAACATCTTGATACAGGTCTTGATTTCGGCATCATTCTGACTTGTGAAGGCTTTCATCATAATACTCATGGGCCATATCATATCATAACCAATATGCGGCCCCCCGATACCTTCTCCGGCTTTTCCTTTAAAGAAGTAAGGATTGTCCTCACTCCATACAAAACGGCGGGTATTCTGATAAATCGGATCGTTTACATTCACATCACCCAAATAAGGCATAGCAAGAAGGCTGGGTACATTGGCATCGTCCATTAACAGATGATTGCCGAATCCATCTACTTCAAATGCATAGATTGTCCCAAACTCAGGATGATTGTAAGTGGCATATTTCTTCAGGGCTGCCTCCACTTCGGCTGCCAAATCGGTGCATTCTTTGGCCAAGGATGTTTCCTTGTTTACTTCCGTCAGAATTTCAGCAGCCTTTCTCAAAGAAGAGACAGCGAAAAAGTTGGAAGGGACCAGGTACTGAAGCGTAGTGGCATCGTCCGATGGGCGGAAAGCGGAAACAATCAGTCCCACCGGTTTGACCGGAGCACCCAAGCCGTCGTTATTCAGCGTATCAAGAGCACGTTCCGTCTTACGTTGGAAACGGTAAGGGCCTACACCGTCCTTACGCTGCTGTTCCTTGAAAGTCTTCAGGATAGCAGTAATTGCCTTCATCCATTCACCGTCGAAGATACTGCTGTCACCAGTTACTTTCCAATATTGGTAAGCCAGACGAAGCGGGTAACAAAGAGAGTCTATCTCCCATTTGCGCTCGTGCAGTTCGGGCTTCATATCTGTCAAGTCAGTCATCCAGTTGCCACCCGTAGGTCCGTCGTTGAAAGCATTGGCGTACGGATCAATGTTGATGCAAAGGAACTGACGGCGAATGACACCTTCGAGCATCTCTTTCAATTGCGCATCATTGTTAGCTAACTGCACATATGGCCACACCTGCGCACCGGAGTCACGCAGCCACATAGCATGGATGTCACCGGTATAAACAAAAGTATCGGGTTTACCGTCCAGCATGCGAAAGTGTACAGTAGTGTCAAGCGTATTAGGAAAGCAATTCTCAAACATCCACGCCAACTTAGGATTGGTAAGCAGTTTCTTCACGCGAAGAATCTCAGCTTCCACCGCTTTTGAGGTGAAAAGGCGTTTCTTCATTTTTGGACGATTGCTCTTGTAAGCAGCAGTCATCTGAGCATAGTTCTCCACACAAGTGTTGTCACCTTTCAGGGTAAAAGTGTCTGCCTTAGCATAGCCTTGCATACAGAGCATGGCAACAGCGCACAAGGTAATGTTTCTCTTTTTCATTTGGTCTGATTCGTTTTAATTATAAAGACTGATTAGCGAACACGGCCAAACGCGCGTACATCTCTACCATGGCGGCTTGTGTCAGCAGCCATTTACGATTGTCGCAGCTCTTGCCGGTGAAATCAGTATTGAAAAGGCCGTTATCTTCACGGGCATGCGTCCAAGCATAGTCCAGACTGCGGGCAAAGGAATCAAGATAAACCTTGTTACCGTCCACCTGATAGAGCTCTATAAAACCACGCAACATAACGGCGGTGAACCACACATCGCCCTTCTTCAGCATACGGAACGGTTCTCCCTGTCCGGGGGTGAATTCCATGAAGAAATAATTATGGCAAGCGGCAGCAATCGCTTGCGCATCCTTCAGATACTGCCCATTACCGGTAAGCTGATAGAGCAAAGCAGCCGACTGCATCATCTGACCGCTGTTATAGGCAAATTTGGCACGTCCTATCTCACCGTCCAAACGCATGTTGTCGAAGTAAAGGCAGTCTGTTGTGTCCTGCAATGTTGCTTTAGTCCACTCGTACAAACTCTTCCCTTTCTCAAAATAGGAGCTGTCTTGCGTAGCCTTGAAAAGTTTCAGGGCAAAGACGGAACCAGGGGCGTTGGAACAAGTGTTCTTTGATTCCTTCTTCTGTTCGCACCAATAGATACCTCCTCCCAAACAATCGTCCATACCGCTTTCTATAAACTTCCAGATAAGCTTGGCGCTCTGCAGATAGTTCTCTTGGCTAGTCATCAGATAGACGTCTGTGAAGTCAATGCCGAGCCACACGTTGTCATCGTAAAAGCGGTCGGACAACGGAGCGTCCTTGATGTAAGAAGCATACGCTTCGGGCATACGACGAGTATCGAAATATTCAGCAAGTCCCGGAAGCACCTTCTCATCAAGCAACTTCTGATAGTTCCCGAAATCTTTCTTGTTATCTTTAGTGGCCTCCATCAACGCATTCACTGCGGAGAAGGTACCGGAATAAGGCCACAAATAAGAGTAGAGATTGGGACGGTTCTTCTGTTCCTCGGAAGCCAGATAAGTAGCGGTATAGCCTTCCACGTCCGAAGGATAATTCTCACGCAACAGACAAGTGCCCGGTGCGGAATAGTGAGCATATAAGGAATCAAGTGTTTGTGTAGATCTGACCAGCATTGCGTTGTCTGCCACAGCCGGTTCTTTCTGTGTCTTGCATCCGGTTACTGCCAAGGCGCATGCCAATAGGCAGAGGAGTGCTTTCTTGGAATTTTTCATCTTTTTTCTACGGCATTAAATTGTTCGACTTGTTTTTCACTCCGTTGCAGGAGTCTTCTTTTATATAATATATAAACCCTATTAAAAACGATTGCAAAAATAGACAGTAAGGTTAAAAGCCAACTATAAATCCGTGACATAACCGTCCACATTCCGGACATGGCAGAATTCTAAAACAAGTTTGTCACAAAACAGACACACCGTTTCCCCCATACTTCGGAAACATCATTTCCCAACAACTGGAAATTCTGAAATACGCAGGGTTGTACAACCGTAGGGTATCAGCGTGATTTCTTGCTCTCCTCCTTCGGCACTGCCACAGAAAGAGAAAGGCTGGGGCCCTGCCATTTCATTATATACTGTCCAAGTAGGGATAAGACGAGCCTTCATCTTTATTTCAACCGGTGCATTTTCCTGATTCCAAGGAAAGTCCAATTGCTGTTTTTGGCTATTGATACTTACTTGGGCCACCTCGTTCATTCTGTTACGGTCAAAATCCACCAATCCGTAGTTCCATGGATCCGAAGAAGTCACCTGATAATAATAAGAACCATACCAACTATCCTTAAACTCTTTCTTTTCCCAATTTTCTTCCATTTTCAGGGCATATACCAACGGACCTCTTTCAATAGATACTGCGTTTTCATACCAAGTGCTAGTAAAGACCTCCATGGGCAGATACAGTTCAATCTTATCATTCCGCTTCCATATACGGTCTACGATAGCTATTTTCCCACCTTTGACAGTTTGCTCCATCTTTCCATTTACCCGTATTTCAGCTTGCTTGCACCACTTCGGAACACGCAGGTGAAATGGAAATTTCACTTGTTTCACCTTATTCCTCACCTCTTTAATGGTAAAAGTTATCTGATGATCCATCGGATAGTAAGTATCTTCACTGATAACCACCGGTACATTATCACCCACATTGGCTGTTACTTCCGACGGAGAATAGACAATGGCTGCAATGCCGTTATCAGGTGTGGCATACCATAGGTGCTGTGTAAATTTTGGCCAACCTTGGTGCATATTCGAAAAACAACATGGGTATCCGGTCAGAGTGCCAAAAGCAAGGTCTGTCCCTTCATGATCCTGGTCGAAGTTGCGACGATGGCGTGTTACCATCACCTGATTCGGTTGCTGGAAATATTGCTTAGTCATAAAGTCATCGGATATTTGGGCTGGTAAAGCATTAAAAGCAATGCGTTCCAAATGGTCGGCAAAGTCTATGTCTCCTGTAATCTCCACCATTTTTTCCAGCGAGTACATCAACTCTACGGCCGAACACAACTCCGAGCCTTGTGTAGGATTGTTTCCATGCAAAGCCTCATCGCCTCCATACATGCCTTGCGGCTGTCCGTGGAACCGGCGAATATCTCGAAAGCCTTCCTTGACAGCATCAATATATTTCCGGTCGGTATCTTGCTGATAATAAATAATCGGTTCTTTGATGCCTTGTGCCAAATTAACACAGTGTATAGTGCAGGGTCTGCGCAAGTCTCCCCTATCTACCATATCTATGAAACTGAAACTCTGCCGGTGCAGCAAATGCCCCAATTCAAGCAAAAAATCCTCCCCCGTAAGATTATAAAGCCAATATACAGCTTGCAAATTGTCACAAGCACGGAATTCTGCCCAACTGCTCCAGTGTCCTAAAGGTTTTTGCGGCAAGGTATTCAGTTGATAACGGAAATATTTTGTCATAAAAGCGACGACTCTCTTATCGTTCGTTGCCGAATAATACTGCTGTAGGATTTTCAGCACGACCATACGCGGCCACCAGTCTTGCGAGTTATCACGTTGCAGTCCAGGCTCTCCCGGATAATCTTTTTCAGGACCGAAGAATCCGTCCTCACGCTGGCTCTGCAAAGCCCATTCTATCCAAGGTTGCACTTTGGCTTTCAAGACATCATCATCCAGTATATACGCCAAAGGAAGTAGACCGTCTATCCAGTATGGACCGCGTTCCCACTGGTCTCCATCACCACCTAACCAACCATTGCGTTTGCCCATAACCGAAGGGTAAAGAACATCCATCTGACCACTGGCGCCATTTTTCTGACGAACCAGCATTTCGTGCAACCAGCCTTTAGGTTTGATACTGCCTAAAGGAAGTTCCATTAAGGGCTTACGGAGTAGAGGATAGCGATTATTCTTGTAGTTTCCTTCTACTACCTGGCTCAAAAGAGCATCCACTTGTTTCTCCGCCTCAGGCGTAAACCACTTTTGAGCAGATATTGTAAAGAGATTAGCAGCTAATAAACATACAACAGCAAATATTTTAATTTTCATTTTTCAAGGTATTTGTTATTTCCAATAAATTTACTTCAATAGAGTTGTTAACTTACTCACATTAAGCACTTACACCTGAGAATCATCAGATCCTTGTGTCTGTGGTGACAGACACAAGGATCTGAAAAATGGGAATATAATAACTGTTTATTCGTATACTTCCATTTCATAAATGCGCACATCTTTACCAGAAGCCGATTGCATGGGCTGTGTCACTAAAAGACGCAGGTAGCGAACACTTTCAGACTTATTTAGCGTGCGATTCAGTACATTCTTACCATTACCAGAAACATAGTCCAGTGTGCGCCATTCACCATTCTTGTCGCTCTTACCTTGCAGAAAGCAGGAGGAAGTGACGTAGGAATGGTTTTCGCCGGCAGCGTTCAGTAACTTCCAGCCATTAATGCTTCTTTCACCGCCCAAATCAAAGTCTACGTAGTGGGGCATTTCAGCAATAGCACACCACTTTGTGTTTTCGTCGCCATCTACCATGAAAGCCGGCTTCTCTTTCTCGTTCACATAGCTTGAATAGCCCATTACCATGTCCTGCTTCAGAATGTTCACTCTCTCTGTGGAGCTTTCCGTCTGATAGCGATTGCACTTGTTTGCCGTACGGAACAGTTCGGAAGCGGGACAAACAGAAGTAGCAGCAACATCAGTCAAAGTGGCGGCAAAAATAACAATATCCTTATTATCGGGCAATACCACCTCAGTAGCCTTTTCTGGCAGGTCTATTGCGAACTTAAACATGTAAGTGAACTCATACGGCTGATCGCCTTCACCGGAATGGCGGTGCGTACCCACATAGGCAACTTCAGCATCTTTCAGATAACCTTCCGTATGTCCGGTGTGCCCCCACTGACCGATGAAGCCAGTATAAGAAGGAACAATGACTTCCTGCACATACTTGCCTACGCGGAATATCCCCTTCACATCTTTATCAGAAGCGGCAGCAGCAAGGATATAGAGTCTGTTATAAGTACAGTCGGCGGGCAGTTTCAGTACATTGCCCTTGCAAGCCATACCATTCAGCTCTTCACGTGTCTCCAATTTGAAAGGCACTCCATGCACATTCATCTCGGCAGGTATCAATTCAGCAGCATAAGAATAACCAGACTCAAAGTTGGCAGCAGCCTTGAACTCGTTCCAACTGAAGCACTTCTTATCATAAACAAGGGGCAATGGTTCGGCCACCGTCTGCACCTTTTTATTGGAAGCAAAACGTACCTTGTAGGTCTTAATGCTGTTTGGATTGACTGACACTTCCAAGCGATTTCCACTGAATGTAGCCTTACCGATGGTCTTTTCCGTACCATCTGCTTCTACAGCAGCCACAAGGTTGTCGGCAAAGACAATCGAGGCTTTCTGCGCCTGCTTGCCTGCGGCTTCATACACGCGTACCACATATTCATCTGAACTTTCGGCTTTCTTTAAGGCTTTAATAAGTACATTCCGGTTATCGGAAAAAGCCAATGAATAGCTCTTACCTAATTCGCCGCGATGCTTTCCAACAACGAACGCCTTGATGCGCTGGTTCAGCAACTCAGCATTCTCGCGGGTTTGAACTACGTCCAAAGCGCCCACATGACCTACCAAGCTGTAAGTAAAGGTATGGTGACCGAAGTCCTGACGATCTTGATAAGCATAGTTCTTTTTTGTCTTCGGAGTGTGCAGCAAAGTGAGACGCAGGGTGTTGTTATCAGGCTTGTCCCAGCCATATTTGCTGTCGTTCATGATGGAAACGCCATAAGAACCGTTAGCGTCCGTTAAATCTGCCCAATATTGAGCATATACTTCGTAAGCGGTCAAGATGTTGTTTCCTCTCTGCACGCTGCCTACGCCCAAGTCGTAAGTGGCCACCTCATTATTCAAATTGAGGGGAAACTCAGCCTTCAACAGAGCGTTGGTAGACTGCCAGTCCACTTCGTTAGTAAAGTCAATGCGGTGGGCCAATACACCTTCATACAAATGGATGTACTGGCGGAAAAAAGAATCATCGTGACGTTTCTCCACGCAGAGAGTCTTACGTAATGCACCGTTTTCGCAAAGAGTCACTTTCACATCCTCGGTGATGGAGATAGGAGTAGCGTCCACAGTCTCTTTCAATATCTCCCATGCCGGCCATTCGAATGACTTGTTTTCAGTGAAGAGGGCTAAACGAATAGCCTTACCAGCCTTTACCAATTCCTTGTTGATTCTCTTGTCGAACAGTGAAGTAATGTCACCGTTCTCATTCAATGTCAGTTTGTAGAACGAATTTTCAACACTTGCAGCTTCAACAGCAGACATCTCTTTTCCTTCGCCGGAGAGGCGGACATCGTAAACTGCGTATCCATTGGCGGGTACAGTGGCTTCTACTAACAAGCGGACCTTTCCATCAGTATATGAAACCAACTGAGAAACCACCAACTTGCCTTGTTCGTTATATACAGCCACACTTTTGGGAAAACGAGAAGCCTCCACTTCGATGGTCACCACATCTGTAGCCTTGAAGCCCGAAGCGTTATAGAGCACTACGGGAATCCCCTTGACACGAGTATCAAGCTTGCCTGCCACACTTCCCACAGAATGAGTCAGGATACTGGAGAACTGTTTCAGAGAGAGAAGTTCATCGTTCCAAGAAAATTCATAGGCACGGGGAATGCTGGTACCAGTCAAATCATCGTGGAATTGGTGGAATATGAAGCGCTGCCAAGACTCCGTCAGACTCTTGCCAGGATATTCGGCAACCCCCAAAAGGGCAGCAGCCACAGAAGCACGTTCAGCGGCATCACCCAAAAGTTCATTTTGACGATTATAGAGTTTCATAGCAGCCTGTGATGTGTAGCAGCCGGTTCCATGAACGTCCATCAGCAATTCACCGTCAAATACGGGGAGCTCGGGATGGCTGCCATAGGGCTGGTAATCCTTGAACAACTGGTCACTGGCTGCACTGATAATCTTCAACGGACCGTCTCCCTTGATACCTTTCTCCACGGAAGCCACAGAAGCGATGGTAGGTGAACCGCCCACATCACCTGTTCCATAGTAGCGGTAAACGGTATTCAGGGGAGTGCATTTGGAGAGTTCCATCAAATATCTATTTTCTGAAAGGTCTTCATTATCCCAACGACGACCGTAATCATATCCGTGAGCCAGCATGACGGACGCTCCATCCACTCCTTTCCACAGTCCGATGGTAAAGGGATGCTTGCTCTTACCGTAGAAAGGATTGTTACGCCAATCCAGCTTCTGTGAAGAGAAACCTATCAGTCCACAATGGGCAGCAACAGTAGGCAATGTCCAACCGAATCCGAAGCAATCGGGAAGGAAGATGTCGGTACTTTCTACCCCCAGCTCCTTACGATAGAACTCCTGCCCCAGCATAATGTTGCGAATAAACGATTCAACAGACGGCACCAAAGTGTCGGTAGCATCCCAACTGGCCCCACTCACATGCCATCGACCTGCCTTTACAAAAGCCTTCATCAGTTCGTATTCACGAGGATAATATTCCTTCATCCAAGCATATTTCACTCCACCTTCAAAATTAAAGATATAGTCGGGGTACTGGTTCAAAAGGAAAAGGTTCTGATTCAAGGTATTCCAAACATAATCCTTAATAGTAGTCTGAATGTCCCAGTTCCACTGCGTGTCCAAGTGGGCATCTGCCACCATGTACGCTTTTGCTTTCTTCGGTGCAACGGTCTGAGCCGATAATTGTCCTCCTGCAACGGCCAACATCACGGCTCCCGCTATCAGATGGGTCTTCCCCATCAGTATTCGTCTCTTTTTCATGGTTTTGTTATTATTGTTTTTTCGTAAAAGATAATGTCAATTCGATATAAACCACCGCATTCTTTGTTATAAATGTGCTGCCTCCTCTAACCGCAAACCGCTCTTTCACCTTCTCTCTTTAGCCTCCATCCGGCAACAATAGTTTTCTGACATGTGGAATGTTGGTAACAAAAATAGCCCATCCTTCACTCTCATACTGTACAGATTCGCGACATAGATATGTAAAAAGTCGTCTGTGGCATGATTTTATATATTTATGTCATAAATAGCATACATTTCCTACAGAATACAAACTACTTTTGTATATTGTAAAAATCCAAAAGCTAAGAACATGAAAAAACAATTCCTACTCTCGGCAGTTCTCTGCCTCTCACTGACCGCTTTCGGACAGAAAGTACATCAACTGGCCTCACCCAGCGGAAACATCCGCATCTCGGTGGAGCTGACCGATCAAATCCAATATGATGTAACCCAAGGAAATCAAACACTGATGGACAACTGTGTCATTGGTCTGGAAACTGCCAACCACCAGCTGGGCATCCATCCTAAACTAAACAAAGTAGTACGCCAAAATGTAAACGAGGAACTGACTCCCATCGTACCCCTGAAATTCTCTACTATAACCAACCGCTACAACCAATTGCTACTGAAGTTTAAAGGAGGCTATTCAGTAGAGTTCCGTGCCTTTGATGACGGATTCGCCTACCGCTTCCTTACTGACCTGAAAGGCGAGCAAGAAATAATGAATGAAATCCTCCGCCTGAACTTTGTGGATGATTGCCTGCTACATCTTCAGCAACCTGACGGCTTTAAGACTTCCTATGAAGAAGAATATCGCCACCAAACAAGCAGCGAGTGGAAAAACTCCAATCGCATGGCTCTGCTTCCCCTTTTAGCCAGCACACCCAAAGGTGACAAAATCCTCATGAGTGAAACCAATCTGACAGACTATCCCGCCATGTTTCTGAAAAACGATGGACAAGGCGGCATTACCGCCGTCTTCCCCCGTCTGCCTCTTGAATTCGGAGAAGACGGTGACCGCAGTCTCAAGATTCTGAAAGAAGCCAACTGCATAGCCCGTACCGCAGGCAAGCGCAGTTATCCATGGCGTTACTTCGTCATTACCGACGATGACCGCAAACTTATAGAAAACACTCTATCCTATCGCCTCGCTGAAAAGAATGTCATAGAAAACACCTCTTGGATTAAACCAGGACTAGCCAGCTGGGAATGGTGGAACGGAGCCACACCCTACGGCCCCGACGTGGACTTCAAAGCAGGTTGCAACCTTGACACCTACAAATACTTCATCGACTTCGCATCCCACTACGGCGTAGAATATATAGTAATGGACGAAGGCTGGGCCATGAACACCCGCAACCCCTATAAACCCAATCCCTCGGTAGACATACACGAACTCATCCGCTACGGCAAAGAAAAAAACGTAGGCATTGTGTTATGGCTCACTTGGCTTACGGTAGAAAACCACTTTGACCTATTCGAAACTTTCGAAAAGTGGGGTGTGAAAGGCGTAAAGATAGATTTCATGGATCGTAGCGACCAATGGATGGTAAACTTCTATGAACGCGTAGCACATGAAGCCGCCAAACACCATCTCTTCGTTGACTTTCACGGTGCTTTCAAACCTGCCGGATTAGAATACAAATACCCAAACGTACTCTCCTACGAAGGCGTAAGAGGTATGGAGCAAATGGGCGGATGCCGTCCCGACAACAGTGTCTATTTCCCCTTCATACGCAACGCAGTAGGAGCCATGGACTATACTCCCGGCGCCATGCTTAGCATGCAGCCTGAAGTCTACCATTCCGAACGTCCCAATTCTGCCAGCATCGGCACACGTGCCTATCAGATGGCACTCTTTGTTCTTTTTGAAACCGGCCTGCAGATGATGGCAGACAATCCTACCCTCTATTATCGCAACGACGAGTGTACACGTTTCATCACCCAAGTACCCCAAACATGGGACGAAACCATCGCTCTCGAAGCCAAAGCAGGAGAATATGCCATCGTGGCCAAACGCAAAGGAGAACAATGGTATATAGGAGGCATGACCAACAACCGCGAACGTGAACGGGTCTTTAACATCTCCCTTGATTTCCTGCAAGAAGGAAAAAATTATCTCATGACCTCTTTTGAAGACGGCATCAACGCTGACCACCAAGCCATGGACTATCGCAAGCAAGAACAATCCTTGAAGAAAGGCAACCATATCACAGTCCGTTTGGCACGCAACGGTGGATTCGCTGCGGTCATTCGCTAATCATATCCATACCTATCTGCTCCGTACAAATACATTTCTAAGGATACGGAGCAGATACAAAGCAAACTGTAAGCCTACAACTAAAGAAATATATTGCAAATATTGACTGTTTCCACCTTAAAATATATCTTTGCAACTTAAAATCAATACAACAAGCCACATGAAAGACATATACTGGAAAGGCCATACGATTTTATTGCTTATCAGCCTCTTATGCTGTTTTCCGGATTTTGTGTACGCTTACAGCCTACGGCAATTCTCCAATAAAAACGGTCTTTCCAATAGTGCCATCCAATCCCTTTACCAAGATAGCCAAGGTGTACTATGGATAGGAACATGCGACGGACTGAACGTGTTTGACGGCAACAATATCCACCTATATACGCCCGTTGATGTGTCACGCAACCTATTGTCAGGCAACATTATCAGCCAGATCGTAGAATCAGAGCCAGGCATACTGTGGTTACAAACCAACTACGGGTTAGACAGATTGGATACATACCGACAGACCTGCCGGACCTTTACCGAATTCAAGGACAACATCTTCTTGGCACGAAGCAAAAACAAGTGCATGTTAGTGCTGAAAGATGACGGAAATCTGTATCACTACCAACAAGAGAACCAGAAATTTCTCCAGTTAAACATCTCTTCCATGGATTTTAATAAAGTACTGTCCATGACCATTGATTCCAACAACCTGCTTTGGATATTCGCAACTGGAAACAACACTCGTTGCTATCGTCTGAACCACACGGGAAAAAGCGTGACACTGATTCCGGAAAAGCCATTTGGACATCACGGCTTGAAGCATGCCTTCATCGGAGAAGATTCAGCCTACTTCATTGATGAAACCTATGCCCTCTACGAATATAGTTTCAGCAACCGACAGTGTTACTACATTGCCGACCTGAAAGACGAAATAGAAAAACGAGGTGAAGTATCTTCCATCATCAAACGAGAAAATGACTTCTGTATCGGTTTCAAAAGCAGCGGCTTGATAGTACTGAAATATGAAGCAAACCAAAAGATTAAATACCGTATAGAATACACTGAAATACAGTCGGGCATCTTCTGTCTGATGAAAGACAAATTTCAAGATATCGTATGGGTAGCTACCGACGGAGAAGGGTTATACATGCTTTACAATGACACATTCACCATGACCAACACCCTGCTCAACACTCCCGCATATCAGGTGAACAACCCGGTACGCAGCCTTTACCTCGACCCACAGCAAACCTTATGGATAGGAACCAAAGGCAGTGGCATATTGCGTATACCGAATTATCTTGTCAACAATACACCCGAAAAACATGATCGTCTCATCACCGGTAACAGCACATTGACCGACAACTCCGTCTACTGTTTTGCACCCGGTGGAAAAGACCGACTTTGGATAGGTACGGAAAACGGAATCAATTATTATTCCTACTCTACCCACCAATTGAAAGAACTGGCGGTACAAGCCAATGGAACCAAAGTGAAATATGTGCACTCCATTGATCAAACCAATGACAGTACACTTTGGATTTCCACCGTGGGCGAAGGAATCGTAAAGGTGACACTAGAAAATCAGAGAAAAGATCCTATTGTGAAGCATGCTACACGGACTTTGGTGAGTAACGGACATATGGCATCAAACTATTTTTTCACCTCCTACCGTGAAAGCAGCTCTACGCTGTGGTTCGGGAACAGAGGGCTCGGAGCCTACCGCATTGATGTACGTACTGGAGAAATGGCACAGTTCCGCTTCAACAACTTGGTAAACAGCCAAACCGCCAACGATGTGTTCGCCATACACAAAAACGAGCAAGGCTACTGGCTGGGCACTGGATCAGGGCTTCTCCGCTTCTACTCAAACGAAGACGGAAACCCAGACAGCATCAGTGCAAAGCTCTACACCAACAGCACCGTACATGGTATCTTGGAGGACAACCGAGGCAATCTCTGGGTGAGTACCAATCAAGGATTAATGAGACTCAATCCCCAAGAACAGACCAAGCAGACCTACAACAACGGAAACGGACTGGCCGTGACCGAATTTAGTGATGGAGCCTTCTACAAAGACAATGCTACGGGAATCCTTTTCTTTGGAGGTGTAAACGGCTTCGTCACCGTGAAGCCCGATTCTTACATCACCACGGACTATATGCCCGAAATCAGCCTGAAAGGACTTTCCATCTTCGGTAAGGAATACAACCTGCATGACTTTTTACATTACAAAAACGGGAAGCCCGTGCTACAACTGGACTACAAACACAACTTCTTCCAGCTCAACTTCCGGATAACAGACTACATTAACGGAAACGACTATTTCTACTCCTATAAACTAAAGGAAGCAAGCGACCAATGGATAGAAAACGGAGTTTCACCCAATGCCATCTTCTCCAACCTTTCCCCCGGAGAATATACTCTGTTTGTGAAATACCGCAACAACATCAACGGTAAAGAAAGCCATCCGCAAGCCTTCACCATTTACATCGTTCCTCCCTGGTATCTCAGTACCTGGGCCTATGTGGGCTACTTTTTGTTAGGGTTACTATTATGTACAGGCATAGTCGCCTATGCATTCTATACCTACCGCCTGAAGCGGCAGCACATGATGAAGAAAATGGAACGACAGAAAAAAGAGGAAGTCTATGAATCAAAACTACGCTTCTTCACCAACATCACCCACGAGTTTTGCACCCCCCTCACCCTGATTCAGGGACCGTGCGAGAAGATACTCACCCACAAGGAGACAGATATCTACACGCACCGCTACGCCAAGATGATTCAGCAAAATGTGGAAAAGCTGAATGGTCTCATTGTGGAATTGCTGGAGTTCAGAAGACTGGAAACGGAAAACAAAATGCTCTCCATACAGCCGCAACCTGTTTCCGAAAAGTTAAGGGACATCGCCGAATCCTTCGGTGACATGGCGGAAAACAGAGAAATGAACTACTGCCTTGACATAGCCCCCGAACTGACATGGAACACCGACCTGAGCTGCTTCAACAAAATAGCCGGAAACCTCATATCCAACGCTTTCAAGTACACACCCGACAAGGGGAACATCAGCGTAACATTGTACACGAAAAACGAACGTCTTATTTTGAAGATAGCCAATACCGGCAAAGGCATCACACCGGAAAATCTCGGAAAGATATTCGACCGCTATAAGATTCTCGACTCCGTGGAGATGAACGGCAAAAACTCAAGAAACGGACTGGGGTTGGCCATCTGCAAAAACATGGTGACCCTGTTGGAAGGAGACATAAACATCGAAAGCACACCGGGCGAACTGACCACCTTCACTGTAAGCCTTCCCTCGCTCCCCCCAAACGGACAAGAAGTACCGCAAACTGCATACGAAGCGGCTTCTCCAAGCATTCCCACCGAAGAAGTGCAAGAATTGCCCGAAAAATACACCCAAGAATTCGACGCAAACAAGCAGACGGTCATGGTGATAGATGATGACCCTTCCATGCTGTGGTTCGTATCCGAAATATTCACAGAGAAATACAACGTACTCTCTTTCAATAATGCCCAAAAGGCATTAGACAGCCTGGAGCAACGACAGCCAGATCTCATCATCTCAGACGTGATGATGCCCGATATAGATGGGTTATCCTTCACCTCCACCATCAAGCAACACAAGCTGTGGAGCCATATTCCCCTAATCCTGCTCTCAGCACTGCATCACGAAGACGACCAAGTAAAAGGACTGGAATCGGGGGCGGATGCCTATGTCACCAAGCCTTTCAATGTGAAATATTTGGAAAAGATGGTCTATCATCTCATCCGCCGCGAAGAAAACCTGAAGGAATATTATAGTTCGGCACTCAGCACCTTTACCTGGAAAGAAGGAAGCTGCTTGCACAAAGAAGAACAAGAATTCTTAGAGAAAATGACAGAAGTCATTGAAAAGAACTTAGCCAATCCAGACCTGCAAGTAGAACTTTTGAGTAAGGAAATGGGCTACAGCAGCCGGCAGTTCTACCGCAAACTGAAACCACTTACTGACAAATCGCCTGCCGACATCATCAAAGAATACCGCCTCTCCACGGCGGAACGCTTGTTAGTCTCCAGCAACTTCACCATCGAAGAGCTGATGGACCGCACGGGATTCACCAACCGAAGCACTTTCTATAAAGCTTTTTCACAACGTTACGGAATGCCACCCCGTCAATACTGCGAACAGCAAAAGAAGAACGTGAAGGAAGGACAGGAAATCACTAATACTTAATCATCTTATACCATCTGTATTTATGAAAAGAAGCTCTTTTTTGAGTATCGCATTCACCGGGCTGCTTGCTACCGCAACAGCACAAACTCACGAACAACCCGAATGGAATGACCTGAACATTTCGGGAGTGAACAAAGAAACGGCATGCCAAACCGCTATTCCCTTTGCCGACGAAGGACAAGCCCTACGCCTGAGCATCGAGGAATCCCCCTATTATCAAACTCTGAACGGTACATGGAAATTCCATTGGGTGGCCGATCCCGAAAAACGGCCGAAGGATTTCTTCAAGCCCAACTACGACGTAAGTGGCTGGGATAACATCAAAGTGCCCGCCACATGGCAGATAGAGGCTGTACGCCATAATAAGCCCTGGGACAAGCCTTTGTATTGTAATACCATTTACCCTTTCTGTGATTACAGTAAAGGAGTACAATGGCCCAACGTCATCCAACCTCGCCCGGCAGACTATACTTTTGCCAACATGCCCAATCCCGTAGGCAGTTACCGACGTGAATTCACTTTGCCCACATCTTGGAAGGACAGAGATGTATTTATTCGCTTCAATGGAGTGGAAGCAGGTTTCTATCTTTGGTTGAACGGTAAAAAAGTGGGCTATTCAGAAGACAGCTACTTACCTGCCGAGTTCAATCTGACTCCCTATTTACAAGAAGGAAAAAACACATTGGCAGTTGAAGTGTACCGTTTCACCGATGGAAGTTTTCTTGAATGTCAAGATTTCTGGCGGTTCAGCGGTATCTTCCGCGATGTATTCCTATGGTCAGCACCACGCACGCAAATTAGGGACTTCTTCTTCCGAACCGACTTGGACGGAGATTATCGTAATGCTACAGTTTTTTTGGACGTGGAAATCACCGGTAAGAAAAGTTCTGCCGAACTCATAGTGAAGCTCTCCGACACAGAAGGAAAGGAAGTGCTATCACGCACTATCCACGCCACAAAAATAGGTAGTACCCATCTGGAATTCGATGTGAAGAACCCACTGAAATGGACAGCCGAAACACCCAGCCTCTACAACCTGACCCTGACCCTAAAACAGAAAGGAAAAGTGACAGACCTACGTAGTGTAAAGGTAGGCTTCCGCGAAATAGAGTTTGCCAAAAACGGACAACTGCTGATTAACGGCAAACCCACTCTTTTCAAAGGTGTCAACCGCCACGATCACAGCCCATTGAATGGCCGTACCGTCTCCAAAGAAGAGATGGAAAAGGACGTACAACTAATGAAAGCGCTGAACGTAAATGCTGTCCGTACCTCCCATTACCCCAACAACCCTTACTTTTACGACCTATGCGACCGCTATGGCATCTATGTATTGGCAGAAGCCAATGTAGAGTGCCACGGCGAAATGCGTCTCTCACACGAGCCACAGTGGGAAAAATCATTCACCGAGCGCAACGAGAACCAAGTGAAACGTTTCCGTAACCACGCTTCCATCGTAATGTGGTCCATGGGCAACGAATCGGGAAACGGAAACAACTTCTCCACTGCTGAAAAGGCCATCAAACGTTTGGATACTACCCGCCCCACCCACTACGAGGGAAACAGTTCCTTCTGCGACGTGACCAGTTGCATGTACCCAAGTGTGGACTGGCTGGAAAACGTAGGCCGTGAACGATTGGAGAAAATACAAAAGGGCGAGATCGTGAAACCTCACGTAGTATGCGAGTATGCCCATGCCATGGGAAATTCCATAGGAAACTTCAAGGAATACTGGGAAACCTACGAACGCTATCCGGCACTCATCGGAGGTTTCATCTGGGATTGGGTGGACCAAAGCCTGCGTATGCCCACTCCCGACGGCAAAGGCTTCTACATGGCCGTAGGCGGTGACTTTGGTGACAAGCCCAACGACGGTAACTTCTGTACCAACGGCGTCATCTTCTCCGACCGTACATTATCTGCCAAATCCTATGAAATGAAGAAGATACATCAACCCATCCGCATAGAAGCATTAGGGAATGGCAAATATAGAATCAGCAACAAGCGATTCCATGCCAATATGGAAGACCTCTACGGGAGATACGAAATAACGGAAGATGGAAGGACCGTCTGCTCAGGCAATCTGGAAGATTTGAAGCTGGAAGCACAGGCAAGCAAAGTCATCACCCTGCCAGACATACCCGCAACGAAGGTACCCGGAGCAGAATACTTTATCAATTTCAGTTTCTGCCAAAAAAGAGATACCGAATGGGCAAAAGCCGACTACGAGGTAGCCACCGAACAATTCAAGCTATCAAGCAGCGAGAAACCTATATTCGTACCCGAAAAAGGAAACATCAATCTAAACGAAACTGCCGACGCATTGGTGGTGAAAGGTGAACGTTTTGAAGCTGTCTTCTCCAAGGAAGAAGGAACTTTATCGGCATATACATTGAATAATATCCCCCTGATAAGTAAAGGACTCGAACTGAACCTCTTCCGTGCTCCCACCGACAACGATAAACAGGTAAGTGGCGATTGGCAACGCAAAGGCCTTTACCAGCTGCAAGCGGAAACCGGCAAATGGGAAACCCACCAAGAGGAGGACAGAATAACCCTGCACATCCGGAACTGCCACAAAGGCAAACTCGGCTTTGAGTATCGCACAGAAATGGAATACACCGTAAATGCCGACGGTTCCATCATGGTGAACAGCGTCATCATGCCGGTATCCGACGGCGAAATCATTCCGCGCGTGGGCTATCGGATGGAACTGCCCGAAGGCTTCGAGCGTATGCGCTGGTATGGACGTGGCCCATGGGAAAACTACACAGACCGCAAGGACGCCACTCCAATAGGCGTATACGAAAGCACAGTATCGGACCAATGGGTGGACTATGTAAAGCCTCAGGAGATGGGCAACCACGAAGAGGTGCGCTGGATTTCCATCACCAACGCCGACGGTATGGGCTTCGTGTTCGTGGCAGGCGGCCAAATGGCGGCTTCCGCCCTGCATGTCAGAGCGCAAGACATGGCAGACCCCGACCATCTGCAAAAACTGATTCACAAATACGACATCCCGATGCGCAAGGAGACAGTTCTTTGCCTCGATGCCCACAACCGTCCCCTGGGCAACGCAAGCTGCGGCCCTGGCCCGATGAAGAAATACGAACTGCAAGCAGCTCCCGTAGCATTCGGCTTCATCATGATGCCTCTGGAAAGAAGCTACACGCAAAGCGAGCTTACCAGGAAAGCGCGTGTACAGATGCCTGCCTGCATGCCCGTAATGGCAGAGCGCGACAACAACGGCTATCTGCAAATGAGTACCGGAACTCCGGAAGCCACCATCTTCTACAGCCTTGACGGCAACGGATACCGGGAATACACGGCACCGTTCGAGTTCATCGACGGTGGAAAGGTACAGACATACGCTGTTTCCGAAAAGTTGGGCAAGAGCCTTGTCACCACTGTGGAACTACCCATATTCGTAGACCACTCGGCATGGAAGATAGTCTTCTCCAGCAGCGACAGCCAAGGAGAAGAGGCGCAAAACGCCATCGACGGAGACCCTTCCACACATTGGCACACCCGCTGGCACGAACCCGTTCCGGAGTTCCCTCACAGCATTGTGGTAGACATGGCTTCCCTGCTGGTAGTGGACAAGTTCATCTACACGGCGCGACATTCCAATGACAACGGCCACGTCAAAGACTACGAGCTAAGCTTCAGCAAAGACGGAAAGAATTGGGAAGGCACCGTCAAAGGCACATTCTCCAATCTGACGTCCGCCCAAACCATAACATTGGAAACACCCGTCACCGCCCGTTACTTCAAATTCATCCCCTTGTCCGAAATGCACGGCAGGAAGTGGGCTTCGGCAGCCGA
>ENA-OOXL01000189-OOXL01000189.1-human-gut-metagenome-genome-assembly--contig:-NODE-189-length-18668-cov-1.799656_pt1 | contig 18668 bp, 10 predicted proteins | sample MGYA00241592_ERZ501353 | MGnify/ENA primary metagenome ERZ501353 (study PRJEB25962, sample SAMEA2042738) | human gut metagenome | biome: human gut; feature: human-associated habitat; material: faeces...
TCATTCAGAGCATGAGTGAAACAGAAGTCATCGGCCCGATCCAGATGGGACTGAACAAACCGATTCACTTTACAGACATCGAAAGCTCTGTACGTGACATCGTCAATATCACAGCCATTGCCTGCATCGATGCCATTGTAGACAAGAAAAAGAAACAATGCTAATTTCTGAATAAACGAAAAGCTGGAAATAAAGAGTGAAGAAACATCTCTGGCAAAGAGATACTTTATTCTTTATTTTCAGCTTTTTTATTTGATAAACCTTACCTGTTTAAAAGCCATGAGAAAACCACTTACCAAAACCCAATGTGTCATTCTTACCCTGTTTTGGGCAGCACTTTGCTTTGTGATTCTGACCTCCGCCCCACGCATTGACGGCCCCCTCGTCGTAATGATTCTTATTTCAGGAGCTCTTGTATTTATTCCTGTAATCAAATCATTAAGGAATGACAAATAATAACTATTTACGCATATTTAAATTATAAATTCAATCATTTTTAAGGCTTTTTCTTGTTTTTATTTATCAAGGTGTTGCGCAAATAAAAAATTATCTATATTTTTGTCACATACAAAGAAATCAAAACAATCCAATAATTAATATAGATAATTTATGAATGCAGCTAAAGTACTGGAAGATCTGAAAAGAAGATTTCCAAATGAACCTGAATATCATCAGGCAGTAGAAGAAGTGCTCGGCACTATTGAAGAAGAATACAACAAACACCCGGAATTCGACAAAGTAAATCTGATTGAACGTTTGTGTATTCCAGATAGAGTTTATCAGTTCCGTGTAACCTGGATGGACGATAAAGGCAATATCCAGACCAATATGGGTTACCGCGTTCAGCACAACAACGCTATCGGCCCTTATAAAGGTGGTATTCGTTTTCACAGTTCAGTAAACTTGGGAATCTTGAAGTTCCTTGCTTTCGAGCAGACATTTAAAAACTCATTGACAACTCTGCCCATGGGTGGCGGTAAAGGCGGTTCGGACTTCTCTCCGCGCGGCAAGTCGAATGCTGAGGTTATGCGTTTCGTTCAGGCTTTCATGCTGGAGTTGTGGCGTCATATCGGTCCTGAAACAGACGTACCTGCCGGTGATATCGGTGTAGGTGGTCGCGAAGTAGGTTTCATGTTCGGTATGTATAAGAAGCTGGCTCATGAATTTACGGGTACTTTCACCGGTAAGGGCCGTGAGTTCGGCGGTTCGCTGATTCGTCCGGAAGCTACCGGCTACGGTAACATCTACTTCTTGATGGAAATGTTGAAGACTAAGGGTACTGACCTGAAAGGCAAAACTTGTCTGATTTCCGGTTCCGGTAACGTAGCTCAATATACGGCCGAGAAAGTATTGGAATTGGGTGGTAAGGTATTGACCATGTCTGATTCTGACGGTTATGTATACGATCCGGACGGCATTGACCGCGAAAAGTTGGATTACATCATGGAACTGAAAAACCTCTATCGTGGACGTATCCGCGAATATGCTGAACAATATCCGGGTGTGAAATATGTGGAAGGAGCCAAGCCTTGGGGCGAAAAGGCTGATATCGCTTTGCCTTCTGCCACTCAGAATGAATTGAATGGCGACCATGCCCGTCAGTTGATAGCTAATGGGGTAATGGCAGTATCCGAAGGCGCCAACATGCCCTCGACGCCCGACGCCATCCGGATTTTCCAGCAGCACAAGCTGCTCTATGCTCCGGGTAAGGCAGCCAATGCTGGCGGTGTATCAGTATCTGGTCTCGAAATGACTCAGAACTCCATCAAGTTGAGCTGGAGTGCAGAGGAAGTGGACGAGAAACTGAAGAGCATTATGAAGAACATTCACGAAGCTTGCGTGCAATATGGTACAGAAGCCGACGGTTATGTAAATTACGTGAAGGGTGCCAATGTGGCCGGATTTATGAAGGTGGCGAAGGCTATGATGGCACAAGGGATTCTGTAAGAATAAAAGCCATAGTTGTTATGAAGAAAGGCGAAGGGAGTTGCACCTCTTCGCCTTTCTTCATAATAGCAACCTATTCAGTAGGGACATATTAAGAATTTCCTTGTCTTTCCCTCATTTTTTATTCGGTTTCGGACTCATCCATAATTCTAACAACCCTCCATTAGCAAACACATCGTGAGAAAACCAGAATACATCATGATTTTTCACATAATTAAAACTTCAGTACCCCCTTAATCGGATAGTGATCAGAAATAAAAGTTTTTCCTGCATATTTTTCTCGAATTGTAACGTATTCCGTACACATTTTAAACCCTTTATAATAAATATAATGGAGCTACGGGTCCCCCATCCATTGAAAGTACCAAAAGAATCCGTTTTTTTAGCAGAAGTTCTAGCATCTATCATTTTTTCATTCAGTTTTTGTATGGAAGAATCTGTATGCTCCATATTAAAATCTCCGGTCAAAATTAATGGAAAATTATCAGGATTAATCTTCTGTATCTTTTCTAAGATGAGATTCAGACCTTCCTTCCGTGCCACTCTTCCGACATGGTCCAAATGAGTATTAACGTAATAAAATTTCTCCATTGTCTTTTTATCCTTCAAAAGTGCCCATGTAGCAGTACGGGTACATGCAGCATCCCATCCTATAGAAGGAATTTCAGGAGTTGAAGAAAGCCAAAAATTACCCCACTCCAACAATTCTATTTTTTTCTTATTATACATTATTGAAGCATGCTCTCCGTCGTGCTTACCATCAATGCGTCCAACACCTACAGCCTCATAGTTCGTGCAATTCTCAAGAATAAACGCCAGCTGAAAATCCAAAGCTTCCTGAACTCCCAAAATATCGGGTTTATGCTTTTTAATCATTTTTATAGTAGCTGGCTTTCTGAATTCCCATGCATTAACACCGTCCTCTGCCGTACCATACCGCATATTATAAGAAATAACAGTAAGTTGTGAACTATTTTTCCCCCTTTTTGCAGAAACGAACTGAGGTAACATAAGGGTAATTACCATAAAAATAAAAAAGGACTGTTTCATATTAATATCTATAAAAGAGATGAGAGTGTAAAAAACCAGACCAAACAATGTGCTTATCAAGGTTCCAATACACTCTCATCCAGATTATTACTAATTACGTGCTATAGTTGTGATTTCTTTAATTGTTGTATAGTTATAACGATTGGTACCGCTAAAGCTTTTTGTAGTACGAGCACCTACACGCAAAAAGAATTTACGCGAATAATCAGGGAATTGTCCTTTTGTCTTAATAGTAATTTCTTTACCTAAAACATCGGTTAAAGCTGCCCCTAACAACTGAGTAGAAAAACGCGGACTGAAGCTGAAATCTCCGACATAACTCGTTTCGCTCACAAATAGCCAAGCTTCGGTAAGCGGTTGTTGGTAATCCGGATTATTTGTACCACGAGTAATTATAACCTTCACCTCCACAGTACCATCTGCATTGACCTGAGGTTCGCCTACCCATTTCACGCGCAACAGCGGCTCAATCTCATAAGTTTTCTCTACAGTACCTTTTATATCAATAATCTCTTCATCCAATGGTACAAAAGCACCTTCAGGAATAATACCATAATTGCCTGCAAATATTTTGGTATTCTGGAAAGTACCATCCTGCATACAATTAAAATCATAAGGTTCCGGAGTATCACTCCAGCTATACTCCATCATACGGATACGAATGCCGGTATTACCAATAGCTGTTTGGAAAGGTTCTTTGGTTTCCTTATCAATAAAAGCACCACGGAAAGTTTCTTCAGGTTCTCCATAATTATCCACATCGCAAGAGGTAAAATTTACCAATAAGCATAAGGACAACAAAATATATGTTAACTTTTTCATAATTGAATGTTTCGTTTCTTATAATTAATAACCTGGATTTTGTTTACAGTTCGGATTCTTGGTGATTTCACCAGTCGGAATCTGCTGATAATAATTACGTGTATCATAAGTATAAGTATATCCATATTCCTGCTCCTTGATATCCATGAAATACTTCATGGCATCTGCTGCAAAGAATGGCTGCAGAGTGCGATATCTGCGTGTAGACTGCTCATCATCAATAATACGCCAACGCTTCAAATCCCAATAAGTTTTATTTTCGAAAGCAAGCTCTTTACGACGCTCGATACGCACTACATCAATTGAAGTTTCTGCAGAAGAAGCAAGCAACGTAGCACCTGCACGTTCACGAATAAGATTCACACAGCGGAAAGCCTCCTCTACATAATTCTTACCGGCATCATCGGTAACACTACCCGCAGCTGCAAGTTCCATAGCCGCCTCGGCACGATTGAGCAATACTTCTGCATAACGGATATCAATCCAATCTGTAACAGACTGATTCCAAGTTGTATTCTTCTGTTCAGGATTCAGATACTTACGAATAAGGAAACCGGAAACCGTACAGCCTATCTCCTGATTCTTCACTGTACCACTTTTCCCTGCACGCTTCATCATTGTACCATCCTTTAACTGAATTGCATTAGCATCCGTATTTTGCGATTCGCGACTGGCCAATTTCAGCAAACTCGTCGCATCGTTAGCATAAGCACTATAATCATCATAAAAGCCATAGGTATCTTCTGAAGGAAGAAGAGGAGAAATTTTATCACCTTCTCCAACCCAAATACCACGACGGATTTCAATGGATTCACCCTTGAACTCGTCACCCGGCAGCAATACAGTAGCACGCAAACGAGGTTCTGCATTCTTGAAAGGTTCCATTGTTGTTTCATACAATTTATAATAACCTTCCGTGTTCATGTTGGCAAAATGCCCATCGGCATCTTTCTCAAAACCTTCAAACATTTCTACAAAATCCAATGTAGGACAAATTTCTGTGTTGCTACCACCGGTAGAGGTTTGCGTAGGCTGTGCAAAACAATCATATGAATGTACACAGTCCGGGTAATCAAAATATTTCACGAAAATATTCTCTTCCGTATCTTTCAAGAAAATATTCACGAAATTAGTATATTGTGCATCTTTATTATTAGTTGCCCAGTCCCCTTTGTAAAGAGCATAACCTCCTTCATCAACAATCTTCGATGCTTCATAAGCCTGTTTAAAATAATCGGCAGCACGATTTGCTGGAATTCCGCAAATACGCGCATCATTATAAACTTCATTCACATCATTATATTTGGCAATACTTCCAGCATAAAGCATAGTACGCGATTTAAAAGCTGCAGCTGCATATTTATTGGCACGTCCTTTTTGGTTCTTTGCAGACAAATGCGCAATAGCGTAGTCCAAATCACTGGAAATAAAATCCCAGACAGCCTCTTCCGAATCACGGAACAATTGTGTTTCAGGAATGCTTACTGTAGCCGGATAATCAATTACTGTGTTAACAATAGGTACACCACCATAACGCTTAACTAATGCAAAATAAGTATAAGCACGAATGAAATACGCTTCGCCCAACAAACTTTCAATTTCAGTAGCAGAATGTGAATCAGCATATTTGGGAAGTGTTTCTATAAAATAGTTCGTTTCACGTATTAAGGCATACGCAGCATCCCAATAGTTTGCTGTTTCAACCTCTGCCCCCTTCGTGTCACGGCTAATAGCTTCACCAGTCAAACAAGAAGGTTGCGCAAAATTAGAACCTCCCGAAAAGAACATGTTTACATGCGAATAGCGGAAGTCTTCTACAGGCAACGTACTATACAAACGGGCCATATAGCTTGTAACCCCCGCCGTACTTCCAAAAATATCATTATCACCAACAATATTCATTGGTGGGATGTCCAGATCTACACAAGAAGTCAATGACCCCATGCATAATGCAAATGCGAAGATATATTTTTTAATTTTCATGTTGATATTCATTTAAAATTTAAGATTTGCTCCAATAGTAACTGTTTTATTTAAAGGATAGTTATATCCATAATTTCCTGACGGGAATTCAGGATCACAATATTTCAATCCGGTAATGGTAAACAAGTTATAACCGCTTAAATAAACACGCAGCCCTTGTACACCAATTTTAGTCAACCATGATTTAGGAAGACTATATCCCACTTCAATTGTTTTCAAACGCAGATAAGCAGCATTTTGCATATTGAATTCTGAATTCCGGTTCGGCAGTGAACCAGTGTAAGCATAATGACCGCTAATCCATTTAGTTGCCGGATCGTAAGGATCTGCATGACTATCAGCAGGACGCCAACGATCCATAAATTGATCCAAAGCATTTGTATTAGCCCACAATGGATTGTAAAGCAACTCATCATAAGAGATATGACGTTTGGCAGCTCCTTGCAACAACAGACTTACATCAAAACCTTTCCAACTTGCATTAAACGTCAAACCGAAATTTATCAAAGGACGGTCTCCCGTGTTCGTCAAAGGATGTTCGTCCAATTCATTAATCCAACCATCACCGTTCCAATCCTCATAGTTATAATCACCGAGTACAGAACCACGTCCTATATAAATAGAATTGTAATAAATTTGATCCCATGAAGTAAAACGTTCGCCGGCCCCATATCCCCACCAAAGATCTGTAAAACGATCGTTTGAATTTTGTTTCCAATTCAAATAAGAATTACCTTTCCGCGCACCTTCCACATGTTTATTTTCTGAACGGGCATACGCAAAATTTCCTTTTATCTCATAACTGAACTCATTGATGGTATTACGGTGGCTTATTTCTATTTCATATCCACGGGTCATATCTCCATTCAGATTCTCTTGTGGCAATGCGGCTCCCACTACTCCCGGAAGACTCGCTGCCCGAGTGGTCAGTAATCCATCACGATCACGTCGGAAATAATCAACAGTCAATCCCAATAGGCCATCCCATGCTTCCAAATCAAAACCTATATCAAAAGTTTTAGCTTCAATCCATGAGATGCTTTGATTAGCCAATCCCTTTGTTGCAGAAGCATTGACAAATGAGCCATCAAAAATGGCACCACCCGGCATCGCATATGCTGCCCCACCTACCGGATACGTATAACCATTAAGGAACTGATACGCTAAAGCACCATCGTCACCCATCTTACCCCAAGAAGCACGTATTTTAAGGTTATTAATGAAATTCAAAGAAGATTCTTTCCAAAACTTTTCTTCAGAGACACGCCATCCCCCTGACACTGAAGGAAACATAGCCCAACGTGAATTTGCAGGGAATTTTGAAGAACCTTCATAACGGAAAGCAAATTCAATAAGATATTTGGACTTATAATCGTAAGCTACACGCCCTACCAATGCTTGATTGGCATTATCAAACAAGGCAGAAGCAGCAGTACTCTGTCCAAATTGCTGGTTATCAGCATTTCCGGCAAAAACTTGATCTATAGGAATAGAAAGTTCCTTTTTACCATTAAAGTTATCCCCCTTATAAGTCGATTCCTCAAACAGCAGCATCGCATCAATATTATGCCCATTAAACTCACGAGAGTAATTAGCTTGTACTTGCCATAAAGTATTATCTTTTGAATAGAATGTACGACCTACTTTAGGAGGATCATTACGCGTCCATACCTGATTATCTCGATATGATTTCCAAGTATTTTCAAACTCCTTATTATCATTCATTATATAATCGTAACTATATAACCCCTTTAGTTTCAATCCTTCTACCCAAGGTACATCATAACTCAATGAAAAACTTGACTGAAACCATTTGCTCTTATAAGTTTTATATCCTACAACATCCTTATCCATCATCGCCACCGGATTCATCAAAGTAGAGTTTGAAGGCTGGGTAAAACCGCCATTCTCCTGATAAATGGGATCCATCGGCTGCATCAACCAAAGACCACGAATAATATCATAAGCACCATAATGCGGTGTATTACGCTCATCCATCAAACCTGAAAGATTAACATCCAATTTCAGATTCTTAGTAATATTGGCAGAAAGATTACTACGCATTGTCCATTTATCGTAATTCATATCATCTGTCTGCAAGAAACTTTGTTGCGCTTGATAGCCAACACTCGCATAATAATTTACACGTTCCGTCCCACCTGAAATATTGATGGAATGTTGTGTCTGAGGCGCAGAACCACGTAATACTGCTGATTTCCAATCTGTAGTCTGTGCAGCGGCTATTTCTTCATCAGAATAAGAAGCTCCCCCACCATCTACATTATGACGTCCCTTTTCATTAGCCAATGTCATCCATTCTTGTGAAGTAACCAAATCTGGGAAATTGGAAGGCATTTGCCAAGTAAAGCTACCCGAATAATTAATTTCCGGTTTCCCTTGCGCACCTTTTTTGGTGGTAATAAGAATCACGCCATTGGCAGCACGCACACCATAGATAGAAGCAGAGGCATCCTTCAAAACAGAAATACTCTCAACATCTTCCGGATCAACGCGTGCCATATTATCGCGAGGAATACCATCAATTATCACCAGTGGATTCCCCAGTCCACGGATATCCATCGATGTATTGAAAGCTCCCGGCTCACTTGAATTTTGAACCACACGTAAACCGGCAATCTTACCAGTCAGCATATTCTGTAAACTTTCATTTTTTGTAGAAACAATGTCCTTCGTGTTTACGGCAGACACAGCACCGGTCAATGTCTGTTTCTTTTTCACTCCATAGCCTACCACTACCAGTTCATCAATCAAAACATTGTCACTTTGAAGGATGACATTATAAACCTTCTGTTCTGCCTTGATGGCAATCGTCTGTGACTTATATCCGATAAAACTTACTTTAATCGACGAATTTGGCGTCACCTCTAAAGAAAAGTTTCCATCAACGTCCGTCACACATCCATTTTTTGTCTTGGTATCAATGACAGTCGCGCCAATCACCAGCTCACCGGTGTTGTCCTTTACTGTACCCGATACCTTAAAAGAGTTCCCTTGTGCATACAACGTCACTGTCATGAACGACACCATTGCACACAACCAAACCTTTAAAAGATTCTGTACCACTAACTTTTTCATACTTATTAAATTTAAAATTGCAATTTGATGATTATTCTATTATTACTTTCAACATGATATATTCATAAGGCTTCATCCAAAACATCTCGTCATTAAAAGGTCTTAAGGCCTTCTGACGATAATCACATACACTTACTTCACGCGGCCTTATACTACCCCAAACAAATGATGAACAAACACTCTGCTTACCCATATTGTGCAGGCAGACAATATACCCCTTTCCATCGTCAGCAGGTTTGATACTGGATAATGCAATACGATGGCGTCCTTTCAACCGAAACAACTGCTCTATATTCTGAGAAGAACGACTGGCTACAGCCACCAATTCCATCTCACGTTCAGCTCCTCGCTGTTTCAATTTCAGGTCAAGCGGATTACAAGGCTGCAAAGAATAGCGAAACTTCGCTGTGCCTCCTTGTGATGCTTTATAATTAGTCCTCCATGTATTCGTCATTACCCATGAATAGACAATCGGCGATATCTTGGCAGACTGCCACCAGCCATATCCATGACGGGGATTCAGGCGATAATCAAGCCCTGAGGGCGAACCCAGTTCAACAAAAGGCGCATCAACGGTGGTCAGGCAGACTGCATGCTCCAAATCTCCCACAGCCAATCCGTTTTGCAATGAATAATAATGTTTGTTTACTCCCTCCAGTTGCTCACGCTCAGGATGAATTTCACTCATGGCAAGATCCATTGTAATTTCAGGTTGCTGAATATTGAATGGAAAAACAAAACGCACATTTTCAAAATCTAAAATATCCTGCTTATCCAACGTATTACAAATATCTACCCTATCTATCCCTTTGTAAACTGTCACATCACGCCATAAAGTATTACATCCTGGAGCTTTAGACTCTATACGCAGTGTAGCAGCAACCGCTCCATCATCCAACACTCTTATATTTAATATCTGTTCGATTCCCTGTGGGTCAGAAGCATATCTTCCAGTATATAAATAATCATTCAAACCGCTATTCGAAGCATATTCATAAGAGTCACCAACTCTTTTGAAAGAACTAATTGTACCTTTCACCTCATCAATTTCAACGCGTACAATTCCATTATTTAATATTTTATTCTCTGCAATCATGGAAACGAAACGTCTTGAACTCTTTTTCTTCGAGACGATTTGATATACCTCAGAAGAAAGTGCTGGTATATTTTCAGCAACAAAAGCCCAACGGCCATCATACAGACGCTGTGTCTCTACTTTTTCACCAGTCCTGGTTATCAATTCTTTTTCATTCAAATTGACCATTGAATCCAAAAACACTACATCCGTACGATTCCAAAGATTTGTATTCAGCACATGTACAAAATCCCCACCTTTGTCGACATGCAATGGGCTTAAAGCCTGTTTATATAATATTTGAGACTGATTACTTGCATTATCAGCATAAGCTTTTTTCCCTTCCCACAAATCTTTTGTAAATTTAGAATGCGGGTCAGTTCCACTAGCAGAAGCCCCCCAAGTGTGCTCAGAAAACAGTATCACATTTTTCCATGCTTCTTTAAAAGCTTTATCTGGGAAAGCGTCTGTTTTATGAAGCATACTCCAAATAGTTTCAGTCTGTGCCAAGCGTGTAGCAGTAGTACGATTCATTGCTGTCTCACAAGCAGTAGAAGCCGCTCCGTCTTCCCAAGTGGGAGTCATGTCACCAGCAAAGACGGGTAATTCAGCGCCATATTGTTCTTCGAATTTCATAAAGAACTCACGGGCAGTTGATATACGGAATTGAGGAGACTCATAACGTTCATTCCACTCACGGATTACATCAGACATTGATTGATCGGGAGGGCCGTTATCACCATGAACTGTATAACGTAAATAACAAGTTTGATATGGAAACTCCTCAGTTTCTAATTCTGTTAAATAGTCCCAGATTGGCTCAAGTCCACAAACTCCGATACGGTTAGCCAACCAGCCATGAAACCATGAGTAACCGCGCCCTGCCTGCCATACAAGTACTTTATCAGTACCTGATTGAGATTGCCAATAAAAAGGTCTATCACCCCATCTGACATGTAAAGCAGCAGCACGGTCATTTCCTATCCTCCCATAAAAAGGTACATAATTTGGTCCGGGTGAATAATATTTCACTCCATTCTTAGCCATTGCAGTGACCAATCCCCAAGCTTGCCCAGGCACATCACTCATCATTGCAGTATTCAGCTCTACTCCCACTTCATCACTAATCCAATGTGCATCATCAAAAATATGCATCAATTCTTCTTGTCGGCTAATCCCAGTCAAAATACTTCCCAAAGACATATCAACATTAATAATACCATCGCGAATGGCCTGCTTCAAACGTTCAGCCTTTTCAGTTGCTGCATATTTTTTCAAATATGCAGCAACTGCCCATGTAGCCTCCGTATTCCAACAGTAACGTGAACCTTCCGGATATTCTTTAGTACGCTCAGCTAAATCGAGTGCGCGTTCCAAATTACGCCATTGAAGTTTCATCACATCATCCTGGCGATGTGTATATCCGATATCCAAATGAGAATGCGGAAAAAAGCAAACAGTCCACTTTCTTGCTCCTGGCACTTCATATTTACGTTTCACACAACCTTGACGGCTATTCACCTTTATCTCCAAAGAAGAGGTCTCTTCCATATATCCAGCAGGGAAATATCCTTTGTACTCATCCACCCCAGTCTTTGAAGCCTCTATTTCAGCATTCCATATTTTATCACCTAATTGACACGTTAAGGTAGCCCCAGCATACAATGGAGTATTAAAACGTAATAAGAATTCTCGTTTAGGACCTTCAGCACTCTTTAGATAGCCTTGCCCAGCCACAAAAGAAATATCATCAAGCTTTCCCAATGATTGTACTGAAACCACTGTTTTTTTATAAAAACGAATTTCGCTCAAACCATAGTAATCCACATTCTGATGCATATCAGCAGCTTCCTGTATCACAACCGGATTCTTACGATCATAATGATTACCTTCTCCATCCAACGCAGCCGTAAAGCATATATAACGTGCTTTTATACCTTTAGTATCCAAAGAAAAATCCACGGATCCAGGATTACGTCCTACCGATTCAGGAATTAAATAATATTCCAAATCACCATTCTTTAGTAATTGCCATTTATTCCCATCCTCTGAGTACTCTATATATACCTTATTGAGTCCACGCCGAGTATGCTCATTCTGATTATAGTTCCATATCTGAATCAAATCTACTTCAGGACATTTTCTACTTTTACCAAAATCACACAAAAACCAGACAACTCCTTCATGAGTAGACTTATTGTAACGAACTGGCTTTTTAGAAACTTCAGACAACCACATGCCATGTCCCAGGTTATTAGCCACATGATAGCACCCCTGCATTCCATCTCCATTAACTACGGAACAAATAGTTCCTTTATTCAATTCGCTGCTGGCAGATACTTTAATTAAGCTCTCATCCAACTGTTTATACACAACAATACGTTGTGCATATCCGGTAATGAACATCATTAATAACAAAATAACGGTAATGATTTTTTTCATTCCACAAAATATTAGTTTTTAATAAAACTGCTAAACATATAAAGTAGTCTCAACAAAAACAAACCTCATTATATGTATGAACATATAGATGCAGCAAATATATATAATAAATTCAAAAAGCAAAAGTAAAACAAAGTTTTTTTTATAAAAAAATGAGATGTAATAAATTAAAAGTCAAACTAAACTTAAATTAATTTATCACTAAATTATTTATAAAAGAATACATATTAAAACTTAAACTACTAATAATTAACTAATTATGTTTAAAAACATCTTTAACTACAATATTAAAAAACAAACATTTCAAAGAATAACATCCCAGCAAAGCCCGTATTTATCAAAATGATTACACAACACACTTCAATGTTCACACATTAATTATAAGGTATAAAATTATATTTTCATTAAATCATCATACCAAAGAAACCATACAACACAAAAAAGCGTCTTCGTTTTCGAAGACGCTTAAAAAATAAAAATGATGATGTATTAATAGTATCAAAAAACGAATCACTTTACACAAGAAGTTACTTTTATACCAAAAGCGCAATACGTTAGATATAATACGCAGGCCAACGTCACCACAACACCACCGATAATACCTACAGTACCGATGGCAAAACCGATAACTGGAGTTACCACTCCACCTCCGGCAACCGCTGTAATCATCAGACCGGAAATCTGATTTGCCTTCTCCGGACGCGCCTGCAAAGCCATTGAATAAATAATAGAGAAAACAGATGAAGCAAAAAAGCCTACTGCACCAATACAAACTATATTCACCACATCCTTTTCCACTCCCATTAAAACTAACAGCGAAACGACACAAGCTACAATATTTATACGGAAATATTTCATTTCTGCAATACGGGTCAACAAGAACGCCCCTAACAAAGCACCAATCGTACGACTAAGGAAATAGACTTGAGGAGCAAATTTTACTTGCTCATCAGACCATCCAAAACGGATAGACATAAGTTTCGAACTAATAAAGTTTGTCGCCACATCCACGCCTACAATAAAGAAAATTCCTAAAAACAGTAATAGAATAGTCCGGTCTTTCAACAAAGCAAACGTATTCCTCATGGAAAGATCACTGTTCGACACAACATTTCTTTCCCGTTCAATAGGGGTTGCAATCAGCCAAACTGTCGACAATAAAGTGATGAAGCCAAGAATGGGGAAGCAATAATACCATTTATCCATCCCCCAATAATGGACAGCCAGCAATACAATCTCCGGACCGACTAAAGAAGAAGCCGCTTTTATTACCTGCCCAACTGTCAAACTACTTGTCAGGAAAGCTTTGTTAGTTATAACATTATTAAGCAACGGATTTAAAGAAACTTGTAAAATAGCATTTCCTATACCCAACAAGGCATAAGCCACCATGCAAGTTACACCATCATACGCCAATAATGGCAGAATCATACCTACAATTGTAATCACCATACTAACAAGTACGGTATTCTTACGTCCCCATTTATTCATCCGATTACCTATCGGAATTCCTAAAAACAAGAACCAAACAAACACCATTGAAGGTACAAACCCGGTCATCATAGGTGACCAGTTAAAACTACGCTGAACATAGTCTGATGAAATACCGACAATATCACAGAAGCCCATCACAAAGAAACCGAAAAGTACCGGAAAGGCTGTCATTATAGAGTTTTGTTTTTTCATTTTCATGGATTTTTATATAAAATATCTATTCTGTCACTCCCACGTCTTTACGCAGTTTTTCCAATTGAACAGTCAGTGCTTCCCGTACTTTTACATACTTCGGGTTATCATATACATTATTGACCTCCATCACATCTTTTTTCAAATCATACAATTCCCAAAAGTCAATAGCTTCATCATTCCCACTACCCTCTCCATACCAATGAATCAATTTGTAGCGTTTAGTGCGAATGCCATCATGTTTGCGTACACTACCCACTGCCGGATAATCGTAAAAATGATAGTATAACTCATTTCGCCAATTTTCCGCCTTTCCATTTTTAAACAACGGTAATAAAGAGCGCCCAGACATCTCTTTCGGCACCTCCACTCCTGCAAGGCTCAGGAAAGTCGGTGCCAAATCAATATTCTGCACCAGCTCTTTGCATACCGAATGTTTCTTGACTAAAGAAGGGCACGAAATAATCAGAGGTGTACGGAAAGACTCCTCATACATAAAGCGCTTGTCATACAGTCCATGCTCTCCCAACAGAAAACCTTGATCAGAGGTATAAACTATCACTGTATTATCCAGAACTCCTTTTTCTTCCAAATAATCAAGCAAACGGCCCACTTGTTCATCTACCGAACGGATAGTCCGACAATACTCTTTTACATACCGTTGATATTTCCACCGAAGCAAATCCTTTCCAACCGGAGGATTTTTCAGGAATTCTTCATTTTTCTTGTCATAAATAGCTTCCCATGTGGCACGCTGTTTGCTATCCATCTCAGCCATTGCCATCAGCCAACTGTCTCTAATATATTGCAATGTAGGTTCGTTCTTCAATTCTCTCACCTTAAAATCGAACGCATACCCCATGTGCCGATCAATTGTCAGCTCCTGAGTTTTCATCTGCGGACCACGTGTCGTATAGTCATCAAATAGCGTTTCAGGTTCTGGAAAATCCACATCCTCAAATAAATGCATATTGGGAAAGTCAGGCATCCAATTACGATGAGGTGCCTTGTGATTTACAAGGACACAGAAAGGCTTCTCATCGGAGATGTTTTTCTCCAACCACTCTATGGCATGATCGGTTATCAACGTGGTAGCATATCCTTTTTCTTTTATATATTCTCCGTTTGTATCAGGACGACGGAACTTGGGATTATAGTATTCACCCTGATCAAAAAGAATGTCATAATGGTCAAACCCCTTCGGCTCAACATTCAAATGCCACTTTCCAAAGACTGAAGTTACATATCCTTTTTTTTGTAGCAGCTCGGTAAACCATTGTTTCTGTGGATTCAAACAGCACCCCAACCTCGTCTGTCCGTGCTGATGACTATACAAGCCCGTTAAAAGGGTCGCCCGGCTTGGAGCTGAAATGGAATTCTCTACAAAAGATTGCGTAAAAAGCATGCCATTCCCAGCCAAACGATCAATGTTAGGTGTCGGAGCCAACTTTGAAATAGGATGTCCGTAAGCACTTATGGTCTGGAAAGCATGGTCATCCGTAAAAATACAAACAATATTCAACGGTTTATTGGACACTTTCTGGGCCCAAATAGGTTGTACTGCCGATATTATCGGCAGTACAACCATAGAAGTGGAAAACAGATTATTTTTCATAACATATTTCTCAGTGAGTCAATTCCTCATTAGGTGAAGCTCCCAAACCTAAAACCAATTTTCCTCCTTTTACGACCTCACTAAAGGGCAATTGTACAGTATCTTGCGGACGGTTGTTCAAAGATATATCCTGCAAATAACAATCACCTACCGCCTGCTTCTTAGCTTCGATTACAAATTTCTCTCCCGGATAATAATCTTTATTCAAACGGACAGTGACTTTGTCAAACAAAGGGGCACCTATCTGGAATTTCGGATCAATCTCCGTCAATCCCTTTACATCAAATAAGCCCAATGCAGACATTACGTACCAAGCCCCCAATTGTCCTTGATCCTCATCCTGTCCATAACCATAGCCATGTATACCTTCGAGGCCATAGAACTCATCCAAAATAGCACGTACCCACTTTTGAGACAGATATGGTTTACCCGAAAAGTTAAACAACCAAGAAATATGCAAATTAGGCTGATTACCATGATTATACACCGTCTTCAATCCGGCGAACGCATCCACTTCTTTCCCACCTCCAAAAATATTTTTCTGTGAAAGCAAAAAGATACTATCCAGACGATTATTAAACGTTTCTTGCCCTACCAAATCTACCAATTCGTCTATCTGGTGAGGAACATAAAATGTATATTGCACGGCATTTCCTTCTTGAAATCCCTTCCAAGGAGCCAATGGATTAAAATCTTCCAGAAAATTTCCTTTAGTATCCTTGGGACGAATCAAACGGGTCTCCGGATCATAAAGATTCTTCCAGCCATTCGACAAATTAGAGAGTAACTTATAGTCATCCTCTTTACCCAAATGTTTGGCAAATTGGGACACAGCAAAACTACTGAAACTGTATTCCATTGTATGTGAAGCACCAAACCCAGATCCTTCCTCACGAGTCACCATATCAAACCGTTTTTCATAAGGAGAATATCCACGTTCCACAAACTGACGTACATCCATCTTACCTGCACCTTCAAGTCTTCCACGCCATTCCACTTCATTCTTCAAAGCAGCTTCATATCCCTGCTGTACGTCAAAATCACGAATACCGCAATTATATGCAGCAGCAATAGCCAAGCTAGTAAAATTCGTCCCTACTCCAGACACATATTTACTGCATGCGATGCCATCACCCAACCAACCGGCATCCTGATAAACCAACAACTGACTTTTTATCCAATCAGAATAATATTCGGGATAAGCCAATGACCATAATTGCGTCAGATTCCAGAAACCACCCCAAATGGCATCCGTATTATAATGCTGATGTACCGGATTACCTTCTTCATCAAGAGCAATACGACCGACCGTTCCATTATTTTTAGGATAATATCCATTTGCATCACTAGCCAATCCACGCCCCAAAAGCGCATGGAACAATCCGGTGTAAAACTTCACTTTATCAGTTTCCTTCCCTCCTTCCACATAAATCCTGCTCAGAGATTCATTCCACACATCTGTTGCATTCTTCTTGGCTTGGTCAAAGGTAACATCCGCAGCCTCGGTTTCCCGGTTGAAACGAGCATTCTCTATGGAAGTATAGGATAGGCCCACTTTGACTTCCACAGCCTCTTGTTCTTCTGTAGAGAATGTCATGTAAAGACCCGCGCCTGGTCCTTTTTCCTGATGTTTACCCGGATTAACCACATCTTTTACAAAAGTACCTACCTGAACCGGCTTCTTATTAAGAACAGCCGAGAAATACATACGTACATCTGCCCCTTTCTGATAAATATTAACATATACGGGGGAAGTGATTACATAACCTTCCACCCGGCCATCTTCAAAATATTGTACTTCGGCATCTTTCACCTCACCACTTTCTCCTTGCTTGTTACCTATATCGAAGATAAGGTTTGCCAGTTCTGTTTTGGGATAGGTATAACGATGAAATCCCACTCGTTTCATAGCAGTCAATTCAGCCTTTACTCCATAGTCCTTCAACAAAACAGAATAGTACCCGGGAGCTGCCACTTCATCTTTCTTATCGAAACGTGAACGATAACCGCCATCCGGATTTTCCAACTCACCCGGTACTGTCTGCAATTCTCCGACAGTCGGTGCAAATACGACACCGCCTACCTGGAACTCGTGAAAATTGGCAAAGCCTTCGATGGAAGTATGACGAAAATCATACCCCACTGCTTGCCAACCACCGGGATTTCCCAAATGCGCATCGGTAGAAGGAGCCAGTTTTGCCATGCCAAACGGAATAGCAGCCGGTGTATAAAAGAACCAACGACAATGCGCAGTTCCAATGTTTGGGTCTACATAGTCCACCAAAGCTTTAGTGCTTGAAGTACTTGTTGAACACCCCATAATGATACTCATACATATCACCAAAAAACAAAGTCGTTTCATGATATTAATTTATTAAGACGGTAGACACTAACATTATTTATTTTCCGAGCATGGAGCAATCCCCCATGACTTATTCGGTTTATCACCCATTTCCAGTATCAATTCTCCACCTTTTAGCAATTCTGCAGCGGGGAAGTAGAAACGTTCCAACTTCTCACCATTCAGAGTGGCACTCTGAACGTACTTATTTTTTCTGGATACATTTTTAGCCTCAATTGTAAATGTTTCACCACGATTATAGCGTTTGCCCAAATCAATAACCACTTTCTCATACAATGGACTGGCAATTTCATAAATAGGTTCGACACTGCAACCGCCATCAGTCTGAAACAGTCCCAAAGCCGCCATCACAAACCAAGCACTCATCTGGCCCTGATCTTCGTCACCCAAATAGGCATTGGCAACGCCACAACCATAATATCTATCAATAATGGAACGGGACCATTTTTGTGTCAGCCAAGGTTTATTGGCCCAATTGAACAAGAAAGCAAAATGCATGGACTGCTGGTTGCCCTGAACCACCGGATAATCCCAATATTGGTCATTGGGAGCATTGTATCTCCAAGGTTCACTTACTTCAAAACCCCAGT
>ENA-OOXL01000245-OOXL01000245.1-human-gut-metagenome-genome-assembly--contig:-NODE-245-length-16189-cov-1.653465_pt1 | contig 16189 bp, 12 predicted proteins | sample MGYA00241592_ERZ501353 | MGnify/ENA primary metagenome ERZ501353 (study PRJEB25962, sample SAMEA2042738) | human gut metagenome | biome: human gut; feature: human-associated habitat; material: faeces...
TTATAGTATACACCTGATTTTTAAAAAATCAAGTACTTGACACATTTATTAATATAAGAAAATGAATAAAACCAAAACATGTAAAAACCGGAACCTCGCACCCACACAGTAAGCGAAATTCCGGTCTCCTTAAATATTAATTTTCTGTCTTTTTACCTTTAACCATTAATCCTGCTGCCGCTCCTCCTATTACAAGCATAAGAAGCCATGCAAATACATGGTTATTGTCTCCCGTATCAGGCGCCTGTTCTTTTACTGTCTCTGTATTATCGTCTTTACACGTATCGGTCAATGATGTTGTATCTGTAATCTTTGCAACCACAGTCTGTGATTTTTCAATCTCAACAAGCCCATCCTGCTTGATGTAATATCTGTCACAATCTTTACAATACCAGTATTCAATATTTCCTTCATCTGTCATAGTAGCCGCCTTTGCCGCTACTGACTGCAAGCCTTCATGCATACTCATATTGTAAGTACCATATTCTTCGCTGCAGATCGTACACACCGCTTTCTTCACACATGTTGCACTTCCGCCTGCGTGTTTACACTGATAACCACAAACCGTGCAGACACCGTTTTTCCAACCATGTGCTTCACTTGTCGATACTTCCTTATCACAGCAATCATATGCCTGCTTATGAGTTTTTTCTGTCTGTACCCAAACCTGTTTTCCACTGTGGTTTGCCATATCTTTATCTGTATACTCCTTGCCGCAGATTTCGCAAACCGCACCTTTTGTACATGTTGCTTCTCCTCCGCTGTGTACACATACATAACCACATGTTTCACAAGCACCATCTTTCCACTTATGATTTTCTTGTTCTATCGTCACTTTACCGCAGCAATCATATCTCTTTTCATGTGTTGTTGCTGTCTGTATCCACTTTTCTGTTCCTGTATGATTGTCTGCATTTATTTCTCCATATTCACTATGGCAGATATTGCAAACCGCTTTCTGCGTGCAGGTTGCTTTTCCGCCTGTATGAATACAATCGTATCCACATACCGTGCAGTGTCCATTCTCCCAGATATGATCTGCTATATTAGTTACCTCAGCACCACAACAGTCATATTTTTTCTGATGAGTTTTTTCTGTCTGTACCCATACCTGTTCTCCACTGTGGTTTGCAGGATTTAAAGTACCATATTCAGCATTACACTCCGTGCAGACGGCTCTCTTTTTACATGTTGCCGCTCCGCCTACACAGCTTTCTGTTTCTTCTATAGTACAGCCTGCCGTTGTACATTTGTGGGTATGTGTGCCGTTACCATTTGACTTCCATTCACCATATATATGTTCTGACTTTGCTGCTGTAACAATCTCACCACATTCACAAATTACAGGTGTTGTACAATCACCATCATCTGTACCACTATGTTTTGTCTTTGTTGTTGTTACCGTACAACCGTCATTCTCACACACTTTCCAATGATAAGTATCGTCTTTTGTCCATGTGTCGCTGAACTTATGATTTGCCTGTGCTAGAAATATTTTCCCGCAGACAGAGCATATTGATTCTTTCGTACAGTCGCTGTTATCAATTGTATGATTCGCATTTACGGTAACAGACAGATAAATGCTGTATCCTTCATTATCCGTCAATGTTATTATCTGTGTGCCATCTGCTGCAGATACAGTATAAATACCGTCCGCATCAGGTGTAAGCGTTTTATTTCCTGCCATTACCTGTGTATAATCGGAAGAAGTTACTTTAAACTGTGCCTTCTCGCAGTATACTCCATTATTTTTAATACCGTCTACCACTGTATCCGGATTAATCGCATTATAATAATATGTAACTGTCTGTGTTTCTGATGTATACACACCCTTTTCATCGCCTGTCTTGCTTAAAAAAGTATATCCTGAGGGAATCTTAATATTTTCAGGTACCGCATAATTCGTTCCCGATGTACCCTGAAGTGTAATCGATTCACGTAACTTCTGCTCACTGTCTTTTATCACATAATTAACAATTACTTTTCCTTTGCCTGATGTTACAGCCACATCATCAAAGCTTTCCTTATCTACAAGAATCATTGTAGTATACGCAGGTACAGTTATAACGGAGCCTGCGACTTCACCAAGTGATACAACTCCCGCACTTTCGCCATTTGCAATAACAACCCAGTCCGTAGCAGCTCTTCCTTGAACAGGAATTGTAATTTCTTTTGACACATCTGACTCATTATTTAATACTGCCATAGTATTCCACTCGTCGTCTTTTGTACCTGCAAGCACATAAGCTTCAGAATTTTTTATTGTCTGGCTTTTCGCAAGCGGTGAAAATGCCTTTCGTATCTCCATAAGTCCTCTGTAATATGAGACTACATCTGCGTACTCTGCTGAATCCTTCCATTCAACGTAACTGCTGTCTGCAAGAGTTGTTCCCTCAACGCTGTTACACATTTCTTCTCCGCCATCCATAAACAAAGTTCCCGGATTAGCATATTTCATTGCTGCTTTCTGCTTGTATATTTTTACGGCTTTTTCGTTTCTTTCGCCATAAGTGCCACCTGTGCTGCCGATTATTTCATCATAAAAGGAAGTTTTATTCTGTCTTTCTTCCTTTGTATAATTATCTCCCCATATAACCAGATTGGCATCTTCCTTTGCCAATGATGTCTTTATCTCATCCAGCCATTTATATACATGCGAAGAACCTTTGTACTTCACATTGACACAGTCAATCAAATCCAGTGAAAATCCATCAACATGATATTCCTCTGCCCAATATTTCATGGAATTAACCATATAATTACGATACATCTTCCGCTCTGTGGCAAGCTCATTGTCATATCCCGTATTTGTTGTATACCTTGTACCGTCAGTATTCAATCTGTAATAAAACCACGGAACCGACTTTTCAAGAGGATTTTCCTCTGAGGCATGCGTATACGGCATCTCCATCACAACAGAAAATCCCGCACTGTGAAGTGCCTGAATCATCTCTTTACATTCTTTTATAACAGTCTTGCTGTCTGACGGATTGGAAGCATAGCTTGCCTCAGGTACATTATAATTTAAAATCTCATACTCACTGTCACCATCAAAATCCGCAAACGGTGCAAGCTGTACTGTCGTAACGCCAAGTTCCTTCAGATAATCAATGCCAGATACAAGTTCTCCCGCACTGTTTACTTTTGCACCCTTTTCCGTAAAAGCACTGTACTTTCCGCCTGCAGTCATGCCCGATGCGGTATCTGACGAGAAATCCTTGACACTTATTTTATAAACAGTATTTGCTTTTGTCGAATCAACATACACATGTCTGTCGCTGTCCCAACCCTCAGGAGATACTGAAGATGTATCTGTTATATACGAACGCTTTCCGTCTTTGCTTACCGCAACCGAATATGGGTCCTGAATTTTATATTTTGTTGTTCTGTCGCTGCCAATATGGGTAATATCTGTTGTGGTAATCGTATAGTCATAATACAATCCGCCCCAATCACCAATAAGTGTTATAATCCAGAGGCCATTCCATTCCCCATTTACAAGCATTTTCTCTAATGCATAAGTTCCTATATCACGTGCATTGCTGTCATTATCATCACCTGTTGCATAAATATTAACTTTTACATATGTTGCCGCAGGTGCCCATAACAAAAATTCAGTTGACTGCTTTGTATATGTCGCTCCAAGCTGCCTGCCCTTACGTGTATGCCCCCAATCATCAACATATGTTCCATCATAAAAATATTCATTATCAATATCTTCTGCCACTTTATTAATATAGCTGTTAGGAATCGTAGCTATCTTTTTACTGTTATCTGCCGCAAACCCGGTAACGGCACTGCTTGAAAATACCATTCCGATTGACAATACCACCGCAGTAATCTTTTTTAAGTTTAAATACTTCATAAACTCTCCCTCCTTTTATTGTACTCAATGTATCTATGCAATACCATAAAGCATTACAAAAATACATTCTATCTTAGTGGTATTATACAATAAAAGGCATCAAAAAAAATGTCATTTACATGAAATGACATTTTTTCGACACGAACGATATTAAAATGAATGTTTATTCTTCACTTTTTAATCACAATTTATTTATAAAGTTCTGGACCTGATTTTTAAAAAATCAAGTACTTGACATATTTATTAATTTTATGATACTATACCACGGCACAATTAAATATGGTTATATTGGAAACGACACATCCCCCGGATGATAACGAACAACACATGTTTTGCTTATGTTATTATTTAAGGAGGATTTTTTTATGCCAAAAAACAAGTTTCAGGATGTTGTTTTCACAATTATTATGGCAACAATTATGGTCTATGGAATGGTCGTATATAATGTTGCCCTCAACACAGGTACTGTAAATGGTACTACTTTCTTAGCTGCAACACATGAATTGCCAATCATGGTTCCTATTGCATTCGTACTCGAATTCTTCGTTGTAGGAAAGATTGCTAAAATGCTTGCTTTCACAGTTATGCGTCCTACAGACAGACCTCAGTTCATCACATATGCAATATCAATATGCATATGCTGCATTATGTGTCCGATTATGAGTCTCGTTGCAACATTTCTTTTCAAAGAACCATCCTTTGGCATGTGGGTTAAGACATGGGCAATGAATTTCCCTATGGCAATCTGCTATCAGATGTTCTATTGCGGACCATTTGTAAGGCTTATATTCAGGGCAATATTTGTTAGAAAAAATGCTGATGCAACAGAAGCTGTAACGGCTGCAGAGGCAGAATAATATTAATCACTAAGGGGCTGTCACTTGACAGCCCCTTAAAAAAATCAATTATTTATAATATTACATTTTCAAACAAAAATACCATTACCGGCATGGTTACTATAGCACTAAGCGTTGTAATCACATTTATGGCACTGGCATATTTTGAATCATTGCCATATACCTGACACATCTGCGTAACTGTTGATGCTGAAGGTGTAATAACTGCCAAGAAAACAATAAGCATAATTTTAGGTGCATCCTGAGAAATACCAGCAAGATGGCTTAATTTTATCAAAAGAAGTGCTATAAGCGGTACAACAACCATTCTCAACAAAGAAACAAAATACAGCCTTCTGTTAGCAAAAATTTTCTTTAAATCCATCCCTGCAAAAAGCATTCCTGTAACTATCATGCTGGCAGGTCCTATCATATTGCCAACAGAGCCTATCGTATCATTAATTATTAAAGGCAGTCTAATTCTTGTAAAGAAAAGTATTACACCAACCACAATCGAGATCATGTTTATATTTAACACAATCTTCTTCCAGTCATATGAACTTTCACGGCTGATTATTTTTTTACAGTGAGTCCACAAAAAGATAAGCTGCACACTCATGAAAACACATCCGTAAAGCACCCACTCCTGACCTAGAATAAATGTCACAATTGGAACAATAAGATTACCTGAATTTGAATAATAAACAGATGCTATCTCCACCTCATTCAGGTGAAACAATCTCCCCATAACTGATATAACTCCAAGCAATACAATCTGTAATGTCACTGATGCCGCCAAAGCAAGCAACAACCCATTTACTGTCTTTGATGTATAATCCACCTGAAAAGCCTTTATAATGACACATGGTATAATCAGGTATAAAACAATTTTGGATAAAACTTTACTGTCCTCATCTTTTACGATACCTGCTTTTACAATAATAAAGCCCATAAGAATCATAATGAATAGCTCTACTATCTGTTCCATAAGAAGTATGCTAATATGCATAAAAATCATCTCCTATTGTTATGATACGCCCAACGCATTATATACATCTTTTGCAATTATCATTCATCCACCAGGCATAACATTCTTTTAAGCAAAAGCCTCCTCTTTTATATAAAAACTCAATATATAAGCAGGGGAAACTTTTCCCCCACCTATATTACATATGTTCTTTGCAAATATCAAGATGCATGACTAATGCCATAGGTCGTATGTCTGATTGAATAATAGCTCCTGTCCCATACGCCGCAAATTCATATGGGAAAATCATTCTTGCTATTTGTATTGTTTAAGAAATATTTATCGGAAAGTGGCATAGATAATGACCATATCATTGAGATTGCTTTAGATGGCATTGAAAATGAGGAGTTGAGAGATCCAAAGAAGTGTTACCAATATATTAAAGATGGCCAGAAGTATTATCTACTTTTAGACGAAGTACAGTTTATGCCACGATTTAAGGAAGTTCTGAACAGCCTGCTTCGTATCAGCAATATTGATATATATGTGACTGGCAGTAATTCTAAATTTCTATCCAGTGATATTGTAACTGAATTTAGAGGCAGAGGAGATGAAATAAGAATATATCCGTTGTCTTTTGCAGAGTTCTATGCAGCTTTCGGTGGAGATTATGATGATGCTTGGGAAGAATATTTGATATATGGTGGTTTACCACAGGTTGTACAGTTCTCTATGGAACGCCAAAAGGCTGAGTATCTAAAAAACATTTTCACAAATGTTTATATTAAGGATGTTGTAGAACGAAACAAGCTGCGAAATGTTGATGAGATTGATACATTAGTAGATATTCTCGCTTCTTCGATAGGGGCTCCTACTAATCCAACAAAAATATCAAATACTTATAAAAGTGAGCGTGGTATAAATTACAGCAATAAGACCATATCCAACCATATAGATTATCTTGTGGAGGCATTTTTGATTTCTAAAGCTGACAGATATGATATTAAAGGCAGAAAATATGTGGGGGCAAATCTGAAATACTATTTTACAGATGTGGGACTTAGAAATGCCAGATTGAATTTTAGACAGCAGGAACCTACTCATATCATGGAAAATATTGTTTACAATGAGCTACTTATCAGAGGCTATAATGTGGATGTTGGTATTGTAGACGTATATACGAAAAATGATGAAGGAAAAACAACTCGAAAGCAGTTTGAAGTTGATTTTGTGGTCAATCAGGGTAGTCAGAGATATTATATTCAGGTGGCTTATGATATGACTTCAGAGGAAAAGCAGAAGTAAGAACTTAATTCATTTAGAAATATTCCAGATTCGTTTAAAAAGATTGTGATAGTAAACGGAACAAAAAAACCTTGGAGAAATGAAGAAGGCTTTGTAATCATGGGAATGAAGTATTTTCTGCTTAATGCGGATAGTTTGGAATTATAGTATGCTTGGACTTGACAGAATTTTTTAGAATGCGGGAAGCTTCTTGCATATTAATTACTAGTCCTCATTAGAAATTCCATATGGTAACACATATTCTTCATCAGGCAGTTCTGATATTTCACCTGCATTAATGTTTTTACTATTTTCATACACAACCTCCAGCAATTTAATAAAAAAGACCAGCAAAATGCTGGTCCTAAATTATGTATATATCCAGACATACAATCACCAACATGTGGTCAAAACATCTGGAACACTCCATTTGTCAAAAATTTCTAATATTACATTATAATGGGTAAGAACTTAAGTCAATACCTGTATTTTATCTAATGTTATTTATGCTGCACGATGTATATCTTTTTAGTTTAAGCATAGCTTTCTTCCATATCACTGATATCTTCAAGAACCTCCCTTATTCCATAAAGCATTTGCTCTTCAGTTAATTTATGTATCACTTCCCGCTTAGAGATCTGATTCTCAATTATTGGAATCAAAAGATTTCTTGCAAATTTCTTCCTATCATTACTTGCAAACATATCTTTAAGAGTTTTTCCATCTAATTTATCCTTTAATCTGTCTACGGACTTTTCTGCTTCCTTATTGCTAAGAAGATATTCTGATGCCATTTCAGTAAACACATCCTGAATTATTTCCACCATTTTATCCGCATCATCTTCAATAAAGCTTCCAACCACAGCATTTGTTACTTTACCTGCTGCAGAACCAGCAACCATAGAACCAACTAAGCCACCCACAATTGTACCTATTCCTGGAATTGCGGAACCGATTGCTGCGCCGGCAACCCAGCCTCCTGTTCCAGCCCCTACCGTTGCAGCTGTATTTGCCATATTTTTAAACAACTGTTTTCCTGATATTCTCCCTCTGAATATGTTGGCAACATCAAAGGAAGACAGTACAACAAATGTGATGCCTGCTGTAATTGTATTGCTCCTTAAAAGCTTGGCTGCTGCTTTCATTGCCGCTGCGCCATAAATAGGCTTTGAACCTACACGAAATGCATTAATTAAAACTGCAGATGCTTTCGGTCCCATCATAGCAACTATAGCTTCGGAACTTCCAACAAGCGCACTGTTAAGCCCGGCTTTTGATAATTGAGCTGCAAGTATCGAAGTAATAAATGCTGTTCCACCTACTTTAAGACCTGAATATGTCGCAATCTTTATAGCATCTTCAAAATCTTCTCCATTCCACATTGATGTTGCAAATGTTATCATTGCAGTAACACCAAATGCAGATGATGCTATTATTGTTCCGTTTACCGCATCATATGTAAGAGATTCAACAGTACCTGCTTTGGCGATATTTTTAGCCTGTGCATATGTAAAGTGTCCTTTCTTAACAATATTCTTTGCTTCATTAGGATCAGACACACCCTTTACCTGTCCGTTTTTAATTTTCTCTTCCATTGCCCTTACAGCTTCATCATACTTATCAGACGGAACTTCTATCTTCATTGGTTTTCCATCCGTCATATATCTGAATGTACCTTTTCCATCATTTTCAAAGCATTCATTTATACATCTGTTTCCTGTCGCACAATACTTTGACTGTATATATACACCATCTACAACTCTGTCAGCACCATTTTTAGCGTTATCATCTCCAACAATCTTTGCATCATGTCCTGTCAGCTTATCAAATAGGTTATTAGCCCTTTCTGCAGCAAAACCATGTCCCTGTCTTGAATGAAATTTCTCTTCTTCAAACTGATTATTAACAGTCCTAAATGCACCTATCCCTCGACCTGCTGATTCAGCTCCGAAATTATTCTTCTTTTCATTTTCAATTTTCTTCTTCTCCGCCTTTTTGTTAGCCTCAAAGTTTTTCATTTCATTAAGGAAATTTTTTAATGGTGTCTTCTTTATCAGACCGCCTTCTATATAAAGTGAACTTCCATCTAAAAAATCTATCGCTAATTCTCGGTCACTATCCTTTTTACTACTCTTTAACATTCGTATTTGCTTAATATCGTCATACCACAGCTTTTTAGGCTTTTCAAACATTTCAACATAATACATTTTATCATCAGTAAAAATATATCCATTCTTACCACTCCCAAATGAAGTTGTATCATAGAATCCTATTATAGTGTCACTATCCATACCCTGTGCAAATGTTTTTAACGCATTATTAATTTTTTTGCTTGGAACTTCACCGCCAATATGACAGTAAAATCCCGTTGACATATCTGTAAGATACTTTCTCATTATTTCAATTTTTTCTTCATGTTCCCCCATAGCATTAATTCTCCTTATTCTCTGTCACTACATTTCCTAATAATTCAACATACCTATGCATAAGCTCCTGCAAATAAAATCCATTCAGCTTTTTCGATACAGGAAGACTATCAAATTTGCTGCCTGCATAATCTAAGGCCTCATTCCACAACTTATTTAATTCCAACTTTTCAGGATACATATCTGCAAACGCTTCTTTTATTGTATCTTCTATATATATCTTCTTATCTTCAACAATCCTTTTCTTCTTATCCTCACTTGCAAGAAATGGAAAATCCATGTGCATTGTTTCATTCAATAATCTGTTTATTACTTCATAATCACCTTTCATGCAGCTCCTCCTTGAACCCACTTTATTCTTTCTTTACCTTTTAATCATAGTTTTACCCTTAGTAAAATACTCGTTTAAATTTTTCACGCATATAAACTGAATATATTATAGCTCTTTGATGACCTGACAGCAAGATTTGTTATTTTTCATAACATCTAACTGGCTGCCATGATTTCGCATTTCCATTTATTAATATATTATAAAGAAGCTTGTTATCAGAATATATGAGATATATAATTATAAAAACAGAAATAAAAAGCACAATAAGGAGCAAGCAGATATATGTTTTATTTTATATTAGAACCCATAATGATGTATAACTGGATATTAATATTATCGGCAGTTATTCCTGCGGTATTCCTTATGATTAAAGTATACAGAGCAGACAGAATGGAAAAGGAAAGCGGCTACCTTTTAAGACAGCTAGTTATTGCGGGAATTCTATCCACCATTATTGCCTTAATTGAGGAAAAAATAGGGGAATGGATTTTATCATACTTTGTTCCCGGAAATACATTGCTGTATCAGATAATTCTTTATTTTGTTATTGTTGCCATAGCCGAAGAAAGCTCAAAGTATTTCTTCTTAAAAAAACGGACATGGAATAATCCAGAATTTAACTGTCAGTATGACGGTGTTGTATATGCAGTATTTGTTTCTCTCGGATTTGCCCTTTGGGAAAATATCAACTATGTTTTATCATATGGTTTTTCAACTGCTATTGTAAGAGCAATAACAGCAATTCCAGGACATGCCTGTTTTGGTGTGTTTATGGGTGTATTCTATGGTCTCGCAAGAAAACAGTATAATCGGGGAAAAATGTTTAGCTCCAAGATATTCAGAATATTCAGCATTGTGGTACCAGTTCTTTTACACGGTTCATACGATTTTATAGCGTCCATGGAAAATACAATGGGCAGTCTATATTTCGTGGCCTTCATTATTATACTTTTTGCTCTGTCTTTTGGACTGGTAAACATCTCATCAAAGAATGATAAATACATATGATATAGGAAACACTCCGACTTTCTTTATTGTTACTACATCTTCATCGGCAAGCACTTCACCTTCCAATGTATAAATTGCTGTAGCTGTTATATCATAAATCGTAGCTGCATCAGGTTCTGTCACATCTGCAGTATAAGTAGCAACATATTTATAAGCCAGATTATTGGCAGGAAGATATGCATCTCCGTCCCATTCAATGGAGTTTATTTTATATATTGATAATCTTTTATTTTTTTCGCATAATCCGTATATTTCCACCAGAATATGTTAATATATGAATAGCAATCCACAGATTGGAGAATTACCATGAAAGCATATGAAAGATTATTAAAATATGTCACTTTCCGTACACCAAGTGATGAAAACAGCGAGAACACGCCCTCATCTGCATGCCAGTTTGAGTTAGCCAGATTTCTTAAAAATGAGATGGAAGGATTGAACTTATCGGACATTGTACTTGACGATATGTGTTACCTGTATGGTAAACTTCCGGCAACCAAAGGTTATGAAAATGTGCCTGCTATCGGATTTATTGCACATATGGATACCGTGTCCGATTATTGCAATCACGATATTACACCAGTAATAACAGAAAACTTTAATGGTGTATCACTCACACTTCCTGCGGGAATAACCTTGTCTGTGCATGATTTTCCTCATCTTGGCACTCTTAAGGGTCGTACACTTATCACATCAGACGGAAGCACTATACTTGGTGCTGATGACAAAGCAGGTATTGCTGAAATCCTTACTATGATAGAACATTTGCAGAAAGGCAATATACCTCATGGAACAATATGTATTGCATTCACACCTGATGAAGAAATCGGCATGGGAGCTGAACATTTTAACATAGAACAGTTCGGTGCCAAATACGCCTACACAATTGACGGCGACACAGAAGGCGAGATTCAGTACGAAAACTTCAACGCATGCAAAGCGGATTTTCATATTAAAGGCTTCAATGTACACCCAGGTTCTGCCAAAGACACCATGATTAATGCCAGTCTTGTTGCAATGGAGATTAACAATGCACTTCCTGCTATGGAAACCCCTCGCGGCACAGAAGATTACGAGGGCTTCTACCATCTTGTCAGCATGTCTGGCGATGTCAGTGAGGCTTCGCTTAATTATATAGTAAGAGACCATGATAAGAATTTATTTGAAGCAAAGAAAAAGACTCTGCGATTAATCGAAAAGAATATGAATGAAAAATGGGGTAAGGGAACTGTTACGCTCACCATTAAAGACCAGTATAAGAATATGTCCGAAATCATTGCGGGCTGCATGAATCTTATTGAAAATGCAAAGAAAGCCTGTGAACTGGCTGATATAACACCGCTTATTCTTCCTATCCGAGGGGGAACAGACGGCTGTCAGTTAAGCTTCAAAGGACTTCCATGCCCTAACCTTGGAACTGGAGGACACGCATACCACGGTCCTTATGAACATATTACTGTTGAAGGCATGGATATGACCGTTGCAATGCTTGTTAAATTGGTTGGAACATTTACTGAATAACAACTATATTTCATAACACAAAACAGGAGTTAAGCTATTGACCTACTCCTGTTTTGTATTATCAGTTGCTATTCAGTTTTTATTACTTTCGCTTTGAAACAACATACATAACTGCTGCTGCAATACATCCAGCTAACGCAATAATTGCTATTACAAGCCATAATTTCCCATGATTTCTGTCCCCAGTGTTGATTGATGATGCATTTGTTTCATTTTCATCAAATGTATACTGGCTTGTTGTTTCTGATTCTATCTGACTGATGGTCTCTGTTTCTGTTTCAGATTCTTTAGTACTCTCCATCTCTGTTTTTGTCGCCTTGCTGCTCTCTGAATCAGATTCTTTGATACTTTCTGTTTCTTTACTACTTTCAGTCTCCTTGATGTCCTCAGTTTCAGATTCTGTTTTCCTGCTGCTTTCTGTCACTGTTTCTGTCTCTGGTTCTGTTCCTGGTTCTGTCACTGCTTCCGTCTCTGGTTTTGTCTCCGGTTTTGTCTCTGGTTCCGTCTCCGGTTTTGTCTCTGGTTTTATCTCCGGTTCTGTCTCTGGTTCCGTCTCCGGTTCTTTAACAGTAAAATGTGCACTAGCTGTTCCACTCGATGAAGCAATACCTATAACATGCTCTCCCGTCGATAATTTTTTTATTAAATCTGGATTAAGTGTTACAATAATACTTCCTGCTTTTACCGTATAATCCTTGTCTTTTACAAGCTCTCTGCCATCAAGTTCTACTTTTACAAAATCTGAAAATGCTGCATTAGACTTAAATGTAATTGCCTTATCGGAATTCTTATCAATTATACATTTATCACCAGCAATTATTTCTGGTGCCAGTTTCGATGTAACAACACTATCTTTGTCTATCTGCTTTGATGCATTTGAATCTGCAAAGTATTTTAAACATAAAGAACAGTAATAATATTCAGTATTACCTTCCTGAGTCACTGTAGCTGCTTTAGCTTCTACATGCTGTAACTTATGATTATCCTTATTTAATTCACCATATTCCTCATGACATACTTCACACACTGCACGATTGACGCATGTTGCCTCTCCACCACTATGAATATGCTCTGGAATGCCACCCTTTATTTCAAATGTGAGTATATTATTCTCGATTGAATTGACACTGATATAAATATCTCCGTAAATCCATATATCTTCACCTATTCCTAATGCTGCATCTGCCTTTGTGTTATACTGTCCACCAAGAACTTCATAATTCCATTTAGGTGATGAAAAATACATATTACTTGGAAACTTAGTGTCACTGTCTATAAGATAACATACCAGCCCTGATTTTAATGGAATTTTATCCACTCTGTTTCCATTAATCTTGAACATATGCTTATATTGAGAATCATATTTGTTACCATTATCCTCAAAATTTCTGTACTCAAGATACAATGTCTTACCCTTTTCCGGAATATCCATCTTATATCCTGTAATATTATCCATACCTGAAGTTCCTAATGCTTTAAGACTATATTCTCCTTCTGACAAAATCGTCTTAATATCATTCTCATCAGCCCAGCCTAATACTTCTTTCTCCTTAAGAGACATAAACTGTGGTACTGGAGATATATGCTTTGCCATAACTGACATGAAATACACCGGTGACGCATTCTTTGAGTTATATAAATCCTTCAGCCCCATAATATGTCCCATTTCATGTACTGCTGTTGCAATTGATACAAATACCCGGTTATCCTCATCCTTAAATAAATATCCGTTAGTATCACCATCAGGCTTACAATACGAATTGGTTATCTGGACATATTTGTAACTATTAATAGTTTTTTTGCCGGTATTAACAGAAATATTATTAACATAGTCTGTATAATTCCACAATGGTGATGACCAGCTTACTGATATATTACCTGACCCATTATTCTTATAAATAATTGTAATTGAATCAATAGTACCATTGTTATCTTTATCAAGTACACCATAGTCATAGTATACAGTATTATTATAATCAGAAATTTTATTACCAGATGATATGGCATTATTAACAGCTTCTGACCACTCCTGCCTAAGCTCATACATTCTGCTTGCACGCTCCGAAGCATCTTTATAACCAATAGTATTAATATCGCTGTACTCTGCATAATACCCACGAGGATGTGAAAGTACAATTGAGCCGCCATTATCATATAGATATACACTTCTCATTCTTAATTTGTTATCTGATACACATCTGTAATAATCGCCTACACTATATGAACCTGCATTATATGAATTATCTGTTATTTTTCTAACAGAACTGCCTTCATATACATCATTTATAAATTCGGTTTCACCTGCAAATCTGGCAAATACTACTAAATTAGTAAAATTACTGTCGTCATCATCTGCCTGTATCCTGTCTTTATCACCTGTTAATAACAAAATTGACAGAAAAACAGCGCAAAATAACAGTATTAGTTTGATTTTTCTCATAAAAATTCCTTTCCATGTATAAACAAGCTAACTATTATATTATACGGTTTCTCTGTCAGAATCTTACCATATTATTAAATTTAATTCAATTCAAATAACTATTTTACGGCTTGCACACACCACAAGCCTCATACCCCATATCAATAATCTCCTGCCTGCTTCCTGTATAAATCTTTTTATTGGAAGCATCCATGCTCTTTGCACTGTTGCAGGATTCTTTGTGGAACTTCTTAGTATTTGTATTAAGTACATATGTCTGCACATTTGCTTCTGCCGCAGTTGTTGACTTTGAAGCATCTGCAACTATTGAATTGTCCAGATGGCTGTTACCTGTTGCGTAATCGATAGCAATTCCCGGCTGTGCATTAAAACAATACACATTGAAAAGAATTCCATCACCATTATCCTCAACTGACTTAGCCTCCATGTGCACACCGCTGGCAACAAGATTATCGCCAGAAAATACAGGTGTTACGCGGTACAGAACATGATTATTAGTTTCCTTTATGTAATCCGCCACCATATTTTCAAAAGGCAGCATACCATCAACATTAAGATATCTTGTTCCTGTAATCAGATTCTTTTCATTGGCATTCTCACCAGTAAGCTGATAACCTATAAGATGGCACCTGTTATACAGATATTTACCATCAACACTATCGTATTTTGCTGTCTGCCATCCCGTAGGTTTTACTTCACCAATTGCACCACGTTTCTCAGTAGGCATAATGTCTTTACCTATATTAGCAAATGCAGTAGTACATCTTCCAAGTTCATCCAGTTCTCCGTAACTCTCAAATGATATAGTCGTGAAGTCAGCATCATTAAACACTGGGGTATTATCATTAATTACAACATACGGTTCACCCTGATATACTAAAGATGCCATATCATCTGCAACAGCCGTACTCTGAACCTCAGCACTCCCCACAGTACCAGCCTGATTATCCTTCTTAGAAGAGCATCCGCTTAACCCAAATCCGCTTCCTGCAATAAAGAACACCAGTAAAAATGCGGTTACTCTCCTTAGCACTTCTAACCTTATATTACGCATGTATTTTTCCTTATTTCTTTCTTACATATCTTTCTTCAGTAATTTTCTCATGAGAATTACCCTCAAAATCAGTAGAACCCTCCAGCTTAAAATCATTAAGCATGTCCTTAGGAAACTTCACATCAGAAGGATACTTCCTGTTCCACTTATACAGATAAACCTCATCCACCATATCCTCATAAGAAACAATCTCAGAGTCCTCAACAAAACAGAAATCATCCCTTCCGGCAAAACCAAACTCCTGATTAACCTCAAGATTCTCATAATCACAAAAAAGCTGCTTGCTATATAAAGAAAGCCATAACTTCCCGCCATCAAGCATCTTAATAATATGCTCATTAAGAACACTGTCCTTAGAAACTCGTCTGTTATTAAACATAATTCCATAATCATCATCAACAATAGATATAACCTTCATAATATCCTCCTTCTTTTATGTCCAGCAAGGTGTGACTGG
>ENA-OOXL01000249-OOXL01000249.1-human-gut-metagenome-genome-assembly--contig:-NODE-249-length-16073-cov-1.744787_pt1 | contig 16073 bp, 9 predicted proteins | sample MGYA00241592_ERZ501353 | MGnify/ENA primary metagenome ERZ501353 (study PRJEB25962, sample SAMEA2042738) | human gut metagenome | biome: human gut; feature: human-associated habitat; material: faeces...
CTGGAAACCCGGAACGTCGCCGAATGTGGAGGTGGCGGGAGTCGAACCCGCGTCCAAACAAGGAACCCGAAAGCTTTCTACACGCTTATCCGCCGTTTCGTCCTTCTATCCGGGTCTGGCAGGCGGCAACCTAACCCGGATCCCAGTTCCTGAATTTTCGCACGACAGCCGGAACCCTCCGCCGTACTATCTCTAAATGATCGATACCCCGTATGGAAAACCGTTAAAGAGCGGAACGGCCTTCCGGGATACTCGTCGTCGAACCGCCTTGGATCCAACGATTAAGCCAATTTTCCTTGAAAATTAGGCAGCGAGTGCATAGCTATTATTGCCATTTGTAGTTCGAGTGTTGATATTTACGAGCCACCACACAATGCTCGACGTGCTTACAATCAAACTCTGCCTGCTGTCAAAACCGGTCACCCCCTTCGTAGGGATAGAATTTCATTGAAGTGAGTACAAAGATACGAAAAACCGGGCAGAAAGCCAAATTTATCGGAACTTTACCAAAATGTCCTCGTCACTATTGAAAGTTTTATACGGAACCAATCAATCGCCATATACCATATAAAGTTGGAATATAGCACAACCAATCAGAATGATAGCTGTAATTAAATGCCAATAACTGGGATAAATCTTTTCTATTTCATTATTAGGATCTGTTTTGTTCATCTTCAGACCCGTAATGAACCAAAGTAAACTAAGACTTCCAATAAGAAAAAAGAAAAAAACCATTCTTCGATTATATTAACCAACGAATTATATATTGGTATTAAGCAAAGGGCCTAACAATCATACAATATATAGCACAAGCATAAAAAAATAGCCACAAACAGATGCAAAAAATTCGGATAAAACTTTTCCGTTTCATCTTTGAACTCTGCTTTTTTTTGCCTTAAACGCAAAATAAAAAAAAGCAAACTAATACTCCCAAAAAAAATACATAAAAAAGCCATTGCTACTGTCAATGATGTTCCACCACCTAATGCAGACATTACCTGCACGTATCGATATAACACCGAAAATTCGTCTGCTTATTTTCCAAAGGCCCCACCTCTGCCTTGTGCGCATCCAACATAAAAATTCACCCGATCGGCATTGCATACAAGAATATTTTCACGTACCATGCCTGCGGAACCGCTACCGTTTCAGATGCTTACGCAGCTTCTTTTTCAGAACATCCCCCGTTAATGGTTTGGCAATATAATCATCGCACCCGACATCGAGCGCTTTCGCACGGTCGCTGTCGTATGCATATGCTGTGACGGCAATGATGGGAACGGAACTTCCCGCCTCCCGAATCTGCCGCGTAGCTTCCAAACCATCCATAACGGGCATCTTCATATCCATCAACACCACATCCGGAGCGAACTCCCGGCACATGCGCACCGCTTCCGCTCCGTTATGGGCCCGAAGCACTTCATACCCTTTCTTAAGAATCAGCGACACCAGCAGAAAATTGCTGTCGGTATCTTCGGCAACGAGAACGACGGGCATTTTCCCCTCCGAAACGCCTGGTTGCCGCATCTCCGCATCGGAAGCAACCGCCGACACAGACCGGGTCCGGATGTAAGGATGCGTAAACCAAAAACAAGAACCCTTTCCCGGTTCGGAGTTCAGGCCGATACGACCGCCCATCTGTTCGACGATACTCTTGCTGATGGCCAGTCCCAACCCGGTCCCCTGGACAAAACTGTTGAGTTTCACGAAACGCTCGAAGACAGACTCCTGCTCCTGCTCGGGAATCCCGGTACCGGTGTCTTCGACATAAAAGGTAAGCATCATCCCGTCATCGCACCGGTAGCCTAATGTCACAGACCCTTCACGAGTGAATTTCAACGCATTATTAATAAAATTAATCAACACCTGCGTAATCCGGGTCTTGTCGCCTACCAACCGACATTCGGGCAGATGATCGCCGAAACGCAACTCCACCGGTTTATCCAGGACCTTGAGGCTCAACGACCGTACAATCTCCTGACACATCTGATTCACATCGAATTCCACATCGTTGAATTCGAGCGTTCCGGCTTCGATCTTCGACAAATCGAGAATGTCGGAAATCAGCTTCAACAACAATTCGTTATTTTCCTGAACAATGGCTACATACTCCCGTCGTTCGTCGGGATCTTCGGTTTCAGCGATCAGATTCGAAAAGCCGACGATGGCATTCAGTGGCGTGCGGATTTCATGGCTCATATTAGCCAGAAAAGCCGATTTCAGACGATCGCTCACTTCGGCTTTGTTCTTCGCTTCGATCAAATTCTTCTCCGTTTCCTTCAACTCGGTAATGTCGTAATTGACACACACCATTTCGATCTTCGAAGGATCGTTATTCAGGGGATTGCGCATCACATTGATACGGGTCCACTTCTGTCGTCCGTCCGCATCGATCCGAAGATCATGGCTGAAACTGTCGATCTCGCCGGCTTTCACCTGTCGGATGGACTCCAGAACTTCAGCCCGGTCGGAGGAATTGACATGTTTATACACACCGAGGATCTGATCGAGCGGCGTATCCTCCTTCTCGCCCAGGTTATAATACCACTGCGGCACGCCATACCCCTCTTTCGAAACCAGGTCGAAGCGACAGTATCCGACCTTGCCGAAACGACTGACCAGCGAAAACGAGCTTTCGAACTCCGCGATACGACTATGCGCCCGATTGATTTCCGTATTGTCGATATTGATCAGGAAGAAATTGCTCAACCGCCCCTGCGCATCGTAAAGCATACACACCGAACTGTATATTTCGAGGCGGCCCTGCTTGGAGGTAACATAATAACCGTTCAAACGATCGAAGGGATAATACGCCTTGAACGAGAACTCCTCCCGGTTCCGCACCCGGCGCCAGACCTCCTCGTCGAGAATGGGATTCTTGAAAAAATCGACCCCGAGCACATCCTCCTTGTCCCGAATCCCGAAAATCTCCAGATCCTTGTTATTCAGATCGACGAGCAAGCCGTTCCTGTCGTACAGTTCGATACCGACGGGAATATTGTCATAAATATTACGCAATAGCTTTTCACTGCGGTCGAGCGCCTCGTGCGTTTCATACATTTCGGTCATATCCGAAAGCAGGCAAATCACCTCCTCGGGAGTGGTCGAATACATAACGACATGAACATACCGGCCGGAAGCCAACAAACGGACCTCCTTTTCGACATGCTGCTCCACCTGCAATACTTTGGCGAAAACTTTCAGGTACTCGGGCATATCTTCGATCTCCAGCTCGCTCGCCAGCCGCCCCACATAGTCGGCTTGGGATTTTCCGATAATCTTTTCCGCAGCATAATTCGAATCGAGCACCTTGTAATCGACCGGCGTCCCCGTCTTGTCGTAAATCATCCGGAAACGGACATACCCCAGCGGCATGTACCGGTAGAGGTTTTGCAAATAATCGCGTTCGATTTGCGCCTCCCGCTTCGAACGCTGCAATTCGATACAGATATTGATGATATTGACCAGCGATGCGAACCATTGGTAATCCTCGTTCTGCCAATCGCGGTGCTCCCCGATCACATCGATTCCCGCATACCCCCAAAGTTTATCACGAAATGTCATCGGCAGCACAAACAGCGAACCGATATTTTGTGCAGCCAGAATATCATGCTCGTTCCTTGCCCGGGAAGGAAGGTCGTCCAAACAGGAAAGAGCAATAGGACTCCTTTTTTCGAGCTGCTCGACCCACCAGGGGGTTTCGTCCATCGAAAGTCGATCGAACCGATCCCGGCCGCTCTCCACGCCCTTGTCCGTCACTTCGTACGTACAAATATGCCTGCGGTTATCCCAGTCGAACTCCGCGATATAGGTCCGGCTGCCACGAAATATCTTGAGGACATCGGTCAGAACCTTGTTGATCGCCTCGTCGATGGAACCGATATGAAGGAAAGAAAGCAGCGTATGCGAAATATTGTTCAACCGATAAAGAAGCGTATTCATCCGCTCGATCGAGCAAAGATCGACCGGCAAAGCCTCCCTTTCGCTGATTTCCTGGGCATATCCCGAAACAACCAGCCCCTTGTCGGCTGCCGTTTCCCGGCGCAGGACCTTCCAGCGGAACCACACCTCACCCCGGGGACCACACAGCGAAAAAATCTGCTCGGCGGAGAACAGGCTCGCATCCGTGGACATCAGGCTTTTGAGCGAAGCCCGGAACGGCTCTCCGACCGACTGCAGAAAACGGTCGTAACCGATCTCGGACTCCTCAGTTCCTATCGTCTTACAGAGATAATCGGACAACAAAAGAACCCGTCGGGCCATATCTACTTTCCACCACCCGATCTTCGTATCCCACAATATCTCCTGCAACATGGATTCACTTCCCATTATCCCCTTATTGTCAATTTATACCATAATTAATAACAAAAATACTATTCATTACCGGGAGTTCCAAAAAAAATACGGATTATTGTCCGGCACGATGACCGAAACAGACTATTTTTCGGACATTTTCATTACCTTTGTGGAAGGTAGGATATGATCGGTGTAAAAAACAGAAGAGTTTGTTTTATTCTGCCTTCATTTTCATTACCTTTGCTCCCGTCCGAATCGGAGTGCGACGGCACGAAACGAAGAACATTCGTCCTGCATCGGCCGATCGGCACACACGGACACCACGAACCTTTCAACCAACTCGACTCATGGGCGAACAAAACGTAATCCGGCTGCGCGGCGTAACGATATACCACACGGACGATCCTTTCGGCAGCCGCTCCGAAAAAAAGTTGCTGCAACAGGGAGAACTGATCTTGTCCGATCTGAATTTCGACATCAACGCCGGTGAATTCGTCTATCTGATCGGGCGTGTGGGAAGCGGTAAAAGCTCCTTACTCAAAACTTTATATGCCGAGCTTCAACTCATTGAAGGCGAAGGATACGTCGCAGGCTTCGACTTGCGAAAACTCAAACGACGGGAGATTCCGATGCTGCGACGTAGAATCGGCATCGTCTTCCAGGACTACCAACTGCTCACCGACCGGAACGTCTTCATGAACCTATACTATGTAATGAAGGCAACGGGATGGAAAAACGAATCAGAAATCCGCAAGCGGATCGACGAGGTACTCAAGGTCGTATCGCTGGAAGCCAAAGGCTACAAGATGCCGTTCGAGCTTTCCGGCGGCGAACAGCAGCGTCTGGTCATCGCCCGCGCCCTGCTGAACCGTCCCCGCCTGCTTTTGGCCGACGAACCTACCGGCAACCTCGATCCGCTGACGGCCGAAGGCATCATTCGGCTGTTCCAGGAAATCGCTCGTCAAGGTTGCGCCGTAGTCATGTCCACGCACAACACGGCCCTCATCGAAGAATATCCGTCCCGCACGATCCTCTTCTCGAAAGGCAAGATCAAGGAGGTTCCGGTACAAACGATGCTGCAGGATATTTAACGAATGCCCGCACAAACGGAAACCCTGCGACCTAAGTTTCATCGTTGCCAGGTACAGATAATTCCGAATAAAAACAGGTTTGGGTTATGAGACTCCGTACTCTTTTCCGGTTGTTCCTGTTATTGGCGGCAGTGGCCCCAATAACCACGGCAAAAGCCGACAGTCTTATCATCGGCACAGATACGCTCAGACTGGACTTACATTGGTTGGACGACACTCCGCTGGACGAGTTGGCCCGCAACGACCGGGTATTCGAAAAAAAATTCCAGGCACTTATTCATCAGCCTACCGCAGAGGGATTCGTTATCTACATAGACGGTGATCACGAACACCATTCCTACTGGCGACTGATCGACGACAAACTCTACCTGGATCACACGATACGCAAATCAGACTACTCCGAAATAGATTTCAGCGGCATTTTCGTCCGCGACCATACCGGTTATTATCCGGCCACCTTCTATTCAGGCACACTTCCTATATCAGGCATATTCTACCAGGACGGAACGAAACCCATATTCGTTTTCGAGGAGGGGCGATTGACCTATACGAATTGGACATATCCTTCCTTTCCCTGCCCCTCTCCGATGCTGGGCGATCCGCTGTTTCTGCACTTCGACTACATGCAATTCGCACAATTCACGGACGGGCTGTGGACCTGTTGGATGCGTATCCTCCCGGATCCATCCGGAAACCCCATTACCATACAGCCCTTGATAGTAGCTCATAAAAGCGGAATCATCGATGCTTCGGATGCCGCTAAAAAAAGACTGAAAACTGCAATCGCCGACAGTCTGAAAACAGTAGATTTCATTTGCGACGTAAATTTTTCCCGGGGCAGCATACAGGCCGTTCTCAAAACATTCGAAATTCCCCGGCCGATATTATACCGCAAAGAAATCAGGAAAAACGGCCGACGGTTGGTCGGATATGAAAATGCGACCGGACGTCCAATCGTCCCTTTCGGGAAATACGCCCGATGCCACACACCCATCATAAGTGAAAACAGAATCGGGATCGTGGAAACAGACGAAGGAAAGTTTATAGCCATAGACCATACGGGTAAAAAGCTGTTCGAAATCATGTTTCAGTCCCCGGTACTTTCGGTCGAAGATTTATTCCGGTACGGTTATTTCATCTATGTCACCCGAAACGGCCGACAGGGAGTCGCCACCATCAGCGGATTGCGATACACGCAACCGACCCACAAGCCGATCGATCTCTCCGACGTCGATCGGGATGTTATCAAAGCTCTTATCCACTGATCCGGCTACGCTTCCGGTATCCGATATTTCGCCCGAATAAGCACCCCGCAAATCCGGCTGCGGCAAAAATCAATGGCAAAGGGGTGCTTGATTATTGCATCTTACGAAACTTTTCCGTATATTTGTACGATATATTTAAGGTCAATATGAGTACTGAAGGAAAAGAGATAAAGAAGCAGGAAGAGGAGTATTCCGCCTCCAACATCCAGGTCCTCGAAGGTCTGGAAGCGGTCCGGAAGCGTCCGGCCATGTATATCGGCGACATCGGAGAAAAAGGTTTGCACCACCTGGTTTACGAGGTGGTGGATAACTCGATCGACGAGGCGTTGGCAGGACACTGTACCGACATCGACGTTACGATCAACGAAGACAACTCGATCACAGTCAAGGATAACGGCCGAGGCATCCCGACCGACTTCCACGAAAAAGAGGGCAAGTCCGCACTCGAAGTCGTGCTCACCGTGCTCCATGCGGGCGGCAAGTTCGACAAGGGCAGCTACAAGGTTTCGGGCGGTCTGCACGGCGTGGGTGTTTCGTGCGTGAACGCACTCTCGACGCTGCTCATCGCCGAAATCCACCGCGACGGCAAAATATTCCGCCAATCGTACAGCAAAGGCGCTCCGACTTCGCCGGTCGAAGTGATCGGCACCTGCGACGATCGCGGAACCACGATCACCTTCAAACCCGACGGCAGTATCTTCACGCTCACGACGGAATACAAGTACGACATCCTGGCCAACCGCCTGCGTGAGTTGGCATTCCTGAACAAAGGCATCCACCTGAACCTGCTGGACAAACGCCAGCGGGACGAGAACGGCGAATACGTCGGCGACCATTTCTATTCGGAAGAGGGCCTCAAGGAGTTCGTCGAATACCTGGACGCCACGCGCGGTCAGGCCATCACCGAATCGATCATCTACATCGACACCGAAAAGAACGGCGTGCCGGTCGAGGTGGCCATGCAGTACAACGACTCCTTCTCGGAGAACGTACACTCCTACGTCAATAATATCAACACGATCGAGGGCGGTACGCACCTGACGGGTTTCCGCCGCGCCCTGACCCGCACGCTCAAGAAATACGCCGAGGATTCAGGCATGCTCGCCAAACTCAAGTTCGATATCAACGGCGACGACTTCCGCGAGGGTCTGACGGCCGTAGTTTCGGTCAAGGTCGCAGAACCGCAGTTCGAAGGGCAGACCAAGACCAAACTGGGCAACGACGAGGTGTCGGCAGCGGTCGATCAGGCGATGTCGACGGCCTTGAGTCACTACCTGGAGGAGAATCCGCGCGACGCCAAAGCCATCGTACAGAAAGTCATCCTGGCTGCAACGGCCCGGCACGCGGCGCGCCATGCCCGCGAAATGGTGCAGCGCAAGACCGTGCTTTCGGGAGCCGGGCTCCCCGGCAAACTGGCCGACTGTTCGAGCCGCGACCGTTCGATCGCCGAAATCTTCTTCGTCGAGGGCGACTCGGCAGGCGGTACGGCCAAGCAGGGCCGCGACCGGAACTTCCAGGCGATCATGCCGCTGCGCGGTAAGATCCTGAATATCGAAAAAGCCCAGGAGCATCGCATGTGGGAGAACGAGGAGATCAAGAACATGTTCACGGCACTCGGCGTGACGATCGGCACGGAGGAGGACAGCAAGGCGCTCAACCTCGAAAAACTCCGCTACGACAAGATCATCATCATGACCGATGCCGATGTCGATGGCAGCCACATCGCCACGCTGATGCTTACCTTCTTCTTCCGCAAGATGAAAGAGCTGATCGAAAACGGGCACGTCTATATCGCCACCCCGCCCCTGTTCCTCGTGAAAAAGGGCCAGCAGGAGCGCTATTGCTGGACGGAGAAGGAGCGTGACGAGATCACGGCCGAAATGGGCAAGGGCGTACACGTCCAGCGCTACAAAGGTCTCGGTGAAATGAACTCCCATCAGTTGTGGGAAACCACGATGAACCCAGACACCCGGATTCTGCGCAAAGTAACCATCGACAACGCTGCCGAAGCCGACCGCGTATTCTCGATGCTGATGGGCGACGAGGTTCCCCCGCGACGCGAGTTCATCGAAAAACACGCTCACTACGCCAATATCGACGCATAATCGAAAATTACAAAGGATTGCACCCCGCAGGGGAGCAATCCTTTTCCATATCCGTTTGGCTGGCGGGAGCTACCCCATCGTTCGATTGCGACGGAAAGCTAACCCGATGCGTTCATCGGAAAGGACGAAGTTGGCAGCACACTCGGAGTTCGGCCATACGGCAAACGGGAAATGAGAAAACGAAACATACCGTTTTTTTGACGTAATTTATCCGAAATCCGACGGCGGGGAAAAAGAAAAAACAGATTCCGGGACGCTTCATCGGACAGATGAAATCGGAAATACCTACCGACTTCGTGCGGGTGCAAATACGGGAAAAAATCACACCGTTTTCGGAGAAAAACCGGTCAGGCGGTTATCGCACGCAGAAAACGGAGAATAAAAAAGAACCACAAATCGGGAATTATGAATGTGACAGTCATCGGTGTCGCAGGCGGCACAGGATCGGGTAAAAGCACGCTGGTAAAACGATTGCAGGAGGCTTTCAAGGAGGAAGAGGTAGTCACGCTCTGCCACGACTACTACTACAAAGCCCATCCCGAACTGACGTACGAAGAGCGCACGAAACTCAATTACGACCACCCTCAATCGTTCGATACAGATATGCTCGTCGAACACATCCGCACGCTGAAAAACAACGTTCCGATCGAACATCCGGTCTATTCGTTCGTCGATCACAACCGAACGGCCGAAACCGTGCTGGTCAAACCTTCGAAGGTAATCATCGTCGATGGTATTCTGATCTTCGAGAACAAGGAACTCCGGGACCTGATGGACATCAAGGTATATGTCGATACGGACGCCGACATCCGCCTCGCCCGCCGCATCCTGCGCGACGTATGCGAGCGGGGGCGCACCATGCAGTCGGTCATCTCGCAATATACCACGACAGTCAAGCCCATGCACGAGGAGTTCGTCGAGCCGTCGAAGAAATACGCCGACGTAATCATCCCGGAGGGAGGTTTCAATTCCGTTGCCGTAAGCATGTTGATCCGCAGCATCCAGTCGCAGATCAACGCCAAATAGGAGCACGCGAATCCATTCCCCGAAAATCGATTTTCGCAACAGGCAGTCTGTGTAACTCGCCTCGACACGCAGTCCATTACGACAAAAAGGAACCGTCCGACAACTCCCCGAATTTGAAAATCACCCCTGCCAAGAATGTCTTCCGGCAGGGGTGAAAACGTTAGAATCGGACTTGTCAGATACTCTCTTCCATTTATTCCCCCCGGCGCAAGGCAAACGGATACTTTTTCCCCTTCACTTCGGCGATTCCTCGCTCCACGTAAGCGGTAGCGGCCGAATCCCACTCCGAAAAGATCGTTATGTCATCGTATTCGAACGGTATGATAACACGCCCGCGACCGTCCAATACTCCGAATCGCAGCAACCCGGTAGAATCGGGAACAGCCGCAGAGGCATGCCCGAATTTTCCGCTCGGGTTCACCTGATAGACCTTATAGTCGATCAACGGTTTGCCGGAAACGTCGAGCAGGGTACAGGCCCGGGAAGCGAAATCCTCCCCTTCTCCGACCCAGGTCGTTCCGAACGGCGTGTGCTGCACCCAATCGTAAATACAAGGTAGGATTTCCCGTCCATTCCGGTCGATACTGCCGTACTTCAAAGCACCGCCGGAAACAATGCAGACGACCGCACGGCCATTTCGGAACGAAGAAACCTCGTAATACTTGCATGGGATGACCAACGTCCCTGCGGCATCGACAAATCCCCAGCGTACATAATATTTCCCCATCTGTCCGACAGCGGCCAGCACTTCGGAAAAATCGGCCGCACCGTCGTATATCGGAGCAATCACTTCGTTACCCCGACGATCGATGAATCCGTATTTCCCGGTAAATTCAAAATCCCTTTTTCCATAGCCGGACTTACCGCTCCATTCGCCTTTGGCTACGACTGCCATTCCTTCGGAAAAATCCCGGGCATAATCGTATTTCAATGGAATTACGACCTGTCCCAGCGTATCGACATACCCATAGCGGCGGACGGAATCCGTCCCCTCCTGTACCCGGGCAAGGCCTGACGAAAAACCCGCGACATCCGCATAGATACAGGGCACGACTTCACGCCCCTGACGATCGATAAGCCCGAAACGACGATCGTTCTTTTCCCCTTTGCCGACCACGGCAAACCCATTGGAAAAACTATCGGCATAGTCATAGATGAGCGGGAAGACCACCGTACCGCAGGTGTCCGTATAACCGAAACAGCCGTCCGTATAAAAACGGCCCATACGGGGATTGCTACCCTCTCCGCCCCGGTGTACGAGAATACGTCCGTCATGCACTGCACCCACATAATCGTATTTCGTTTTCCAATCTTTTTTAGCGGCTGCACGGCGTTGTGCCGACACCCCGGCCGGAAACAGGGAAAGAAGCAGTACAACTATAAAGTATCGCTTTATCATAATCCAGTTATCTTTTTGATTTCATTTAATTTATTAAGCGCCTCGATCGGAGTGAGAGCATTGATGTCCAACCCCTTGATCTGATCTCGGATCTGCACCAGCACTGGATCGTCGAGTTGGAACATCGAAAGCTGCATACCCCGCGTCTGATCCCCCGCTTCCGCCGCCTCGCGAACTCCGGGGAGCGCTTTTCGGTCGCGGCGTCGAGGACTCTTGCTGGGCACGATCTCGTTGTTGCCATATACCAGCTCCAGATTCTTCAGGATCTCTTCGGCGCGGGCTACGACCGAGGCCGGCATTCCGGCCATCCGGGCAACGTGAATACCGAACGAATGCTCCGTTCCGCCCCGCTCCAGCTTGCGCAGGAAGACGATCGTCTTATCCACCTCCTTGACGCTCACATGGTAGTTCTTCACGCGCGGGCACATCTGCTCCATCTCGTTGAGTTCGTGGTAGTGGGTCGCGAAAAGCGTCTTGGCACGGGCCGTCGGATGGTTGTGCAGGTATTCGACCATCGCCCAGGCGATCGAAATACCGTCGTAGGTGCTCGTACCGCGTCCGATTTCGTCCAACAGGACGATGCTGCGGTCGGAAACATTGTTCAGGATGCTGGCCGACTCGAGCATCTCGACCATGAAGGTCGATTCGCCCTGCGAAATGTTGTCGGAAGCCCCGACTCGGGTGAAAATCTTGTCCACCACGCCGATATGAGCCGCTTTCGCCGGGACGAACGACCCCATCTGGGCCATCAGGATAATGAGGGCCGTCTGCCGCAGCAAAGCCGACTTACCCGACATGTTGGGACCCGTAATCATCACGATCTGCTGCTCCTTATCGTCCAGCAGCAAGTCGTTGGGGATATACTCCTCTCCCACCGGCATCAGGGTTTCGATCACCGGATGCCGTCCCTGGCGGATTTCGATGCGCGTGCCGTCGTCGAGCGTCGGACGGACGTAGTTGCGCTCCCGAGCGATACGGGCGAAAGATTGCAGGCAGTCGATACGCGCCACGACGGCGGCATCCCGCTGCAAAGCTCCCAGGGAATGCGTAATGAACCCGATCAACTCGGCGTAAATCCGCTGTTCGATCAACAGCATCTTCTCCTCGGCACCGAGAATTTTTTCTTCATACTCTTTCAGCTCTTCGGTGATATACCGCTCGGCGTTGGCCAGCGTCTGCTTGCGGATCCACGACTCGGGAACCTTGTCCTTGTGCGTGTTGCGGACTTCGATATAATAACCGAAGACATTGTTGTAGCTTATTTTCAACGGAATTCCCGTCGCCTCGCTCTCCCGCTGCTGAATACGGTTCAGGAAATCCTTGCCATGCAGAGCGATGCGGCGCAGATCGTCCAGTTCGGCGTCCACGCCGTCGGCGATAATGCCGCCCCGCTGAATTTGATTGTTCTGCGGGTCGGGGTAAACCTCGCGGGCAATACGCTCCCGAACCTCCGCCAGCAGATCGATCTGTTCGGCCAACGCGTGAAGACGCTCGTCGTCGGTCGATTCCAACAAGGCTTTGAGGAGTTCGATCGCCGAAAGCGAATTTTTAAGCTGTACGATTTCGCGGGGGGTTACCCGAGCCGCCGCTATGCGCGAAGCGATGCGCTCCAGGTCGCCGACCTGCGAAATCTGCTCGGCGACGCTTTCGGCCAAATCGGGCTCGTCGTAAAACCGCTGCACGACATCCAGACGTTCGTTGATGCGATCAATCTCCTTGATCGGCAAGGCGATCCACCGCTTGAGCAGACGCCCGCCCATCGGCGTGAGGGTGCGATCGACCACGTCTGCGAACGCGCACTTCTCGCGCGAACCGTTCGAAGAGAAGAGCTCCAGGTTGCGGATCGTGAATTTATCGACCCAAACGTAATCCTCCTGGTCGATACGCGAAATGGACGAAATATGGGCCGTATTCTTATGTTCGGTAAATTCGAGGTAGTAGAGAATGGCCCCTGCCGCCGAAATGCCGCTGCTGAACTGTTCGATACCAAAGCCCTTGAGCGACTGAGTGCCGAACTGCTTGCAGAGCTTGTCCCGGTTGACCGACTCCGAAAAGACCCACTCATCGAGCCGATAGGTATAGTGCCGACTGCCGAACGCATCGGAGAAGCGGTCTTCGTATCCGCGCTGGTAGATGATTTCCTTCGGCGCCAGGTTGGAAATGAGTTTGTCGATGTAAGCATCGCTGCCCTCGGCGGCATAAAATTCGCCGGTTGAAATATCGAGAAAAGCCACGCCGGTATTTTTCCGGCCGAAATAGACCGCCGCCAGATAGGTATTTTCCTTGTTGGCCAAAATATTATCTCCCAGCACCACGCCCGGCGTAACCAGCTCGATGACGCCCCGCTTGACCAGCCCTTTGACCTGTTTGGGATCCTCGAGCTGTTCGCAGATCGCCACGCGTTCGCCCGCTCGGACCAGCTTGGGTAGGTAGGTGTCGATCGCATGATAGGGAAACCCTGCCAGCTCGACGAATGTCGCGGCTCCGTTGGCACGTCGCGTCAGGGTGATGCCCAGAATTCCGCTGGCCTTGATCGCATCATCGCCGAAAGTTTCGTAAAAATCGCCGACACGAAACAGGAGAATCGCATCGGGATGCACCGCTTTGACCGCATAATATTGCTTCATCAGCGGAGTTTCAACATATTTTTTTTCTATTGCCATTACCTTTCAAGATAAAGTCGGAAACATCGGAGTAAACCCTAAAAATCCGGCGGCGGACGACTTCGCTCATGCCGGTCCACAGGATTGCTCCACGTCCTGCAAATATACGAAAAATCCGGAGCAAAAGGACTTCAAAATAACGAATATTGAAAGAATATTGCATTCATTCATAATTCATATAATCTGCAATAAATGGGTGTACGACAATATAGTACACCCTTACAGGAATCGGCCCCGCAGTCGATCAACGGTGTCGAACCGTGGCGTTATCGACCGATGTCGAGATAACCACAGGTTCGCCCGAATAGTTGAATTCGCTCATACCGCTCACACAATATTTCAGCGATCCCGCCGCTGCGACCGAGGCGGTACTCATACCGGAAATGTCACAGTCGGCAAGTCCCGAAGCCAAAAACTTTCTCCCTTTGAACTGACTCATGCCCGACACTTCCAGCATCAGGTCCCGAGCTGTTCCCGAAAAGGTACATTCGCTCGAACCATCCACTGCGACCTCGGCTTTCTGCCTGCAATTCACATTTCCATTATAAACGGACATACCGGTCAGCGTACAATCCAAATCCCGGCACATAAAATCCGCGACGGCCTGGCTCATTCCGGATGCCTCCACCGTCGCTGTATCCTCGCATACCACCTGCCCTTTGTAAATCGACATACCCGAAACAGACATCGTCAGGCTTCTGCAACGAATATTGGATTCGAACTCGCTCATTCCCATACATTCGACCGTAACCGACGGTTTATCGATCTCGGTCTCGGAAAAAACGGAGGACATCCCCGACAACGAAAACGACTCCAGCGGAGCGGCGCCCACATACACTACAACCCGCTTGGACATATCGTTCTTTCTCTTGGACGACAAGGCTCCGGGGTCGCACGCGAGCACGAGTTCACCGCGCCGCACCCGCACGGAAACCGCCTCGGCAGGCACATTTTCGGTTTCGACCCGGACCGAAGCGGGATTTCGGTCGGCTTCGAGTACGACCTGAATCATATTACTCACATTCAACCCGAAATAAGGTTTGTCCAGCACGATTTCGGCATCTGTCCGAAAATACACCCCTCGATTTTTCTTTTTTGCGTCACACACGCCGATCCCCAACGCCAAGCAGAGCAAAAGCAGAGTTAATTTTCTCATAACGGTCATAAATTATAGATTTAACTCTATAAAGTTAAAGAAAAATTCGGGGAAACCAATATTTTCCCCGAAAAAACTCACAGCGGACAGATCGCCGCAGTACGATTTCATCCAATCGGAAATTCGATCAGAGCATCCCGCACACGGCGAACATCCGCCGGTAATAGTCCGCCTTCCACTCCACCGATTTCGGATAGGCCCGCGACGAAGAGGGCATGCGATAAAACCGAAGCATACGGTCCGCATAGGCGAACTCCACACTCCCTCCCACAGGCGCAACCAGTAAGGCGCACGATCACATCGGTAGCCTTCTGTCCCGTCGTCACGATCGCCCGGCAGGTCGGAACCGCAGCCAACAACTGCGCCAGATCGACCTCGCGCACTACTTGAAGAAAATTGTCGGAAGCATTGTTTTTCAATCGGATTATCTCTTCGGCCGTATCGTAAAGAGCCAATCCTTTCTCCTCGCAGAAACGCACGATCCGTTCCTTGTCGAAACGTTTCGCGTCGGGTGTCAGAAAATACCCCTTGTCCCCGAAAAATACCAGTCCGACGATACGCCACATATCGTTCTGCAAGTTCGGGTAAAAAAAGTCCATCGACCACCGCACCCGCTGCGGCGGGAAACTTCCGAGCATCAGCAGACGTGCCCCGACAGGCAGAAAAGGTTCGAGAGGATGCAGTTCGCTTGTCATAATTTTTAATTTATCGTATTATTTATTTCCAAATGATCCTGTTTCAACCCCTATTTTGGGGCGCTGTGCAAGAGACTCACTCTTCGCCCGGCATCACCGGCAATCCGATCCGGCCCATGCAGAATCGCGGGAACAACGCCTCCGCAACCGACAGCCGCCCACCACCCGACCTCGCAGATACTTGGCGATCGCACGCATCCGGAAATGCTGCGGATGCAAAGCCCCGCTCGCAACCTCCGAACGAAGGTCATTCGTAAAACCGTTCATCGAAATTCACCAGATAGAGTTTGTCGGTCGCACGGGTCAGCGCCGTATAGAGCCAGCGCAGCATGTCGCGCGTCATCGGCTCGTCGCCGAACAGACAGCGGTCGATGAAA
>ENA-OOXL01000284-OOXL01000284.1-human-gut-metagenome-genome-assembly--contig:-NODE-284-length-14927-cov-3.654115_pt1 | contig 14927 bp, 9 predicted proteins | sample MGYA00241592_ERZ501353 | MGnify/ENA primary metagenome ERZ501353 (study PRJEB25962, sample SAMEA2042738) | human gut metagenome | biome: human gut; feature: human-associated habitat; material: faeces...
TCTTATTTTTTAGAGACATTTACTGAATATCCCCAATTAATTCCAGACATCCCGTGTCTTTATTCCACCATCACCCGATATCCTCTCGTATGCCCTCCGAATTCCGGAGCATAAGCAGACTGAACAGTTGCAATTCCGGCCTGATATTCTCCTGTCCGGTTCACATACACCTGATACTCTATCACATAAGTTCCTTTTCTCATCTGATCGATAAAGAACTGAGTCGAAGCATCTTTGGTAGCCTGATAATATCCCAGCCCGTTACCCCAACGGAATCCCGAAACTGCCTGTAACGGTTCCATACAAGCTGCACGGTCATCCTTGATCTGAACAAAATCCATATCACGGTCAGCCTTCACAGTCAGGCGAACGGTAATCCTATCGCCAACCTTCAATGGAGCTGATTCATTCAAAGCCTCATCTCCTTTATATAATTGACGGCTGACAGACAATCCGTTTCCCTGCTCACCTATTTGATCCATACTTTCCAGATATTGGGCATAAACGGCTCCCCAACCCATTCCGGTTCCTTCTTTATCCACGCTTACTTTCTTGATATTCATCACATCACCGGACACCGTCTTCTTGATATAACCGATGGCATCATCTGCCGGAGTCCGGATCACTTCTTTACCTAAAGTAATCTCTACTCCTCCTGTATTTGCCAATAAATCCGAAGCTCCTGTAGCCATCAATGCATACACCGCATCAGCCGTGGCAATCGGCGTTTCCCAAGTCTGTGTCTGTTTCTGCTTCAACAGCCAGCGTTTCATTTCATCAATAGCTTTCGTATCTTTTGTTATACGCTGTATAGCTTCCATAGCAGCCACTTCAGTCGGAATTTTATAACTGAACCATGAATATCGGGCTTTAGGAGTATCAAAGTAACGCCCCATTTCATCCGTCACAACAGAATACTCCATCAATGACTGCATAAACAGCCTGGCTTCTGCCACCTTACCGGCCTGCTGCAAGATGATAGCTCCCAACGCCTTTCCATAAATCGTCAGTTCTTTTCCCTCACCGGACAACTTGTCTATGAAATACCGGTTCACCTTTTCATCAACCGGAGCCTTGCCATCCAAAGCACAGATATACAAATACCTGAGAACCTGCTCTGACGGACGGAGGCCGACGGCTCCTTTCTTTTCAGCTTCTTTCATTGACTTATACTCTTCGGCTGCCTGCTTGCCTAAATACTCGAACCCTTTTTGAATCATAGGCTGCATCCGGCTGTCAGCATCTTGATGAGTCAATGCATTCAGCCGGACAAGCATTTCCATTACCTGAGTGGTTACATAGCGGCTGCCTTGCATACCTTTATACCAACTCCATGCGCCATCGGCATTTTGCAATTCTCCCAGTTTTTCTACAGAAACAGCCAGTTGGCTATTCATTGTATTCAGGTCAAACAAAGTGGCGATACGCTGTTTTTGTTCGGCTTCATTGGTAGCTTCTGTCAGCCAGGGAGTTTCAGCGAGCAGGATATTTTTCAGTTCCTGATTCTTTTGCAGATTGCTCATAAAAGTCTCCTTCGTGCCACCTTGAGCCTTCCAGCTATCAAAGACCTGCTTGATACGGGGATTTTCTTTGACTATAAACGCAGCCAATGAATGGGCATAATAAGCGGTAGCCCAGGAAAGAGCATCTTCATTCTGAGGATGAGCCACTACAGGCAAAGCCTGCACGACATACCAAGCCGGATGGGCAGTAAATTCTACGGTCAACCGTTGTTCGGAAGCCGTTTTGCTATGCTTGTTAAACAGGTTTTCCAAAGAGAAAGTATGCGCACCTTCCCCATTCACGTTCAGAGGAACGGTTTCCGTCACCCACTGTTTGTCTGTCAGAACGGGGATGTAACGCTGTTCTCCATCACTGAAGGTATCTCCATCCGCTACCATCCGGCATGCCATTACCGCATATTTGTCACTCACTTCAAAAGTAAAGTTCACATGCCCGGTTTCTCCTCCCTTCACATCAAACTTCTGTTTTTGTGAATAGAATACCTTTTCTGTTTCCGGATTAAACAATTCCATGCGGACAGTCCCTTTCACTCCCTTGTCCGACAGGTTCATCAGTGAAGCGGCAATATTCGCTTTATCTCCCACGCGGACAAAGCGGGGCATATTAGGCTGAAGCATAAACTCTTTGCTGGCAGTAGCGGTAGCTTCTATCTTTCCATAATCCACATTCCGGGTATGTGCCAAGCCCATAAACGTCCATCGGGTAAGGCTTTCGGGTAGTACAAAGGAAATACTGACTTCACCTTTTTCATTGGTGCGGAGCTGTGGGTAAAAGAATGCCGTTTCCGCAAAGTTTTCACGTATCTGTATATCACCCGTTTCTGCCAGTTCTTCAGAACTGCCCATTTCTACCTTTTCCTGTGCAGACGTTTCTACCATTTCTTCCTGGAGCACCATATCAGTAACAGCCTCCTGGTTCATCACAGCATTTGCGGCACTCCTGCCTCTAATCTTCAAAGCTCCTGCAAGAGTGGCACGAGGACTGCCTCCGTAACCTACCACCATAGCCTCCATTCTTCCTGTAGATGGAATGATCAATTCACTATATTCCAAAGGAACCGCACGGAGCCTCTTCAACGGGAAATCAACATACAAATAAGCATTCCGCATATAGGATGTATTCCAATAAGTCAAAGGAACCACATAATGAAAGTCCACTCCAAAGTCCAACTTATGTGCACTATAGATTTTATCCAGAGAAGCATCATACATAGTAGCCAGCATTTCAGCCTCAGCCGGGCTTCCATCCGGATAAAGTACCGTCAGTTTCCATTCCTCTTGCTGTCCAGGACGGAGTTTGTCACGGAACGTAGTCCATTTCAGCTGCAACTTCTTTTCAGGGGCCGGTTTCATAATCCGTGCATTATGACTGTAAAGTCTGCCATCTTTCACAAATGCCATACTTACCAGAATGCCGTCACCATATTCCTTCTTATAAGGGAAGCGGAAACTGACCACCGAGTCAGAAAGCTCTATACGTTTGCTTTCCAAGCGCTTATTTCCTGCAAATACATCATAAAGCAGATAGACATTCTTTTCGCTGCTACCTATATATACAGTAGCCGGAGATGCTGCATCAAATTCCAGACCATCCTGATAGAACCAATCCGTTATCACGAAAGGCGGACGCTTGTCGTTCAATGAAAACAGAAGGAAATTCTTAGATGCCGTACACTCTCTGCCCTGCGTATCCTTAGCCGAGAGCTTCAAACGATAATTGCCGGAAGGCAGGGCATAAATAGCCTCTGGAACAAAACTCTTGTTGGCTTCCACCGTACCGGTCAATACCTTTCTGCCTTCTTTTTCCTGACCGTCTTTCTGCTCCTCCATTTCGACTACCTGATAAGTAACCGGAGTATCTACCGGCTCACCCGAAAGATTCATGGCTGTCAGTTTTATTTCCAGCTTCTTTTCTTTCACCAAATTATCGGGCAGATTATCCATATTCAGCACCATTGAAGTGCTTCCTAAAGGCAATGACAAATTAGCTTGCTGTGTCTCACCTGCACCATCCGTCACATCCGCCTGTATGTTGTACGTATAATACCACAACGGAGATTCTCTCCTGTCCGAGTCTATTTCAAAATGCACCGGAACGCTGAACTTACCATCCGCATCGGTCATTGCCTCTCCCTCCCAACGGGCTGAACCTCTGCCCATAAACCGCCAGACCCAGGCATAGGAACGAGATATATTATAGTGTACCCTGGCATTCTGCACAGGCGCACCGGCAAAAGTCTTTGCCATACCCACCACTTCTATAGAGTCACCCACTTGATACTCCACTTTCACGGGCTCAAACGTGACATCAAAGGTGGGACGTTTATATTCTTCTACCTTAAAACTGACAGAAGTATCGGCCGCACGCAAGCTAAAATAACCGGTCAGGCAAGGAGAGGGCAAAACAAACTGTCCGCTGAACGAGCCAAAACCATTCGTCCGTACTTCCACTTTTCCTGTTTCATTATTATTCGCATCATATAGGGATACCGTATATTTTTTATCCGCAAGCACACGCGTAGAATCCTTTTCCATTTCATAAGCCAAGCCGGATACATATACGGTTTGACCGGGACGGTAAATGGAGCGGTCGGTAAATAATTGCAAAACTTCTTTCCTCTTGCTCTCTTTATAGTAATAATCGTTTTTCCAAAGATTCAAGATGGGCATCGCATTATCAGCCGCCGTATGTGCATTATACCAGTATTTGTTACTATTCAGGAAATCCAGTTTCAAAGTACCCTGTTTATCCGCCTGGTAGGTCTGTTGGGGAGAATAACCTCCCCCCTTCTCCGTATAAATGGTTACTTCCGCCTCAGAAACAGGCTGTCCGCTCACTGCATCTACCACCACCAGTTCCAACGTACCATCCGGCAGAGGACGATAAATGGTCTTTAAAGCGGTGACATTCATTAATGTTCCGTCCGAAACGCCCTTCTTCCCATCGGGCACTGCCTTTAAGAAATAAATTCCCGCTTGAGGAGCCTGTATGGTCAGGGTGGTATCGACATTCAAATAATCTGTAGTAGGTTTCAAAGAAAAATGCTCCTCGCGTTGCAAACGGGCATATTTACTTTCAAAATGGGTGGTTCTGTTCTGCAATACGGCAGAGGTAACGGGTAAATTCACCTTATATAACTGCAAGGTGATGCCGGTAAGGTTTTTATAATTTACTTTCACCGACTGCTGTTCACCCGGATAGGCCGTAGCTATTTCCAGTGAAAGGCTTGCATTCAGAATTTCCTTTTCTATATTCTTCAGTTGGTTGATACCTTCGTAACGGGGGTATCCGGCTATTCCTTCACGAACTATCCGCAAGCGCTCTACCTGATTATTTTGATACTGTAGGAATTGTGCCAAAGCCAGATAAGCTTCAGGGACTGTTTTCACAGCCGGATAAGTATGAATCCACTTCCGGAGTTCCTGTTGGCATACGTCATTCGAGAAGTTTCCGGAAAAATTGCGGTACAGGTAATTCAATGCGTCTATCCCGGTCAGCAACCAACCCTCACGCTCCGTTTCCGTATCGTATGCTTTCAGCAAGGACTGATAAGTCTGCATGACAGCTGCCGTCAGGTCACAATCAGAGACGGGAACAAACTGATAAGTAACAAACTGATCCATATCCGTCATATCCGCAGGCAGACTGTTTGTCTGATTTGCTTTAGCAGCCGCCTGCCACCTGTACTGCTGCATGATTTGTATGGCACGACGTGCCAGCAGGTTGTACAGATTATCACGAAAATACCGTTTACTAGCCTCTCCCACTCTCACCATAGGTCTCAATTTCTCGACCGGGATAAGTAATAACCGGTCTTTATCCTTGAGAGAGGCCTGCAAATAACCCAATCCTTTTTTTACGTCGGCAGGCATGGTCATTTCACCCAGAATGGAATACAATATAGCTTTGTCTTCCATACTGCCGGTTTGGGAAGCCCATTGTTCCAAACCATTCATATCTACCTTCAAGCTATCGGGAGTTAAAAGGGAACGGTACTGCATGGCAGTGAGATAGGCTTTCATCATTTGCGGTACATTCTGTTCCGCTTTTGCTTTATCGTAGATTTTCATTGCTTCGGAAATAACCGACTTGGGCAGATCCTTTCGTTCCAATACTTCCAGTTCTTTCCACAAATTGTCATAGGTTTGTGCCTGCATAGGAGCAAATACGCTCATTACCAGTAACACTATCAAAGATAAATAACGAATTTTCATATCTACAATCTTTTAGTTCGTACTAAGTCTTCTTTAACAAAGAAACGAAATAGATGTTTAAAGACTGCATACGTTTTAATTAAAATAACTAAAACAGAAAAGGAAAGATCTTTCAGCGCAGCCAAAGCAAACGTTGCAGCACCAGTCTTTTATAGGGTTTCTTCATGTCTTCGGGCAGGAAGGAAACATCTATCAGTTCCATCCATTTAATGATGGAACGTCGGAATTTCCAAGCGATGTTCTCTATTACCTTGCCACTGCCCCCCGGCGAGCTCCTCCGTATCCTCGGGCATGACAATAACCGTGGACAGCAAATGGTATGCAGGCGTCAGACTATAGCCCATCCCCGTATCATACAATGAAAAGTTCTTCAGGTGCCAGCCGGATAACGCAAGAATCCGGCATCATAGACAAAGGTAAAACCATTTTCGTCTTCCGTCAGCGTCCCCGCGTAGATATATATCATTCAGGTATATTTTTCCCCTTCTCATACGCTATGCTCCTTTCCTGCAGGCACTGCTCCCACTTCATACCCGAAGAGGGCAAGCACCTGGTTTACCTTGTCTATTCGCAAAGTTTGCTTTCCTTGTTCCAACTCGCGCACAAAGCGAAGCCCCACTCCCGCCTTAGCTGCCAAATCTACTTGCGTAAGTCCGAACCGCTTGCGCATTTCCTTAACAAACAATGACAATGAATTATTCATAATTACACCCTTTAGGGTACCAATATAGCAAAACCAGCGATAATTACACCCTAATGGGTATAATTTATTAGCTTCTTTTGCATAATATACCCGAAAGGGTGCAAAGTATTAGCCCAAACCAGCGCATTACGGAAAACCAGGAGTATTCAGCAAATTCGTGATACAAAGAAAAAGGACAGGAAAATTCCTTCAAAAGCTTCAGCCTCTCCGCAAACCCTTTGCCGGTGGGCATTCCGGCTGAAGGATTACACCTGAAAATGCTTCAGCCCGAAGAAAAATCCTTCAGCCGCACCCTCTTGGGGTATGCATACTCCGCACAGATTGGTTCCCCAATGCTTCAAAAGTCCTATATCCAGGCACTTGTCACCGTATCGCACCCCTAAATGAGCAAACTGACACAACCGGAAACATATTCTTTTTCATCAGGATAAGTTTGTATTTTCTGTCCATCACTTAGGTGAACACGCCATTCCACTTTGGTGAAGATCCATTGTCACCTGTATAAAACGGCTGCTTCACTAAGGTGAAGCAATAAAGCTGTTACGGCAGTCAAAGCAAACTCTTCCTAATAGTAACATCATTTCCAACAGGCATAAAAGCACCAGAGAAAATGAACTTCCACAAACACATCCCGAACAGCCAAAAACTGAAGCTTCCATAATCGGGCTGAAGGAATTTCCAAAGGCAATCCTTCAGCCGCTTCGCCCTATTGACGGGCTTTTGCGGAGAGGCTGAAGCTTCTGAAACAAAAAACAGGGCAATGTCCCCGGAGGCACTGATAATCACCTCAATGGTAGCAGAAACCGACAAGTGTACACATGAAGCGGCAGTTTCCGAATAAAATAAGCCCTCTCCCGCATATATAGCCGGAAATATCGTATATTTGCTCTGTACTAAAGAAATAGAACCACTATGAAGAAAGAAGAATTAATGCGGAAAGCCATTGAGCTTTCTATAGAGAATGTGGCAAACGGCGGCGGACCCTTTGGAGCCGTAATTGCCAAAGATGGTGAAATTATTGCGACCGGAGCCAATCGTGTCACCTCACAATGCGACCCTACCGCCCATGCGGAAGTCAGCGCCATCCGTGCGGCGGCAAGCAAACTGGGAACATTCAACTTGAGCGGATGTGAAATTTATACTTCGTGTGAACCGTGTCCCATGTGTCTGGGAGCCATTTACTGGGCACGGCTGGATAAAATGTATTATGCAAACAACAAGACGGATGCCAAGAATATAGGGTTTGACGACTCTTTTATCTATGATGAGTTAAGCCTGAAGCCTTCGGCACGCAAGCTGCCTTCCGAAGTTCTTTTGGCGGAAGAGGCGATAAAGGCATTCCAACAATGGACAGAGAAAAGTGACAAAGTGGAGTATTAATAGAAAGGCGCGGACGAAATCCCTATCATCCGCGCCCGAAATCTTTATAAGATCTTAAAGACTATTCTTTTACCGGCGTATTTTCCAACGTAGCTACCACGAAATCATAGAACTTGCCTACAGAAGGAATAAAGCAGCGTTCATCCGGTGAGTGAGGAGAACGCAAGGTAGGACCGAAAGAAATCATATCCAATCCCGGAACCACCGCACCGATGATACCGCATTCCAAACCGGCATGAATCACTTTCACAGCAGGTTCCGTACCGAATTGTGCCTTATAAGACTCCTTCATGGCTTTCAGAATAGGAGAATCCACATTGGGTTCCCAGCCTGAATAACCACCTGAACGGGTTACTTCCATACCTGCCATAGAGAAACAGCTTTCCAATGCAGTATTCAGATAATCCTTCATTGAATCGCGTGAACTGCGGGCCAGGATTTTTATCTCCGCCTTGCCACCACCTATAGAAACAATAGCCAGATTGGAAGAGGTTTCCACGGTATCGGGGATAGTAGGAATCATACGCATCACTCCATTCTGACAAGCATAAATGGCATCCACCAGATTATCTTTAATTTCATCGGGAACCATCATCGCAGGCAATTCCACCCGTTCTGCCTTGAAGCTGATCGGTGTTTCGTGTACATGATATTCTTCATTCCACAATGCTTCGCACTCCTGCACAAATTCCAGTACGTCCGCTTCTTCTTCAGCCGGAACCGTAATGACCACTTCACATTCACGAGGAATGGCATTACGCATATTGCCACCTTGCCAGGACACCAGGCAAGCCTCATCGTAAGTTATCACCTGGTTCATGAAACGAGCCATCAGCTTGTTGGCATTGGCACGTCCTTCATTTATTTCCAATCCTGAATGACCACCGCGCAGCCCTTTCAAGGTAACTTTCAAAGCAATGTCAGCCGGATCTGTTTCCACTTCTTTATATTCCAACACTGCTGTCAGGTCTTCACCGCCTGCACAACCGATATACAATTCTCCTTCTTCTTCCGAATCCAGATTCAACAGAATATCACCGTCTACCGTTCCCGGCTTCAAACCGAACGCACCGAACATACCGGTTTCTTCGTCGGCAGTAATCAGTGCTTCCAACGGACCATGTTTCAGCGTCTTGTCTTCCATGATAGCCATGATAGCGGCAACACCCATACCATCATCGGCTCCCAAAGTCGTGCCTTTAGCTTTCACCCAATCTCCGTCAATGTAAGTCTCGATAGGATCATTTTCAAAATCATGCACTGTATCGTTATTCTTCTGAGGAACCATGTCCATGTGAGCCTGAAGAATCACCTTCTTACGGTTTTCCATCCCCGGAGTGGCAGGCTTGCGGTAAATGATATTACCGGCTTCGTCCTGGAATGACTCTACGCCTACACTTTTTCCAAAGTTCAGCAAGAACTCTTGCACTTTCTTCAAGTAACCCGAAGGGCGGGGAACCTGAGTCAATGAATAGAAATGCTTCCACACATTCTGCGGAGCGAGAGAGAGAATTGTACTCATAACTTCTTAGTTTTATTTGTGAACGGCAAAGCCGCTAATCCATATATACCCAACAAAATTAATAAAAAAGTTTGTATTCCATGCACTAATAAGGCAAAAATTCCCGCATCTTCTTTTCCCACTCCATAGAGCATCATCATCGTTATGACAGCAAAATGCCACGGACCCGCCCCATTAGGAGTCGGAACTACTACCGCAATGCTACCTACAGCAAACATGACCAGTCCCGCCATCACTCCCAAATTATCGGAAAAATCGAAACAAAAGAAAGAAACATAGAATTGCAGGAAATAGCAAGTCCAGATACCGACGGTATAAAGAATGAACAGAGGCATCCGCTTTACATGACGCAAAGACAGTACACCGACCCATACATTATGGAGAATGCCTTTCACCTTAGCAAAGACCGTCACATTCCTGATCAGAAAAAAAGCCAGCACCAATACGGCCAGCACACAGACGATAGTGATATAGAAATGCCCCGAAGTAAATACCTGTGCCAAAACCGTGGTATCCGTGCCGGTTTCTTTAAAAAAAGTATCGAATACCCTTGCCTGCATTATAAGAGTTACCCCTGTAATCAACGACACACACAGCGTATCAATCAGCCGTTCCGTAACCACCGTACCCAGCGATTTGGAAAAAGATGTACCATCATATTTAGCCAACACCCCGCAACGGGAAATCTCACCTACACGGGGAACAACCAAGTTGGCGGCATAAGACACAAAGATGGCATATACACAATCGGATGTTTTGGGATGCTCGCCCAACGGAGCCAGCGTAAGCTTCCACCGCCAGCCACGAAAAATATGACTAAACACACCAAACACTAATGACACTAACATCCACCCATAGTTCATTCCTCCATCCAAGACCTCCCACACCCGGGAAAAATTGAATCCGTGATACATCCATATCAGTATCGCAGCCCCCAAAAATAACGGAAATGCAATCTGCAAACCTTTATTTATAATCTTTTTTAATCGAGTTCGTTCCAAAATCTGTGTATATTAATTTAGAATGTTTACCTTTGCACGATGCAAAGATACTATCTTAGCGAAATAAACCTATTTATTAACAATAGAAAAATAACGGAATGGGATTAGTAAAGCCAAAAAAATTTCTAGGACAACACTTCTTGAAAGATCTCAGTATTGCAAAAGATATAGCCGATACGGTAGACGTGTGCCTGACTTGCCAATTCTGGAAGTAGGACCGGGGATGGGGGTACTAACCCAGTTTATTATGCAGAAAAACCGTCCGGTAAAAGTGGTGGAACTGGACTATGAATCTGTAGCCTATCTCCGTGAGAACTTCCCTGCCCTGGAAGATAATATCATTGAAGACGACTTCTTGAAACTGAACCTCGAAAAATTATTTGACGGAAAACCTTTTGTCCTGACCGGCAACTATCCTTATAATATATCCAGCCAGATATTCTTTAAAATGCTGGATTACAAAGACCTGATACCCTGTTGTACCGGAATGATCCAAAAAGAAGTGGCCGAACGCATTGCCGCCGGTCCCGGAAGCAAGACATACGGCATTCTCAGTATCCTGATACAAGCCTGGTACAAAGTAGAATACCTGTTCACCGTACACGAACATGTATTCAATCCGCCTCCCAAGGTGAAAAGTGCGGTCATCCGTATGACACGCAATGAAACGACGGAACTGGGATGCAATGAAAAATTGTTCAAGCTCATTGTAAAAACAACATTCAACCAACGGCGTAAAACTTTGAGAAACTCTATTTCTTCCATTTTAGACAAAGAGAACCCATTGAGCACAGACCCCATTTTCAACAAACGCCCGGAACAGTTGTCTGTACAAGAGTTTATCGAACTGACCAACCAGGTGGAAGCGGCGCTGAAAAACAAGACGGATATTGTCTATAGCAATGATATCGCCCGGAAAGGAACAAACAAGAAAGAATAACACCTATTTATTATATTAACGGAAGAATAGGATGAATAAAGAGGAATTAGAAAAAGTAGAGCAGCTGATCGAGCAAAAAGACTCAGAGCAACTGAAGGACTTGCTTGCCGGACTGCATCCTGCCGACATAGCAGAGCTGTGCAATGAACTGGATGCGGAAGAAGCACGGTTCATATACCTGTTACTGGACAATGAGACTGCCGCCGATGTCCTTATCGAAATGGACGAAGACGCCCGTAAAGAATTCCTGGAAATCCTTCCCTCTGAAACAATCGCCAAACGGTTCGTTGACTACATGGATTCGGATGATGCCGTGGACATTATCCGTGAAATGGACGAGGACAAACAAGAAGAAGTCCTCTCACACATTGAAGACATAGAACAAGCCGGAGACATTGTCGATTTGTTGAAATATGACGAAGACACTGCCGGTGGATTGATGGGTACCGAAATGGTAATCGTAAACGAAAACTGGAGTATGCCCGAATGTCTGAAGGAAATGCGCATCCAGGCGGAAGATATGGACGAAATCTATTATGTATATGTAGTAGACGATGACCAGCGGCTGCGCGGTGTGTTCCCGTTGAAGAAAATGATCACCAGCCCTTCCGTATCCAAAGTGAAGCACGTGATGAGGAAAGAACCGATATCCGTCCATGTAGATACCCCTATAGACGAAGTGGTACAAACCATTGAAAAATATGACCTGGTCGCCGTTCCGGTAGTGGACAGTATCGGACGCCTGGTAGGACGGATTACGGTAGACGATGTGATGGACGAAGTACGTGAACAGGCTGAGCGCGACTACCAGCTGGCATCAGGTTTGTCACAAGACGTGGAAACAGACGATAATGTATTCCGCCAGACTACAGCCCGTCTGCCCTGGCTGCTCATCGGCATGATAGGCGGAATAGGAAACTCCATGATTCTGGGCAACTTTGACAGCACTTTTGCCGCACATCCCGAAATGGCCCTCTACATCCCCCTTATCGGCGGAACAGGGGGGAATGTGGGAACACAGTCCTCGGCACTTATCGTACAAGGACTGGCAAACAGCTCGCTGGATGCCCAAAACACCTGGAAACAAATAGTAAAGGAATCTGTAGTGGCCGTAATCAATGCTACTATTATTTCTATGCTGGTATATATCTATAATTTCATCCGTTTCGGGGCAAGTGCCACCGTGACTTATTCGGTTTCATTCAGCCTGTTTGCAGTAGTCATGTTCGCTTCCATCTTTGGGACCCTGGTTCCTATGACACTGGAAAAACTAAAAATAGATCCGGCCATCGCTACAGGTCCGTTCATATCCATCACCAATGACATTATAGGTATGATGCTTTATATGGGCATCACCGTATTACTATCCTGACACATTTCACTACAGATTACATAGATTGAAATTCAGAGAAAAACAGATTCACACAGAAACCGGCAAAGAATCACAATAAAAGAGAATCTGTATGAATCTATGTAATCTGCAGTGCATTTATCCCCCTTGATTCTCCTATTTTCTCCACTTTTAAGGATTTTCCTAAAAAAATCGGGAAAAACAGTATGAAGTTCTAATTTATTTCTTTTAATTTGTAAATTGTTGTTATAACAAAAACGCTTACTTTAAAAATCTATACGATGGACTCGAATGAAACTATCCGCCCTTTAACCGAAGTTCCAGTGGAACAGACATCTGAAACTTTGGTATCATCTTCCGCTACTGCAGAAGAAAATAACGCTACGTATGTACCTAAACAAACGAAAGAAGAGGTCATCGAACGTTTAAAAGAAATCAACGAAGACGCCTGCAATGCAGACAAACAAGAGTTGGATTTATTGAAACAGAACTTCTACAAGCTGCACAAGGCTGAGCAAGAAGCCGCCCGTAAGGCATTTATTGATGGCGGAGGTGCTCCTGAGGCATTTATTCCCCAACCGGACGATGCTGAAAGCCGTTTCAAAGATATCATGAGCTCTATCAAAGAGAAAAGAAGCGCCATACAAGCAGAACAAGATAAAGAAAAAGAAGATAACCTGGTGAAAAAGCTCGCCATTATCGACCGCTTGAAAGAACTTGCCGAATCTCCCGAAGATGCCAACAAAGCATACAATGAATTCAAGAAACTGCAACAGGAATGGAACGATATAAAACAGGTGCCGGCTGCCAAGGTAAATGAACTATGGAAAAATTATCAGCACTATGCAGAAAAGTTCTATGACTTGATAAAGCTGAACAATGAATTCCGTGAGTATGATTTTAAAAAGAATCTTGAAATAAAAACTCATCTCTGTGAAGCCGCAGAGAAATTGGCTGATGAAGAAGATGTGATTTCCGCTTTCCACCAATTACAAAAGTTACATCAGGAATTCCGGAATACGGGTCCTGTTGCAAAAGAATTGCGCGAAGATATATGGACCCGGTTCAAAACTGCCTCTACAGCCGTAAACCGTCGTCACCAGCAACATTTCGAAGCCTTAAAAGAAAAAGAGCAACGTAATTTGGATGAAAAGACCGTAATCTGTGAAATTGTGGAAGCGATGGAATACGATACGTTCACTACTTTCCAAGACTGGGAAAACAAAACTCAGGAAATCATTGCTTTGCAAGCTAAATGGAAAACAATTGGTTACGCACCTCAAAAAATGAACGTGAAGATATTCGAACGTTTCCGTGCCGCTTGTGATGAGTTTTTCAAACGCAAAGCCGAGTTCTTCAAATCCATCAAGGAAAGTATGGCAGGCAATCTGGAAAAGAAGAAAGCATTATGTGAAAAAGCAGAAGCACTAAAAGAAAGCACAGACTGGAAAGCAACTGCTGATATTCTAAGCAAATTACAAAAGGAATGGAAAACAATCGGTCCTGTACCTAAAAAGTATTCGGATGCCGTATGGAAACGATTCATTGCCGCATGTGATTATTTCTTCGAGCAAAAGAACAAGGCGACTTCTTCACAACGCTCGGTTGAACAGGAAAACATGGTTCAGAAAAAGGCGATCATTGAAAAATTAAATGCAATTGACGCACAGGAAACACCGGAAGAGGATGCGGGAAACGCCATTCGAGAATTAATGAAAGAATGGAACGGCATCGGTCATGTACCGTTTAAAGAAAAAGATAAACTGTACAAGCAATATCATGGTGTCATCGACAAGTTGTTTGACAAGCTGAATCTTTCCGCATCACAGAAAAAATTAAGCAATTTTAAATCAACCATCAGCAAGGAAGGCAACCTTTATCGTGAACGCGAAAAACTGGTTCGTGCTTACGAAAACATGAAGAATGAAATTCAAACATACGAGAACAACTTGGGCTTCTTGACCAGTTCTTCCAAAAAAGGTAGCAGTTTGGTTACGGAAATGAATCGTAAAGTGGAAAAACTCAAAGCAGACCTAGAATTGATCTTGAAAAAAATTGAGGTGATCGACCAATCAATGAAAAACGAATAAAAACAGTTATATGAAAAAAGAGTCTAACGCAAATGCGTTAGACTCTTTTTGGGTCAGCGGATTTTCCTGGTTGGTAAGCTTTCTTTTAAGCGTATAGCCTAGCCAGTCTGAACATGAAGAATTTCAGATCAGCCACCCCTCTTAACTGGCTTCGAAAAGCTTTGATTTTAGCATTGAACGACTCCGCTGAAGCATTTGTCAA
>ENA-OOXL01000285-OOXL01000285.1-human-gut-metagenome-genome-assembly--contig:-NODE-285-length-14848-cov-1.965795_pt1 | contig 14848 bp, 9 predicted proteins | sample MGYA00241592_ERZ501353 | MGnify/ENA primary metagenome ERZ501353 (study PRJEB25962, sample SAMEA2042738) | human gut metagenome | biome: human gut; feature: human-associated habitat; material: faeces...
CACATATTTGTGTTCCTCCTGCATCCACAGCTTGAAGTCCCGGATGTCGTCAGCCGTTACGGTGTCTATGCACAGGCGGAAGCCTCTCTGGTGCAACACCTCGTGCCGGAAACGCTCGTAGCGCAGCACCTTGTTGAGATTGTCGAGGTGGTGCTTGCGGCTTTCGTCCGCAAGCGGGGTCTCGTCGATGTATTTCCGTATCTGGTACGAGAGCAGGTACTCGTCGGCCTTGTTGCCGCCCCTCGCGTTGATGTTGGGATGGTGGTATTCCTCTATCAGCCCCTTGAGCCAGTTGCCGTCCACGCCACGGTGGTACTCTTTCGTGATGAGGTGGGTAATCTGCTGCACGTCCTTGTCGAAGGCCATCTTCTTCTCCTCCGACACCAGTGCCACGCGGGGCTTGTAGCCCTGCCGTTCCGGGCTCCAGTGGTTGGGGTTGATGGACAGTTCGCTCGCTGCCTTGATGTCCACGCCGCCGATGTCACGTACACGGAAATAGACACGTGCCTGGTCCGTGATGTTGTTCTTGGCGGCGGTCTTCCGGATGAATGCGGTCACTTTCATATATATCCTCCTTTCCGATTTAGTCTATCATTTCCACAAGCCTGCGCTTCATGTCATCGTCTATCGTACGGTAGCGGCTGAACGCCCGGCTGCCCTCCACGTGCCCAGACATGGAGGCGATGAGATTTGGGTCGGGAACCTGCCTGTAAAGGTTGCCCACGAAGGTCTTGCGTGCCGTGTGGCTGGTGGCCACCTCGTACAAGGGTTTCTGCACGGTGTTGTAGCCGTGCGTGTCAAGGATGGTCACCATACGGTCTATGCCGCAGCGTTTCAGCAGTTCCCGTATGCCGAGGTTGTAGGTGTGTATCTGCCTGAACGGGAACAGCCTGTCGGCACCCGCATCATACCGTTCCAGTATCTTCAACGCCTTCTCGTGCAGCGGCACCCTGACGGTCTTTGCCTGGCACTTTTTTGTCTTCTGCGGCATGTATTCCAGAAAGCCGTCCTTGATGTTGTCCCTCGTGAGACGGTAAAGGTCACCCACGCGGCAGCCGACATAGCAGTGGAACACGAAGATGTCCCGGATTACGGCCAGCTTCGGGTTGTCGCTCAAGTCCGCATCGTAGAGGATGTTCCTCTCTTCGGAAGTGAGGAAGAACGGGTCGCCGTAGGTCGGCTCCTTGCAGCCGTAAAGCACATAGACCTCGTTGTCGGAATACTTCATCTTCTTGCACCAGTGCAGGAAGGTGCAGAACAGGTTCATGGTGTTGATGACGGTCGTGCCGGAGAGTGACCTGGGACGGTGGTTGATGAGCGTGCGGGGAGCGTAGAAGTCTGGATATTCCTGCCGCAGCAGATGTTCGTTCACCACATAATCCCGGAAAGCGTTCATCTGCTCCAGCGTGACGGTTTCCACGAAGAGGGTGAAGTCCGCCTCGCCCAGTATCTTCCGGCGGTAGTCGTGGTAGCGGGTCATCTTGCGCTCGAAACGGACGATATGCTCCTTCGTCCTCTCCGCACCGTCGAACTTCTCCAAATACTCGTGGACACGGGCGAGAAGGTTCGAGTGGTCCCGCTCGAATGCCCGGGCTGGGTACAGCACATCCTCGATGACCTGTCTCATCCACCGGCTGTCCGCCTTGTCCGAGAAGGTCTTCTCAGCCCGCTCGATGATGGCGGCGATCTGTTCCGGCAAACGTTTCTGCTCGGCGGCAGGCACAGCCGTCGTTCGCCTGTAACATAGGCTGTCGGTGTCCCAGTACTTGTCCTGCACTTCAAGTGGGGAAACGACCTTTATGTCCACGTTCTTCTCCCGTACCCGGAAACAGATGTTCGAGGTGTCTGGGGAGCACTTTTTCAGATAGACGGTAACTTTCATCTGCGTTGTTTTTTCGGTTATGCGGCAAAGGTATAATAAATTCCCGTAAATGTTCCCATATATCCCGAAAAAACTTGCAACGGATTAAGACAAATTAAAAAGTTGTTCCCGAATCTGATACCGCATAAAACACAGTATATCAACGGCTATATTTGCACTTGTTTGGCTCTTTTTTTCATTTCAGGCTTTATCCGATTCCCTGAATATCATATATTGCAGTTCCACGCTTTCTTTTTGATTATTCACCATTGAGGGGCCGGATGGTAATTACAATTTGAATATTCAATCAATTCAAATAATAATTACTATGAAAAAAATTCTATCGGTGTTGTATATTGCTACATTGCTGTTTGCAAGTTGTAGCGATGAGTATGACGATTCGGCATTGACCGGGCGCGTAGATAATTTGGAAAATCGGGTGGCCAAATTGGAAGAGCTCTGCAAACAGATGAACACCAACATTTCATCGTTACAAACTATTGTAACGGCATTACAAAAGAACGACTATGTTACGAACGTGACCCCCATCATGCAGAATGGGAAAGAGGTTGGCTATACGATAACGTTCAGTAAAAGTAATCCGATCACCATTTATCATGGTAAGGATGGACAAAACGGAACTGACGGAGAGGATGGGAAACCCGGAGTTGACGGTGAAGACGGAAAGAACGGACATACTCCCGTTATCGGAGTAAAGCAAGATACTGACGGGAGCTATTATTGGACACTCGACGGTGACTGGCTGACGGACGATAGCGGCAATAAAATCAAAGCAGAGGGAACCGATGGCAAGGATGGTACGGACGGGTCGAATGGAGAAGACGGGAATGATGGGCAGGACGGAAAGCCCGGCATGGACGGCAAAGATGGTATTACCCCTAAATTCAAAATCGAAAACGATTATTGGTACATTTCCTATGACAACGAGTCCACGTGGACACAACTCGGTAAAGCCACCGGTGAAGACGGTAAAGATGGAGAGGACGGTATTAGCGGTGATCCGATGTTTACGGATATTGACTATGAAACCAATACCGACTATGTAATTTTTACGTTGTCTAACGGTACGCAGATCAAATTGCCCACGTGGTCGGCATTCGAGGCTCTGAAAACACTCTGTAATCAGATGAATACCAACATTTCGTCTTTACAAACGATTGTTACTGCTCTGCAAAATAATGATTATATTACAGAGATTACCCCTGTTATGCAAGATGGGATAGAAATAGGCTATACGATCAGATTCAATAAAAGTAATCCAATTACTATTTATCATGGTAAAGATGGCCAAAACGGGACAGATGGTTCGGATGGCAAGCCCGGGGCTGACGGACAAGACGGGCATACTCCTGTTATCAGCGTAAAGCAGGATACTGACGGCGTTTATTACTGGACGCTTGACGGCAAGTGGCTGACGGATGATAGTGGTAATAAAATCAAAGCCGAGGGGACAGACGGAAAAGATGGTGCAGACGGTTCAGATGGAGAAGATGGAACGGACGGAGCGAACGGTAAAGACGGCATTACTCCCAAACTCGAAATCAGAGAGGGATATTGGTACATTTCCTATGACAATGGAACAAACTGGACACAGTTGGGCAAAGCCACAGGTGAAGATGGGACTGACGGAACTGATGCCGTTTCGATTTTCAAGGAAATTACCCAAGATGAAGATTATATCCATTTCAAATTGCAGGATGATTCGGTTATTTCCGTGCCCAAACATCATCCGCTGTCTATCACATTCTCCGAAACCGAGGATATTCGGGTATTGGCGGATAAAACATACTCGATCGGTTATACCATTACAGGAGCTGATGAAAATACCGTTATCAAGGCTTTGGCACAAGACGGGTTTCGGGCTGTGGTAAAAAAGACGGACAATGCAACTGGAACCATCGAAATCACTACTCCGAGTACGATTCTGCCGAGCGAGGTGCTGATATTCGTCACCGACGGTAAGGAACGGACGATTATGCGTTCGATCAACTTTGTCGAAGGAGTTATCGTTGTAACGACCAAATCCTATACGGTCGGTTACAATGGCGGTACGGTTACTGTCGATCTCTCGACCAATATCGACTATACGGTCGAAATACCCGAAGCCGATAAATCGTGGATTTCCGTAGCTGATACACGTACCCGTGCCGCTATGCGTGATGAAACCCTGACATTTACCGTAGCCTCCAATTCGGCTCTTACAGTTCGTTATTCGACAATCCGGTTGGTCGATAACCTCGGTATAACATCAGAAACGATTCTTATCACCCAAAAATCTGGAACCTCACAAACCGTTCATGTTACAACGGCCGGAACCCTCGATCAACTTATCAATTCTGAGGATAAGGACATCATCGAGGAATTGACCCTTACTGGCAAGATCAACACATTCGACTTCGACTTTATCAGAACGATGAAAAATCTTAAAGCCCTTGATCTTTCAAAGACCGACAATACGACTATTCCGGCAAGTTGCTTAGCTAATACTAATATTTCGACAGTTTTATTGCCTCTTGGTCTTACTGCGATTCCAAATCGTGCATTTTATCAAGCAGCAATCACTTCGATATACATTCCCGAAACAGTGCAGACTATCGGAGAATATGCATTTTATCAGTGTAAATCTATTACAGGGAACCTTGTAATTCCTGATGCCACTACCTCAATTGGCAACTACTGTTTCACATCATGTACTTTTAACGGCACCTTGACACTCGGCAATGGATTACAAACTATTGGTGAGTCTGCTTTTGGAGGGAACCAATCATTGGTAGGGGATCTAACAATACCTGTAACAGTTACGTCATTAGGCGCTTCTGCATTTAGTGGGAATGTAGGCTTCAATAGACATCTCACGATTGATAGTGGTATAAATATACCGTTTGCCTGTTTTTATGATTGCCGTAATTTTTCTAAACTCACTATAGCTGAAGGGGTTAATATTATTGGCGAGTCTGCCTTTGAAAATCTTTCAAGCATTACAGGTAATCTTAAGTTGCCTAATTCCATAACATCAATTGGGGCTCGTGCATTTTTCGGTTGCTCTAAAATTGATGGGTATTTATCTCTTGGTCCAAACATTACATCAATTGGAGATTGTGCATTTGTAAAAAGCATTGATTCTGAAGAAATAATACAAGAAAAAGAAAAGCTCTCCACCGATCCCGATATGGACTACTATGATCGTATTATATACGACGATACTTATTATTCTGCTATTTTTTCCAAAATATATATCCAATCTTCACTACCGCCGACGATTACTATTAAATCATTTGGGCTGAAAGAAACGACGATTTCAGATAAGAGATTTATTAAAAGAGAAATCGTCGAAAGACAACCGGGATGGAGCAGGAAAAGACAGTATGACATCTATAATGCTTACAGATATAGAGGCTCGTATCCAAATCATTTGATTGTTCCAACCGGATGTACAGCAAATTATTCTGATTGGGAAGTTGATTTAATTGAAGAAGTTGATTTTTAGCTTTTTAACATCAATAATTATGTGTACAAATTCCAACACTCAACCATCGAATGGACAGCAACTGTCACCCGATGCATTTATTGAGAACTCCCAAAACGATACTCAAAAGATGAATACATTTACAGCTTATGAAAAAGCAATTGAAGGCTATCAGTTTCAGGTAGGCCGCTACAACATCTGGATGAACTATTATGCCATCTTCGTCGGCGCTTTATTCGTCGCTCTTTACTCGATCTGGCCGAAAAGCGAAATCGAAACGCTATGTTGCGCATGCAAACCGGTTTGCGGCAAAGCTCCTGCGGCAGTTGCAGAATCGCAGGAGTGGTTCTTGCCCCTGATTATATCCGTTCTCGGTTGGATCGCCTCCCTTTGTTGGTACGGAGCCTTGCTCGGGTACCGTAAGTGGAACGAGCACTGGATTAAAGTGGTACAGGGTATAGAAATGGTACTTAATAAAGATGTATATCCTAATGTTTACACTGCCCAACCGGAACGTCCTCAGAAAGAGAGTTTGTGGAAACGTATTAAGAATATTTTTCGATGCAATAAATCAAAATGTTATGCGCCAGGCTTTGTCTCTACTCAGAAAATTACCGGAATTTTTATTTTTTTCGCAGCATTGGCTTGGGGCGGTTTGATAACCTACATTTTATATCAATGGTGCTGCGGATGGAACCTTTGGAGCATTATCCTTAGTGTCCTGTGTGGCTTTCTTACTGTTGTATTGCTGTGTCGTTTACATTGGGGAAAATCAAGATTTTATTCGTCAACTATTATTGATAGATAGCTACCGGCGATGAATCGTTGAAAAGAAACTATATTTACTTACGAATCATTGCAAGCTACGAATATTATTTTAGTGGAACAATCCCATTTGACGTAAAAAACGGAGGCTCATCGGCCTCCGTTTTGTTTAAAATCCAATATTCAATAAACAAAAATTTTCAACTTTACAAAAAAATGCGGACAAAATGCGGACATATCAGCCAAAATAAAAACCTCAAATGATTGTTTATAAGTCATTTGAGGTTTTTTGAATAGTACCCGGAGCCGGGATCGAACCGGCACAACATTGCTGTCATTGGTGTTTGAGACCAACGCGTCTACCAATTCCGCCATCCGGGCTGCTAAATCGGTGATTTGCTCTGCAAAAGTAATGATTTATCGAGGAACTCCAAATTTTTTTCGCATTTTTCTGCGTCCTTACTGTCTGCCGAAGTGGACGAGGAGCCTGGCGGCCTTGGCCGGTCCGACGAGGGCCGAGAGTTCTTCGGCAGGGGCCGTGCGGATTTTCTCCACCGTACGGAAATGGCGCAACAGGAGCTCTATGGTCTTCGGGCCGACTCCTTCGATATTTTCCAGTTCACTGTGAATGAAACCTTTGCTTCGCTTCTGCCGGTGGAAGGTGATGCCGAAGCGATGGGCTTCGTCGCGGATGTGACACACCACTTTGAGCGGTTCACCCGTACGGCTCAAGTAGTAGGGCATCGGGTCCCCGGGGAAGAAGATCTCTTCGATCCGCTTGGCCAGGCCTACGATGGGGACTTGTTTTTCGATTCCCAGTTCGCACAGCACGGCATAGGCGCTGGAGAGCTGTCCTTTGCCGCCGTCCACGATAATCAGGTCGGGCAGTTCGGCTCCTTCGGCGATCAGGCGGCTGTAACGGCGGAAGACGATCTCGCGCATCGAGGCGAAGTCGTCTGCACCGATGACGGTTTTGATGTTGAAATGGCGGTACTCCTTGCGTGAAGGCTTGCCGTCCCGGAATACCACGCATGAAGCTACCGGGTTGGTCCCCTGCAGGTTGGAGTTGTCGAAGCATTCGATGTGGCGGGGCGGACGGTCCAGGTGCAGCTCCTTTTGCATGGTGGCCATCAGGCGTTCGGTATGCCGCTCGGGATTCTTGATCTCGAGGTTCTTGAGTTGTTCGGCGCGATAGATACGGGCGCTCTTGAGCGAGAACTCCAGCAGATCGAGTTTTTCGCCCCGTTTGGGAACGGTGAAGGTCACTCCGTCGAAAAGTTGCGCGGCCGAGGGGAGGTAGGGAACGATGACCTCTTTGGCCAGCGTTCCGGCGATCGTTTCGGCGATGTGCTGGATGGCCAGGGTCAGCATTTGGGCCGGATCGGTGTCGATGCCCGTGGTGAGCCGTATCGTATAGACGCCCACGACCGAACCGTGGCGGATGCGCAGGAAATTGCAGTAGGCCACGTCGTCGTCCACCAGTAGGGAGAAGACGTCCACGTTCACGATGCGTGCGCTGACGATCACCGATTTGCTCGAATAGTTGTCCAGGGCGTCGAGGCGTGTCTTGTAGCGTTGTGCGACTTCGAATTTCAGGTTTCGGGCGGCTGCCTCCATCTCTTTTTCAAGATAGGTACGCACGGGGCGCAGGTCGCCTTTGAGAATCGAAACCGTCATATCGACCAGTGCGTCGTATTCTTCTTCGCTTTGCGCTCCCACGCAAGGTCCCTTGCAGTTGCCCAGGTGGTATTGCAGGCAGACCGAATAGCGCCCTTTGGCGATAGCCGTCGGCGAAAGGTTGAGCGAGCAGGTTCGCAGGGGAATCACCTCGCGGATAAACTCCAGGATACTGCGCTGCATCATTACCGAGCCGTAGGGACCGAAATATTGGGAGCCGTCGCGGTTGAGGATGCGGGTGGACTGTACGCGCGGGAACGGTTCGCGGCGCACGACGATCCAGGGATAGGTCTTGTCGTCCTTGAGCAGGATGTTGTAGCGCGGCTGGAGGGTCTTGATTAACGAGTTTTCGAGCAGCAGGGCGTCCGTTTCGGTATCGACGACGATGTGCCGGATCGCAGCGATCTGCCTCACGAGTACCTGTACCTTGGCGCTGTGTTCCTTGTTCTGCATGAAATACGAGCTGACCCGCTTGCGCAAGCTTTTGGCTTTGCCGACGTAGATGATCGTCCCGTTCTTGTCCAGAAACTGATATACGCCCGGTGACAGAGGCAGCAGGGCCACCTGTTCTTTCAACCCGTATTTTTTTACGTTGTCCATCTGTCGCAAAAGTAGCAAAATTTTAACAAAGACCTCTGCCGTGCGCTGAATCGGAGAATGAGCCGGAGTTTTTCGGCAGAAGTCGTCGATTGAACAGATTGTTCGTGGTTGAAAAGTATTTATATTTTGATTATTTGTCGAAAACATTATACCTTTGGGCCGTTTTATTGAGCAAAATCTGCCTATGAAAAATTTTTTATCCCTGTTATGTATTCTTTCGCTCTGCTTCGGGTGCGACAAGGCGTATGATCTGAACAAGATCGAATCCGGCGATGTAACCATCGGCAACGACCAGAGCGAATGGATTATGCCGTTGGCGCAGATCACGGTCGGAATGGACGAGTTGCAGGACGGCAGTGCGGATATCCGCGCTATTTTCGACGAGGTCGATATCTGGTTGCCGACGACGCTCCCGGGCAATGCGGAGTGGGTCGATATCGTCCGTCTTTCGAGTGATGGAACTTATCTGGACGGAATGCTGGAGGCTCTTATCGACGAGATGCTCGTTCCCGGATCGAAAAAAATGGACGAAGTGGTCGATCTGATTTGGTCCAACGAAGGTTACCGCGAGCGTTTTACGGCGTTGATTCCGGCCGATAGCGAGGAGCTTTTCAAGGCGGAATTCAAGAAGTTTTTCGGCGAGGACAACGAGGCTGGCGAAGCGTTGCGCGATACGATGGGCGAGTTGGCGCGGGAATTTCTTTCCCAGATTAAAATCAATACGATTACTTATAATGCGACGTTGGATGTCGACGATGATTTGATCGATATGCTTGCCGACAACCTCGATCCCGAGGGTACCGTCGATCCGGTCAATACGCTCGATCTGTACGGCGAGGTGCGGAGCAGTCTGCCGGTGAGCTTCGAAGTAGCTGCGGATTTTTCCGAAACGAACGTGGCTATCGCGCCTTTCCTGGTCGAACCCGACGAAGAGAATGACATCGCTCCCGTGCGGCTTTACAAGGATGATATCCGGAGTTTGTTCTCTTTCTTCGAACTGAATGTCGATTTTATGCCGCAGAAATATTATCCGCGTATCGGATTCAGCGACAGCCAGTCGATTCGTATGATGCTGCATTTGAAGAAACGCGGCGGTCTTAATCTGAACCTTTAATCCGGATTCCTCATATGAAAAAGATCATATATACTTTGATTGCGGCATTTGTCGCATGTACGGCCGTGGCACAGACGCCGAGTGCCTACTTTATGGAGGGTTCGACTTTCCGCAGCCAGCTTAACCCGGCTTTCGCTCCGCTGCGCGGCTATGTGAATATTCCCGTATTGGGCGGTGTGCAGGTCAACGTTTCCGGTAACCTCTCCGTCAGCGATATTTTTTATCCGGTGAACGGAAGTTTGGTAACGCTGTTCGACAAGAATGTTTCTGCGGCCGAGGCGTTGGGAAATCTGCGCTCGAAAAATATGCTCGGAACCGATGCCCGGATCAATATCGTCGGTTTCGGTGCATTCCGCAAGGATCATAAGACATTCTGGTCGTTCGATCTGAATATGCGTGTGGAGGCGGAGGCCAATATGCCCTATTCGTTGTTCGACTTTCTCAAGAACGGACGGAACGAGGCCGTTATCAACGATATCAAAGCCTCGACACAGGCTTATCTCGAGGCCGCTTTCAGTTACTCTTTTCCGCTGACGGATCAGATTTATCTCGGTGCTCGGGGTAAGTTTCTCGTCGGCGCGGGCCGTGCGCGGACGTCGATCGACCGGCTCGATATAAAATTGCAGGAGAATAGTTGGAATATCGACGCGGACGGTTCGTTCGAAATGTCGGGCCTTGAGATGAGCTCTATGCAGCGTCCCGACGGGTCGGAATATTATTCGTTCAACGATTTCGACGTTTCTTCCAACAAAGGACCTGCGGGCTACGGTTTTGCCGTCGATCTGGGTGTGACGTACGACGTGATTCCCGATTTGCAGCTCTCTTTCGCCGTGAACGACCTGGGCTTCATTTCGTGGGGAAAGAAATACTTGGAGCGTGGGCAGATGACCAAATCCCAATCTTTTACCGGCGTGGAGATCATCGACGGTGAGGTTCATGATCCGGAGTTTGATTTCGGCGAGCTGGAGTTCGACCGGGTGCAGGCTTCCAAAGGCAAGACCGAGATGCTGCGCACCTCGATCAATCTGGGAGCCGAGTACGAGGTTTGGCGTCATAAGATTGGCCTGGGTCTGCTTTACAACGTACGTGTCTGGGATGTGAAGACGTTCCACAACCTGACCGCCTCGGTGAATTTCCACCCGATTCCTTGGTTTACGCTGACGACCAGCTATTCGTTTCTCAACGGTCAGGGGCATGCCCTCGGTGTGGCGATCAATGCCTGCCCCAGTTGGATCAACTTCTTCCTGGCGACCGATATGTTGATTTGCAGCCATACGCCGCAGTTCCTGCCCGTCACTTCTACATCGATGAACGTGACGCTCGGCATCGGCGTTCCGATCGGGCGGCGCAGTCACCGCATCCCGGAGTATCTTTACCGATAATAATTGATATTAGTTAAGAAGCCTGCATCGGTAGATGCAGGCTTCTTTGATGCGGTGTTTTCTTTTTTTACGATTCTTTGCTGTAACCGGTGTTTGCCGGTTTCGATGGCGGAATCCCGAAGGGGTGCGTCTTCGGTCCGGAGAACACCTGGGAACGGTCGGATTTGACTATGTGACCAAAGTCGGCACTCGTTTTACCGTCCGCAGCAAAGGTGATCGACCGGAACGTCGAACGGATCGGCGGGCAGCTCCTCCACGACCTGATGCGGATAGCACACGCCTGCCTTGAAAGCCCGGAAGCCCGGCTGCGACAGGTATTTGTCGTAGAATCCCTTGCCGCGTCCCAGGCGCATGCCTGCGGCGGTGAACGCCATGCCCGGCACGATGATGAAATCGATCTCTTCGGGGCGGCACAGCGCAGTGGCCTCCGGTTCCGAAATGCCGAACGAGCCGGAGTCGTTCATCGAGGCGGGATCGTAATCGTAGAATCGCATTATGTCGCCTTCCACGCGGGGCAGCACGATCCGTTTGGAGCGGCTCCAGCGTTCGAGTGCCGGGGCGGTGAGGGGTTCGTCTTTGAGCGAAGCGAAAAGGGCCACCACTTTGGCGCGTGCGAAGGCCGGAAGCCTCTCCGCTTCGTTGAAAATACGTGCGGAAAGCTCTTCGCGCTGTTCCGAAGAAAGGGCCGTATTGAGCCCTTTCATCTGTTTCCGGATTTCCGTTTTGGTCATAAAATGCCTGATTTTAAGCGTAAATTTCGAATTGTTTTGTGTTGTTATTATGCAAACAATGACTATCTTTGCCGAAGCGCAAACAAATTTTTAACAAAAATAAACAAATTTCAAACATTATGGGCTGTTTTCTAACTAATTCTTCTCTTGGCAAGAAGTTGGTAATGAGCATTACCGGTTGTTTCCTCGTGCTCTTTATCCTCTTCCACATGTCGATGAACATCGTGGCGATCTTCTCGCCCGAGGCGTACAACACGGTCTGCGCATTCCTGGGTGCCAACTGGTATGCGTTGGTCGGAACGCTGGTGCTGGTCGCCGGTATCCTGATCCACTTCATTTATGCGCTGGTGCTGACCGTGAACAACTACAAGGCGCGCGGTTCGCAGCGTTATGCCGTTACCGTGAAGGAAAAGGGTGTGCAGTGGGCATCGAAAAACATGCTTGCGCTGGGATGGATCATCCTCGGCGGTCTGTTGCTCCATCTGTTCAACTTCTGGTCGAAGATGCAGCTGGTCGAGGTGCTGGGACACCATGAAAATTCGCTCGGCTTCTCGCCGCAGGACGGCGCTGCGCTGATTCAGTACACCTTCTCGCAGTGGTACTACGTGGTGATCTACCTGGTTTGGTTCTTCGCCCTCTGGTTCCACCTTACGCACGGCGTGTGGTCGATGTTCCAGTCGGTGGGCTGGGGCAACGACATCTGGTATCCGCGCCTGAAATGTATCGCCAACATCGTGGCGACCGTCGTGTTCCTCGGTTTCGCTGTGGTCGTGCTGGTCTATTTCTTCCGGAGTCTTTGCTGCGGTTGTGTCTGCTAACATCTTACGTTGAATTATAAAAATATAGAGATATGGCTTTCAAATTAGATTCAAAAATACCCGCCGGGGAACTCGCGCAAAAGTGGAGCAACCACAAGGCGGCGATCAAGGTAGTAAGCCCTGCCAACAAACGCAAACTGGATATTATCGTCGTAGGTACGGGCCTGGGCGGTGCCTCCGCAGCCGCTTCGCTCGGCGAACTGGGATACAACGTGAAGGTTTTCTGCATCCAGGACTCTCCGCGCCGTGCGCATTCGATCGCGGCGCAGGGCGGTATCAATGCGGCCAAGAACTACCGCAACGACAACGATTCGATCTACCGGCTGTTCTACGATACGATCAAAGGCGGCGACTACCGCGCCCGTGAAGCCAATGTTTACCGCATGGCCGAAGTTTCGAACTGCATCATCGACCAGTGCGTCGGCCAGGGCGTTCCGTTCGCACGCGAGTACGGCGGTATGCTGGACAACCGTTCGTTCGGCGGTGCGCAGGTTTCGCGTACGTTCTATGCCCGCGGCCAAACCGGCCAGCAGTTGCTGCTGGGAGCTTATGCCGCACTCAACAAGGAGATCGCTGCCGGTTCGGTGAAGAGTTATCCCCGTCACGAGATGCTCGACATCGTGATCGAAGACGGCGAGGCGAGAGGTATCATCGCACGCAATCTGGTGACGGGCGAATTGGAGCGTTTCGGCGCACACGCCGTAGTGATCGCTTCGGGCGGTTACGGCAACGTGTTCTTCCTTTCGACCAACGCGATGGCTTCGAACGGTTCGGCCGCTTTCCAGTGCTACCGCAAGGGTGCCGGCTTCGCGAATCCCTGTTTCACGCAGATCCACCCGACCTGTATTCCGGTGCACGGGGATCAGCAGTCGAAGCTGACCCTAATGTCGGAGTCGCTGCGTAACGACGGCCGTATCTGGGTTCCCAAAAAGATCGAGGATGTGAAAGCCCTCCGTTCGGGTGCCAAGAAACCTTCGGATATTGCCGAAGAGGACCGTGACTACTACCTGGAGCGCCGTTATCCGGCCTTCGGTAACCTCGTGCCGCGCGACGTGGCGTCGCGTGCCGCCAAAGAGCGTTGTGACGCGGGCTTCGGCGTGAACGAAACGGGGTTGGCCGTGTTCCTCGATTTCAAGACCGCGATCGAGCGTCTGGGCAAGGATGTCATCAAACAACGTTACGGCAACCTGTTCGACATGTACGAGGAGATCACCGACGTCAGCCCCTACGAGCAGCCGATGCAGATCTTCCCGGCCGTGCACTACACGATGGGCGGCATCTGGGTCGACTACAACCTGATGACCACCATCCCGGGTCTCTACGCCATCGGTGAGGCCAACTTCTCGGATCACGGTGCCAACCGCCTGGGTGCTTCGGCGCTGATGCAGGGTCTGGCGGACGGTTATTTCGTGCTGCCTTATACGATCGGCGACTACCTGTCGCACAAGATCCAGGCTCCGAAGGTGAAGACCGATACCAAGGCCTTCGACGAGGCAGAGAAGGGTGTGAAGGATAAGATTTCGAAGTTGCTTTCCATCAACGGCAAGCAGTCGGTGGACGATATTCACAAGAAACTCGGCCACATCATGTGGGAGAACGTCGGCATGGCCCGTACGAAAGAGTCCCTCGAAAAGGCCATCACCGAGATTCAGGCCCTGCGCAAGGAGTTCTGGAAGGACGTGAAGGTCGTAGGCAAGGAGAACGACTTCAACGTCGAACTTGAAAAGGCGCTGCGTCTGGCCGACTTCCTGGAGCTGGGCGAGCTGATGGCCCGCGACGCCCTCAACCGCGAGGAGTCGTGCGGCGGACATTTCCGCGTCGAGCATCAGACCGAAGAGGGCGAGGCCAAACGCGACGACGAGCACTTCGTATATGCCGCCGTGTGGGAGTACAAGGGCGAGAACGAAGCGCCGGAGCTCACGAAGGAGCCGCTGAACTTCGAGTTCGTACACCCCGCACAGCGTAACTACAAGGACTAATTCTTCTGTCGTCTAACTTTAATACACAATTTGAAACTATGAATTTCACGTTAAAGATATGGCGCCAGAAAGACGCCAAGGCAAAAGGGGCATTCGAAACCTACAAAGTCGAGAACATCTCCGCCGACACCTCGTTTCTCGAGATGCTGGATATTCTGAACAACAACCTGATCCACGAGGGCAAGGAGCCCGTGGCGTTCGACCACGACTGCCGCGAGGGTATCTGCGGTATGTGCTCGCTGCACATCGACGGACAGGCCCACGGTCCCAGCCAGGGCGCCACGACCTGCCAGATCTACATGCGCAAGTTCAAGGACGGTGCGACCATCACCATCGAGCCCTGGCGCTCGGCGGCGTTCCCCGTCATCAAAGACCTCGTGGTGAACCGTTCGGCTTACGACCAGATTCTGCAGGCCGGAGGCTTCATCTCGGTG
>ENA-OOXL01000292-OOXL01000292.1-human-gut-metagenome-genome-assembly--contig:-NODE-292-length-14365-cov-1.796995_pt1 | contig 14365 bp, 9 predicted proteins | sample MGYA00241592_ERZ501353 | MGnify/ENA primary metagenome ERZ501353 (study PRJEB25962, sample SAMEA2042738) | human gut metagenome | biome: human gut; feature: human-associated habitat; material: faeces...
CCCGCCACAACCTGTCTGTCGACCTTCACTACTAAATTCTTTACTCACCAAGAAATTGATAAATAATCTCATTCTCTTTCCTTATATAAATATAACGGCTTGTAAAACCCTTGTCAATCTGATAAAATTCATTCGCTAATATAATTTATGAGAATTGTTTTTTGAGATATTTAGAACAACAGCCACAAAAAATTGTTGAGTCCAACGCAGGACACGCTTTCGCTGCTTGTCGCTCGCAGCGGTACTAAGCTTGTCAGGATTTGCCTCACTTTGTGAGGCTGTCCTGACGAGCTAAGTGCCGGCGGCTCCAAAGCACCTGCGTTGCTTTATAAGTTTAGTGCTGCTGGGGTTCTTTCCCGCTGCGTGGGGTTACTTCAGGGTTGGAAGTGTTGGCAGACGTGCGGTAAAGGGCGCTTCGCTGCTTTACCTTGGGTTTGGCAAAGCTTGCTTCGCTGCTTTGCTTGGTTTTGGAATATATTTATGTGGGAGTCAGGTATAGATGAAAAAATATAGATTTTTTAAAAAGTTAATATGTTTAGGTATGATTTTCAGCCTGACTTTTATTGGACTTTCTGGCTGTGGGCAGAAGAAGACGGAACTTGTTAATGTTTCTTATGATGCCACAAGAGAGTTTTATAAGGAGTATAACAGGCTTTTTGAGGATTACTGGTATGGCAGGACTGGTGAGAAGGTTGAGGTTATCCAGTCTCATGGCGGTTCTGGAAAGCAGGCGCTAGAGGTTGCTAACGGTCTTGGTGCTGATGTTGTCACGCTTGCACTTGAGGGCGATGTTAATGTTATAAGGGACGAAGGGCTGATTGATGACGGATATATTGATGATTATTCTGATGACAGCTCGCCTTACACTTCTACGATTGTCTTTCTTGTAAGAAAGGGTAATCCTAAGAATATTAAGGACTGGGATGATCTTCTTAATGATGGGGTTAAGGTTATTACCCCTAATCCTAAGACTTCCGGAGGAGCCAGATGGAATTTCCTTGCAGCATGGTATTATTTTAAGAAGCAGGGACAGACTGAGGAACAGGTTCAGGCAAGTGTTACCAAGCTTTACAAGAATGTGGCAGTGCTTGATTCAGGCGCAAGAGGTTCTTCTACCACATTTGCAGAGAACGGACAGGGGGATGTTCTGATTGCATGGGAAAATGAAGCATTTTTCGCATTACAGGAATATCCGAGCGAGTATGAGATTGTCGTTCCGTCCGCATCTGTATTGTGCCAGCCGACGGTTGCGAAGGTTGACGAGGTCACACAGATGAATGGCACAGAAGGGTTGGCAGACGCCTATCTTTCTTTCCTGTACACTGATGACGCACAAAGGCTTGAGGCGCAGAATTTCTACCGCCCTGTAAACAAAGATATCCAGAAGGAATACGAGGCTTCCAGCGATTCAAGGAATATTAAGGAAATACCTTCCGATGGTAAATGGATTGTCAAAGACATTGATATGGCGGATATCGGATATTTTGGCGGCTGGGAAGCGGCTACACAGAAGTTTTTCTCTGATGGTGGAATATTTGATAAGATATATGATTAATTAAAATGTTTTGTTGAATATGCTGCGCGAATCTGACTATGCACAGGTACATGAAGCCTACTAATATAGAGCAAGTTGTTGGTTTAGTAGGTTTCGGCGGAGAATATTATAAGTTGTTTAAGTGATAAGACCTACTAATCAATCAAGAAAGATATGTTTAGTAGGTCTTTCGCTCGCAAATTGCTTACAGTTCTTAGTAAAATGTGGAAAAAGACCTACGAAAATATGTTAATTTAACAATATAGTAGGTTATGAGCCAGAAAGTATATGCATAAACTATGGAAATGACCTACTATATTGAGTGTATAATGGCTTTTAGTGGGTTTTGTCCTCCGTCAGCAGCCTCTTATAAGTACAGTCGATGCCAAGTGCGCCAAGCGGAGCAGTAACTATTATTGCAAGCACAGCTACGGAAAGCACTATCTGTCCGCAGGCAAGTCCGGCGGCTAAAGGAACTGAGCCGATGGCTGCCTGAACGGTTGCTTTAGGAAGATAGGCAATTACACAGAAAAGGCGTTGCTTCCATGTAAGATTTGTCTTTACGGTGCAGAGAAGAACTCCGGCTGCCCTGAAAACAAGTGCTGCAAGAATCATGAGTAAGGCTGGAAGACCGGCTTTAAGTGTGTAGCGGATATCGACAGCTGCGCCGACAAGCACGAACAATATTACTTCAGCAGCAAGCCACAGCTTGCCAAATTTTTCGGACAAACGGGCTGATACGGCGGGAACACATTTAAACTTAAGAGTACATGCCATAGCGACAACAGCAAGCAGCCCTGAAACAGACACTTTTCCTTCAAGCCAGCCCTCAATTGCAATAAGAAGGAAAGAGAAGCCAAGCACGATGATAACCTTCATGCTGTTTCTTACGGTATGCTTGCGGGCGTATGATGTTTCAAAGAACAGATACAGTCCCAATCCGGTTACTATGCCAAGTATTATGCCGAGTATAATAGACACAGGAATATTTACGAAATCCATAACATTAGCCCTGCCGCCCTGTGCCACATTTAAAAATGTAGTGAACAACACTATTACAAATATGTCATCGCATGAAGCCCCAGACAGTATCATCTGTGGAATTGCCTTGGCAGTTCCGTAGTGTTTCTCAATGAGCATTACCATTCGTGGAACGACAACCGCAGGAGAAACAGCGGCGAGAACCGCGCCCATCACGGCAGCTTCGGCGTGATTAATTCCAAGAATTACAGGGGCAAGCAGAATATAACCGATGATTTCGCAGGAAGCCGGAACGAAGGACATGAGAATTGCACTTCGTCCGGCTTTTTTCAGGTCTTTTAAGTCAAGCGACAGACCGGCTTTGATAAGAATAATGATAAGAGCCATTTTTCGCAGATCAGCCGATATTGAAAGGATTGATGGGTCAAGGAAATCAAGGACATATGGTCCAAGAACAATACCAGTAACAAGCATACCGATGATTCTTGGCAGTTTCAACTTCTGGCAGATTGCGCCCATGACGAGCCCAACCAGAAAGATAAGTGATAAAGATGTCAGCATAATAAGCCTCCTTAAAAATATAGAAAATGCATTTATGAACGCAAAAAAAGCTGATGCTTCCTGCGACATAAAATCGTAGAAGTCATCAGCTTGAATAAGCAGTTTAGGTTTCCCAAGGGAGTACTTCATTCCCTTTGATATTTATAATACTTTGGGGCAGGATTGTCAAATGTAAATGAGGAAATATATAATATTTAAAGAAAAATATATAATTTCCGAAAATTAAAATAATATTTCCTGAAAATGCCTTGATATTTCCGAAAAATTGCGTAAAATATAATATAGATGTATATAAATGTTGTGAATTAAGTAAAAGGCGGTGTGGAATCTGTGTACATGACACGGATTTCAGTATGTGCAGTAATGCACAGAAAAGAGGGGCTTTATGGATATTAGATATATTAAGGTGAAGGAATTATCCGCAAGATGGGGCGTGACGCCGAGAAGAATTAACCAGTTGTGTACAGAGGGAAAGCTGCCGGGAGCTTATAAGGAAGGCAAGTTCTGGATGATACCTGACGATGTGGACAGACCGGATTGTTTAAGGGAGAATAGGAATCTTTATGTCAGGGAAGACAGCGTTGTATACAAAAGGAAGCGTCCCTGCCCGGTTGGAATAACATCTTATAAAGAAGTGTCGAATGAATGTTATTATGTAGACAAAACATTGCTTATCAGGGACATTATAGATAATCACAGTAAGGTGTATTTATTTACAAGACCGAGAAGATTCGGAAAGACACTTACTATGGACATGGTTCGCACATTTTTTGAAAATACTGATACGGATACATCAGTGTATTTTAAGAATAAGAAGATATGGCGGGAGGGCGCGCTGTATAAGGAGAAGCAGGGGCAGTACCCGGTGATTTTTCTTACATTTAAAGACGCCCACCAGTCAACATGGCAGGACATGTACGCAAGTCTCTGCTTTACATTAAGGAATGAATTTTTGCGACATATTGAACTGACGACAAGCGCCAGATTAAGTGACTATGATAAGAAGTATCTTAAGTCAATACTTGATGATGAGGCAACGATAATAGATTATCAGTTTGCACTGGGGAAGCTGTCGGCAATGCTTTCAAAGCATTATGGCAGGAATGTAATCGTGATAATTGACGAGTACGATACGCCAATCCAGCAAGGACATATATTTGGATACTATGATGAAGTGATTGGCTTTATGAGAAATCTTTTGTCGGCTGTCTTAAAGGACAATCCAAGTCTGGAACTGGGGATTCTCACGGGAATTCTCCGCATAGCTAAGGAAAGCCTGTTCAGCGGGCTTAACAATCTTGTGGTTAATACAATTCTTGATGATGAATATTCGCAATATTTTGGATTCACGGAAGAGGAAGTTTCTGCTATGGCGCAGTACTACGGCGTGTCTGACCGGCTGGGTGAGATTAAGGAATGGTATGACGGCTATATGTTTGGCAGAACCGGAATATATAATCCGTGGTCGGTTATTAATTACTTCAATAACAAATGTGTTCCCAAAGCCTTCTGGTCAAGAACAAGTGGCAATGAGATAATCGGCGAGCTGTTTAATAGTGCTGATACCACATTTGCAGACAACTTATTAAGATTGCTGCAGGGCAGTACTGTTCAGGCAATTGTTGACACAGATATCATATATCCTGAGATTAATGGAGATATTGATACAATATACAGCTTCCTTCTGGTTGCCGGATATCTGCGTGTGTCAGAGCATATTGGCTCTCTGTACGACAATCCGATATGCGCGCTGTCGATACCTAATTATGAGATAAAGAGCGTGTTCCAGAAGGAGATTATTGACAGATATAATGGAATATTTACAGGCGTTCTCCTCAGGAATTTTGAGGAATCAATCCGCACGGGGAATGCACATTTGCTGACAGAAACTCTGCAAAAGTATCTGTTGCAGTCGGCAAGCGTGTTTGATACGGCACATGAGGATTTCTATCATGGGGTAGTATTTGGAATGCTTGCGGTTTTATCTGATAGTTATTATATCTCGTCTAACAGGGAATCGGGTGAGGGTCGTTTTGACATTGAGCTTCAGCCTAAGAGCCGTGGTGGGCAGGGATATATCATGGAGTTTAAGGCGTGCAGGGAAGCGGAGCTTGAGAAGATGGCAGACAGCGCAGTCGTGCAGATAAAGCAGAAAGGTTACACCACTAATCTTGAGAAGCGAGGTGTAGCTAAGATTGGCATGTTTGGAGTTGCATTCAGTGGGAAGAAAGTGAATGTGGCGTATGAAGAGTATAGTGTAAAGAAGCACAGGAAATAGTAAATGCGCATTATGGGCAGTGTATACGCCGCCTTATAATGCGCATTTATTTTAGTTATTTTTAATTGCATTATACAGATTAACAATCTCGCCATCTTTCTTGGAATTCAAGAATACAGTATGGTCAGCAGTTTTTATCATAAGCACAGGAGACACATCTTTAAAAATGTAGAGACTGCATTTTCCATAAGTATTGCCCTTAAATTTTCCGACAAGATAACTTTCTGTGGCACCGCCATTATATCTGAAAAAATGGTCATCAGGCAGAGAATCCATTAGAGTAATTTCGGTAATGTCGTCAATGTTAATTCTGCTTGTATAACCGCATGAAGACACATTTACAGTGCTTTCAGTAGTCCTGATGTCGATAGTAACATGAATGTATGGAATTAATACAATAGTTGTCCATATTAGTAATCCAAGAATACCAGCCGTTATGCTTCCGGTGAATATCTTAGCACCTGTGCGAGCGTAGTTAAGCGAGTAGTTGGTCGAACACAGCCTGTCGGGTACGAAAAGGTGCGGGTCATTAGGATTGTAGTAAAATCCAGTCTTCCAGTAGTCATCATCATCAACAAATACCGGCTGTGTGTCAGCCTTAAGCATTTCGTTCTTTCTGTTGCGTGCAAGAATAAGAATGACAGTGAGCGTGCAGCCGCTTAACAACTGCAGAATAATGTACATCCAGAAACTTAAGTCTCCAACAGTATCCTGAATAATACACATTAATACAAATGTTATCCATGCCACGAAGTTAAGAAGTGACATTACAAGCATTGCTGAAGCAATGTATTTCTTCATAGTCAGATTAACAATGTTGTTAATGTCCGAATTAAGGCTGTATGCCTGATTCTGTCGTCTGTTCATATAAATATGGAACACAAACCCGAATACTGAAACTATGACAGTACATATTGCAAATACAATAATCATAGAAAAATACGCTCTGTCTGTCCATGAATAGAATGGAATCAGTGCCAGCAGTTCTGCGGCAATTATGATGATGTGGTATCTGAAGCTGATTGGAGTTGCATCTGCATTTGCACAGGCACGCGTATCAATAAAGACCTTCTGTTTCTGGGATTCAACAACCCAGCCATTCTGTTTCTTTAACAGATACATTTTTCGATGCGCTGAAAGCTGGATATACATAATTCCCAAAACGAACACGAAAATCCAGATTATAAACACAATAATGAAAATAATCATGCTTACAAAATTAAGAAAGCATATGGATATTGCGAGTACTGCATTGATATTCTGAAAATATTTCATACTTTTCTTAAAGCGTGCCATAAGCCTGGTGACATCGTCATCGTTAACATGGTCGCCTGGAATGTGGACTCCGATAAGCATTCCGTTGTTGTATCTGTAGTTGGATTCATATGCAAATCTCATGATCAGGACTGTGAACATGTTGCATACGAAGAATAGCATAAACATTGCGATTTTCATAAGGAAACCTCCTTGTATAGTGGGTCTGTGTTAATGCATGTGTGAATACAGGCATATTACATTGTGCAGGGATTCATCTTGGAATAAATGTTTTCGCACATTTTTAAGAATTCTTCCTTATCCATTCCTGTAATGCTTGCTTCTGCTGACAGCAGCTCAAGCTCTGATTCAAGCTTTTCCCTGAATTCAATATCCATATTGATATTCTCAGCGACAAATGCACCAAGTCTTCTATCAGTTTTAATAAAACCCTCAGCTTTAAGAATCTGGTAAGTTTTATTGACGGTCATTGTATTAACGCCTGCGTCAGAAGCAAGCTGTCTGACAGTCGGTAGTTTCTCGCCAGCCTTAAGTTCTCCCTTGCCGATTCCTTTAACAATCTGATTCCTTAACTGCACATATATGGGTGTGTCGCTCGCAAAATTAAGTTCAATAACCATGTCGGGCTCCTTTCTGTAAAGAGAGGTGATTTTTGTCTTATTTGTATTATATATAGTAATACAGGTAAGACAAAAAGTCAAGAGAACAGGGTGAGGATAATTATAGGCATGAGATAATATTTGGGAAATGCCTACACAATTATGGTAATTATGTAGATTAGTAGGTCTGTTGAGGAGAATGCGAAGTGGTAAAAGAGAATATTGACAGAGAAAGACCTACGCAGGGAGGGAAAATTGGCAGGATAGTAGGTCTTTCGAGAGGGATGAGAAGGAATAAAAGAGAAACTAGGAGGAAAAAGACCTACGCAAGCTAAGAAAACAAGATGTTTAGTAGGTTTACGGAGAAAAAAGCGTTCCGAAGAAAAGAGGCATCAGGAAAACAACCAGAAATCCTATAAACACTATTGACATATAAACCTAGTAGGTATATAATCTGCAACATAGTAACATATAAAATTAGTAGGAATTAATAAACGTTTTAAGGATGGCGGGGTATTCGATAAGATATATGAGAAGAAGTAATTATAGAATATATAAAAGTAATTAAGGGAAGGGGAAACGACAGAATGAAAGAGAAGAAAAGAAAGAAAAAAAGAGTAATACCGGGCTTTGGTCTTTCATTTGGAATAACAATTGCAATGTTAGGATTCATTGTTGTTATCCCTTTATGTACCCTTGTGATATTCTCGGCAAAGCTGTCGTTTACGGAATTTATAACGACAGTTACAAGGCCGAGGGTGCTTTCAAGCTACAGAGTAAGTATTGAGACTGCGTTAATCGCGGCACTTATAGACGCAGTTATGGGAACAATTCTTGCATGGGTTCTTGTAAGATATAACTTTCCGGGTAAGCAGATTATGAATGGAATAATTGAACTTCCATTTGCACTGCCGACAGCTGTTGCGGGTATAGCACTTACACATCTGACAACAACTAATGGCTGGCTTGGAGCATTTTTTGGCAAATTTGGAATCCGGATTGCATATACAAGGCTGGGAATTATATTCGCACTTATATTCGTTGGAATACCATTCGTAGTGAGGGCTGTCCAGCCGGTGTTAGAAAAGGTGGATATCCAGTACGAGGAGGCAGCCAACATGCTTGGAGCAACCAACAGACAGACAGTATTCAGGGTAATTCTTCCAGAGATACTTCCGGCACTTATCGGCGGATTCACAATGTCATTCGCAAGAGGACTTGGCGAATATGGAAGTGTCGTATTTATAGCAGGAAATACACCATATGAGACAGAGATAGCACCGCTTATGATTATGTCAAAATTACAGGAATATGATTATGCAAGTGCAACATCAATAGCACTTGTAATGCTTTTCATCGCATTTATTATTCTCTTTATAAATGCAGTGTTACAGAGCAGGACATCGAAGATTGTAAGTGGAATTTCATAGAAAGGGGTTAGTGTATGAACATTAGAAAAGATTCAAGTCCGTTAAAATGGATTCTAATAGGTATAAGTGTGTTGTTTTTATTTGTGATGCTTATTCTGCCCCTCAGCTATGTAATGTATACAGCATTTTCTAAGGGTATAAAGGTGTTTTTGGCAGCAGTTACCGACAAATACGCGCTTCATTCAATTAAGCTGACAATAGAGGTTTCGCTTATCGCGGTTGTGTGCAACACATTTTTTGGAATATTTGCTTCATGGCTTATTACGAAATTCCAGTTTAAGGGCAAGAAGATTATATCTACTTTAATAGATTTACCACTCACAGTTTCACCGATTATAGCAGGTCTTATATATGTGCTTACATTCGGTAGACAGAGTTTTATATATCCATATCTTAAGGCTATGGGAGTAAGAATTATATTCGCAGTTCCGGGTATCGTGCTTGCGACTATATTTGTAACGTTTCCATTCATATCAAGGGAGCTGATACCGGTTCTTACATCGCAGGGAACTGACGAGGAGGAGGCCGCAGCGCTTATGGGTGCCAATGGCTGGACTATATTCTGGAAGGTTACATTCCCGCATATCAAATGGCCGCTTCTCTACGGTATTGTACTGTGTACAGCGAGAGCTATGGGGGAGTTTGGCGCGGTATCCGTTCTTTCAGGACATCTGCGCGGAAGAACTAACACGATGCCGCTGTATATTGAACTTCTGTATCAGGGATATGATTTTACGGGAGCATTTGCAGTGTCAGCAATTCTTGTGCTGATGGCGGTTATTATACTTGTGCTTCGAAGTGTACTTGAATACAAGGGACAGCAGGCAGCTAAGGCAGAGAAAGGGCAGCAGGAAGGATAGAAACGCACTACAACAGAAAGGCGGAACAGATTATGGCAGATTTACAGCAGGATACAGAGAAATATGTAGAGCTTCGTAATATCAATAAGACATATGGCACATTTAAAGCTTCGAATAATATTAATCTTGGAATAGGGAAGGGCAAGCTTATTGCACTGCTTGGACCTAGCGGAAGCGGCAAAACTACAATCTTAAGAATGATAGCAGGTCTTGAGACTGCGGATTCAGGTGATATTATTATTGATGGCAAGGTTGTTAATGATGTGCCGGCAAGTAAGCGTGGAATAGGTTTTGTTTTCCAGAACTACGCACTTTTCAGATATATGACAGTGTATGATAACATTGCATTTGGATTAAAGGTTAATAAATGGAAAAAATCGGACATTAAGAAACGTGTTGATGAGCTTATTGAGCTTGTAGGACTTTCAGGCATGGCGAAAAGATACCCTAGCCAGTTATCAGGCGGACAGAGGCAGAGAGTAGCATTTGCAAGGGCATTAGCACCTAATCCGGAGCTTCTGCTTCTTGATGAACCATTTGCAGCAATTGATGCGAAGGTAAGACAGGAATTAAGAAGCTGGCTTCGTGACATGATTACAAAGGTTGGAATCACAAGTATATTTGTAACACATGACCAGGATGAGGCAATTGAGGTTGCTGATGAAATTATTGTCACTAACAAGGGACATATAGAGCAGATTGGAACGCCAAGACAGATATACAGAGAGCCTGAGACAGCATTTATGGCGGAATTCATGGGACATCCGGTACATGTTGACCGGATTAATAAGATTAAAGGTTTTAACCAGCTTGACGATTCTGTTAAGGCGGTATTAAGACCTGAGAATGTCAACATCACAAGGCTTGATGAGAAAGTTGATTCAGCCGCTTCTGTTGAGAAGGGCGTGGTTGTAGGTAAGCTTTTCATGGGAAAGGAAGTCGAGATAACTGTCAATGTCAACGGTATAGAGGTTGTCGGGACAAGAAATGTAGAGGAAGCTCCGATAAAGAAGGGTGAGGAAGTAAATGTATTTATTCACAGGGCATTTACTTACGGCGCAGATGGAATTGTCAACATTGTTGAAAATGCAAATAAGTTCGAAGACTGGATGGTTATCTAGAATATACAAAATGGAGAAAAGCTGATTAATATGCTTTTCTCCATTTTATGATTTTAGTTATTATTTTTTTTGAGTCCGTATCATTTGCTCTACATATTCCATAATGTAGTAGTTATCCTCTGGCATCTGGCAGCCTACTATGTAGATGCCGTCATTATCAGAACATCTTATAATCTGACCCTCTAATACAGAATGTGCAGGCAAATCAAAATTATCAATTGAAACAGTAATGATTTTGCCTTTGTTATTAGAGAAAAATCTGTCTTTTGAGAGAAATGCAAAACCATTGGCACTCAGATTATCAAGTTTTCCTTCAAATGTTTCGTCTGTACCCTTTACTGTAATTGTACAGTGATTATTCATATTAATTCTAGGATATTTACGACGGTTAAGAATCTGCGGTCTTGTTGTGATTGTAACAATGCCCGTTGTTGCAGATGCTTTTTTATCAGCTGCAATCTTAGCGTTTTCCCAATGGTATATTACATTTTCAACTGTTACTAACATGTCACATTCAATTGCTGAATTAACTGCAGGCAGTGCCTTCTCAAGTTCAAGAGTTATGCTGTTGTCATTATGTGTCTTAATGGTTCCGTGATATTCAACATTTTCACCATGAGTACCTTTAAGGATTGCGGATGCCTTCATGCCTGTCTTAATATCTTCAATACCCATGAAACCGCCAACACCAAGTTCACACATAAGAGCCTGTATTGTATTTTCCATGGTATTGATATTAGTAGCACTTTCGTCATATTTACTTACAATACGGCTGCTGATATCTCTTGAATTAGTTATGCACTCTGTCATGGTATCAACTATATCTGATACCTGGGACATGTTGCTTACAAGCTGCTTGTTAGCAGATTCAACATCTTTAATGGCTGTATCAATAATATGTATATGGTCTTCAATCTGAGTAGAATCAGATGTGATAAGACTGATACTTTCACTTGTCTGTTTAATCTTGTCAAGAGTAACCTGTATAAGTGATAAAGTCTCTCCAATAGAAGAAAGCATTTTATCGGAGATTACAGCAAGACGGTCTAATGCACTCTGTATTTCACTGGAAGAGGTCTTAGTTTCTGTGCTTAATGCACGAATCTGTTCAGCTACAACAGCAAAGCCTTTACCTGCATCCCCGGCTCTTGCAGCTTCAATAGAAGCATTGAGGGCAAGAAGATTGGTCTGGCTGGATATATTGTCGATAGCACTTGTCTGGTCTTTAACGGTCTTGAATTCTGATTCAAAATCATGCAGGATATGCTCAACCTCTGAAGAAAGCTCAGACATTGTAGTTGCTGTTGTAATAAGGTTTTCAAGGTCGCTTGAGCTTGTGTATGCATGCTCCTGTGACTCAGAAGTAAGGCTTACCATATCGTCAATAAGCTGAGCAACATGTTCTACCTGTGAGCTTATGTCAGTTGTCATATCAGTGGAAGAAGCAGTATGGCTTCTTAAATCTTCATTATTGCTTGAAAGTTCGTTCATGCCAAGCATGATAACATCAGAACCATGCTTATTCTCTGAAGCCAGTTCGCGTACAACAGTAATTCCACTCATAATAGAATTACAGGAAGTCTTAACTTTCTCAACAGTTGAAACAACTCTGTCAAGATCAGCTTTAATACTTCCATTCAAAGCACCATCGGATTCATTAAGGTGTCTGATAGACATAACATAGCAGATGTAGCATAGAAGAAGACATGCAACCTGTAACTGGTAATTCTTCATATCTGCATCAGACCTGCATCCGAGAACAACATATCTGTACACATCACTGACAATAACAGAGAGTACATTAGCAATACCGCAGTTAATCATGAATTTCTTGTTCTTATATAGAACGAGAAGACTCATAACCGGGAGAATGTATGTGAATGAAATCGGAGAATCAGTTGTGCATATTACAAATGTATAGAAAATACCATAACCAATAACAAGACATAATCTGTACGCATCAGTTGCTTTTCCCTTGATTCTGAAAAATAATTCTCCAATAAAGAAAGGTATCCAGCAAAGTGCAACAAATATTATGTAGCTGCTTTTTGGATAGATTCCATTAGCTGCATCAGTACCATAATTGGCGGTCAAAAGGAGAAAACAAGCCATATCCGACGGGCTTTAATATTAGCCTTGGCTTTAAAAACATTAGCATCGTAGTTCATAGAATAATCTCCTATAAAATATAAAATTGTTAAGTTAGTGAAGTATTTTATCACGAAAATAAACTAGTTTTATTTTATAGCAAATATTTACTATTTTCAACAGAAATATCTTAAATATGGGGAGAAAAAATGAGGAGAATATGATACCTATAGGTAGTCGCATTTTGAAACATCTTATAGGTAGAAAATAAATATGACTATAATGTTAGAATGAAAATCAACCTATCAAAGCATAATATTATGCAAGCTTATAGGAAATTTCTTCTAAGAGCGGGACGAAAGGATAGTCTCTGACAGTAAAAGAAGCAAAATTTACCTATAGGATGATTGATTTCTATGAATATATAGGAGGGACTGATAAAATATATGTGGGCTGATTATAAAATCATGATAGAATAGAGAAATATAATCATAATATTCAGGTAAATAACCAAAAGAGAAGATTTGCTTAATAATATTAAAACAATCTGGTTATATAAACGGAAACAGAGTGAAAATTATTAATTATATTAAGAAATTTAAGAATTCTTAAGAAATATTTAATTTTCTTATTGACAAATTATCAACAAAGGAATATTTTAATGTACAAATCAACAGTCAAATGCGAAGAACAGGAAATGACTTCTTCATATCACCGCTCACAGAAAGCCGTCAGTTGATGAGAGATGGCAGCAAGGAATGATTAAGCCCTCACCTGCGAGCAGTTCTGGTGAAAGACAGGCAGATGTCTAGTAGTTGGAACCGGTACCCATCGTTAAAAGGGCATGCCATAAGAGATGAATATACCAAGTGGCAGTAGAGTGGTCGGAGTATCCGGCAAGCAAAGTGGTAACGCGGAAGTAGAAATAATATACCTTCGTCTTTGCACATAATCCAGTAATGGATTAGTGCATCGACGAAGGTTTTTTTGTGCGAGCACCGCGACAATGTCAGAACGCAGTTCTGACATATGAGCTACGAGCTATGGAAGCACTGAGAATCATAGCACCGCTTCCACTGCGTTTGACTGGTGAAATATATTTTTATAGGAGAGAGACATTATGAACACATTAGTAATCGTGCTTATCGCGGCAGTTGTACTTTTTGGTGCATACATGGTTTATGGCCGTTGGTTAGCAAAGAAATGGGGTATCGACCCTAAGGCAGAGACACCAGCCGTTAAATATAACGACGGTAAGGATTTCGTTCCAACTAATGGCTGGACAGTTTTCAGTCATCAGTTCTCATCAATCGCAGGAGCAGGTCCTGTAACAGGTGCTATTCAGGCGGCTGTGTTCGGTTGGCTTCCTGTTTTGCTTTGGATTCTTATCGGCGGTGTATTCTTCGGTGCTGTGACAGATTTCGGTGCACTTTACGCATCAGTTAAAAATCAGGGTAAATCAATGGGTATGCTTATTGAAAAGTATATCGGTAAGCTTGGCAGAAAACTATTCCTGCTTTTCTGTTGGCTTTTCTCACTTTTGATTATCGCAGTATTTGCCGATATGGTTTCGGGCACATTCACCGCATTTGACGTTGCCACGGGCGCAAAGCTTGCAACCGCTTCAACAAACGGCTT
>ENA-OOXL01000296-OOXL01000296.1-human-gut-metagenome-genome-assembly--contig:-NODE-296-length-14243-cov-1.662179_pt1 | contig 14243 bp, 12 predicted proteins | sample MGYA00241592_ERZ501353 | MGnify/ENA primary metagenome ERZ501353 (study PRJEB25962, sample SAMEA2042738) | human gut metagenome | biome: human gut; feature: human-associated habitat; material: faeces...
CGCCGCAGGCGATACCATAATTCCTCATTCCTCACTCCTCATTCCTCATTTACCTCCCCCTGTTGCATTTTCTCCCCAAGTGTGCTATAATGACCTCAACAGACTTTATCTTATGGAGGTAACAAAATGTCAGAAGAAAACAAAAACGTTCAGGAAACCAAGGACGATAAAAAGGAAGGCAACGTCCTTGCAGGCTTCGTTCTCTACACAGACGCTAACATGGATTGGCTCAGATTTAAAAAGTTTCTGAAAGACGATTGGAACATCGTTCCGCAGGACGATGTAAAAGACAACGCTATGGTATTCAAGGTTGGCGATATGGTGGTCGCCTGCTCACTTATGCCTAACCCAGTTCCTAACAAGGAAGCTGAAAATGCGGCAAAGTATAATATTCTCTGGAAAGAGGGCGCAAACGAGGTCGCTAAGCATCAGGCACACGTTATGCTCGCTGTAATGAATAAAACAAGCGCTGTTGAGCAGGCTATCCTCTTTGCAAAGGTGGCAAGCTCTCTGCTCAAGCTCGATAACGCTATCGGTATCTATAAAGACCCGACAGTTTATGAGAAGAATTTCTATGTGAACTTTGCCGAAACTATCAAAGACGGCGAGTATCCGATGCCTATACTTATTTATACCGGTATGTATCTTGCTAAAACAGGTCTTTGCGCTTTCACATCAGGCATGAGATTTTTCGGATATGAGGAAATGGAGATAGTTGACTCTCCAAAACAGCCTAACGATCTGCTTGGATTTTTGCTTTCTATCTCCGAGTATGTGCTTTCTGAGGGCGTTGAGCTTAAAGACGGCGAAACTATCGGCTTCTCTGAGGAGCAAAAGCTCCCTATCACTCTGTCAGACGGCGTGAGCGTTCCGGGCAAGACCCTGAAAATAAAGTATTGATAAATACTATCAATGTTATTGTAGGGGAGCGGTGCAATTTCTGCTTTGCAGAAATCCGACGTCCCGTTTGTGCTTGCCCTTTTAATTTGTAAAGAATAAATTTTCATATTATTCTAAGCCGTACAATTTGTGCGGCTTTTTTTGTGCATAACCGAAAAACTTTCCGCAGACCTCTGTTTTAATTGACTTTTAGTGTGTTCAGTGATATACTTAAATGTGTATCGCCTTTTGTCGGAATAAGCCGACAATGGCTGTTTTATCAATTTTTGTTAGGAGTTTTGTTGTGGTATTTGCAGATCTATTTTTCTTGTATTTTTTCCTGCCTGTGTGCCTGATATGCTATTTTATTACACGCAGTACAGCCATAAGAAATGCAGTGCTGGTGGTGTTTTCACTTATCTTTTACGCATGGGGCGAGCCTGTCTGGGTGAGTATCCTCATAGTTTCCTCCCTTGTGGACTACATAAATGGTCGGGTGATAGAAAAACACCCCGAAGGCTGGCAGGCAAAAGCGGCGCTTGCATGGTCGCTTGTCTTTAACCTTGGGGTGCTGTTCGGTTTCAAGTATACGGCGTTCTTTGTGGAAAATCTCAACAATTGGTTCGGTCTAGGCATACCGGTGCCTAATATCGTTTTGCCTATCGGTATCTCTTTCTATACGTTCCAGACTATTTCCTATACCGTCGATTGCTATTGGGGCAAGGTCAAGCCGCAGAAAAACTTCGGCAGATTTCTTTTGTATGTATCCATGTTCCCACAGCTCGTTGCAGGACCTATCGTAAGATACTCCGTTATCGGCGAGGAGATAAACGAAAGAAAGACCACCGCCAAGGATATCTCCGACGGCTTTTCAAGAATAATCCTCGGACTTGGCAAAAAGGTCATTATCGCAAATAATCTCAGCACCATTGTAACAGCCCTTTTCGGTTCTGCTTCAAACGGCTATGAAAATATAAAGACCCTCTCTGTGGCAGGCACATGGCTTGGCGCAATTCTTGTGGGTCTGTGGTATTATTTTGACTTCTCAGGCTATTCAGATATCGCTATCGGTCTTGGCAGGATATTCGGTTTCCACTTTGATGAGAACTTTAAATATCCTTTTATCTGCAAAACTATCTCAGAGTTCTGGCAGAGGTGGCATATCTCCCTTAGCTCATTTTTCAGAGATTATGTGCTTTATCTCCCTATCTTCGGCAAAAGAAGAAAATACGGAGGACTTTTCCTTGTTTGGTTCTGCACAGGACTTTGGCACGGCGCAAGCTGGAACTTTGTTTTCTGGGGACTTTACTATGGAATGTTCATATTCTTTGAAATGCTCATAGGCAAAAAGTGCATGAAGAAAATGCCTGTTCCCCTTGCACATATCTATACAAAGCTTGTTATTTTCATAGGCTTCGGAATATTCTATTTTGAGAACCTCGGTTCGTTGGGTACGTTCTTCAAGGCACTTGTTGGAGCAAATGGAAACAAGCTGACCGACACAGTTACACAGCACCTTTTCATGAACAATATCTGGCTTTTTGCAGTAGCAGTGCTTTTCACAATGCCTGTTATACCAAAGATCAAAGAAAAGGCGCTCTCTGCAAAGGGTACAGCCTATTTTATGCAGTCAGCAGGTATCCTATGCAATGCGGCGATACTTGTTCTCTCAAGCGTTCTGCTTGTGAACACAACAAACAATCCGTTCTTGTATTTCAGATTTTAGGCAGGTGAAAGAGTATGGCAAATAATAAAGATTTTGAAAAGGACTTCAAACTGCCTGATACAAAGGCTCTTTCAGAAGCCTATACAGAGTATCTTGACAGCGTTACTTTCGGTGGAAAGCCTATAGGCGGGGAAGAGAAAAAGCCTGAAGCTGTCAGCATGGCAAAAGTTGACGAAACGGAGAAAAGCTCCACTGTCCATGACGAGATAGTGGAAAAGATAGTCAGAAAAAACAAGGCTCTCAGCCACAGCATTTGGACGGATGAGCCTGTTTTGAAGCCAAAGAAAAGCGTATGGCTAAATACTGATGATGATAATGAAGAAGCATTGAAAAAAGTTGAGAAAAAAGCTGAAAAAGTTGAAAATTCTCAGTCTGTACAAAAAGCTCAGGAGAAAAATGCTGAGGAAAAGGCTTCTGATAATGAGGTCATTATCCCATTTTCCAAAGAGAAAAATCACATAAACGGCACTAAAAAAGAGATCTCTGTGGCAGTTTCAGCAGACGGAACTGTGAAAAAGCTGCCGAATAAGAAGAATTTCGTGCTGAAGATACCTGACAGCTATTATAGGGAATATGACGCAGCGGCACAGGATAAAGGCCCTGTTATCGCAGGAAAAAGGGTCGAGATAATCGACAAGAGAAGCCCTGAGAAAAAGCCTGAGAATGCTCAGAAGCCCAGCAGGGTAGAGGCGACAATAAATGTCAGAGTGCCTGTTCAGAAAGAGCAGGAGCCTGTCAGGAAAGCTGAAAAAAAGGCTGAGCCTAAATCTGAGCTGAAACCTGATCCTGTGGAAAAAGAAGAAAGCGACGCTAAGGCAGAGGAAGCTTACAGAAAAGGCATCGAAAAGGCAAAAAAACGTCGTGAGGAACGTGAAAAGGCCAAGAAAAACAATATTCATGAGCTGGAGTTTAATGTTATAAATTCCGTTGTTTGCCTGCTTATTGTTTTCGGCGTGTTTGCGGCACTGCTTGTGATGAAGCGTGAAAGCGGTTTTATACAGTCAGAAAACAGAAACCTTGCGACTTTTCCGAAATTTTCGCTGTCATCATATTTTGACGGTGACTTCACAAGCGGAATAACCGAATATTTTACCGACACTGTTCCAAACAGAGAAAAGCTTAAATCTTTCTGCTCTGATTTCACGAATATGCTTGGAATAAAGCTCAACGATACTGTTATAACAGGCGATTTCAAAACGGTGGAAAAAGAAGAGCTGGATCAGGATAAGATAGCAAAAACAACAACTGTAACGGCTTTTACAGGTTCGAGGACCACCACCACTGCGGATACAAAGACCACCGACACAAGCACAACTACGAAAAAATCAACGGAAAGCGAAAAGGTAGTTGACGTGCCTGACAATCTTGACGACGGTCAGTGGGAGGGTGACGTTATAGTATCCGGCAATGGCGAAAACGTCCGTGCAATGGGTGCATACTATGGCACGTTCGAGAACGGTGACAAGTATGCGAACACCATAAACAAATGGAAGGCTGACCTTGGTGACAGCGTGAACGTATACAATATGTCTATCCCGACTTCGGCGGCTTATTATATGCCGAACAATCTCAAGGACGCTGTTTCAGATCAGAAAGACAATATCGACAACATTGCCGCAGGTCTTAACGGAATAATCAACACCGATGTTTATGACTCTCTGGCTGAGCATACAAAGGAATATATCTACTCAAGAACGGATCATCACTGGCAGCCTTTGGGAGCATATTATGCGGCGCAGGTTTTTGCCGATCAGTCGGGAATAGATTTTCCAGACCTTGATACCTACGATAAATGGGAGATAGATGGCTTTGTGGGAACGATGTATGCTTACAGCAATTACAACAGTGAGTTGAAAAAATATCCTGACAAGTTCATTTACTATAAGCCTGATAATAATGATGATCTGACGGTAAAGTATTATGATACGGAGTTTAAAAACCCTGTGGAGTCTACGCTGTTTTTTGACTATGCAGAGGGCGTGAACTGCTATTCTGCGATACTCAACGTGGATCAGGAGATAGCTGAGATAGACACGGGCGTGGACAATGGCAGAGTGCTTGTGGTGTTCAAAGACAGCTTTGGAAATGCTCTGATACCATTTTTCACCCATGGCTTCTCAAAAATCTATGTTTGTGATTTCAGATATTTTGATATAAACGCTATTGATTTTTGTAAAGAAGTGGGTTGCACAGACCTGCTGTTTGCAATATCGTTGACGAGCTGTTCAACGCCTAGTAAGGTGGATTGTTTGAATAATATTAGGATACAGTAGAGTTAAGTGAGGAGCGGATTAAGTGAGGAGTGAGTAGTGAGGAATGAGGAATTAGGAATGAGGAATGACCAAAGCTGCCCCCAAGCACCGAGCGAAGCGAGCAAAAGGTCCAGGGACACGTCCCTGGTCAGGGTCAAGGGGTGAAACCCATTGTGGGTACAGGGCAAAGCCCTGTCGGAGTTTGAGGCAGAGCCTCATTCGGCGACAGCCGACTAAGCGGTGCAGAAAAGTAAAAAAGCACACAACAGTAAAAGAAACAATAAAGCGGTGTCGGAGAACAAATCTCTGCACCGCTTTTTCCTATCCCATTAAACAAAGTAAAACCCGCAAAGAGCGTAGCGATTTTGCGGCGGAAGGAACTTGCCTGAATGAACAGTATGCCTTTACCACTTCTTATCTATATCCGCACAACGCATACCGATCTTCAACGCCCTCAGCTCAACATAACAGCCGCATAAAACGCACATTCCGTCCACAAGCTTTTCGCAATCCTTGCAAAACGCCAAACGCTGATGATACTCTTCCTCTGATACTTTCTTGTCCGCAGGGTATGCCGCAATGTGCGAACGCATATCACAGAGAAAATCATTTTCGTCCATATCCTCCAACAGGCATTTTCTGCACTGAACCTTTGTTATATCACTCATAAAAATTTCTCCATTGTACAAAAAAGCGGACAGCTCAATGCCGTCCGCCTTGTTATCTTATTCTACAGAAATGATGTAGTAGTAAACAGGCTGACCGCCGTTTATAAGGTTTACATCAAGATTTGAGAACTTCGCAGCTACCTGCTTTTGCAGTGCCTCAGCCGCCTCGTCTGTAACGTCTGAGCCGTAAAGGATCGTGATGAAGGAACTGTCGCCCTTAACAAGCTTCTTTGTGAGCTTGTAAGCTGCCTTTGAAACGTCTTTTTCCACAAAGCTCAGCTTGCCGTTTTCAATGCAGAGTATCTCGCCCTGCTTGATAGCGTGACCCTCATAGTCAGAATCCCTTGCCGCAAATGTTACCTGACCTGTGGCAACTCTTTCAAGTGCATTGGTCATCTCAATGCGATTCGTATTAAAATCTGCGTCAGGGTCAAATGCCAGCATTGCTGACATTCCCTGCGGTATAGTCCTTGTCTGAAGCACACATACCTTTCTGTCTGCAAGCTTAACAGCCTGCTCAGCCGCCATGATGATGTTCTTATTGTTTGGCAGAACAAAAACTGTTTCAGCGGGGCATGACATTATTGCCGCAAGTATATCCTCAGTGGACGGGTTCATGGTCTGTCCGCCCTTAACGATGCAGTCAACACCGATATCTCTGAACATTGACTCAATGCCGTTTCCTGCCGCAACTGCAACAAAGCCGTACTGCTTTTCAGGCTTTGCAGGAACGAACTCCTGTTTTGCTTCTTTCTGTCTTGCCTTGTGCTGAAGTTTCATGTTCTCTATCTTTGGCAGATTGATATAGCCAAATTCAAGACCCTTCTGGATAGCCTTACCAGGGTCGTTGGTATGAACGTGTACCTTTATTATCTCATCGTCCTCGACAACTACAACGCAGTCACCTATGGTTTCAAGATAAGCTCTCAGCTTTGATGAATCGTCAGCGTCAGCTTTCTTTGTGATTATCATTTCAGTGCAGTATGTGAAGTGTATCTCACAGTCATACTGACCAACAGTAGCCGCAAATGTGTCGACTGTTACCTGCTGTTTCTGTGCAGGAGCATCGGCCTTTACTATTTCGCCACCCTTGAATACATCTCTCATTGCTTCAAAGATAATGAGAAGTCCCTTGCCGCCTGCGTCAACAACGCCTGCCTTGGCAAGTGCAGGGAGAAGCTTTGGTGTTTCGTTCAGTGAAAGTTCAGCCTGTTTGCAAACTTCCTCCATTATAATAATAGGATCGTTTGTGGAGTGGAGCATTTCTCTTGCTTTCTCCGCAGACTCTCTTGCAACTGTCAGGATAGTTCCCTCTGTAGGCTTCATTACGCTCTTGTATGCTCCTGAAACGCCCTGTTCCAGCGACTCAACAAGCTCATTCGCACCCATTTCCTTTTTGCCTGCAAGTCCTTTTGCAAAGCCTCTGAAAATAAGCGAAAGTATAACGCCTGAGTTTCCTCTTGCACCTCTAAGAAGTGCAGAAGCTGTTGTGCTTGCCACAACTGAGCAATCTGTATCGTCGCTGAGATTTTCAAGCTCTGCTACGGAATTTGTTATAGTCATTGACATATTAGTTCCTGTATCTCCGTCAGGTACTGGGAACACGTTAAGCTCGTCAACTGATTTTTTCTTGTTAGATATGCTGTGTGCGGCACTTATGACAGCGTCACGCAGCAAGCCTCCGTTTATCACTATAGTTTTCCTCCTATACTGTTATAGATATCCTAGGACGTTCAGCCTTTCATTTCGTCAACGTAAACGTTCACAGATTTAACGTTGACACCTGCCTGCTCTGTCAGAACATAATTTACCTTGTGAATGATGCTGTCAACGATAGCTCCGACATTTATGCCGTAGTTCACAGTGATGTGCAGGTCAACGATAAGCTCGTCCCCGTCCTGACGGATTATAACGCCCTTTGTGGTGTTCTCTTTCTTTAGCATTGCAGAAACGCCCTGTTTTGCACCATAGGCGTTAAGTCCTGCCACGCCGAAACAGCTTTCGGCAGTATCCGAGATAAGCTGTCTGAGATATCCAGTGGATATACCTATAGTTCCAATGTGGTTGCGAAACTTTATCACAGAAAACAACTCCTCTTGATCGTGGCAGGATCACAAGCTTATTTCTTATGCCGCCACATAATAATTTATTTTATTATATCATAAACATTTGACTTTTGCAATAGGTTTTCGCTCTTTTGTACACCTGTCAAATTTATCCCAGAAGCCATTTTGCGGCTTCCAGAGGCGTTTCGGCTATATACACCGCACCTGCCTTCGAAAGCTCCTCTCTTGTGCCGTAACCGTAAAGCATACCGATGCAGTCTATGCCAAGAGCTTTTGCACCAAGTACGTCATGATGCCTGTCGCCTGCCATTATCACCTGTGAGCGGTCATTAACTCCGCAGTTTTTCAAAGTGTGCACGATAACGTCCGCCTTTACGCTCCTAGAGCCGTCAAGCTCCGCACCGCCTATGTAGTCAAAATACTGCGCAAGGTGAAAATGCTCCAGTATCTTTACAGCAAAGACCTGCGGCTTAGAAGTCGCCACCGCAAGGTGAAGCCCAGCCTCTGACAGCTTTTTAAGACATTCTTCAACGCCGTCATAAACACGGTTCTCGAAAATGCCCTTGGTGGTGTAATATTCACGGTAGTATTTAACAGCCTGCTCGCATTTTTCATCATCAAAGCCGTAAAAATCCCCGAAAGAGTCTTTCAGGCGGGCCGAGAAACTTTGTCATCGTGCTCATCTCAGGCTCTATGCCGAACTTTTTCAGTGCGTATACAGCCGAATTTATTATGCCCTCGCCCGACTCAGTAAGCGTGCCGTCAAGGTCAAAAAGAACATATCTGTAATTTTTCATGTCATTACCTCACATAATACAATATATCAATTGCTATTATAACGCAAAACAGCTTATTTGTCAAAGAAAATGGGCAATTACGCACAAAAAATCCTGCTGAAATACGGCATTTAGCTCATTGACAAAAATATTGTTATAAGTTAAAATTAAAAAGGCGGTTTGTGTCAAAACGTACCGCAAAGAAGTGTTTTCCTGTTTATATCGGAAATGGAAAACGTGAGAAAATTTATATGAATGAGGTGTTATATTGAAACTTATTTTTGATGTTTCAGACAAGCCAAAGGCTGGTCAACTGGTAGTGTTTGCACTTCAGCAGATGTTGGCTATCCTTGCGGCGACCATCGCTGTGCCGCTTATTATCGGCAACGGTCTTACTCCTGCGGCTGCAATGTTTGGTGCAGGTGTGGGAACTATAGTTTATATCCTTTTTACAAAAAGAAAAAGCCCTGTGTTCCTTGGCTCGTCCTTTGCTTTTTTAGGCTCAATGGCGGCGGCTTTTGCAGGCGGCGTTTCAATGCAGCTTGGCATGCTTGGTCTTATCGTCGGTGCATTCCTTGCAGGACTTGTATATGTCGTTATCGCAATAGTAGTAAAATTTGTTGGAGTAGGCTGGCTCAATAAGCTCATGCCTGCGGTGGTAATAGGACCGACCGTTGCTATAATCGGACTTTCCCTTGCAGGAAATGCTGTTGGCGACCTGCTCAAAGGCGATGTTACAAAGCAGGTAACAGAGTATGCGGTGTCAACAGACAGCGGCACACCTGAGATTATAGAAACTGTATCCAATGTGCCTGTAGGCTCGTCATATGTGGCTCTTATCTGCGGACTTATCACCCTTGCAGTGGTAATGCTTTGCTCAACATATGGCAAGAAAACTCTCAGACTTATACCTTTTATAATCGGTATCCTCGCAGGCTATGCAGCCGCAGCTATCTTCACTGTTATCGGCAATATATGTGATATTGACGCACTTAAAATAGTAGATTTCAGTGTTTTCAGCAGCTATATGCTCACAGACGGCAGCGTTTCACTGAAAACATTTGTGAGCCTGCCGGACTTTGCGTTCGTTTCAGGTCTGAAAGGTCTTAAGGAGTTCGACTTCACATATTTTGCTACTATATTTGTAGCCTATGTGCCGGTTGCACTTGTTGTTTTTGCAGAACACGTTGCTGACCATAAAAACCTTTCTTCTATTATCGACCATGACCTCCTTGAAGAGCCTGGTCTTACAAGAACGCTTCTCGGCGACGGTGTAGGTTCTATCGCAGGCGCACTGTTCGGCGGCTGTCCGAACACAACATACGGTGAGTCCGTTGCCTGCGTTGCTATCACGGGAAATGCTTCTGTAGTAACTATCTTTGCGGCAGCAGTAGGCTGTATGCTGTTTTCGTTTATCACTCCGCTTGTTGCGTTCGTTGATTCTATCCCTGCCTGCGTAATGGGTGGCGTTTGTATCGCTCTTTACGGCTTTATCGCAGTTTCAGGTCTTAAAATGATACAGGACGCAAATCTTGACGATAACAGAAATCTCTTTGTTGTGTCCGTTATCCTCATTGCAGGTATCGGCGGTCTGACACTCACATTCGGTGATATAACACTCACAGAAGTAGCGGCAGCACTTATCCTTGGCATTCTTACAAACGTTATGCTCTCAAAGAAAAAAGGCAACGCAGCCAAGAAATAATTATGACAAAATTGCAGAGGTGAACAGTGTTCGCCCGTCACTGCACACAAAAAAATGCGAATTTATAAATCATTACGAAAGGAAATCGGAAAATGGGAAACGTAAATATCATCAATCACCCGCTTGTAAAGCACAAAATAACACTTATGCGTGACGAAAAGACCGGAACAAGAGAGTTCCGTATACTTGTGGAAGAGGTCGCAATGCTCATGGGCTATGAGGCTATGAGAGATCTTCCAACAGAGGACGTTGAGGTGAAAACACCTATAACCACAAGAAAGCTCCCTATGCTCTGCGGCAAAAAGCTTGCTATCGTGCCTATCCTGAGAGCAGGTCTTGGCATGGTAAGCGGACTTCTTGCACTCGTTCCGTCTGCAAAGGTCGGTCATATCGGTCTTTATCGTGACGAGGTCACACACGAGCCTCACGAGTATTACTGCAAGCTCCCTGATAGAATAAACGAGCGACTTGTTATCGTCTGCGACCCAATGCTTGCCACAGGCGGATCTGCGATACAGGCTGTTGACTTCTTGAAAGACAAGGGCTGCAAGAACATCAAGTTCATGTGCATAATCGCTGCTCCTGAGGGTCTTGACGCTCTGAGAACGGCTCACCCTGATATCGACATTTATGTAGGCAACCTTGATGAAAAGCTTAACGAGGACGCTTATATCGTTCCCGGTCTTGGCGACGCAGGTGACAGGATCTTCGGCACAAAATAATGGTCTTATACTAATACTCGCCGCTCTGTATTTTGCAACAGAGCGGCGATTTTTTTGTTTACTTCACTAAAAAAACTTTAAAAAGTTCATTCAATTTCAGTTGTTAAAATAATTGAAACTTATTTCCGTTGATGATATAATTCAAATGTAGAAATATAGAACAAAATAAATAAACAGGGCGAACTCATGTAAAAAAATATATTATGAGGATACATCCTAATAAGGAGATAAAAATGTTTGTGAAGAAAACCGGTCGATTTTTTGCGGTCACAAGCCTGATCGTGTGCTGCTGTTGCACTGCAACTGTGTTTATCTCATACATAAAACGCAGTAACATACGAATGCTTTGTCTTGGACCATTTTTCCTTGCGGCGGCGATAGTGTTGTATATTGCTCTGAAACGCTGTGAAAAGAAGTTTACCAAAAAGCGTGTCAGGCTTATATTTGCTTTTTTCTGCCTGATTTTGCTTGCATTGCAGATATTGTTTGTGCGTTATCTTCATTACAATTACGAAATGGTTGACCCCAAAATAACAGGGGAGTTCGCAAAACGCTTTGTCATGGGTGAAGATCTTGGGAGCATCAAAGAAAGCTACCGTATTTATGCTGCAAAATACCCTAACGCATGGGGCATGATATATTTGCAGATACCCTTTTTCGCCTTATGGAAGCTTTTCACCGGCGGCGTGAGCATCTATGCGGGGCAGACCTTTAACGTAATTCTTATTCAACTTAGCGTAATAATGACCTTTCTCACAGGGGAGAGGATTTTTAAACTTAACAGCCAAAGGCTTTTTTGCGGCATTATTTCGGCACTTATGCCTGTTATGCTTCTGTATACACCGTTTTTTCATTCTGACACAGCAGGCATGATATTTGTAAGCTGTACTCTTTATTTTCTGACCCTTGCGGTGAAAGAAAAAAGCAAAACCAAAAGCGTTGTCTATGCTCTTATAGCAAGCCTTTTTATCGCACTTGGAAACACTGTCAAGGGAAGCATTGCAATAATTCTGATTTCAGTGATGATATTTTTTGTGCTGAAAATGGGTGTAAAAAGGGGAGCTATCCTGAGCCTTGCGGCTGTTATGCTGTTTATTGGCGTGTCAAAGGCGGCATACTATGGCGGTCTTACTATGGGTATCTCTGATGAAAAAATGGTAGACAGATATCGTTTTCCTGTTACACACTGGATAATGATGAGCCTTAACAGCGACTACAAGACCCATGTTGACGAGGACGTTGACTTCACTATGTCATTTGATACATATGACGCCAAAAAGCAGGCGAATATCCGGGAAATAAAAGCCCGCCTTGAAAACATAAGCACCCCTTATGAAGCCTGCAAAATGGCTTATCACAAAGTCGCCAGAACGTGGGACAGCGGTGGTTTTGCCTATGGCAAATATCTCTCACGCTCCGACCCCTCAGGTGGTCTGCGAGAGGTATTGCACAGTCGCTTACTTGGTAGCTATGTAGACGGCTATCACAGTGCAATGCTCATAGCAATGGCGTTTGGTGCAGTTTATGCCGCTGGCAAGCGTCGCCATTCTGCTTTGTTTTTCAGCATAGTGACTCTCACGGGAGTTATACTCTTTTTCCTTATCTGGGAAAATCCACCTAGATATATCGTCACATTTATCCCCGTGATAATGCTTCTTTGCACTGCAGGAACAAGATTTATCACAGCGATTATTTCACGTCTTTGTAAGCGTGTGAGTGCTTCAAAATAAGATAAAAAAAGGCCTCTTATGTTTTTCCATAAGAGGTCGATTTTTTTATTGTGTAACATCAAGATAGAACGCAGGGTTCAATATATAACCCTGATAGCGTATCTCAATGTGCAGGTGGTCGCCCGTTGAAAAGCCGGTCGAACCCATTTTGCCGATAACGTCGCCTTTTTTCACCTCGTCGCCTATCTCTACATCTACCTCGGAAAGGTGTCCGTAAAGGGTAATGAATTCGTTGCCGTGGTCGATGATAACATAGTTTCCATAACCGCCGCCACAGCCGCAGGACTCCTCCTTGCCGTAGTCATGAGTGCAGGTGGTGTTAATCTTTATGACCTTGCCACTGCATGAAGCGTGAATAGGCGTGCCGTGAGCCGCAGGAATGTCAAGACCCGTGTGATATGAGCCCCAGCGTGCGCCCACGCCTGATGATACGGAGTAAGCCCCCGGAACAGGCCATGCGAAGTAGTAATCAGGCTCGGTATCTCCAAGCTTTTCGCCCTTGTCAAGGCGGTCATTTATCTCCTTGTGAAGCTCCTCAAGCTTCACATCTGCAAGTGCCATTGTGGCGGAAACTTCGTTATCTCTTGCTGTTCCGCCTGAGCCTGACGATTTCAGTATGCCGGAAAGGCTGCCCTCAAACTGCTCACGCTCCGCCTCATAGGCTTCGTTCTGCTCTCTGAGCTTTTTCTGCTTAGCTTTAAGCTCCTGCTGTGTTTTTGTACTGGAGCGGTAAAGCTGACTGAGCATATCCTTCTGCTGTGTATACTGTGTGTACTGAGCGTCATACTCGGCTTTCTGTTTGTCAAGGGTCTTTTGTATATCCTCATATTCAGTTTTAAGTTTTATAAGGTTATCAATGATAGTGTCATCATGGTGTGCCACACGCTTTATAAGCTCTAATCTCATGAGTATGTCATAAAAGCTGTCTGATTCCAAAAGCATTGTGGTGTAGCTGTCCGACCCTGCGATATACATTGCCCTTAATCTTTGTTTAAAGTCCTCTATGCCCTTGTTTATCTCAGCCTGCTTCTTATCGATATTTCGCTGATTGGTGTTTATCTGAAGCTCCAGTGCGGTCATGTAAGAGTTGAGAACGTCTATTTCGTCATTTATAGAATCTATCTTTTCTTTCAGAAGCTTCTGCTTTTTCTCGCTTTTCTCAATGTCCTCATCATATTTGTCGAGCTGTTCGTTTATTTTCGTCTGCTTTTTTGATAGCTCTCTAAGCTGTTCTGCATACTGTGTGATGTCAAAACCTGTTGACTCCTCCTGAGAATTATCGTCATTTTCTGTTTGTTCATCGCTTTGCTGACCTCCGTCAGCCACAGATTCAGTATAGCTATAGTCCTCCCCCTGCGAGCTTTCAGTGTCCGCTGAGGTTATCTTCAAAGAAGAATTGTAGCTGCTTCCTGCAATACCAGCGGTAACAGCGAATGCGATAATGAAAGTGAGAATACGTTTTAAGCTGTAAAGCCTGTTCATGAAATAAAAGACTCCTTTGGTTGTGGTGCAAGACCTTTCGGCATTGCCTGTTTATACATAATTTGACGGATTCTGTGCCACGCCGTTCAATCGCACCTCAAAGTGCAGGTGGTCGCCAGTTGAATATCCTGTTGAGCCGACAATACCCAGAACGTCGCCCTTGTTGACGTGCTGACCCTGTGTTACGCTCATATACTGTGAGTGACCGTAAAGGGTCCAGTAGCCGTTGCCGTGGTC
>ENA-OOXL01000318-OOXL01000318.1-human-gut-metagenome-genome-assembly--contig:-NODE-318-length-13778-cov-1.744808_pt1 | contig 13778 bp, 9 predicted proteins | sample MGYA00241592_ERZ501353 | MGnify/ENA primary metagenome ERZ501353 (study PRJEB25962, sample SAMEA2042738) | human gut metagenome | biome: human gut; feature: human-associated habitat; material: faeces...
CGCAGAAGCGGCAGCTCACGCTGGTCCGTTTGGGTACTTCGGGCGCCATTCAGCCCGACATCAAAGTGGGGCAGTTCGTCTTCGCCCGCACTTCGGTCGGCTTCGACGGTCTGTTGAATTACTACAAGGGGCGCAACGAGGTTTGCGACCTGGAGATCGAGAAGGCTTTTATGAAACATACGGGTTGGAGCGATTTGCTTCCGAAGCCCTATTTCATCGATGCGGATCCTTCGCTGGCCGAGCTTTTCCGCGACGTAACCATCGAAGGCATCACCATCGCCGCCCCCGGCTTCTATGCGCCGCAGGGACGCTGGGTGCGTCTCGAACCGGCCGACATCCATCTGAACGAGAAGATCGAGTCGTTCGACTATCACGGACGCCGGGTCACCAATTTCGAGATGGAAAGTTCTGCTTTGGCCGGGCTGGCCGCTCTCATGGGCCACAAAGCCGCCACGATCTGTACGATCATCGCTCAGCGGATCGCGCTGGACGCCTGCACGGATTATAAACCTTTCGTCAGAAAGATGATTCAGACGGCGCTCGATAAACTGGCGACGTTGTAACCGACCGGATTTCGGGAATGGTTCCGGGCAGCGACGCGAACCCGGAGCCGAGTTCGATGAATACCCGGGCACCGCAGCGGGATAGGATGGTTTCCCGATTCTTTCAGGTAGTAAAAACGAAATAGGAAACTTCAGACGCGGGGGCTGCCTCGGAATACCCAACCAATAAACAAAAGGCTTCAAAAGACTAACAGAAAATAAATTACATTAAAACCTATGAAATTTTCCGTATCAAGTTCTGCATTGCTCTCTCTCCTGGCCACGACCGGCAAAGTAATCAGCAATAAAAATACATTGCCCATCCTGGATTATTTCCTGATGGAGCTCAAGGGGGATGAGCTGCGGGTGACTACTTCCGATCTGGAAACCACGCTCGTGGGCTCGATTCGCGTGGACGGCGTCGAAAGCGAAGGCACCATCGCAGCTCCGGCTAAACTGATGCTCGATTCGCTGAAGGAGTTCGCCGAAATGCCTCTGACGATCGAAGTGAACGATCAGAACTGGGAGATCCGTTTGAGTTGGAAAAGCGGTTCGCTCTCGATTCCCGGCGCCAGCGCCGTGAGCTATCCGGCGATCCCGGCTCTTTCGGCCGATTGCAAGGAGTTGACGCTCGATGTGGACGTGCTGGTGAACGGCATCAACAAAACGATTTTCGCCACGGCCGACGACGAGCTGCGTCCCGTGATGAACGGCGTCTATATCAACCTGGCCCCTTCGATGCTTACATTCGTGGGTACCGACGCCCACAAGCTGGTGAAATACGAGGTGGAAACCGCTAATGAAGTGGCTTCGTCGTTCATCCTGCCCAAGAAGCCGGCCAACCTGCTCAAATCGGTGCTGCTCAAGGAGGAAGACGCGATCAAGGTGAGCTTCGATTCGAAAAACGCCATGTTCCAGCTCAAGAACCATACGCTGGTGTGCCGCCTGATCGAAGGCAATTACCCGAATTACAATGCGGTGATTCCGACCGCGAATCCCAATAAGGTACTCGTCGATCGTATCGAACTGGTCAATGGCATCAAGCGTGTGGCCGTCTGCTCGAACCCCACGACCAACCTGATCCGCATGGACATCGCCGACAACCGGATCAACCTTACGGCGCAGGACATCGATTTCTCGGTATCGGCCAACGAAACGATCAGTTGCAGCTACGAAGGTCAGAATATCACGATCGGCTTCAAATCGACGTTCCTGGTGGAAATCCTCTCCAATATCGATACGCCGACCATCGTCATCGAATTGGCCGATTCGACCCGTGCCGGCGTATTCAAACCCGTCTATGACGACAAGCAGTCGAGCGCGACGCTCATGCTGCTTATGCCGATGATGATTAACGCATAACCCGGATGGAGCTCAACCTCAAGCGGCCGATCATTTTCTTCGACTTGGAAACGACCGGCATCGACATCGCACGGGACCGCATCGTCGAAATATCGATGGTCAAGGTTATGCCCGACGGCGAGGAGATCGTCCGTACGCGGCGGATCAATCCGGGAATGCCGATTCCGGCCGAAGCTACGGCCATTCACGGCATTACGGACGAAGACGTGAAGGATTGCCCGCTTTTTCCGCAAATCGCCAAGTCGTTGGCCCAGTTTATCGAGGGATGCGACTTCGGCGGTTTCAATTCGAACCGCTTCGATCTGCCGATGCTGGTCGAGGAGTTCATGCGGGCCGGTGTGGACGTGGATTTCCGCAAACGTAAATTCATCGACGTGCAGAATATCTTTCACAAAATGGAGCAACGGACGCTGGTGGCGGCCTATAAGTTCTATTGCGGCAAGGATCTCGCGGATGCCCATTCGGCCGAAGCCGATACGTTGGCGACGTACGAAGTGCTGAAAGCCCAGTTGGACCGTTACGGGGAGTTGCAGAACGATGTCGCGGCTCTGGCTGAATTTTCCACGCGGGCGGAATCCGCCGACTTTGCAGGACGCATCCTCTATAACGAAAAAGGGGAAGAGGTCTTCGGATTCGGCAAATATAAGGGCCGTTCGGTCGCGGAGGTTTTCCGCGTCGAGCCGAGCTATTACTCCTGGATGATGAACGGCGATTTCCCGCTCTATACCAAGAAAATTATTACCGAAATCCGCTGCCGGGAGAAAAACGAGAAACAATAGACTATGCTGAAGGAACTGTGTTGTACCGCGATGTTGCTGACGGCCGGGGCGAACCTTTATGCCCAGGAGCCGCAGTCTATCGAGAAATCGCAGACGATCGTTTATATCAACGGTGCAAAATACTATGTCCACAACGTCCGGCACGGGGAAACGCTCTATTCGCTGGCCAAAACCTATGGAGTGGCGGAACAGGTGATCGCCGCCGAAAATCCGCAGCTCGCTCAAGGGCTCAAAGCCGACCAGAGCCTTAAAATCCCGGTCGTGGAAACGGGTGTCGTCGTACAGGAGCAGCTTTCTCCTAAAAAGCTGAAGAAGACCTTCGATCAGCACACGGTGCAGAAGGGCGAAACTCTTTATGGAATTTCGAAGCGCTATGCGATCTCGGTCGAAACCATCATGGAGGACAATCCCGGTCTGGATCCGATTCACCTGAAACCGGGTTCGGTCATTTTGATTCGCAAAAAGGCGGTCGGCAAGACCGACGCAGCGGAAAACACGGCGGCCTGGGAGCAGTACAAGGATCGCCTGAACCTGGTTGCCGAGGAGGGTTATATGTACCACATCGTCGCTCCCGGGGAGACGATGTACGCGCTGTCCCGTCGCTTCGGTACGACGGTTGAAAATCTGGAGCGGCTGAACGGTATTTCAGCGCAAGACCTCCGTTCGGGAAGTATGCTGAAAGTCCCCGGCGATGCAAAGTCCGCGACCGAGCCGGCGCCGGAAGAGCGATTCGGACAGCCCGAGCCAACGGAGAGCGATACCTTGACGACGGTCGAACCCCAGGTGAAAGAGGTGGATTTTCTGGCATTGAGCAGCGGAGAGCCGCTTCGTGTGGCGCTGTTGTTGCCGATGACCGATGGCGACAAACAGAATCCGAATTATCTCGATTTCTACCAGGGATTTCTCCTGGGGCTTGAAAAGATAAAGACCCAATACGGATACTCCGTTCGGGTCGATCTGTTCAATACCCGGCAGGAAAGCGACCGACTCCGTACGATTGTGGACGACGCCGATTTTCGGGCGGCCCGCTTGATCGTAGGCCCGGTTTACGAAGAGGAACTTCCTGCCGTAATCGGGTATGCCGAGGAGTATGCCGTGCCGGTCGTATCGCCTCTGGCCGATGTCAAGAACGTCGATAGCGATGTTTTGTTTCAGATGGCACCGCCCCAGATGCGGAAATATGCCAAAATCGAAGAACTGACTCAGGGTGAGCACAAACAGGTTACCTTGATCTACGGAGAGAAGAACGACCGGGAGTTCGAACGGGAAATTCTGGCTGCACTGCAGGGTGTACCTTACGCGCGGCATAATTATCGTTACGCTGTCAAGGAGGGCGACCAGGGGCTTTCGTCGCTGCTGGCCAATGGCAAGGACAACCTGCTGATTGTTTTGAGCGACAGCGGGCTCGAAGTGGACCGTATTCTGGCAGCCATCGCTTCGGCCAATACCAACCTCGTAGCCCGCGGCAAGACGCCTCCCCGTTTCACGATCGTCGGCAATTCGCGTTGGAACCGCTTCGGGAACCTCGATCGGGCGCTCTACTTCAAGGACCGGCTCGTGCTCTTCTCGACTTATCACGCCAAACGCGATGCCGAGGTAATCAAGACTTTCGACAGCGACTACATCAAAGCTTTCGGGGCGTTGCCGTCGCTCTACTCTTACCGGGGTTACGATGCGGCGATGATCTTCGTTCCGGCGATGTATTCCGACATCCAGTACGATATGGAGGGACGCCGCTACACGCCGCTGCAAACCTCTTATACGTTCCAGCAAATGCCCGGAGGGTCCAACCATGTCAACCAAAACTGGATGCGTGTGAGCTACCGACCGGACTTCACCATTACCGTAGATTGAAATGGCTTTAATACCCAACGGAATTCCCGAAAAAACGATCGAGCGGCTCAGCGAGTATCGCCGTACGCTGCTCGCCTGCCACAGGGAGGGCATTACCCACATTTTTTCGCACGTGCTGGCCGGGATTCACGGCATTACGGCTGTGCAAGTGCGTCGGGATCTGATGTTGATCGGGTTCTCGAGCGATACCAAGAAAGGCTACGACGTGAAGGTGCTGATCGATTTTATCAGCAACATCCTCGACAGCGAAAATCCGGTGAATATCGCCGTAATCGGTATGGGACATCTGGGGCAGGCCATCACCAAATATTTCAACGGGAAGAGCCTGAAGCTGCGGATCACGGTCGCGTTCGACGTCGATCCCGCAAAAGTGGATACTGCGATCGACAACATTCCGTGCTACCACATGGAGTGTTTCGAGAAGGTCGTCCAGGAGAACGACATCTCGATCGTCATCGTATCTTCGCCGACCAAAGTCGCCCCCGAACTGGTCGTGCCGATCATCAACGCCGGCATCAAGGGCGTACTCAACTTTACCTCGACACGCCTGAATTTCCCGCAAGGTATCTACGTGGAGAATTACGATATTACGACTCTTCTGGAAAAGGTTGCTTACTGCGTCAAGGAATCCGAAGAGAATAACGACAATAATTAAGGTGTCGATGCGAGTATTCCACGGCTTCGAAAATCTGCCTTCGTTCCGTTCGCCGGCGGCTACCGTCGGATCGTACGACGGAGTTCATAGCGGACACCGGGTTTTGCTCGACCGGATTCGCCGGGAGGCGGCCGCTGTCGGGGGAGAAAGTATCGTGCTGACCTTCGCCCCGCATCCCCGCGTGACGCTCGGTACACAGGAGCGGTTGCGGCTGCTGACTTCGCTCGAAGAGAAGATATACCTGCTCGACCGGTTCGGAATCGACAATCTGATCGTGATTCCGTTCGACCGGGCCTTCAGCCGGATTCCTTCCGAGAGTTTCGTAAAGGACTATCTGATCGGGAAGGTGGGGGTGAAGAATCTGGTCGTCGGTTTCAACCACCGCTTCGGCCACGACAAGGAGGGAGATTACCGGCTGCTCAACGGATTGCATGACGAGTTCGGCTTCCGTGTGACGGAGATCGAGAAACAGGATGTCGATGCCGAGAAGGTGAGTTCGACGGTCATTCGTCGTCTGATCGAGCGGGGAGAGATGAATAAAGCTGCCCGGATGCTGTCGCATCCGTATCTGTTGGCAGGCGATGTGGACTGCGCAGGACATATCGCCTCGGGAGAGGCTCTCAAGCTGCTTCCGCCTCCGGGTGAATATCCCGTGCGGATCGAAGGTAGGCCCGGTGTGCTTCGGATAACCGCCAAAGGTACTCCGGAATTATTGAGGACGGCGGGAAAAATGCCGTCGGGCCATATACTAATCGAGTTTTAACGCCATGCTGACAAGAGATTTCAAATTCAGAGTCTGGTATAAGGATACCGATCAGATGGGTATCGTACACCATTCGAATTACATCTGCTATTACGAAGCAGCCCGTTCGGAGCTGCTCCGCAGTTTCGGCTCTTCGTATGCCGATATGGAGGAGAAGGACGGCGTGATGATGCCGATTCTCGAAGTACACTCCAAGTACCTGCGTCCGGCTCATTACGACGAATTGATCACGGTTCGAATTTCCCTCCGGGAGTTGCCGAAAGCGCGTATTACGTTCGAATACGAAATTTACAACGAAGCGGGCGAGCTGCTCAATACGGGTTCTACGGTTCTGGGTTTCATCCACCGCGATACGCGGCGTCCCTGCCGGGCTCCGAAAGGATTTATGGAGCTGTTGGAAAAAAACCTGTAATTCACGCTGTTTTTTTACGAATCGCCAGTCGATCATTTCGGTTTTTCCCAAGAGGAAGATATTTCGGATTTTCGTCGATGGAGAACCCCGGATGGGAGTTCCGTACGATTTTATCCGATATAAAATAGCGGCGGCCCCGAAAAGGAGCCGCCGCTTCGATATACGGTAATTTACTGCTATTTCTCGATCAGTGAGATACTGCGTTGGATGAACTCCGTCAGGTTTTTGCCCTTGAGTAATCCGTTGGAGAGCAATGCCAGGTCGATGATCTGTTTGACGAGCTTGTTCTCGCCGCCGATTTCGCGCAGGCGCGTATCGCGCTCGTCGCGCAGGGTAACGATCTTCTTCGAAAGCTCCTCGCGCGTCGATTTCTCCTCGGGCGTGAGTTCCTCCTCTTTCTTGCCTTTGACCACTTCGTCGAAACGGCGCTCTTCGGCAACCGCAGCATCGATCTTTTTGGTGATGGTCTTCAGCTTGTCGCCGTAGCTCTTCTCCACATCGGCCAGGATGTCGATCACGATGGGGTTGTTGCCATTGACGGCGATCGTGAAGTTATCGGGCATCTGGCTGTAGAATTGGCTCATACCTCCGCTGCTGATGGCTGCCATCTCCTTCATGCGCCGCATGAATTCGTTCTGCGTAATCACCACGGGCGCAGCATCGGCCGCCATCGCTTCGAACGAAATGTTGTAGTGGATCTTCTCGTCCTTGGGCATCTGGCTTTCGAATACGGGACGCATGATCTCCTGCTGGGCCTCGCTCAGGGACATCTTGAGCGTTTCGTCTTTCTGGATGAGCTTGTCGATCACGTCGCTGTCCACGCGCACGAAGCGGGCGTCCTTGTGTTTCGACTCGTACCAATTGACATAGTGGTTGTCGAGTTGTCCGTCCATAACCAGCACGTCATAGCCTTTGGCCTTGGCCGATTCGAGGAACGAATTTTTCTCTACGGGATCGTCCACATAGAGGAAAACGACCGTACCGTTCTTGTCGGTCTGGTTACCTTTGACGACCTCCTTGTACTCTTCGGCGGTGAAATACTTGCCCTCGGTCGTCTTCCACAGCATGAAACTCTCTGCCTTCTCGGCGAACTTTTCGTCGGTGATAATGCCGTATTCGATGAAGATCTTCAGATCGTCCCATTTCTGTTCGTAGTCCGCACGCATCGTCGTGAAGAGCTCCTGCAAGCGATCGGCCACCTTGCGGGTGATGTAGTTCGAAATCTTCTTGACATTCGAATCGCTCTGCAGGTAGCTGCGCGATACGTTCAGCGGAATATCCGGCGAGTCGATCACGCCGTGCAACAGGGTGAGGTATTCCGGTACGATCCCCTCGACCTGGTCGGTCACATACACCTGATTGGAGTAGAGCTGGATCTTGTTTTTCTGAATTTCGAAGTTGTTCCGAATCTTCGGGAAGTAGAGGATACCCGTCAGGTGGAACGGATAATCGATATTCAGATGAATCGAGAAGAGCGGCTCTTCACCTATGGGATAGAGTTCGTGGTAGAACTCCTTGTATTGCTCGGCGGTGATCTCGGTGGGTTTTACGGTCCACAGCGGGGCGATGTTGTTGATGATGTTGTCCTTGTTGGTATCGACGTATTTGCCGTCTTTCCACTCCTTCACCTTGCCGAAAGCGATGGGAACGGGTAGGAAGCGGCAGTACTTGCGCAGCAGCTCTTCGACCTTCGAATCTTCGCCGTATTCGAGCGTATCGGCCGAAAGGTGCAGTACGATCGTGGTTCCCCGGTCGCGTTGCTCGGTCGTTTCCTCCATTTCGTATTCGGGCGATCCTTCGCAACTCCAGTGTACCGTCTTGGCGCCCTCCTTGTAGGAGCGGGTGAAAATCTCCACTTTGTCGGCGACCATGAAAGCGGAGTAGAAGCCCAGTCCGAAGTGGCCGATAATCGCCTGGTTCTTGTATTTCTCCATGAACTCCTCGGCGCTCGAAAAGGCGATCTGGTTAATATAGCGCTCCACCTCGTCGGCAGTCATGCCGATGCCCCGGTCGGTGACCGTCAGGGTTTTGGCATCCTTATCCGCCGAGACGCGGATCGTCAGGTCGCCCAGGTCGCCTTTTACGTCGCCCATCGAGGCCAGGGCCTTGAGTTTCTGCGTGGCATCCACGGAGTTGGAGATCAGCTCACGCAGGAAGATTTCGTGGTCCGAATAGAGGAACTTTTTGATAACGGGGAAGATATTCTCGGTGGTAACCCCGATTTTTCCGTTTTTCATCGTATCATGGTATTTTTTTAATTGAATTATTTATCGTTTTTTTGATACAGCGGACTTTGGTTGCCGCTGCCGAAGAGAGCCATTCTCTCGCATGGATTCAACAAACGGTGTGCCACCTCCTCCGATATGACATTCTGTCATACGCTTCCTGACAAAATAGAGGCGGCAGGGAATCCTCCCCGCCGCCGTACGTGTTTCGTCGGCTCGTCTGCCGAAAGTATTAGAGCAATTTTTCGAGTTTCTTTACCAGGTCGGCTTTCGTGCAGGCACCCACCTGTTTGTCCACGACCTGTCCGCCCTTGATGAACACGATCGTCGGAATGTTGCGGACCATGAACTTGCCCACGATGTCGTCGTTGTTGTCCACGTCGCATTTGCCGATGACCGCACGGCCTTCGTATTCGCCGGCCAACTCGTCGATGATCGGGCTGATCATGCGGCAGGGACCGCACCATTCCGCCCAAAAGTCGATGACTACCGGAAGCTGGGATGCGGAGATCTCCTCGAAATTGTCTTTTGTGATTGCTAATGCCATAATTTTTTAGATGTTTTGATTATAAGTATTAAACGATAGTATATTTGATTTCATTGTCCTCGAGGAACGAAACGAGGTTCGACGTGAGGCTCACCTTGTGCCGTTTGGAGAACATATTCACGCTTACCTGCGCATCCCGGTCATAGACATTCACCCGCAGCGTGGTCGATCCTTCGGACTCTTTGATGCGGTGCGTCAGCTCCTCGATCATTTCACGCGTGATGTCTTCGATCGCCAATTGGATATACATCTCCTTAATCATCGTGTCGCGCATTTCGGAGAGCTGTACCATCGAAGTAATCTTGAATTCCAGCTCCTTGTCGTTGTAGGGCTTGGGTTGGACCTTGCCCCGGATGAAGAGGAAATAGTCGTTGAACAGGTATTTGCGGAAATTTTCGTAGTCCTTGCTGAAAAGCGCAAATTCGTGCGTGCCGTTGTAGTCTTCAAGCGTGAATTTTCCCCAGGGTTTGCCCGTCTTGGTAACGAGGTTCTGCGTGGCGATCACCATCCCCGCCACGGCAATCTCCTGTCCGCGCAGGGATTCCAGGTTGTCAAGATCCGAAAGCTGCGTCTTACACATATTGCGGATAATCACCGCATAATCGTCCAGCGGGTGAGCCGAGAGGTAGAGTCCGATCATCTCGCGCTCCTTGCCCAGCGTTTCGAGCGTGCTCCAGTCCTGACAGGCCGGAATCACGGGATGCTGAATATCCACGACCCCTTCGCCGCCTCCGAAAAGGCTTTGCTGGGCATTGTCTTTCTCGCTTTGGAACCGCTGCCCGTAGCGTACCAGTTGCTCGATGAAGGTCGTCGAACTGGAGTCGCGCAGATCGGTGCCGAAGAATTTGCAGCGGTGGAACCCGGAGATCGAGTCGAAGCCGCCCGCATAGGCGATGTTTTCGAGGCATTTGCGGTTTACGGCCGTATAATTCACCCGTTCGAAGAAATCGTATATGTCCTTGAATTTGCCGTTCTTGTTCCGCTCCGCGACGATGCTCTCCACAGCCGCCTCGCCGACGCCTTTCACCGCAGCCAGGCCGAACCGCACGTCGCCCGCCTTGTTCGAGGAGAAGTTGTTGAGCGATTCGTTGATGTCGGGCCCAAGCACCCGGATACCCATGCGCTTGCACTCGTTCATGTAGAGCGTAATCTGCTTGATGTCCGAAAGGTTGCGGCTGAGCAGCGCGGCCATGAATTCGGAAGGGTAGTGCGCTTTCAGATAGCCCGTCTGATAGGCAATGTAGGCGTAGCAGGTCGAGTGCGACTTGTTGAAGGCATACGATGCGAACGCTTCCCAGTCGCCCCAGATCTTTTCGCAAATTTTGGCGTCGTGCCCGCGCTTGCTGCATCCTTCGATGAACTTGGGCTTCATCTTGTCCAGTACCGCACGCTGTTTTTTACCCATCGCTTTGCGGAGCGTATCGGCTTCGCTTTCACCACGGGTAAAGTTGGCCAGCAAACGTGACAGAAGCATGACCTGCTCCTGGTAGACCGTGATGCCGTAGGTGTCGCTCAGGTACTCCTCCATATCGGCGATGTCGTACGTCACCGGCTCCAGTCCGTGCTTGCGGGCGATGAAGTTGGGAATATACTCCATCGGTCCCGGGCGGTAGAGGGCGTTCATGGCGATCAGGTCCTCGAAACGGTTGGGTTTCAGGTTGCGCAGATGTTTTTTCATACCGGGGGACTCGAACTGGAACAGGCCGGTCGTATCGCCGCGGCTGAAAACCTCGTAGGTCGGGGCGTCGTCCAGCGGAATGTTGTCGATATCTACGTCGATGCCGTGCACGTTTTTGACGTTGGTTACGGCATCCTTGATGATCGAGAGGGTGCGCAGTCCCAGGAAGTCCATTTTGATCAGGCCGACGCTCTCGACCTCTTTGCCCTCGAACTCCACGACGTTCAGATCGGCGTCCTTGGCGATAGCCATCGGAGCGAAATTCTCCAGGTCGTCCTGCCCGATGATTACACCGCAGGCATGCACACCGGTCTGCCGAATCGAGCCTTCGAGCTTTTCGGCGTATTTGAGCGTATTGCGGATCAACTGGTTCGGGGATTCCCGTTCGGCGGCCAGTTCCGGCGACTCCTTGTAGCAGAAGTCGAAAGGCGTTTCTCCGGCCTTCTTGTCGGGCGTAACCTTGTCGGGTACCAGTTTAGCCAGCCGGTCGCTCTCCGAGAGGGCCAGCTTCTGCACGCGGGCCACGTCGCGGATCGCCAGCTTGGGCGCCATCGTACCGAACGTCACGATCTGGGCCACGCGTTTCTGCCCGTACTTGTGCACGCAGTAATGCAGCACGTCGTCGCGGCCGTCCTCGTCGAAATCGACATCGACATCCGGCAGGGAGATACGCTCGGGATTCAGGAAGCGCTCGAACAGCAGGTCGTATTTCAGCGGATCTATGTTGGTAATTTTCAGACAGTAGGCCACAACCGATCCGGCTGCCGAACCACGGCCCGGTCCGACCGACACGCCCATTTCGCGAGCCGCGCGGATATAGTCCCATACGATGAGGAAGTAACCCGGGAATCCCATCCATTCGATCGTACTCAATTCGTACCGGATGCGTTTCTCGACCTCTTCGCTCAATTCGGCGCCATAGCGCAGGTGGGCTCCTTTGTAGGTCAGGTCTTTCAGGTAGCAGAACTGTTTGGCCGTCATCAACTTTTCGCTGCGCTCCTTGCTCTCCTCCGCCCAGGCATCGAGTTCTTCGACGCTGTGGCAGGCATCGATTCGCGCCAGCTCTTCCTGATCTTCGATCTTCTTGACGAGCGATTCGCGCAACTCCTCGAAAGGCATGTGGAACTCCGGCGGCGGAGGGAAGTTGGGCATCAGAGGCGCATGGGTGAGTTTGTACTCCTCGACCTTGTCGGCGATCTCGAGCGTGGTGGCGAGTGCTTCGGGATGGTCGGGGAAGAGCTGCGCCATCTCTTCGGGCGATTTCAGATACTCCTGGAACGTATAGCGCATCCGATTGGGATCGTCCAGGTCGCGGCCGGTATTGAGGCAGATCAGATGATCGTGCGCCACGGCGTCTTCGGCCAGAATGAAATGCACGTCGTTCGAGCAGATGTATTTGACTCCGCATTTGGCCGACAGCTCCAGCAGGGCCTTATTGACCAGCAACTGATTCTCGTACACGTCGGCGTCCTTGCGCGGATCGCCCGACGGATGGAGCTGCAACTCCAGGTAATAGTCGTCCCCGAAGATGCTTTTGAACCAGCGCACGACCTGTTCAGCCTCCTCCATGTCGTTGCGCATGATGGCCTGGGGAACTTCGCCGCCCAGACATGCCGAGCAGCAGATCAATCCCTCGTGGTATTGTTCCAGCAGTTTCTTGTCGATACGGGGCTTGTAATAGAATCCTTCGGTAAAGGAGTAGGATACGATCTTGCAGAGATTGTGGTAACCCGTGAGGTTCTTGGCCAGCAGAATCAGGTGATCGCCCGCCTTCTCGTCCTTGTCCTTTTCGAAGCGGTTGCGCACGACGTAGGTTTCGCACCCCAAAATAGGCTTGATGCCCGCATCGGTGGCGACGTCGTGGAAGTTCTTGACGCCGTACATATTGCCGTGGTCGGTAATGGCCAGAGCCTTCATACCGAGGGCTTTGGCTCGTTTGATGAGCGGCGATATGGCCGCTGCGCCGTCCAAGATGGAATATTGCGTATGTACGTGTAAATGGACGAAATCCGGCATAATTCGAAAATTTATGGTTTTGGGCCGTCCTTTGCGAAGGTACGGAAAAGTCGCGGGCAGAAGCAAATTTATCTGCGTCTTGCCGATGCTTAAGGCGAAGTCAAAGGTAATGAAAAAATATGAAAGAATTTCCGTATTTCCAAGTAAAAATTGCCCGAACGATTCTACGTTGTTGAAAATGACGGGATAGGAAATATGTGGCAAAAATCTTGCAGCATTCCGAAAAAAAACGTATCTTGTTGATAGCCGGATTTATCCGGTCCTGCATCGCCCGTTTTCGCCGGGTACGAACGGAGTTCGGAACCGGGAGCACGGAAGTTCGAAGAACCGAAAAACGACGGGATGCAAAGATTTAATAAAAAATGTGGACCTCGTTGGAAATACGGTACTCCGAGTACCCGCATTTTAGGAAAGGTCTGAATTTTAATGCGGCCAGAGGATGCGAATAAATGTCCTTCGGATTCGATGCTGCGATTGTCAAACTGTTACATCGAAAGATATAATGGCCGAATAAATATATCACCTAAACAGCGATGATTATGAAAGATGAAAAATTAGTCGTGTTGAGAGAGTGGAACTCTGTCACCGAAGCCGAAATGGCCAAATCGATTCTGGACGGAGCCGGAATTTTTTCGACGATCCGCAACGAATATATGTCGGCGATCTATCCCATCGGCACGATGCCGGCACAGCTCGTGGTCAAGGAGGAAGATGCGAAGCGGGCTGCCGAATTGCTCGACAAAATGCCGTAATTTATTATTTTGCAGCTATTCAAGGAGTTCGGGAAGCTCTTAAAGAAGCCCCCGAATTCCTTATGAACGGCTCGGAACAACCTCTGTTGCTTGCGACTTTCGAACGGTTCGGAGAAGGGGCGAAACTGCGTACCGAAAACGTCGATTCATAGCTTCAGGTCCGGAGAACGAAGTCGTCGGAAATGAAACCGGC
>ENA-OOXL01000329-OOXL01000329.1-human-gut-metagenome-genome-assembly--contig:-NODE-329-length-13523-cov-1.466513_pt1 | contig 13523 bp, 9 predicted proteins | sample MGYA00241592_ERZ501353 | MGnify/ENA primary metagenome ERZ501353 (study PRJEB25962, sample SAMEA2042738) | human gut metagenome | biome: human gut; feature: human-associated habitat; material: faeces...
TTTGGGAGGTATCGTAAGTAACAACTCCATCCGCATTGCCGGTGACGACTTGACTGCCGATATTCAGGAATACATGAGCCGCCAGCACAACGTGAAGGTCAGCGAGCGTATGGCTGAGCGTATTAAGATTAATGTGGGTGCTGCCTTGACGGAACTCGGTGAGGATGCTCCTGAAGACTATATCGTTCATGGTCCGAACCGCATCACGGCATTGCCCATGGAAGTGCCGGTATGCTATCAGGAAGTGGCGCATTGCTTGGAGAAGTCTATCTCTAAGATTGAGACAGCCATCTTGAGCGCATTGGAAAATACGCCTCCCGAATTGTATGCCGACATCGTTCACAACGGTATCTATCTTGCCGGTGGCGGTGCATTGCTTCGTGGACTGGATAAGCGTCTGACTGATAAAATAAACATACCGTTCCACATTGCGGAAGACCCCTTGCATGCCGTTGCCAAAGGTACGGGCGTGGCATTGAAGAACGTTGACCGCTTCTCATTCTTGATGCGGTAATGCGAAATTTATTAAACTTTCTCATTAAATATAATTACTGGTTCCTCTTTCTTCTGTTAGAGGTTGCCAGTTTTATTTTATTATTTCGCTTTAATCATTACCAGCAGAGTGTGTATTTCACCTCTGCCAATGGCGTGGCGGGGAAGGTTTATGAAATATCGGGTGGCATCACTTCCTATTTCCACTTGAAGACGGCCAACGAAGACCTGCTCGACCGCAACATGTGGCTGGAGCAGCGGCTTTCGTTTCTGGAAAATGTCTTGAAGGAGAAAGGATTGGACTCCGCCAGGTTGTACAGCATGGAACGGCTTGCTCCTACGGAGTATCAGATATTCAAGGCGAATGTCATAAAGAACAGCTTGAACAAGGCTGACAATTATATCACTTTAGACCGTGGAACAACAGAAGGTATCCGTCCTGAGATGGGAGTTGTAGATGCCAATGGCGTGGTGGGTATTGTGTATAAGACCTCTCCCCATTACTCGTTGGTCATTCCGTTGCTGAACAGCAAGTCAAGCATCAGCTGTAAGATTGTGGGCAGTGATTATTTCGGTTATTTGAAGTGGGAGGGAGGTAATTCCCGTTTTGCCTATCTGAAGGATTTGCCCCGGCATGCCGAATTCAATCTGGGAGATACAGTAGTGACCAGCGGCTATTCCACCGTGTTTCCAGAAGGTGTCATGGTGGGGACGGTGGATGACATGTCTGACTCGCACGACGGGCTTTCGTATCTGTTGAAGATAAAGCTGGCTACGGACTTTGGAAAGGTGAGCAATGTGCGCGTCATTTCCCGCAACGGGCAGGATGAACAAAAGGCATTGGAGTCGAGGGCAGACGAGAAGTGACTAAGAAATTAGGGATTAGGGGTTAAGGATTAGGGATTAATCATCTTTATATCTTATAACTTATACACTCAATAACTTGTAACTCGTAACTTATAACTCATTAGCGTTGTTAATTAATTATCTGCATAAAATAGGATGGTTCATAGGCTTGGTACTGTTGCAGGTGCTGATATTGAACAATGTGCATATTGCAGGATATGCCACTCCATTTCTGTATATCTACTTGATACTGAAGTTTGAGTCGGACACTCCCCGCAATGCGTTGATGTTGTGGGCATTCTTTTTAGGGCTGGCTGTCGACGTCTTTTCCGACACACCGGGGATGAACGCTGCCGCTACGGTGTTGCTGGCTTTCTTGCGCCCCACTTTCCTGCGGCTGTTCGTGCACGCTGGATACACTGGTTCCGGCCATCCGTACAATGGGGATTCTTCCTTTCCTGAAATATCTGGTTGTGAGTGTGCTGATACATCACGGCTTGTTGCTTACCCTCGAATTCTTCTCTTTTGCCCATATTGGTACGCTGTTGTTGAGAATTGCGGCAAGTACCCTGCTTACTGTGACCTGCATTATGGCTGTTGAGGGAATAAGAAAGAAAGGATAAAGGGATTAAGGATTAGGAATTGATGAAAGACTATACACTGGAAAAGCGGAAATATGTAATTGGAGCGGCGGCTATTGTCATCGTTCTTATTTACGTGTTCCGGCTGTTCGACCTGCAAATCATGACTGATGACTACAAGAAGAACGCGGACAGTAACGCTTTTCTGAACAAGATACAATATCCATCACGGGGGGCTATCTACGACCGTAACGGTAAGTTGCTCGTGTTTAACCAGCCTGCCTATGATATTACGTTTGTGCCTCGGGAGGTGACGCAGCTGGATACACTCGACCTTTGCAGTGCCTTGAACATTACCCGTGAGCAGTTTGACAAACGGATGAAGGACGTCAAGAACCGCTGGATGAACCCCGGTTATTCCAAATACACCCATCAGGTGTTCATGACGCAGCTTTCTGCCGAAGAGTGCGGTGTGTTTCAGGAGAAGCTGTTCAAATTTCCAGGTTTCTATATTCAGCGGCGTACTATCCGCCAATATACCTATAACTCTGCCGGCCATTTGCTGGGAGACATCGGCGAAGTGTCCAAGAAAGACATTGAGAACGATGACTATTATATTCGCGGAGACTATATAGGCAAGCAAGGCATCGAGAAATCCTATGAAAAGTATCTGCGTGGAGAGAAGGGGGTGGAGATTCTGCTTCGTGACGCTCACGGGCGCATCCAGGGACACTACATGGACGGACAGTTGGACCGTTCCTCCGTACCCGGCAAGAACCTGACACTAGGCATCGACATTGACCTCCAGATGTTGGGCGAACGGCTGCTTCAACACAAAATCGGTGCCATTGTGGCCATCGAACCGGCTACGGGTGAGATTCTGTGCATGGTTTCCTCGCCTACCTTTGACCCTCATCTGATGATAGGGCGCCAGCGGGGAAAGAACCACCGCCTGCTGCAGATGGACAAGCGGAAGCCTTTGTTGAACCGTGCCATCATGGGAGCTTATCCGCCGGGCTCCACCTTCAAGACGGCGCAGGCACTGACTTTCCTTCAGGAAGAGATTATCCACGAAGATTATCCGACTTTCCCTTGTGCGCATGGTTTCAATCATAAAGGCCTTCATGTGGGATGTCACGGACATGGTTCGCCTCTGTCGCTGATTCCTGCCATCGCTACCTCTTGTAATTCCTATTTCTGTTGGGGATTGTATCGCATGTTCGGTGATAAAAAATACGGTTCGCCGCAGAATGCCATTACCGTATGGAAAGACCACATGGTATCGCAGGGCTTCGGCTATCGGCTCGGTACCGACCTCCCCGGCGAACAGCGTGGACTGATACCGAATGCAAAGTTCTACGACAAGCCCTATCGGGGTTCGTGGAACGGTCTGACGGTGATTAGTATCTCCATCGGGCAGGGAGAGATTCTCGCCACCCCGTTGCAGATAGCCAATCTGGGTGCCACCATTGCCAACCGGGGGCATTTCATTACTCCGCACATCGTGAAGGAGATAGAAGACAATGAACTGGACAGCATCTATCGCAATCCCCGTTATCCCACCATCGACCGCGAATATTATGAAATGGTGGTGAAAGGCATGCGTGCCGCTGTAGACGGAAGTACGGGTAGCGCCACTTGCCGCATGGCGGGAGCCATCCTGCCGGGTGTGGAGGTCTGCGGAAAGACGGGCACGGCACAGAACCGCGGCAAGGACCATTCTGTCTTTATGGGCTTTGCCCCGATGGACAACCCTAAGATAGCCATTGCCGTCTATGTGGAGAACGGTGGTTTCGGTGCCACGTATGGCGTACCTATCGGTGCCATGATGATGGACCAGTATCTGCATGGAAAGCTGTCGCCCGAGAATGAGATACGGGCGGAAGAATTCAGTAACCGGGTGATACTTTACGGAGATGAGGAGAGATGATGATGAGGGGTTGGGGATTAAGGATTAGGGGTTAGGGATGAACGGTGAGTGACTTCAATAGTAAATAGTAAATCGTAAAATCGTAAATAAATTGGTGACAAGGAGAGATAGCATATGGAAATCATTGGACTGGGTGACGATTGTCGTTTACCTGCTGCTGATTGTATTCGGCTGGTTCAGTGTCTGTGGGGCGAGTTATGATTATGGTGACCGTGACTTTCTGGACTTCTCTACGCGTGCCGGCAAGCAGTTTGTCTGGATTATATGTTCCTTCGGGCTGGGGTTTGTGCTGCTGATGCTGGATGATTCCCTCTATGACATGTTCTCCTACCTTATATATATAGGGCTGATGCTGTTGCTGATTGTCACGATATTCATTGCGCCCGACACGAAAGGGTCGCGGTCGTGGCTCATCCTGGGGCCGGTCAGTTTGCAGCCGGCGGAGTTTGCCAAGTTTGCCACGGCGCTGGCGCTTGCCAAGTATATGAGTGCCTACTCGTTTACGATGAAGAATTGGAAAAGCTCCCTTATGTTGGCTTTCCTGATTCTCTTCCCCATGTTGCTGATTATCCTACAGCGGGAGACGGGTTCGGCATTGGTGTACTCTGCATTTTTCCTGATGCTTTATCGGGAGGGAATGCCGGGCGTGGTACTGTTCTCGGGTATATGTGCAGTGGCCTACTTTGTGGTGGGCATCCGTTTTGATGCGGTGATGATTGCCGATACACCGACGCCTATCGGAGAATTTGCCGTACTGCTGATGGTACTGCTCTTTGCCGGAGGTATGGTGTGGGTTTATAAAAAGCGCTGGGAACCCACACGGAATATTATCGGCGGTTCGCTGGGAGTGCTGCTCGTGGCTTATCTGATTTCGGAATATGTGGTACCCTTCAACTTGGTGTGGGTGCAGTGGGGGCTTTGTGCACTTGTTGTCGGGTATCTTGTCTTTCTTTCTTTAAGCGAGCGCCATTTATCTTATTTTCTGATTGGGCTGTTTGCTTTGGGTTCGATAGGTTTCCTCTACTCCAGCGACTACTTCTTCAATAAAGTGCTGGAGCCCCATCAACAGATACGTATCAAGGTGGTGCTCGGTATGGAAGAGGACCTTGCTGGTGCCGGCTATAACGTGAACCAGTCGAAGATAGCCATCGGCTCCGGGGGGCTGACCGGCAAAGGTTTCTTGAATGGTACGCAGACAAAGCTGAAGTATGTGCCGGAGCAAGATACGGACTTCATTTTTTGCACCGTGGGTGAGGAGGAAGGATTCGTAGGGTCTACGGCTGTACTGTTACTGTTCCTTATTCTTATTTTACGGCTGATTGTCGTGGCCGAGCGGCAGCAATCTCCCTTTGGCCGGGTGTATGGTTATTCTGTGCTTAGTATATTCTTGTTCCATCTATTCATCAATATAGGCATGGTGCTGGGGCTGACCCCCGTCATCGGTATCCCGTTGCCTTTCTTCAGTTACGGAGGTTCTTCTCTCTGGGGATTCACAATCCTGCTGTTTATCTTTCTGCGGATTGATGCGGGACGTAATCGTCGAATTTAGTTATGACCGTTTCCTTGTGGGACATACGAATGGACTTGATTATCATTACATTGCATTTACACATTGTTTACATCGTAATGTAACGGCCGTTACACCGCATTGTAACGTCCTTTACGCTGTATCGTAACGACTTTTACGCTATATTGTAACGCCCTTTACATGCTGGTGTAACGGTCGTTACATCCTGGCGTAAAAGACGTTACGCTATGAGGTAAGAGGGCAAGTTATGATACCCCGCCCGTTTCCGCTTCAAGGAGACTTGAGTGGGAGACTGAGGTGGTTGTTAGAAGAAGGTAATAAAGAACAATAGGGAGTTCCTATCTCTTCAGTTTGATGCCGATGTCATTGATTCCTTGCAGCCTTTCGTCCGGTAGCGTATAGGCCACTTTAAAGAGGTAGGTGCCGGGTTTGCCGATTCGAACGCTTCCTGCGGGAACGGCAGTCTGATAGAGACCTCCCCAGCCGTCACCTTTCCAGATTCCTTCTTTGTCCGCGAGGATTAGCTGTATGGTGTCCGTGGGTGACGGAATGGAATCTGCGGTGGTGTAGCAGATGGATAGAGGTAGATTCTGATAGGGGTAGTTGCTTCGGTTACGAACTTCCAAAGACAGTTTGTAGTAGGTCAGTGAGTCGGTGACCTTCACGTCGAAAGAGAGCGTGTCTTCGCGCAGCCAGCCTTCGGTGGGAAGGGATTGGAAGGAATGGTATACAGTCTGTTTGTCGCAAGCGCTCAGCAGGCAAACAGTAGTATGATACCTTTCAGGCAGAGATTCCTATTCTTGAGCCGGTTTGTCATTTTGGGCAGGTCTTTCACCTTGAGGTTTGGGCTTATTGTTACGGGGCGGACGACGGTTGTTATTGTTCCGTTGTTGACGTTCGCCTTGTTGCTGTTCACCTTGTTTGGGTGCTTGCCGGTCTTGTTTCTGTCTCGGTTGCCGGTCTTGCCTGGATTGTTCTCTCTGGTTGTTGGATTGCGGAGCACCCTGCTGCTCACCTCCTTGCGGACGACCGTTTCCACTCTTTTTCTTTCTCTTGTTACGGCTGTTGTTGCTGTTCTCGCCACCGTTGCCGTCACTGCCACTCTTGCCTTTCCGGCTGCGGTCAAAGCGAGTGAGACTCTCTTGTTCCAGCAAGTCCACCGGCTTTTTGGGTTCGGAACGATGGGTTTCTTCTATCAGGCTGTCGGGCTTGATGCCACGTCTGTTCAAACCGATAATCTCGAAGGCGCGTCTGCCGCTGATGGTCACCAGGTTGGCGGGGATGTTCTTGTCGCTTGAGTAGGTTATCTGGTTGCTCAGAATGTCGGCTTTGAAGAAGAAGAACTCACCGTCTTTGGTCTCTAAGGTAATCTCGCGTGAGGGCAGGCGTTTCTGTGCTTCCACGTAGCAGTCTACTTCGTAGTTGAGGCAGCACTTCAGTTTGGCGCATTGTCCGGCAAGCTTCTGCGGATTCAGTGAAATGTCCTGGAAGCGCGCCGCGCTGGTGGATACCGATACGAAGGAGGTCATCCAGGTGGCGCAGCACAGCTCGCGTCCGCAGGGACCGATACCGCCGATGCGTCCGGCTTCCTGGCGGGCACCAATCTGTTTCATCTCGATACGCACGCGGAAAGCGTCGGCAAGTACCTTGATGAGCTGGCGGAAGTCCACCCGTTCGTCGGCTATGTAGTAGAAGATGGCCTTGTTGCCGTCTCCCTGATATTCCACGTCTCCAATCTTCATGTTGAGGTTGAGGTCCAGGGCTATCTGACGCGAGCGTATCATGGTGGAGTGTTCACGGGCTTTTGCCTCGTTGTACTTCTCCATATCCACAGGCTTCGCCTTGCGGTAGATGCGTTTGATGTCTGCCTCAGACTTGATATTGGCTTTCTTCATTTGCAGCGGCACGAGACGTCCGGTCAGGGTCACCACACCGATATCATGTCCGGGGGTGGCTTCTACGGCTACGATGTCGCCTTTCTCCAGAGGTATCTTGTTGCTGTTGCGGAAATATCCCTTGCGGGTATTCTTGAACTGAACCTCTACCAGCTCGCTCTCATCGGCATTGCCCGGAATGTCTGCCAGCCAGTCGTAGGTGTTCAGTTGCTTGTCCTGCCTGCCGCAACTCTTGCAGCAGAGACCTCCGCTTCCGTTATGTAGTTTAAATTCCATCATCTATTTATTTACTATTTACTATTTACGATTTGATACTTTGCATTTCATTATTTTGCCACTTTTCATTGTTTCAATAAAACAATCATTTTGAGAGAGAAGTCGAAAAACACCATGCGGGCGTTTACGTTCTGCTCGATGTGGCGTTGCGCTTCACTTAGTTCGTCCATGATACCCATGACGTTCCGTTCGTTGACAAAGGGGGCGAAACGGGTGGCGAAGTTCTGTTCGGGCAGCGTCATGTAGTTCATCTCCTTGCGGTGCAGGTTGTAGATGAAGTTCTCGCGGGTCATGCGCTGGCAGTAGTCCAGGAAGTTCTTCTGCCGTTCGCGTCCCATGGCAGCAAGCTGCTCGCTCCATTGTTTCATTTCCCGTATCTTGCGCTGGTAGGAGAGTCGCATCAGGCTGACAAAGAGGTTGAAGAACAGTTCGTTCTCTTCGTTCAGATGGATGGTCTCCAATGCTTTGATGAAGTCTCCGTTTGCCAGGTGGGCTATCGTCTCGCTGTCGCGGGGCTGCACTCCGTACTTCTGCTGCAGGGCTTCGGCTATGTCGGCTTCTTCAATCTTGGGAATGTTGAAGCGCTGCGTGCGGCTGAGGATGGTGGGTAGTATCATTTCCGGAGCTTCGGAGATGAGGAGGAATATCGTTTTCTCGGGTGGCTCTTCCAGCAGTTTCAGCAGCTTGTTGGCGCATACTTCATGCAGCTTTTCGGGTAGCCATACGATGGTGACTTTGTAACCTCCTTCACTGGATTTCAGACTCAGCTTGCGGGTTATCTCGTCGCTTTCTTTGGCATAGATAATAGCTTGTCCGTTTTCGGCATCCATCTCGTTCAGCCAGTGGTTCAGCCCGAAGTAGGGGCTGTTCAGCAACAGGTGCCGCCAGTTGGCGATATAGTCGTCGCAGACTTCCTTTTTCCCTTTGGCGCTCTTGACGATAGGGTATACGAAGTGTACGTCCGGGTGCACCAGCTTATTCCATTTTACGCAGGAGGGACAAGTACCGCAGGCATCGGTTTCCGTCCGGTTGGGACAGCAGATGTAGCGGGCATAGGCAAGTGCCAATGGGAGTTTTCCTACTCCGGCAGGGCCACAGAAGAGTTGTGCGTGGGGGATACGTCCTTCCTGCACTTCTTGTATCAGCCTTTGCTTGGCTGCCTCTTGGCCTATTATGTCCTTGAAACTGAACACGGGTTAATTAGTTATAAGTTATTACTTGTGACACTGCCTATTGTCAATTGTCAACTGTTGATTGTCCATTGTTTAGTAGATTTGTTTGGCTACTTCCTTGATGCTGTCTGTAGCTCCTACCGAGTAGAAGTGGAGGCTTGGGACGCCATGGGCTATCAGCTCTTTGCACTGCTGCACGCACCATTCGATACCCACTTGCTGAGCTTCCGCATCGGTGTTGCACTTCAGAACCTCTTGGGTCAGTTCCTCGGGCAAATCTACTTTGAACGTCTTGGGTATCATGCTGAGTTGTGACAACTTCTTGAAGGGCTTGATGCCCGGGATAATCGGGATGGTGACACCGGCTTGACGGGCACGTTCCACGAAGTCGAAATATTTCCGGTTGTCGTAGAAGAGCTGGGTCACGGCATACTCTGCACCCATTTCCATTTTCTTCTTTAGCCAGTAGATGTCTGTATCCATGTTGGGGGCTTCTTCATGCTTTTCCGGATAGCACGCCACACCGTATGAAAACGGGGTATTGGTAACTTTCATCTCGGAGCCGTCCACAAAAATACCTTTATTGAAGTTGTTGATTTGCTCTTGTAGTTCGACGGCGTGGTGGTAACCGTTGCCCACGGGGATAAAAGAGGATTCGTGCTTTGCCTTGTCGCCACGAAGCACCAGCAGGTCGGTGATGCCGAGGAATTGCAGGTCGAGCAGCACGTACTCCGTCTCTTCGCGGGTGAAGCCGCTGCAAAGGATGTGCGGCACCATGGTGATGTTGTACTTGTTCTGGATGGCAGCAGCTACGGCTACGGTGCCGGGGCGGCGGCGCAGGCGGTTTCGCTGGAACAATCCGTTGCCGAGGTCTTTGTACACGTACTCGCTGCGGTGCGTGGTGATGTTGATGTATTTGGGGTCGAATTCCCGTAACGTATCTATGGTTTGATACAGCTTTTCGATGCCCGTACCTTTCAGTGGTGGCAATATTTCAAAGGAAAAAGCTGTTTTTTCGTTACTGTTTATCAGGTCGATTACTCTCATTTCTCTTTCGTTATCTTTGTCCGATTGGCAAAAATCTTGCACATTGGGAACAAAAATACAAAAAAGAAATGAGAAATGCCGAAATTGCCGGCTATTCTTTTATACAGCGGATGGAAAGAGCTTTATAGTAGGGCTTACCGGTGACATGGGCAGCGCTTGATACAAACTCGTCGCTTTCGCCGAGAAAATAAATGGTGCTTTCCGAAAGGGTATGCTTTGTATGATCCCAACTCCAAAAGGCGGTCATTTTATTGGGGCTGTTGTGTCCTTTGTTGTACCACATTCCTACCGGGAAAGCATTGAACCGGGTATGGTTGTTGACGGGGGCAACTTCACCGGATACCATTGCCTGCCATTCTCCTGCTTTTAGTATGGAGGCATCGTTGCCGGTGTAGTTTTTCAGCTGTTCCCAGTCTGCATCCGATGGAATTTTCCAGCCCTCGGGAGCCAGCTCTCCTGCCAGTATGGATTCTCCATTGTAAAAATAAATGTCATATTTGTCCGGCTTGTAATATCCGGCTTTGTCTGTTCCCAAGTCACTCTGTTTTTTCAAGGGAGCTCCGTCACGGTAGGTGGTGGCATGGAGCTCTTTACCCATCCAGTATTGGGCTCCAATCTTGACAATGGGGTATTCGGTAGACACTCCTTTTCTGATGTCTCGAAGGGTGTAGCATGCCACATTCACTTTGATGGCGTTTTCCGGTTTATCCAGAAGTAGCTTATGGTTATTGTCTATATAGAGCTTGTCTATGCCGGTATATTCCCCTTTAGTGTAGGTAAATCCATAGTCGTCTGTATTCCAGCTTATTCTTCCTCCGCAGATGGTGTCTTTACGGTCTGCAAGCTGTAGGATGACTCCATTGCTCAGGTCGGCCTTTTCATTTTCGCCTATGGGATAGGCTATAACGGCTCTGGAAGTCAATGACGCTGATTTGAGATATTCCTTGCAGACTTCTGCAATGGGTATCCCTTCGTGATAAATTCTGTACACATTTGAAAGAGAAAAGGAGAGAGCGGAGATATGTATGGCAGTGTAATCTTCCATATTGTCGGTGTCGATGGGAGGGAGGCTGCTCCATTCCTTGATTTTTCCGGCAAAACTGCTCAGTACGTTGCTGTTGCTCTGCATGGCTGATATGTTAATGATACATTGCGTGCTGCTACTCATTTCCACTTCGGGTATTGCACAACTGTATATACGTCCGCTCCACTCCATAATGAAGGATTGCTTGCCATCATTTATCGTTTGGGGTATGATGATGAATTCCTTGCCGGTAAGTTTGTTGTCTTTGACGCTCCATTCGCCGGAGGCTATGATGTCTTGTGTCCCCGTAAGATTACTGAAAGTCCCGTCTTCCAGATTATAATCGGCCGAGGTCTTGAGCCCGGTTGCGATGATACGCGGATTGGCTTTCAGCAAATCATTGGCAGAGTTGCTTGCGTCGGGTGTCAGAGAGATTGCCAGTTTGGACAGCTTGTGTTGGAACTCCAGGGTTACAGATTTGGTTTTACTGGTGATTCCTTGCGCTTTAGCTACCAAGAAGTCACTTTGTGCGCGGTTTTTCTCATTGCTCTGGTCTATCTGCACAGATACGGGAAGAACGGGTGTACCGGCAGCTACCCCTTCGGTTTGGTAAGGGTGGTAACTGATAAAGTCCAGTGACACATCTCCTTCCGGATAGAATACTGTCTTTTTGGGAACCAGTGTGGAGCCTTCCGTATATTCCAGGGCCAGATTGTCAATATACCGTTTTCCCTTGATGGAGCCGGAGGAAGTGGTTGCAAACAAGCCCATTCTGTCTCCTTTTTCAAAGGCGGTGTTTGTGACCTTGGTACTGGCCTTTTCCATTTTGATAGAGAACGTGATAGGTGTCGTCCCTTCCTCGATTTCCGCTTCTGATTCTTCGTCAATCCGGTTCACACAAGCTGTATTCCCTAAGGACATGCAGCAGAATAAAGAGGCAGCCAAGACTCCTCTTGCAAGAATAAGTTTCTTCATTATATTATTATTGTGGGGCAACGGTTTTTCCGCTTTCCCAATTATACTCAATGAACCTTGTCTTAAAAATATGGATTTAGCAGAGCTATAACCGGTATGGAAAAGTCTTTTACGCTTTTGGATGCTAATTATCAGTATCACGCTTGATGCCGCAGTGCTTTTTAATCTTATTTTTTAATAACTTTTAATAGGTTTCGGGTACAAATGTAATTAAACGTGTTAAATGAAGAGGGATAAATCGATAAAACTTTTATAATTTATTTATCACACTCTGATTTTTTGCCTAACTTTACACGCTAAAATCGTAGACAGTAATAAGTTAAACCATAGATATAAACTCATGCCTTTAAATTTACCCGATAAACTACCCGCTATCGAGTTGCTGAAAGAGGAGAATATATTTGTCATTGACAATTCCCGGGCAACCCAGCAGGATATCCGTCCGCTGCGTATCGTGATTCTGAACTTGATGCCGCTAAAGATTACAACGGAAACGGACCTGGTGCGTCTGCTTTCCAATACTCCGCTTCAGGTGGAAATCTCGTTCATGAAGATAAAAAGCCATACTTCCAAGAACACTCCGATAGAACACATGAAAACATTTTATACGGATTTCGACAAGATGCGCGGTGAAAAGTACGATGGCATGATTATCACCGGTGCTCCGGTAGAGCAGATGGATTTTGAGGAGGTGACTTATTGGGATGAGATTACTGAAATCTTCGACTGGGCGCGTACGCATGTCACCTCTACGCTCTACATCTGCTGGGCGGCGCAGGCAGGGCTCTATCATCATTATGGAGTGCCGAAGTATGCACTGGATAAGAAGATGTTCGGTATCTTTGAACATCGTACCTTGCAACCGTTGCATCCCATTTTCCGTGGATTTGATGATATGTTCTATGTGCCGCATAGCCGCCACGGAAGTGCGCCGGGAAGATATACAGAAGGTTCCGGAATTGACGCTGCTTTCCGAGTCGGAGGATGCTGGTGTATATATGGCGGTGGCCCGTGGAGGGCGTGAGTTCTTCGTGACCGGCCATTCGGAATACTCCCCGCTGACATTGGATACAGAGTATCGCCGTGACTTGAATAAGGGCCTGCCCATTGAGATACCCCGTAACTACTATGTGGACGATGACCCGGACAAAGGAGTGCTGGTGCGTTGGCGTGCCCATGCCAATCTGTTGTTCTCCAATTGGCTGAATTATTTTGTATATCAGGAGACGCCGTATAATATTAATGAAATAGGGTGAGTTACTCGTAACTAAACGATGATAAAGCAACGTAAAATAGAGCTGCTGGCTCCTGCCAAGAATTTGGAGTGTGGCATAGAAGCAGTGAATCATGGGGCAGATGCGGTATACATCGGTGCACCCAAGTTCGGTGCGCGTGCGGCTGCTGTCAACTCTTTGGAGGATATTGCCGCTTTGGTGGAGCATGCCCATCTGTATAATGCCCGTATCTATGTGACGGTCAATACCATTCTGAAAGAAGAAGAGCTGAAAGAGACGGAGAGGATGATTTGGGAGCTGTACCGCGTCGGTGTGGATGCACTGATTGTACAGGATATGGGGATTACGCGGTTGAATTTGCCGCCCATTCCGTTGCATGGCAGTACGCAGATGGATAACCGTACGCCGGAGAAAGTACGTTTCCTTGCCGATGCCGGTTTCCGTCAGGTGGTGTTGGCACGCGAACTTTCTTTGCAGGAGATACGCGGTATCCATGAGGCGTGTCCCGACGTGCCGCTCGAA
>ENA-OOXL01000339-OOXL01000339.1-human-gut-metagenome-genome-assembly--contig:-NODE-339-length-13321-cov-1.867104_pt1 | contig 13321 bp, 8 predicted proteins | sample MGYA00241592_ERZ501353 | MGnify/ENA primary metagenome ERZ501353 (study PRJEB25962, sample SAMEA2042738) | human gut metagenome | biome: human gut; feature: human-associated habitat; material: faeces...
GTCCATTGCAGGATAACCCTCTATAAAAAGAACACGCTTCCCAAATTTGACATCATTATGGAAAATCTGTTCCCTAGGGCGTGAAAGCATATTCTCGCTCACTCCGCTGAAAACCGAAAAATCATTGAAACCGTCATAACCGTATACCCCGAACCTGTCCCGACAGGTGTCTGCAGGTATCACCCTAGTAGGAAGCATGACCCTCTCGTACAGCGTGAAAACGCCCTTGTATTTTCCCTCTTTTATAAGACCCACCGCCGAGGTGAAGTTGAAAAGCCCGTTTGAACCTTTCTCGCCAATGGGCTTGTTGCTTGCGATAATAAAAAGGGGTATATCAAAATGCCTGAAATACATTCCAAGCAGAGCAGAAGTGTAAGCAAGGGTGTCGCTGCCGTGGGTGAGGATAACTCCTGAGTATAAAGCCGTGTCAATGCTGTTTATCTCGTGTATCATTTTCTCCCACCCCGAAAACCCCATGTTTTCGCTGAGTATATTAAGTATCTGTCGACATTCAAATTCCACATCATCGCCGTATGCACTCTTGTAAGCCTCCACAACAGCGTATTTTCCCTCACGCTCAACATCTATTATGCCGTCAGTAGTAATGCTCCCGATAGTTCCGCCTGTGAAAAGCACAAGTATCTTCTTCATGTTTTTATCCCTGCCTTTACCAAAAATCAACCCTTGACATTTGTTATAAATATAATATCATTTCACGATTGATTTGTCAATAGTTGTACAAAATGCACAAAAGTGTGGATTATATTAATGAAAAATGAGTATTGAGAAATATGCCAAAGTTTGATATAATAATAAGGCAACACCGCACAAGGCACGCCTGTCGGCTTTGCACGCAATCTGCTTGCAGATTTTCCGTCATATCGCACTAAAGCTCCTTGAAATACGTTAGTATTCCTGCGTCGCTTTAGCACAATCTGACGAAAAATCTGACGGCGCATCTTACGCACAATCCTTGTGCGGTGTTGCTTTTTGTTGTATTTTGTACAGTTTAACTATAGTTTTGCAGATATCTCATAAAATATAAATAAGCTGAGAAATTTAAGGACTAGAAACGTCATGCCACCCCTGTAGGGGCGAACATTTTTCGGCAGATCTATATTACCTGCGAACAACATTTTCTATTAGTATCAGGAAGGAAGATAATATTATGTGGGCATACGAAAGTGTATTTTATCAGATCTATCCTCTTGGATTCTGCGGTGCGCCATTTGAGAATGACGGCAAAGAGGAAAGCAGGATATTAAAGGTAATAGATTGGATACCTCATATCAAAAAGCTTGGTGCCAACGCTATCTATTTTTCACCGGTGTTCGATTCCGACACTCACGGCTATAATACCAGAGATTACCGCAAGATAGATTGCCGCCTTGGTACAAATGAGGACTTTGCAAAGGTCTGCAAAGAGCTTCACGAAAACGGCATAAAGGTAGTTTTGGACGGCGTTTTCAATCACGTCGGCAGAGGCTTCTGGGCTTTTCAGGACGTTCTGAAAAACCGTGAGAACTCACCATATAAAGATTGGTTCCATATCAATTTCGGTGGCAACAGCAACTATAATGACGGACTTTGGTATGAGGGCTGGGAGGGTCACTTTGACCTTGTTAAGCTAAACCTTAACAATCCGCATGTAGTGGATCATATCTTGGAATGCATAACAAATTGGGTCAAGGAGTTTGATATAGACGGACTCCGCCTTGACGTTGCATATTGCCTTGATAAGAACTTCTTGAAGCGCCTCAGACAGCATTGCGATTGGCTCAAGCAGGATTTTGTCCTTATCGGCGAGCTTCTACATGGTGATTACGCTCAGTGGGTAAATCCTGAAATGCTCCATTCCTGCACGAACTACGAGTGCTATAAGGGACTTTATTCAAGCTTCAACTGCATGAATATGTTCGAGATATGCCATTCACTGAAAAACCAGTTCGGACCTGAGAATTGGTGCAGATACAGAGGAATGCACCTGCTGTGCTTTGTTGATAACCATGACGTATCAAGAATAGCGAGCCAGCTCACAAATGAGCGTCATTTGCCACTTATCTATGGAATGCTCTTTGGTATGCCTGGTATCCCATGCGTATATTACGGCTCAGAGTGGGGAACAAAGGCAAATAAGAGCGAGGGCGACCCTGCTCTCCGTGTAAGCTTTGAAAAGCCTGAGTGGAACGACCTTACAGAGCTTATCTCAAAAATGGCAGAGGCACACAAAAACAGCAAGGCTCTCTGCTATGGCTCTATCAAAATACCTGTTCTTACCAATAAGCAGTGTATAATCGAGCGTGAGTTCGAGGGTGAGCGTGTCCTTGTTGCAATAAACGCTGACGATCAGCCTTTCACAGCTCACTTTGACGCAGGCTGCGGTCAGGCAGAGGAGCTTCTCACAGGCACTATCCATGATTTTGGTGGCGGCAGCGAGCTTAAGCCATACTCTGTAGAGTTCTGGAAAATGGAAAGATAGACCTATATGAATATAGAAAAAAGGACAGCATTTTTTCCAAAGTGCTGTCCTTTTTTGTGTAGCAATAAAAAATGTAGGGGCGAACATCATTCGCTCGTTTGGTTTACCTCAATTGTGTAGCGTACCAGTCATGTATCGTAGTGGCGACTGATGATATATGGCGAAATTACACAAGTTTTTTGCAATCTTACAAATGGTAACGTTCCGAAATCGGGACGTCGAGGGCGCCGTCCCCTACAATGCTTGAACTATCGTAGGGGCGACCTTTGGTCGCCCGCATATCTCCTATCACTTGCTTATTTTATATCATATGTTTCTGTATCCAGCCTACCTAACAATAACCATAACCGCCTGCGAAAAAGCCCCGTAAGAAGTCTTTCCGTTCACAGTTTTGTAAGCCCTTACCTTTACCATTCTAAGTGAGTAAGGCTCAAATCCTGATACGATAGCACTCTTTTGAGAGCCACCCACCTTTGCCGACTTCACATAATCACTGCCATTTGAAGAGGAGTATATCTCATATCCGCTTGCACCCCCAACAGCTTTCCATGATACCTCAATGCTGCCGCTGCCTGCTGATTTAGCCGTGCATGAAGCCTTTGCAGGCTTTGTGACAGCCTCTACAGCCTTTGAGTAGCTAGCCGAAATGTATTCTTTTCCGCCAGATTTTTTCACAGCCTTTACCTTGTAGCTGTACCCCTTTGCACGAGCAAGTCCGCTGTCAGTGAAGCTCACAGCCTTTACGGTTTTTATTCTTTGCCATTTCTTGCTTGTATTGTCATATCTGTATATAGCGTAGCTGTCAGCACCCGTTACCTTTTTCCAAGAAAGCTTAACGCTCTTTTCACCGGTGGAAGAAACTTTTAACTCCGTCACTGTGGCAGGGCGAATGTTGAAGTTCACAGTTTTTGTGCCTTTGTATAAGCCCTTGCCTGTTATTTTTACGCTCGCCTGACCTATGGCTGTGTTCTTTGAGTAGCTCACAGTGTAGTCAGTGTTCTTTACAAGCTTTTTGTCACCATATGTCACTGCAGGCGCAGGAGAAACCGACTTCCCTGTGTAGCTTTGCGTCTTTATAGCCGAAATACTGCTGTCACTGATTTTACCCTTTACAGTGACGGTACATTTAACATTTTTTCCTCCTGTTGTGTATGCCGTGATAGTTGCTCTGCCAACCCCTTTTGCAGTGACCTTTCCGTTTGACACAGAAGCAATTTTGCTGTTAGAAGACTTCCAGGAAACAAAGTCCGTCAGACCGCTTCCGCCACCCATTTTTGCAGAAATAACACTGCTTTTGCCCTTGTCAAGAGTTAATGAAGCCTTATCCAATGTTACCGAAGCCGCAGGCTTTATGCTAGCCTTTATAGTTTTTGTTGAGCTGTTTCCGTATTTGTCATAAGCCGTTATCTTAACGGTAAATTCACCGCTTTTTACTGAATAGTCCTCAGCAGAAACATAAGCCGAAGCCTTGCCACCCGAAAGCTTTCCGCCTGCGTATTTCTTTGCGCTTTCACCATTTTTTGTAGGGTAAGCAGGGAAGACCACCTTTGAAACTCCGCTCTTGTCGCTCACATTGCAAGAAACATCAAAGCCCTTTGCTGTGATGTTCTCCACCTTTGCCCCCGATATGGTCGGCGCAGTTGTGTCAACATAAGTCTTTATGACCTGCTCAGAGCTGTTCCCAGCCTCGTCAGTAGCCGTTATGGTTGTAATATAATATCCGTCCTTGCCCCCAAGGTCAGTTACCTTTACTGAGTGTGAAAGCGAGTTCACCGCCGATGTGTAAACACGGCTTATAGTCTTTGACTTGTTGCCCTCAAAATAAGTGGATACCTTTACCGAAGCCACAGCCCTGTTGTCAGAAATATCCGCCTTAACAGTGTAGCCTTTTCCAGTGATGTTCTCACAGCCTGCGTTTGCGATAACAGGTCTTGTCGTGTCGATGTCAAGACTTTGCGCAACGCCGTTTATGTAAAGTCTGTAGAAATAATGATTGTTAGTAAGTACCTTTCTGTTTTTCACAGTGTAAACAGTGTCGTTCCAAGTCCATTTGTAGTTCTGCTCGATAAGCGTGGCTGTAGTTCCCTGACAGTCCTTTACAATGGCAACATGAGAGTAATCCTTGTCCTGCATTATGTCCCCTGCCTGCGGAGTTTTCACTTCACGAAGCTCCGCCTTTTTGCCGTAGCAGTACACGCTAGGCTTGTCGTCCACCATGTTTATGTTGTATACTGTAACGCCGAACTTTTCTTCATAAAAACGTGAAACATATCCTGCACAGCAGTAATAACCGGTGTCGGAATAGCCGAGAACGTATTTAGCGTCAACGCCCTCAAAAGAGTCTATGACCTGATAATCATAGTCCACGGTGACGGTCTGTTCGCTGTAGCTCACCGCATTTGTCACCTGACAAAGCATTATCATCATAACAGCACAAAATACTGCGCCCATAGCCGAAAAAACTTTTTTCAGCCCCTTTTCCATTCCAAACGCCCCCTAACTGACAGAATTATCTTATACGTTTTCGTATATCAACTTCATAATATCATAAAGGTTACAATTTGACAACAGATTTTATCGCTTTTTGCCGAAATGACTAAAATATTTGTTTGTTTTCACAAGAAACACAAGTTCTATATTCAAATATATCCCCCAAATATAGACTGTTATATGCCATACGAACAAATGTCGGAGCAAAAATTACAATTTGTAACTTTTATACTGAACACGCTATCAAAAACGTTTAACTTAACATATATCCCCGCAAAAAATCTATAGGAGAGAACAGCATTTGCCCATCGAAGCTACTATTCCGCCTAGATATCCGTACCAATTGATCGCCACTACCCACTTTCAAAATCGTAAACTGAAAATTGTTTTTTTCATTTGCACAAAAATTCACTCATACTGCACGAGAAGCTATTGAAAAGCCATCTGAAATAGATTATAATGTCTGTAAAATATAAACGGAGGTCACAATATGAAGTACATAAATCCAGTCATATCAGGCTTTTACCCTGACCCTAGCATTTGTAAGGCTGAGGGCAAATACTATCTTGTTTGCAGCTCTTTTCAGTTCTTCCCGGGTGTTCCCCTCTATGAAAGCGACGACCTTGTGAATTGGAAGCAGATAGGTCATGTTCTCACAAGAAAAAGTCAGCTCCCGTTGGAGGGGGCAGGCTCTTGTGGCGGTATCTATGCCCCAACTATAAGATACAATAATGGCAGATTTTACATGGTAACGACCAACGTCACGAATGGCGGAAATTTCTATGTCTACACTGACGATATCCATGGTGAATGGTCTGAGCCTGTTTATGTTCAGCAGGGCGGTATCGACCCGTCATTGTATTTTGAGAACGGCAAAGCCTACTTTATGTCCAATGGTGAGGACGATGAGGGCAACCATGGTGTTACACAGTGCGAAATAGACATCGAAACAGGCAAAAAGCTCACGCCAAGCAAGACCATCTGGACGGGTGCAGGCGGACGTTTCCTTGAAAGCCCGCACCTCTACAAAATAAAGGGCGAATACTACCTTATGGCGGCTGAGGGCGGCACGGAATACGGTCATATGATAGTCTATGCCAAAGGTAAGACCCCTTATGGTCCTTTTGAGAATTATCCTCACAACCCAGTTCTAACAAACAGAAATCTTGGTGGATACGAGATACAAGGGTGCGGTCATGGTGACCTTGTGGAGGACGAAAACGGCAACTTCTGGTGCGTCCACCTTGCGTTCAGAATGATAAATATGTGGGTGATGCACCACATTACAGGCAGAGAAGTCTATCTCGTACCAGTGACTTTCGACGAGAACGGCTGGTTCACAATGGGCGATAATGGCACAACTCGCAAGGAAGTTGAAACCGACAGACTCGGGGATATCAGGCAGGAGTTTTGGAAAGAATACACTTTCGAGAATACCAAAGTCGGACGTGAGTGGTGCTTTATGCAAAACCCCGATATGAACCTTTATAAGCTCGATAAAAAACGCTTTGAGCTTACGCCAAACGAGCATACGATCTTTGAGGCAGACGGCTCGCCTGCTTTTATCTGCATAAGACAGAAAGAAATGAATTTATACGTGGAGTGCAAAGTCGAGATAACAGAGGGCGAAGCAGGATTGGTGTTCTACATGACCCCAGATCAGCATTATGAGATAGCGTTAAGACGCACAGATAAAGGCGTCGAGCTGTTCCGGAGACTTTGCATAGGCGATATTCGCCATGAGGATCATGTCATAGCATTGCCACAGGGAGAAAACTCGGCTGTGCTTTGCTGTAATGCTTCCAACTTTACATACAATTTCTCGGCGAAAACGCTTTCGGGAGATATAGACTTGGGCGGAGCACAAACGAAGTTTTTGTCTACTGAGCTTGCAGGTAATTTCACGGGAGTTGTTATTGGTCTTTACGCTCAGAAATATGAGGATAAAGGCAATAAAGCGGTGTTTACGGAATTCAGATGCGAAAATAAGGAAAAGTATGATAGCTAAAAGATAAAATACAAAAGGTCCGTGGGCGTACCCATGGACCTTTTACTTTGTTATGCTTTTTCATCACAACCGCAGTTCACACCGTTCTTGACATCATCAAATGCCTTCAGCATTTCCTCGGACGGCTTCTTTGTGCAAAGGCTTACGATAATGATAAGTATAAGACTTACCGCAAAACCTACTACCAATGAGTAAAGCCCCGTCTTGTCACCTAAAGTCTGTCCACCTGCAAGAGGTATGTAATCCCATATTATTACCGATAACGCACCGCTGGCAACGCCTGCCGCCGCACCTGCGAGGTTTGTTCTCCTCCAATAAAGGGACATAAGTATTATCGGACCAAACGAAGCTCCAAGACCTGCCCATGCGTTTGAAACAAGACCCATTATACTGCTTTTAGGGTCAAGTGCTATTATGTATGCCACTACCGCTACAGCAAGAACTGTTATCCTGCTCACAAGCAGTACCTTCTTGCTCTCTGCCTTAGGTGCAATACATGAGTGGTAAATATCCTCCGATACCGATGAGGCAGTTACAAGCAGCTGCGAATCAGCTGTTGACATTATGGCAGCCAGCCAGTATTCCGCAAAGGAAAATTCCGCCGACGAATGGCAGACCGATATCGGAGTTGAATACCTTCTGTATCATCTCGATGAAAACATTCTCAGACTTGTTGTTTGCAAGTGCAGGCACAAGATAAGCCCTGCCCACGATAGCTATAAAGCAAGCGAAGCAAAGTGATATAGCACACCATACACAGCCTATAACTCTTGACTTTTTTACCTCTTTTTCAGAGCTTATAGCCATAAATCTTACCAGAATGTGCGGCATACCGAAATAACCAAGTGCCCAGCCGAGCTTAGAGATTATGTCGATGGCTGAAAGGGTCTGACCCTTTTCATCATTGAATATGTTAAGATAGTGATGTGCCTCAACACCGCTTGCAGTGATGTTGTCCATAACGTTTCCTGCTCCAACAAGGAAAAACGCAATGATAGGTATAGTCACAACTCCTGCCAGCATGAGCAGACCCTGAACAAAGTCCGTTACACATACTGCCATAAATCCACCCATGAAAGTGTATCCCAAAATTACTACCGCACCGATAGTAAGACATATCTTGTAGTCGATACCGAATATAGAGTTGAAAAGCTTTCCACCTGCCGAAAGAGCAGACGCTGTGTAAACAAGGAAGAATATGACGATTGCCACCGACGATACCAAAAGCATTATCTTGTGCTTGTCCTCAAATCTGTTTTCAAGATACTTAGGAAGCGTCAAGGAGTTGTTCGCTCTTATAGTGTATCTTCTCAGTCTGCCCGAAACTATCGCCCAGTTAAGTATAGTGCCGATAAGCAGACCTACAGCTATCCATATCTGCCCCGTTCCGAATGCGTAAACAGCGCCAGGCAGACCCATGAGCATCCAGCCTGACATATCAGAAGCCTGAGCCGAAAGTGCCGCTACCCAGCCGTTAAGTCCTCTGCCACCAAGGAAAAAGTCCTCGGAGCTTTTTGTTTTCTTCATATATGCAGCACCTATGAGAAGCATTCCGGCCAAATAGAATGCAAATGCCACAAGCGTCCAGATCATATCTGATTTCATCTATTACCTCTTTCCCGGAGCGGATTTTATCCTGTCCGCCCCATATTTTATAAACGGCAACGCCGCACAAGAGAAACTCCCCTGTGCGGTATCGCATAAAACGTCTGTATAACAAAGCCGATTACTTAGCCTTAGTCTTTATCTCCTCATCAAGCTTAGCGATAAGCTCGTCAACAGGCATTGCAGGAAGCTCGCCCTCTTTTCTTGAACGAACAGTAACCGTGTTGCTGTTTACCTCGTTGTCGCCAATGATGAGCATATAAGGTATCCTCTCAAGTCTTGCGGCTTTTATCTTAGTACCAATGTTCTCATCTCTGTTGTCAACAGTAACTCTCATTCCCATAGCAGTCATTCTGTCAGCTATCTTCTGAGCGTATTCAGCATGACCCTCCTTGATAGGAAGAAGTCTTACCTGCTCAGGAGCGAGCCACAGAGGAAGAACGCCGTTGAAATGCTCAAGCATATAAGCAAGTGTTCTTTCAAAGCAGCCAAGTGAAGTTCTGTGAATGATGTAAGGAAGCTTCTTCTGACCGTCCTTGTCAACATAGTACATACCAAATCTTTCGGCCAAAAGCATATCTATCTGGATAGTAACAAGCGTGTCTTCCTTGCCATATACGTTCTTGTACTGAATGTCAAGCTTTGGACCATAGAACGCAGCCTCGTCGATACCGATATCGTAATCAACGCCAAGGTCGTCAAGAATAGTCTTCATTGCAGCCTGTGCGTGCTCCCACTGCTCAGCCGTACCCTCGTACTTGTTCTTAGGGTTAGCAGGATCCCACTGTGAGAATCTGAATGTGCAGTCATCAAGCAGACCAACAGTGTCAAGAAAATACTTGGCAAGCTCCAAACAGCCCTTGAACTCTTCCTCCAGCTGGTCAGGTCTGAGAATGTAGTGACCCTCGGAGATAGTGAACTGTCTTACTCTGATAAGACCGTGCATCTCACCGCTGTCCTCGTTTCTAAACAGCGTAGAAGTCTCTGTCAATCTCATTGGAAGCTCTCTGTATGAACGCTGTCTGTTAAGAAATACCTGATACTGGAATGGACAAGTCATCGGACGAAGTGCGAAGCACTCTTTTTCCTCGTCATATGGGTCGCCAAGAATGAACATTCCGTCAAGATAGTGATCCCAGTGACCTGATATCTTATAAAGATCTCTCTTTGCGAAAAGCGGAGTCTTTGTAAGCAGACAGCCCTTTGCCTGCTCCACATCTTCTACCCAACGCTGAAGAAGCTGGATAACTCTTGCGCCCTTTGGAAGCATAACAGGAAGTCCCTGACCGATACAATCAACAGTTGTGAAATATTCAAGCTCTCTGCCTATCTTGTTGTGGTCACGAAGCTTAGCTTCCTCCTGCTGTTTAAGGAACTCATCGAGCATTGAAGCCTTAGGGAATGCAGTTCCGTAAATTCTTGAAAGCTGCTTGCCGTCCTCTGCCTTGCCCCAGTATGCACCTGTGCATGAAAGAAGCTTAACAGCCTTGATAGGTGCAACGCTCATTATGTGCGGGCCTGCGCAAAGGTCAACGAAATCACCCTGCTTGTAGAATGAAAGCTTTTCACCCTTATCGTCATGCTTGTGGATAAGCTCTACCTTGTAATCTTCGTGTCTTTCCTCCATGAGCTTTATAGCCTCGTCAGCAGAAAGCTCAAAACGCTCCAAAGCATAGCCCTCTTTTGCAAGCTTCTTCATTTCGGCCTGTATCTTTTCAAGGTCAGCAGGCGTAAAAGGTTTTTCCACCTCAAAATCATAGTAGAAGCCTGTGTCTGTAGCAGGACCTCTTGCAAGCTTTGCCTCAGGATAAAGATTTTTTACAGCCTGCGCCATAAGGTGAGAAGCTGTGTGCCAGAAAGTTTCCTTACCAGCCTTTGAGTCAAAAGTCATGACCTCAAAATGGCAGTCATGGTCAACGACAGTTCTCATGTCGAAAACTTCGCCGTCCAGCTTTACGCAGCAGGCAGCTTTGTAAAGTCCCATGCCGATATCCTTGATTATCTCGCTTGCAGGCATTGCCTTTTCGATCTCACGGACAGAGCCGTCTTTTAATTTCAGCTTGATCATTTTTGATTCCTCCGATTTATATAATATTGTAATTCTTTATTATAACGTGCATAAACACGTTGTTTCTTTTGTGATGCGTCACATATCACACGTTTTTTGTGTGCGACCTCAGGTCACCCCTACAGTCATATTATTTGAAGTTCAGCAGTTCTGTATACTGCGAAACATACACATATATCCAGAAGCAAAGAAGCACTACGCTCAGCACCGTTGAAATGTCGCTCAAAACGTGCCTTGCCCTTTTTTTGATAGCCCATTGCCTGGAGCCGTCTTTTTTCACCCTGCAAACAAGCTGAGAGAAAAATGTGTTGAACCAGTATGATACTATCCATATGGGCAGAAAGGTGAGAAACCCTTGCTTGTCGGATATAGTCCCGTTCCATGATAACCAGCAAACATATCCCGCTGCACCATAAGCGCAAAACCCAATGGTATAGCAAATGATCGCAAGGATACGCCTTGTTTTCATAGCTTTCCTGTCTTTCATAGTATCATCACCCTCTTACATAACAAAAAATCCCATAGGATACAAATATCCTATGGGACGATGATATCGTGGTTCCACCCAACTTCATGCGCAGTTTCCTGCACAACTCATTAGCCGCTCCTTTAACGCTGAGCCTGCGGCGTGTATTAAACGCACTCAGGGGCGGTATCCTCACTCTGCATAGTCCTGCACCGCTCACAGCTCGTATAAAAACGTGCGGTGCTCTCTGAAAAGACCTTTCGCCGAGGGGCTTCCCCGTCAAAGCTTTCAAGTATAACTGCAAAAGACTTTATCTTTTGCTTCGACTAACATTTTAACACCTCTTCACCCGCTTGTCAAGGGGTTTGTTAGAAAATATATAATTTTGTGGATTTAACTAAAAAAATTCTTGACAACAGAGAAGTTTTATTATACAATAATATTATGCATTATAATTTTTATATAACTGAAAGATGAAGTATAGTTTTTTGTATTATTCTGATGTTTTTTATAAAATAAATTTTGCAATTTTGTATCTTTACAATTTAATATCAGGTGGATATCTTTTTTCATGCGTTTTTTACGCACAAAATATGGATATCCATACTTTCTAAGAAGGAGGAAAGCTATACATGGAACCAGGTATTGCTATTCTACTATGTGTAGTTGCTCTTGTTCTTGGTGCCGGTGTGAGCGGATTTATCTGCTTCAAACAGGGTATAAGCTATCGCAAAAAAACAGCCGAAGCTGCTGTAGGCTCTGCGGAAAAGGAAGCGGAGCGTATCGTTGACGACGCAAAGAAAAACGCTGAAACTCTGAAAAAAGAGGCATTGATCGAGGCGAAAGACGAGATCCACAAGTCACGCCAGGAAACGGAAAAAGAGCTTAAAGAGAGAAGGATCGAAGTTTCCAGACAGGAAAGACGTGTTCAGCAGAAAGAGGAGTCTATCGACAGAAAGCTCGATAATTTGGAGAAAAAGGAAGAAACTCTCCAGAACAAGCTGAAAAATGCTGACGAAAAGGTGGCTGAGGCTGACAGGATCAAGAAGTCACAGCTCGATATGCTTGAAAAGATATCTCAGTTCACTGTTGATCAGGCTAAGGATTATCTGCTTTCAAAGCTGGACGAGGATCTGGTGCATGAAAAGGCTGTGAGGGTCACAAACTTTGAAAATCAGGTGAAGGAGGACTGTGAGGCTAAGGCCAGACAGTATATCTCGCTTGCTATCTCAAGGTGTGCTGCCGATCAGGTGTCTGAATCAGCAGTGTCAGTCGTTGCATTGCCTAATGATGAGATGAAGGGCAGAATAATCGGACGTGAGGGAAGAAATATCAGAACTATCGAAACTCTCACAGGCGTTGATCTTATCATTGACGATACTCCTGAGGCTATCACCATCTCTTGCTTTGATCAGGTGAGAAGAGAGGTCGCAAGGATCGCACTTGAAAAGCTTATCCAGGACGGACGTATACACCCTACACGCATTGAGGAAATGGTAGAAAAGGCTAAGCGTGAAGTCGAGCTGAAGATCAAGCAGGAGGGCGAGAGAGCTATTCTCGAAACCAATGTTCACGGCGTGAACCACGAGCTTGTTAAGCTTCTTGGACGTCTGCGCTATAGAACGAGCTATAGACAGAACGTGCTTAACCACTCTATTGAAGTCGCTCACCTTGCAGGAATGATGGCGTCAGAGCTTGGCGTTGACGCAAATCTGGCAAGAAGAGCAGGACTGCTCCACGATATAGGAAAGGCTCTCAGCTATGAGATAGAAGGCTCGCACGTTCAGATAGGTGTTGACGTATGTAAGAAGTACAAGGAAAGCCCTGAAGTTATTCATGCTATCGAGGCTCACCATGGCGACGTTGAAACAAGAACTGTTGTTGCGGCACTTGTTCAGGCGGCAGACGCAATAAGCGCCGCTAGACCGGGAGCAAGAAGCGAGAACTATGAGAACTATATCAAGAGGCTCCAGAAGCTTGAGGAGATCTGCACGTCCTACGAGGGCGTTGAGAAATCCTTTGCTATACAGGCAGGCCGTGAGGTTCGTATCATGGTACAGCCTGAGAAGATCAACGATGAAAAAATGGTGCTCGTTGCTCGTGAGATCGCTAAGAGGATCGAAACTGAAATGGATTATCCGGGACAGATCAAGGTCAATGTTATCCGCGAGAGCCGTGTAACGGATTACGCGAAATAAAAGACTT
>ENA-OOXL01000348-OOXL01000348.1-human-gut-metagenome-genome-assembly--contig:-NODE-348-length-13224-cov-1.606576_pt1 | contig 13224 bp, 9 predicted proteins | sample MGYA00241592_ERZ501353 | MGnify/ENA primary metagenome ERZ501353 (study PRJEB25962, sample SAMEA2042738) | human gut metagenome | biome: human gut; feature: human-associated habitat; material: faeces...
CGATCGGGCGGCAGGGGATTCTATCTGGAAAGTGCATGCGGCAGGGTGCTTCGGACTGTTGTCTTCGGCGATATGTCCTTTGTGTGATTTCGACTTACGCTATGCCGTTTTCTCCGGAGGGGCTTTCGGAAGTTCTGCGCGGCACAGTTTCAGGGCTTGAATCCGTGCGGGAACCGGGCCTTTGTGGGTTGAAACTGCCTGCAAGGGATTTCGAAGGGGAACGGCTATCTCTTCGCCTCCCCCTTCTTGGCGATCGAGAACCGGAACACGAGTCCCCCTTCCGGGCGGTTCGCCACTTCGATTCGGCCGCCGTGGAAAAGTATGGCGTTGCGTACGATCGCCAGGCCGAGTCCGGTGCCTCCCGCCCGGCGCGAACGCCCCTTGTCGATCCGGTAGAAACGTTCGAAGAGGTAGGGCAGGTGTTCGGGATTGACGCCCGTGCCGTTGTCCGAGAATGAAAATTCGTAGCGGTCGTCCGTTTCGTCCGTCAGGGCGATGTCGATCCGGTTGCCGCCCGAGTAGTTGAGGGCGTTGTCCGTCAGGTTGCGGAAAACGGAGTAGAGCAATCCTTCGTTGCCCTCGACCGTCAGGGGACGGTCGCATGTCCAGTGTACCGTAAATCCGCGTCGGGCGCTTTCCGGGGCCGTGTCGGTTATCGCTTCGCCGATCAGGGCGCGGAGGTCCACTTCGGTACGGTCGATCATCTGTCCTCCTTCGTCCAGCCGGGTGATCGACGATACGTCCTGCAACAGTTGCCGGAGCCGTTCGGACTGGGTGAAACACTTTTCGAGGAAGGCCCGCTGCGTCGCTGCGTCGATATGCGGATTGGCGATGAGGGTTTCGAGGTAGCCGTGGATGGAACTTACGGGGGTTTTCAACTCATGGTTGATATTGTTGGTCAATTGCCGCTTGATGCGGATTTTTTCCTGCTCCTCGTGCAGTGCGGCGGCATGTTCGCGGTCGCGCTCTGCGAGGGTCGCCTCCATTTGAACCATGTTTTTCGTGAACTGGCGGACCACGTAGTAGCCGACCAGACACAGCAGCAGGGTGACTGAACCCATGAACCACAGAAAGTTGCGGTCGGCGTTCAGCACCTGCGACAACGACACGGTGTAGGGCAGCGACGAGCGGACGATCCGGTCGCCGATGCGGGAGGCGGAGTAGAAGTAGGTGCGCCCGTTGTTCTCCGACTGGCGGCGGATCGTATAGCCGTGACCGTCGGTGAGGGCGGCCGCCACTTCCGGCCGGTCGAGGTGGTTCGACATCTCGGCCGGGGGTTCTTCGGAGTCATAGACGACCGTACCGTCCAGGTCGATCAGGGTGATGCGCAGCCCCTCGAAGAAGTCGGAGTGCGCATCGAAAAAGTCGTGGGGAGTGCGTGCATTGCTCAAAGCCTCTTCCAGTTGGGCGTTGATGATCTGCAACTGCGAATCGAGCAGCTCCGTGCGCAGCTCCTTCTCCCGGTGGTATTGGAAGCCGACGAAGCAGACGATGAGCAGCCACGAGAAGCCCAGCAGCCAGAGGAACGATTGCGTCTGATAGGAGTGTTTACTTTTCAAATCCATAGCCGTAGCCCAGGCGGGTCACCAGATGCGAGCCGTAGGGCCCGATTTTCTTGCGCAGGCGCGTGATGTTTACGTCGATCGTGCGGTCCAGGACGATCACTTCGTTGTTCCAGACCCGGGCGAGGATCTGTTCGCGCGAGAAGATCACCCTAGGGTGGGAAAGGAGCAGGGTGAGGATTTCGAACTCCTTTTTGGTCAGGGGAACCTCCTGTCCGTTCACCCGGCAGACCTTGCTCTGCAGGTCGAGGCAGAGCCCTTCGAAACAGATGGCTTCCTCCTCCTGCCGGGCTTGCGAGCGGCGCAGCACGCTCCGTACCCGGGCCGTCACTTCGCGCATCGAGAAGGGTTTGGAGATATAGTCGTCGGCACCCAGGTTCAAGCCCGCAACGGTGTCGTCTTCGGTGTCTTTGGCCGTGCAGAAGATGATCGGCACGGCAGCCGTTTCGGGCGAGGACTTGAGCATACGGGCCATTTTGAAGCCGCTGATCTCTCCCATCATTACGTCGAGCAGCAGCAGCGAATAACGTTCGGGATGCATCGCCAGCGCTTGTTCGGCGCTGTAAGCCACATCCACTTCGTATCCTTCGAGTTCGAGGTTGAATTTCAGGATTTCACACAGCGACTCTTCGTCGTCCACCACCAGAATTTTGTATTTCCCCATGACCTTCGTATTGATTCGACGCGTCAAAATTAGGGAATAAAACGGTTTCGCAAATCCGGAAGGATCGAAATTTCACGGAATTGTAACAGACGGTTCATAAAAACGAGGCATTTCCCGGATTTTGTAACGGGTTTGTAACAGGTTTGAAACGTCGTTATCATTTCCGCCCGGTACTTTTGTTCCCGAATGATAACTTTAGGCGTAAAACCAATTAAAAAAGTATGGAATCAATCTATTTAGGCATTGTCCTCTTCCTCTTTCTGCTGGCGATTTTCGATCTGGTGGTGGGTGTCAGCAACGATGCCGTGAATTTCCTGGGGTCGGCCGTCGGCGCCCGGGCCGCTTCGTTCAAGTGGATCATGGGTGTAGCTGCGGTGGGTATCCTGTGCGGCGCCGTCATGAGCAACGGTATGATGGATGTCGCCCGGCACGGGATTTTCAGGCCCGAACAGTTCTATTTCCAGGATATCATGTGTATCTGCCTGGCGGTCATGGCAATCGACGTGATTCTTCTGGACACCTTCAATACCCTGGGGCTGCCGACTTCGACTACCGTGTCGATCGTTTTCGAGTTGCTGGGAGGTGCGTTCGCTCTGGCGATGGTCAAGCTGGCCGCAGACGATACGGGGCTTACCTTTGCCGATATGCTGAATTCGGAAAAGGCTTTGTCGGTCATCATGGCCATCTTCCTTTCGGTGGCGATCGCATTCGTATTCGGCGCAGTGGTGCAATATATCGCCCGATTGATCTTTACTTTCAATTATAAGTCGCACATGAAGTGGTCCGCCGCGCTGTTCGGCGGTGTGGCGATGACGGCGATCATCTATTTCATTCTGATCAAGGGTATGAAGGATTCGTCGTTCATGACACCCGAACTGTCGGAGTGGATTTCTACCTATACCCGTCACCTGGTGGCCGGCTGCTTCATCTTCTTCTGCCTTCTCTCGCAGGTGCTCCACTGGTGTCGGATCAATATTTTCAAGGTAGTCACGCTGCTGGGAACTTTCGCCCTGGCACTGGCCTTCGCCGGAAACGACCTGGTGAATTTCGTGGGCGTACCTCTGACGGGCTACTCTTCCTATATGGATTACGTCGCCAACGGCAACGGATCCGAAACCTTCCTGATGGATTCGCTGAACGCGCCTGCCCGGACGCCCTTCATTTTCCTGGCTCTTTCGGGCGTGGTGATGATCGTCGCCCTGACCACTTCGCGGAAGGCCCGGGGCGTTATCAAGACCTCGGTGGATCTGGCCCGTCAGGATGCCGGCGACGAGATGTTCGGTTCGTCGGGGCTGGCCCGGAGTATCGTGCGTGCTTCGTCGTCCCTCGCTACCGGAATCGACAATGCGATGCCGCAGGGACTGAAGCGCTGGCTCGGGAAACGCTTCGATAAGGACGAGGCGATTCTGGAGAACGGTGCCGCTTTCGATATGGTACGTGCGGCGGTCAATCTGCTGCTGGCCAGCTTGCTGATCGCATTGGGCACCTCGCTCAAGTTGCCTCTTTCGACTACTTACGTGGCCTTTATGGTGGCGATGGGTTCTTCGCTGGCCGATAAGGCCTGGGGCCGCGAGAGCGCCGTATTCCGCATTACGGGTGTGCTCAGCGTTATCGGCGGTTGGTTCATCACTGCCGGAGCAGCGTTCACCATCTGTTTCTTCGTAGCACTGATTATCCATTTCGGCGGTACGGTTGCCATCCTGGCACTGATTGGTCTGGCAGTCTTCATGCTGATTCGTAGCCAAGTGATGTACAAAAAGCGCAAGGAGAAAGAAAAAGGCAACGAGACCCTGAAACAGTTGATGAAGAGTACGGACAACAATGAAGTCATCGAATTGCTCCGCAAGCATACCCGTGAAGAACTGGTGAAGATTATGGAATTCACAGAAGAGAATTTTGAACGTACCGTCACTTCCTTCCTACACGAGAATCTACGCGGACTGCGTCGTGCCATGGGCTCAGTAAAATTCGAAAAACAACTCATCAAGCAGATGAAGCGTACCGGAACACTTGCCATGTGCCGTCTCGACAACAATACCGTACTGGAAAAAGGACTCTATTACTATCAAGGCAACGACTTTGCCAGCGAACTGGTGTACAGCGTAGGCCGTCTTTGCGAACCTTGCTTAGAGCACATAGACAATAACTTCAATCCGCTGGATGCCATTCAGAAAGGAGAATTTACAGACGTAGCCGAAGACATCTGCTATCTGTTACAAGTATGCCGCCACAAGCTGGAAACGAACAATTATGATGAACTGGAAACAGAGATTCGCAAAGCCAACGACCTCAACGGACAGTTGTCTCACCTGAAACGCGAAGAGCTGCAACGCATCCAAAGCCAGAGCGGCAGCATCAAAGTCAGCATGGTATACCTGACTATGATACAAGAAGCCCAGAACGTAGTGACCTACACCATCAACCTGATGAAAGTAAGCCGCAAGTTCCAAGTAGAAAAAGAAGAGTTATGAGTTATAACGCATGGTACATAACATGCAACTTATAACTCATAACTCCTTAAGCCCCATCTTCTCCGCCCGTTGCAACATAAATGCACGGGCGGTATTCATTGGGAATGATGCCGTCCAAAATGGCATCCTTAATGGCACTCTTCAAGGCACCTACCTGCTGGCAAGGAGAAAGGCCGAAAGTCTTCATGATTTCTTCACCACTGACCGGAGGCTGGAAATTACGGATACGGTCGCGTTCCTCCAAATCCTTCAGCTTCTGGCGTACCAACTGAAAATTATTAAGGAAGCGTTTCTTACGCTCCATATTCTTGGAAGTAATGTCGGCTTCGCACAGTGTCATCAGGTCGTCTATATCATCACCTGCCTCAAACAAGAGACGACGCACTGCCGAGTCGGTCACTACATCATCCGCTATCACAATGGGACGCATGTGCAGGCTCACCATTTTCTGCACATATTTCATCTTCTCATTCATAGGGAGCTTCATCTTGCGGAAAATATCGGGTATCATCTTCTCGCCAATGAAATTATGGTTATGGAACGTCCAGCCCGCACGGGGTTCCCAACGCTTGGTGGCAGGCTTGGCTATATCATGCAGAAGAGCTGCCCAGCGTAGCCAAAGGTTGTCGGTCTTCTTGCTGATGTTGTCGAGTACTTCGAGCGTATGGTAGAAATTGTCCTTATGGGCGCGTCCATTGCGCGTCTCCACGCCTTGCAGCCTAACAAGTTCCGGGAATATCAGTTCCAGCAGACCACAGCGGTCCAGCTCAATGAATCCCTTAGACGGAATAGGTGACAAGATGATTTTGTTCAGTTCGTCTGCAATGCGTTCTTTGGAGATGATGGAGATGCGTTCGCGATTACGCTCCAGAGAATCGAATGTCTCATCGTCAATATAGAATCCCAGCTGGGTGGCAAAACGGACACAGCGCATCATGCGCAAAGGGTCATCACTGAAAGTTATATCAGGGTCGAGGGGAGTCCGGATGGTCTTTTCCTTCAAGTCTCCAATACCGCCAAAGGGGTCGACCAACTCGCCATAACGCACCCGGTTCAGGCAAACAGCCAGTGCATTGATGGTAAAATCACGGCGGTTCTGGTCATCCTCCAATGTACCGTCCTCTACAATAGGCTTGCGGGAATCGTGTGTATACGATTCTTTTCTTGCACCCACAAACTCAACTTCCGTACCATAGTACTTCAATTGTGCCGTACCGAAATTCTTGAAGACGGAAACATGCGCCCCACGCCCCAGACGCTTACCCAGCGCCTCGGCCATGGCAATGCCACTGCCTACCACCACCACATCAATATCCTTGGAAGGACGTTGCAGGAAAATATCACGTACATATCCACCGACTACGTAACATTCCAATCCCAATTCATCAGCCGTTTCGGATATCCGCTTGAATATATCATCACTAAAATATTGCTTCAGTTCTTCTGCCGTCAAATCTATCATAAATAATGCGCTAATGTAATGAATACGCAAATGTGTTAATGGTCTATTAGCACATTTGCACATTAAAATGCTGCAAAGATAAAGATATTATTTCTATTTTTGTGGACTCTAACTCCAAGAACAACAAATATGAAAAAAGTAATACTCCTTGCATGCCTATGCTGTACACTCTTCTCTTGCGAAGATGTGGAGAAGAAGGCCGGTGAAAAACTACAAGCTGCCCGCGAAGCGTTTGAACTCGGCAACTACAATGAAGCGAAGATTCTGATTGACAGCATCAAGATGCTCTATCCCAAAGCGTTTGAAACTCGCCGTGCAGGCATCGGCCTGATGCAGGAAGTGGAACTGAAAGAGCAGGAAAAGAGCCTGGTCTATCTGGACAGTATGCTTCAAGCCAAGCAAAAGGATTTCGATGCAATCAAAGGGAAATACACTTTTGAAAAAGATGCCGAATACCAGAATATCGGCAATTACCTTCATCCTTCCCAAGTGATAGAAAAAAATCTGCATCGCTCTTTCCTTCGCTTCCAGGTAGACGAAAACGGAGTCATGAGCATGACTTCCATTTATTGCGGAGCCCATAATATCCACCATGTGGCCGTCAAAGTCACTGCTCCCGATGGTAGCTTTGCCGAAACACCCGCCGCCAAAGACAGCTACGAAACCACTGACCTCGGTGAAAAGATTGAAAAGGCAGACTTCAAACTGGGAGAAGACGGAAACGTCATGGGGTTCCTTTATCTGAACAAGGACAAGAATATCAAAGTCAACTATCAAGGGGAACGCCCCTATTCCATCACCATGACTACCGCCGATCGCCAGGCCCTTGCCAGCGTCTACGAACTGGCACAACTGCTGTCATCCATGACGGAAATAAAGAAGAATATGGAAGAAGCCAATCTCAAAATCGAATTTGTAAAAAAGAAGATGGAAGAGAGAAAAGACAATGCACAAGAATAAAAAAAGGGAACCGGATGATAATATTCATTACTTAGTCGTCCGGTTCCCTTTTTATTATCAGTAAAGCCTTACCAAACCAATTTGGGTAAATAACGGCTTAGACATGTACGCAAAGCAGACAGAGTGATGGGTTTTACCAACACTTCCGAGGCTCCACACTCCAAGGCTTTTTCGCGGTCGGCAGTAAAGGCGTAAGCGGTCTGCATGATGATGGGAAGTTCCTTATCCTTCTTGCGAATAATCACCGTAGCATCCAGCCCGTTCATAATAGGCATTTTTATATCCATCAGAATAGCTTCCGCCTTGTCGCGATTCTCTTCGAACAAATTTACAATCTCCTCACCATTCTTTGCCCATAGTATCTCGCATTTCTTGCCGATGATAGCCTTTATCAGTTTAAAGTTACTATCATCATCTTCCGCAACCAGAATAAGCGGACGGTAATCTCCTGACACTTTTTCTATTTCCATGACCTATGCGTTTTGTTTATATAGGGGCAAAGATATAAAAAATAATAGATTTGCACTATCTTTGCAGCTCATTAAAAAAATATATAATGATTTCTATAGACGGACTGGCCGTAGAATTCGGCGGAACTACTTTATTCAGTGACATATCTTTCGTTATCAACGAAAAAGACCGTATCGCCCTGATGGGTAAAAATGGAGCGGGGAAAAGTACATTGTTGAAAATCCTGGCAGGTGTAAGACAACCTACCCGTGGAAAAATCTCAGCCCCCAAGGACAGTGTCATAGCTTACCTTCCACAGCACCTTATGACGGAAGACGGACGTACCGTATTCCAGGAAGCGGCGCAAGCCTTTGCCCACCTGCATGAAATGGAAGCTGAAATAGAGCGCCTCAACAAGGAACTGGAAACGCGTACCGACTACGAAAGCGACAGCTACATGGAACTTATCGAGAATGTCTCCGCCTTAAGCGAAAAGTTCTATGCCATCGACTCCACCAATTACGAGGAGGATGTGGAAAAAGCACTGCTCGGACTGGGCTTTGTACGCGAAGACTTCAACCGCCAGACCAGTGACTTCAGCGGCGGATGGCGCATGCGCATCGAGCTTGCCAAGCTGTTGCTGCAAAAGCCTGACGTGCTGTTGCTAGACGAGCCTACCAACCATCTGGACATAGAATCCATACAATGGCTGGAAGATTTCCTTATCAGCAATGGAAAGGCTGTCATCGTCATCAGCCACGACCGTAAATTCGTAGACAACATCACCACCCGTACCATTGAAGTGACCATGGGACGGATATACGATTACAAAGTAAACTACTCCAAATACCTGGAACTCCGCAAGGAACGCCGCGAACAGCAACAGAAAGCCTACGACGACCAGCAGAAGTTCATTGCCGAAACCAAGGAATTCATCGAACGGTTCAAAGGCACCTACTCCAAAACCCTGCAAGTGCAAAGCCGCGTAAAAATGCTGGAGAAGCTGGAACTGCTGGAAGTGGATGAAGAAGACACTTCAGCGTTACGCCTCAAATTCCCTCCTTCTCCCCGCTCAGGCAATTATCCCGTCATCATGGAGGGAGTAGGGAAAAGTTACGGTGACCATGTGGTCTTCAAGAATGCCAACCTCACCATAGAACGGGGAGACAAGGTTGCTTTCGTTGGTAAGAACGGTGAAGGAAAGTCAACGTTAGTGAAGTGCATCATGAAGGAAATAGAACATGAAGGCACCCTCACGATAGGACACAACGTGCAGATTGGATATTTCGCACAAAACCAGGCCTCATTGTTGGATGAGAACCTGACCGTATTCCAGACCATCGACGATGTGGCAAAAGGGGAAATCCGCAACAAGATACGCGACCTGCTGGGTGCCTTCATGTTCGGTGGCCCCGAAGAGTCCATGAAGAAGGTCAAGGTGCTTTCCGGTGGAGAGCGCACACGCCTTGCCATGATAAAACTTTTGCTCGAACCGGTGAATCTGCTGATACTGGACGAACCGACCAACCATCTGGACATGAAAACCAAAGATATCCTGAAGCAAGCGTTACTGGATTTTGACGGTACCCTGATTCTCGTCAGCCACGACCGCGACTTCCTGGACGGACTGGTAAGCAAGGTATATGAATTTGGCAACAAACAAGTGAAAGAGCACTTGAACGGCATCTACGAATTCCTTGAAAAGAAGAAAATGGACTCCCTCCGCGAACTGGAACGATAGGCATCTGCTAAACCCGGCGTCCGAACAAATGGCCGATACATATTGTTTTCATTTTACTAAACACTTAACTAAGAGATATTAAAATGAAACAATATGATGCCATCATAATAGGATTCGGCAAGGGCGGCAAGTTATTGGCCGTCGAACTAGCCGAACGGAATTGGAAAGTAGCCATCGTGGAACGTTCCCCTCAGATGTACGGAGGAACATGTGTAAACGTAGGATGTATCCCTACCAAAGCTCTGATTCACGAATCGGAATATGCGGAAAAAAGATACTATGACGATTATAAGAACCAGTCCAAACTGTATGCACTTGCCGTGGCGCGGAAAGACAAGCTTGTATCCTTCCTGCGTGAGAAAAATTATGAAAATGTAAAAAACAAGCCTAATATAACCCTCTATGACGGAACTGCTTCTTTCTTGTCCGAAAATACAATCCGTATAGTCTCCGGCAAGGACGAAACGATTCTTGAGGGAAAAGAGATATTCATCAACACCGGGTCCACCCCTATCCTGCCTGCCATCGACGGACTCAAGGAGAGCAAGTACGTATATACCAGTGAGACCTTGCTGCAATCGAACAAACTGCCCGCACACCTGCTCGTCATCGGCGGCGGTGCTGTCGGATTGGAGTTTGCCACTATGTATGCAGGCTTTGGAAGCCATGTCACACTGCTGGAAGCGGGAAACCGCTTTCTGCCTAAAGTGGACCGCGACATTGCCGCCTCCATGCTGGAAGCATTGAACCGAAAGCGTATCAATGTCCGGTTGAACGCCCGTGTCCAATCCGTGTACGACACAGCCGAAGGAATAACTCTGACCTATACGGACAGTGCAAACGGCACTCCCTACTACCTGAAAGGAGATGCCTTGCTGGTAGCCATCGGCCGCAAGCCTATGACTGCAGAGCTGAATCTGGAAAAAGCGGGTATACAAACAGACAAGCGGGGAGCCATCGTTGTCGACAACCAATTACGGACTACAGCCCCACACGTATGGGCCCTGGGGGACGTAAAAGGAGACGAACAGTTCGACTACTTGTCCATCGATGATTTCCGTATCATCCGTAATCAACTCTTTGAAAACAAAAAAAGGAGTACAAAAGACCGGTATCCAATCTCCTTTGCCATTTTCACCGACCCACCGCTGGCACATATAGGACTGACGGAAGAGGAAGCGATGAAGAACGGTTATTCCATACATGTGGCACGTATCCCTGCTGCCATGATTCCACGTGCCCGTACGCTACACAGCATAGACGGTATGCTCAAAGCTATTGTAGACATCCATACCGGACGGATTCTGGGTTGTACCCTACTTTGTGCCGATGCACCAGAAGTAATCAATACCGTAGCATCAATCATGAAAACGGGACAGCGTTACCATTTCCTGCGGGACTTCATTTTCACCCACCCCAGCATGAATGAGGGATTGAATATGTTATTCAAACCTTTTTAGCATTTTCTATTTGGTAATTAAGTCCTTAACCTCTATCTTTGCATCCGTCCAAAGATAGAGGAATGAAAAAGAAACAGTACATAACCTATATTCTTTTTTTCATCAGCTTGATAATGCTGGTGATACCCGTCATTCCCCACCATCATCATGCCGACGGAATGATATGCATGAAGAATGATATCACCGCCGATTGCTGCGGACACCGTCATAGCCAGGGCAACGAGCACTGCTGTTGCGACACGGGATGCATGACAACCCACTTTGTACAACAGACGCCCAGCTCTTCCAATGATGTGTGTTCACATCCGGATGCCTTGTGGGCAGTTACCCTACTCATTGAACCTTTTTCCAAGTTACTCATCCTACCCGAGTTTGACATAAGCAGGCAGGAGTGTATCTATCTGGAATCTCTTCATAGCACATTTATCATATGTGCTACGGGACTTCGTGCCCCTCCGTCTCTTCTTGCTTAACTGTTACCGGAACATCACCGGGACAGATTTCTATCCGGCATAAGGAACAATGCAATTTGGTTGCACGCCCTATGCCCTAACTTTGTATTCAAAATCAAAAAGTAAGAACAAATATCATCATGAAAAAAGTTATTTTCATGGGAGTCTTGGGATTATTCCTTTTAGGCTCCTGTAACAGCAAGTCCGGAGACAGCCACGAAGGACATAATCACGAAACAGAAGAGCACAATCATGACGGACATGACCACGAACATGAGGGACACAACCATGAGCACGAAGAGCAGGAAAACCATGCCGGAGGAAGCGATGAAATCATCCTGCCACCAGCAAAGGCGCAAGCTGCCGGCGTAGCAGTCAGCACTGTTGAACCGGGTAGTTTCCATCAAGTCATCAAGACCAGCGGCCAGGTGATGGCAGCCCAGGGAGACGAGAGCGTAGCCGTAGCTACAGTAGCAGGCGTGGTTTCCTTCAAGGGAAAAGTTATCGAAGGAATGAGTGTCAGCAAAGGTACTCCTTTGGTGGTATTGTCATCCAAAAACATGGCCGACGGAGACCCGGTGCAGAAAGCCCGGATAGCCTACGAGGTTTCCAAAAAAGAATACGAGCGTATGAAAGCGCTTGTAGGCAACAAAATCGTATCTGAAAAGGAATTCGCGCAAGCCGAACAGATTTACGAAAATGCCCGTATCAGTTACGAGGCAGTCGCAAAGAACCATTCGGCAAGCGGCCAGGCGGTTGTTTCTCCCATCAGCGGTTATGTGAAGAATCTGTTGGTGAAAGAAGGGGACTACGTCAGCGTCGGCCAGCCGTTGGTAAGCGTCACCCAGAACCGTAAGCTTTTCCTGCGTGCGGATGTATCCGAAAAGTACTATCCTTACCTAAACAGCATCGGTTCTGCCAACTTCTGTACTCCTTATAATAATAAGGTATATACATTGAAAGAACTGGGCGGGCGCATGCTTTCTTATGGAAAGGCTTCGGATGAGAACGGATATTATGTACCCGTAACTTTTGAATTCGACAATAAGGGAGACGTTATTCCCGGCTCGTTTGTAGAAGTATTCCTATTATCCTCACCAATGGAGAACGTGTTGTCTCTTCCTCACAGTGCGCTGACCGAGGAACAAGGCAGCTTCTTTGTCTACCTGCAACTGGATGAAGAGGGCTACAAAAAACAGCTTGTCACCCTGGGTGCCGACAATGGCGAAAGTGTACAAATCCTTTCCGGCATAAAAGCAGGCGATCGCGTCGTAACCCAAGGAGCCTATCAAGTGAAGCTGGCATCGGCAACGAATGCTATTCCGGCACATAGCCATGAACACTAATCTCATGTACAATTTGACAATTTACAAAGTACCATTTCGCTATGCAGTATAAGGGTTACGTGACGAATGGGGAGTGTAAAGTCAGATAAACAAGAAATATTAGATAAAACAGCAAGTGCGGCTGACATTGCGCAGCCCAATTGTACATTGTAAATAGTAAATAAAAAGATGTTAAACAAAATAATTGGTTTTTCTCTTCAGAACCGCATCCTGGTGCTGGTAGCATCGGTGCTGTTGCTGATTGGCGGTACTTATACCGCCATGCATACGGAAGTGGATGTGTTCCCTGACCTCAATGCGCCGACCGTGGTCATCATGACCGAAGCAAATGGTATGGCAGCAGAGGAAGTGGAACAGCTGGTCACTTTTCCCGTAGAAACGGCTGTAAACGGTGCAACGGGTGTGCGCCGTGTACGCTCTTCCTCAACGAACGGTTTTTCTGTAGTCTGGGTAGAATTCGACTGGGATACAGATATCTATCTTGCCCGGCAGATTGTCAGTGAGAAGCTGGCAGTCGTCAGCGAATCCTTACCGGCCAACGTAGGCAAGCCGACACTAGGCCCACAATCGTCCATTTTGGGCGAGATGCTGATTGTAGGTCTGACAGCAGATTCGACCTCTATGCTGGATTTGCGTACCATTGCCGACTGGACCAT
>ENA-OOXL01000362-OOXL01000362.1-human-gut-metagenome-genome-assembly--contig:-NODE-362-length-12905-cov-1.776187_pt1 | contig 12905 bp, 9 predicted proteins | sample MGYA00241592_ERZ501353 | MGnify/ENA primary metagenome ERZ501353 (study PRJEB25962, sample SAMEA2042738) | human gut metagenome | biome: human gut; feature: human-associated habitat; material: faeces...
TTGGCTTATGCTTGGTTTGCTTTGTACTTATCCACAAACAGGGCGACCCCCTGTTTTAAGACCTCCATCTGGGTTTTCAGATAATATTCATCCTCAAACATCGCATAATGAACGCAGGCGCGGACGAATATAAAGATCAGCGGCGTGATGACCGTATAGGGAATGCCGATCTTCGGCTCCAGCTGCTTGGCGTACTCGGTATAGCGTTCGTTCACGCCTTCAAAGAATTTCTTGCCGTGCTCGATATACTTCGGGTGCGTATATATCTGATACATCAGGCGATATTTTTTTCCATGCTTTTTTGCTGTCCAATACGGGACCTCCTTCACAAAACGGACAACATCCTCGGGGTCGGTGGGTGCCATCTCCATAAAGTCGTCCTCAACCTTTTCCATACAGTATGCCGTTGACTCAATGATCAGTTCATCAAGGTTTTTAAAATACGAATACAAATTTGCTTTCGTGCATCCGCACGCATCGGCTAGTGCTTTAATTCCTGTGCCTGTGAGCCCGTTTTCCGCATAGCACTCGAAGCACTTTTCCATTAGTTCACGTTTCCGCTCATTGTGCTGTTGCTCAGTTGTTTTCATGTTGCTTCGCTCCTTTTATGCGTACCGACCGTTCGTTTATGATTAGTATAACACAGATTTGCAACAAAGTCAAGAATTGTTCAAAAAATGAAGAAAATAAAGTTTCAACATGATCTTATAAAAAAGTCCTTACAGCAGAAAGAAAATAGCGGCTTACCTCAACGATCAAAAACCGTACTAATAAATATGTCCATAAGACTTATGGAAAGATGGGATAGGCTTATTGACTTTCCATGTTCTCATATGATATAATAAATTCACATTAACACAACATTTCTGTTCAGGGGGTATATCAAATGAAAAAGCAAAATGCAGGGCTTATCGCTATGAGTATCGTTTTTATTCTTATGGGTGGTTTCTCTACTATCTATAATCTCAGCAAGTATGTTTCAAACAGGGTTTTTATGTCAAGTGCTGAGAAAACCACGGGTTATGTAAAGTGGATAGACCATGAGTTGAAAACTTGGGGACATAACAAAAAGGCAAGCAACAAAGCTGAAACATATTACATAACTGTCGCCTTTGATGTTGGCGGCAAGGAGTACACAAGAGAGATCTTCACAGGCACATATTATGTGAGTCAGAACGAAAAAGTGAACGTGTATTACAACACTGATAAAAACGGTGAACCTGATAAGGTCGTGACCGATATTGATAATGATAAAAGACCGTATCTTACTTGGCCGCTGATACTTTTGCTTGGCATTGTGCTACTTGTGCTTACTAAGAAAAATATTATCTCAGTGGGGAGAAAAAGATAAAAAAGTAATCATTAAAAAGGTAACCAAAAGAAACTTTGTGCAACTAAATAACAGAAAAGCAGAAAGGAGATCTTTATGAAGGTGATCTATAAATGTGCCGCCATTTTGACGGCGGCGATATTGTCAGTGCAGTTTCCTTGCGCAGCTTTTGCGGATATGGAGCATGGCGGAGATAATGACAGCCCGAAATTCAAGATGGGCAGGATAATTTTTACTGATAATGGTTATGGCTACGAAAAGGAAGGTCTGGAAAAATCGGAGATCGCTGATGAAGATTTGGTCGATACGGACGATGGGGCTTCAGCTTATGCACAAAAGGCAACGGCTTCGCTGCCTGCGAAATATGACCCCAGATCTAAGAATACGCTGACGACTATCAAAAATCAGTTCCAGACAGGCACTTGCTGGGCGTTTGCGGCACTTTCCTGCACTGAGAGCAATCTTATCCAAAAGGGGCTTGAAAATCAAAACGTGCAGTTTTCTGTGCCGAGCCTTGCCCTCTCTACATATGCTAACGGCGGATTTGACGAGTCAATATGGGATTGCGGCGGAACGTGGATGGATTCGTCCCTTGCAATGGCGGCTCATAGAGGACTTTGCTATGATGAATATGAGCCTTTCGTGTCCGACGGAACGGAAGCCACTATCGTATCTGAGGAGAAAAAGGGCGTTTGCGAATATCAGCTTAATTACGCTTCCACTATCACAGGCGGACGAAACGCCATTAAAAACAAGATAAAAGAGCTTGGCGGAGTAATGGTGAGCTATTATGCAGACGACCTGTATATGACCTTTGATAACAAAAGCTATTACGATCCGGAAACTACAAAATATAGTGGAATAAATCATGCCGTAAGCGTAGTGGGTTGGGACGATAATTACAGCAAGTCAAATTTTCTTGCAGGCTATCAGCCAAAGAAAAACGGGGCATGGCTTGTGAAAGGCTCTTGGGGAGTATCCAGTGGCACAGACGGTTATTACTGGATATCCTATGAAGAGGCAGAAATGACCGATTGGGTGGCGTTCGACCTCACTGAAAGCTGTGATAATAATTACCATTATCCTGCTAATAAGGATAATTCTATATTTTATGTTAGCAATGAAAACAAAATGAGCGGTGCTGATGTTTTTACAGCAAAAAAAGACGAGCTTCTTGACAAAGTGGGCTTTATGTATCTCGGCTACACCGGAAAGTCTGACTACACTGTGCAGGTCTACACTTCTGTTTCAGACAGCACTCCTGTGGGGATACTTGAATGTGAGGTCAGCGGAAAGGTGCAGAGCGACGGCTTTTATACTGTGGATATCCCTGATGTTGAGCTTGACGAGGGCGAAAGATATTCTGTCGTGATGACATTCAGCGGTGATGACGGCTCAGGCTATGTGACCGTTTATGGCTATTCAGACGGGGTCATGAAGCCTGGTCAGGCGTATATTTCCAATGACGGCGACAGTTGGACGGACGTTACCGACAAGGACGCTTATACTGGTCAGCCTATAATATTTGCCTATACCGATGATATAGATAAGTCTGATAAAAGCGAGCTTGAAACACTTGTGGCAAAGTATGAAAAGCAGAGCGGTTATGAGCGTGAGGTCAACAACGGCAAGAAAGTTATTGCAGATGAAAACGCTTCAAAGAACGATATCACCAATGCCAAGCTTCTTATAAAGGCAAAGGCGAAAGAGATAAAGGAACAAAGCCTTGTTATAAAGACAGCGACGGATTGGAAAAACTTCGCAAAGCGTGTATCAGGCGGTGAAAGCTTTGCAGGAAAGCGTGTTGTGCTTGAAAAAGACATCGACTTCGGTGGTGCAAAGATATCGGCAGTAGGAACGGCTTCAAAGCCTTTTTGCGGATATTTTGACGGAAACGGACACGTTCTGACAAACGCTGTTATCCAAAACAATTCTTATGCAGGTCTGTTCGGCTACGCTGAGGACAGAGCGCAGATAAGAGATCTCAGTGCTGAGAAAATAACTGTCAGCGGTAAGTACGCAGGCGGGATCGTTGGTGAATTTGATGCGGTATCTATTCAACGCTGTACGTTCAGCGGAACTGTAAAGAGTACAAGCTCGGCAGGCGGAATCGTGGGCAAAGCAGGTGGTCTGACCCTGACAGAGTGTGCTTCAGACCTTGCAAAGTCAAGCAGTTCAAATGCTAAAGCTATGGTGGGCAGCATTGATAATGACGCTTTTTATTATGGACAGCAATATGCCGATTGCTGGTATAACGGCAACTTTTCTGACAGCAAGGTAAAGAAAACGGCTTTGTCTAACGTTACAAGCTCTGCAGCTTATTCGCTGAATACCATTGGCGGAAAGCAGACAGACAGCGGCAGGTGGACAATGGCAGGCGGCAAAGCAAGGCTAACTCGTCCTGGGGAGCAGGCTTCGCACAAGATAACATTTGAAGCTCCCGACGGCAAGCATTATGCCTGCACTGATAAGGACGGCAAGGTGAAATATCCTGCTGTCAAAGTGCAAAGCGGTTATGCTCTTAAATGGTACAAGAACGGAATTGCTGTCGATGCGAACACAGTTTATACTGCTGACAGCACAGTAAAGGCAAAGCTTGTTGAAGCAAAATTTGTCACTATTGACTATGTTTTAAATGGCGGCACGAACAGCATGGGCAATCCAGAATACCTCAGCAAAGGCGAAAGCGTGACGCTTTCCGAGCCGACAAAAGAGGGTGCAGACTTTGCAGGCTGGTATGATAACGCTGCACTTTCAGGTGAAAGAATAGAAAGCATCTCATATTCAGGCGGTGCAAAGACTCTTTATGCCGCATGGAAGCCTTATACATATAACGTTACGTTTGTGGATAAGGACGGCAAGGTGATAAGTCAGCAGACAGTGGAATATGGTAAGTCTGCAAAAGCTCCGAAAGCCCCTGCTATAAAGGGTCTGCGTTTTACAGGCTGGGATAAGGACTATAAAAACGTCACAGAGGATATGACTGTCACAGCGGAGTATTCTGACAGCAAGCTTATTGCAGACTGCGAGATATCAGGCTTCAAGAACAGCTTCACATACACAGGAAAGAATATTGAACAGCCTGACGTAATGCTCTCCTATGAGGGCAAAGAGCTTAAAGAGGGCGTGGATTACACTGTTTATTATAAGACCAATCTTAACGCAGGACCTGCAAAAATGACCTTTGTTGGAAAAGGCGAATACAGAGGCTCTGTTGCAAAAAGCTTTACTATCCAGCCAAAGGACGCTTCCAAGTTCAAGCTTTATTATGCTACGCCACTGTCGTTCACCGGCAAGGAGATAACACCTGATGTGCTTATAAAGGACGGCAATAAGACCCTAGAGCGTTATATTGATTATATGGTGATGTATTTCTCAAACGTGAATGTTGGCACGGGCAAGATAACAGTTGAATTTTACGGCAATTATAAGGGCAAGCAGACCGTTTCCTTTGTTATAAATCCTGCAAAACAGCAGATACAGGTGCTTGAAACAAGATACAAGGGCTTTTTTGTGGATTTTGTGCAGAAAGGATCTGCAACAGGCTATGAGGTCCAGTATGGCACAAGATCTGATTTTTCAAATGCTTCCACATACAGATCCACCACCAACAAGACGGATAAGATGACGGTACTTGGATTAGGGGCTTCAAAGACATATTATGTAAGAGTTCGTTCTTATACTGTCAAGGGCGGAAAGACCTATTACGGCAATTGGTCAGACTCTAAAAGCATTGTGACGGCAAAGACTAATTTTGCAAACGCAAAGGTCAGCGGTATTTCTTCAAAAAGCTTTACCGGCAAGGCTATAACGCAGAAGATCACAGTAAAATACGGCTCAAAGACCCTTAAAAACGGCACAGACTACACTGTGAAATATTCTGCAAACACCAAGGTCGGCACCGCAAAGGTGACTATCACAGGCAAGGGAATTTACGGCGGAGTTATCACCAAAAGCTTTGCTATCTATCCTGCAAAGCAGGTGATACAGAAGCTTTATGGTACATATGCAGGCTTCTTTATAGATTATGCACAGAAAGGCTCTGCCACGGGATATGAAATATCATACTCACAGCGTTCCGACTTTAAGGGAGCAAAAAGCGTAAAGGTAACAAACAACCGCACCGATAAAAAGACAGTTTCTGGGCTTGCGAGATATCAAAAATATTACGTCCGTGTAAGAAGCTACACTGTCAAAGGTGGAAAGACTTATAACGGAGCGTGGTCCGATAAAAAATGGGTCTATACTCAATGATCCGACAGACGATAAAAATGCCCCTGATCATTTTCTGGTCAGGGGTATTTTTTATGCTCAGAAAAGTTCTGCTTTGTACTTGATAGAATCCTCCTCCGTTATCTTACGGATAACTCTGCATGGATTTCCTGCCGCAAGAGAATTTGGCGGTATGTCACGGGTGACAACGCTTCCTGCACCGATAACACAGCCCTCGCCTATGGTTACGCCGCCTGTTATAACAACATTGCTTGCTATCCAACAGTTGGAGTGAATCGTGATAGGCTTGCCGTATTCATCATCATAAACAGTGCCGTCGGACTTTTTCTTCATGTTACGCTCCTGCCACCTAAATGGGTGAACAGGCGTTGCAATGGTGCAGTTGGGACCGAAAAACACGTTGTCGCCAATCGTCACAGGGCAGGTGTCAAGCACTGTCAGATTAAAGTTAGCATAGCAGCCTGAGCCGAACTTTGTGAAAACGCCATAGTCAAAATACACAGGGCCTTGGAGAAAAAATCCCTCGCCATGGTCGGGCAGAAGCTCGTCAAGGATAGCGTTTCTCCTCTCATCATCTTCATACAAACTGCTGTACTGCTGTGAAAGCTTGTGAGCCTTTGTTCTCAGCTCTGCAAGCTCCTTGTCAGAGGGGTCATATATCTTGCCCGCAAGCATTTTTTCTTTTTCAGCCATTATAAAACGTCCTTTCTGCGTGTAGTTTCATTTGATTTTGTTGAGAGTATAGCACAAGTTTCGGGCTGTGTCAATAGTTCTTTGAGGTCGAGTGATAGAACACGAAAACAGTATATAAAAAGTGGAGAATGCTTATGGGCAAAGCATTCTCCGCTTGATGAGTATACTATTTAAAAAGCTTGGCATGGGAGAAAAAGTTATAGGTAAAATCCCTGCATATAATTTGTGTACATAAATGTGTCCTCGTCATCAGCGGTATTGTCACCAGCAGGCTTTTTTCTGACGCTGGCACAGGAAGCCAAAATTATCAGACCGCCTAGCACAATTGCAACGCTCACTCCAAGGGCTACCAAAACCGCACAGAAAATTTTTACTATCATAAACACCGCTCCAATCATATTTCTCATACTTCGCCATAATTACTATTATGATTATATGCTGGTTTTGCCTGATAATCAATAAAAGCCGTGTAAAATGCAGATAAAAATCAAGTCAGCTTTTGTCTGGAACAAAAATCTTGTGGTAAAAATATTATTCAAAACGTTTCATGATTTAACAATTTTAAATGAAGAAAATTATAGCTTTCAGCTTAGTATAAAATTGCACAAACTGAGCTTTTTGTAAATGGTTAGCATTGTATATTACACTGAAAATGTACGATTTTTGAAAAAATATACATAAGTATGGGGTAAATACTTGACTGGATTAAAATTTTGTGATAAAATTATTAACGTGAATGAGTGCGCTTATGTATTTATATGTTTTGTGTAGTGGCTGTACGTGTATGAAGTTGGGAGTAAAAGATATGCAGAAAATTGATTTGGAAGGTAAGGTTGTCCTTGTAACAGGGGCAGCAGGTTTTATAGGTTCTAATCTGGTAATTGAGCTTTTTAAGACTATTGATGATATCAAGATCGTTGGTATCGACAATATGAACAATTACTATGATGTGTCCATAAAAGAATGGAGATTAAAGGAAATAGAAAAGCTTGGTGGTCAGTGGACTTTTATTAAGGGAGACATATCAGACAAAAATGTGATAGACAAAATTTTCAGTGATTACAAGCCGTCTGTTGTTGTTAATCTTGCAGCACAGGCAGGCGTGCGTTACAGCATAACTAATCCTGATGCATATGTTCAGTCAAACCTGATTGGATTTTATAATATATTGGAAGCGTGTCGCCATTCTTATGATAACGGTGAAACAGGCGTTGAACACCTGGTTTATGCGTCAAGTTCTTCTGTTTATGGAACAAACAAGAAAGTTCCTTACAGTACCGATGATAAGGTAGACAATCCTGTGAGTCTGTATGCTGCTACCAAGAAGAGCAACGAGCTTATGGCTCATGCTTACTGCAAGTTGTATAATATCCCTGCTACAGGACTTCGTTTCTTTACAGTATATGGTCCAGCAGGCAGACCTGATATGGCTTATTTTGGATTTACGAACAAGCTTCTAAAGGGTGAAACTATCCAGATCTTTAATTACGGAAACTGCAAACGAGATTTTACATACGTTGATGACATAGTTGAGGGCATCAAGAGAGTAATGCAAGGAGCTCCTGAAAGAAAAAATGGTGAAGACGGCTTGCCATTACCACCTTATGCTGTTTATAACATAGGAAATCAAAATCCAGAAAATCTTCTTGATTTTGTTGATATTTTACAGCAGGAACTTATAAATGCAGGCGTTCTTCCTGCTGATTATAATTTTGAAAGTCACAAAAAGTTAGTTCCGATGCAGCCGGGCGATGTGCCTATTACTTATGCAGACACAGAGCCATTGGAGAGAGATTATGGATTTAAACCGAGCACACCTCTCAGAGAAGGTCTGAGAAAATTTGCTCAATGGTATAAAGAGTTTTATAAAGTATAAGGAAGGCTAAGAAAATGAACAGAAAGATAGCAGTAGCAGGAACAGGTTATGTTGGGTTGTCGCTTGCAGTATTGCTTGCACAGCACAATCATGTAACGGCTGGTGACATTATCCCTGAAAAGGTTGAGCTTATCAATAATAAAAAGTCGCCTATTCAGGACGATTATATTGAAAAGTATCTTGCTGAAAAAGAGCTTGATCTGACGGCAACGCTTGACGGCGAAACGGCGTACAAGGATGCAGAGTTCGTAATAATTGCAGCTCCGACTAACTATGACAGCAAGAAGAATTTCTTTGATACTTCAGCTGTAGAAGCAGTTATAGAGCTTGTTATGAAAGTCAATCCTGAGGCTATCATGGTCATAAAAAGTACTATCCCAGTTGGCTACACAAAGTCAGTAAGGGAAAAGTATAGCACTGATAAGATAATTTTCAGCCCTGAGTTTCTCCGTGAGTCAAAGGCTTTGTATGATAATCTGTATCCAAGCAGAATTATCGTAAGCTGTGATGATGATACAAGAGAAAAAGCAGAGCTTTTTGCAAAGCTTTTGCAGGAGGGTGCGATAAAGGAAGATATCGACACGCTCTTTATGGGATTTACCGAGGCGGAGGCTGTTAAGCTGTTTGCAAATACTTATCTTGCGTTGAGAGTTTCTTATTTTAATGAGCTTGATACATATGCAGAGGTAAAGGGACTTAATACACAGGATATTATAAATGGTGTTTGCCTTGATCCTAGAATAGGTAGCCATTACAATAATCCAAGCTTTGGTTACGGTGGATATTGTCTGCCAAAGGATACAAAGCAGCTGCTTGCAAACTATGAAGATGTTCCACAGAACATGATGTCTGCTATTGTTGAGAGCAATAGGACTAGAAAAGATTTCATTGCGGATAAGGTGCTTGAGCTTGCAGGCTATTATACCGGAAGCAGTAATTGGGATAAGGATAGAGAAAAGGACGTTATTATAGGAGTTTATAGGCTTACAATGAAGTCCAACTCAGATAATTTCCGTCAGAGCAGTATCCAGGGCGTTATGAAGCGTATCAAGGCAAAGGGTGCTACGGTTATAATTTATGAGCCGACCCTTGAGGACGGAGATACGTTCTTTGGCAGCAGGGTGGTAAACGATTTGGAAAAATTCAAGTCAATGAGCCAGTCTATTGTTGCTAACAGATATGACAGCTGTCTTGATGATGTTAGGGATAAGGTCTATACTAGAGATCTGTATGGAAGAGATTAATTAGCTAGGAGCTTGATTTATGTACAATAACAAAGATGATCAGGAACCCTTTAAACAAAAAGTATGGCTTGCGTCACCTACAATGCATGGTGAGGAGCTTGAATATGTTACTGAGGCTTATAATACCAACTGGATGTCTACAGTCGGTAAGAATATAAATGAGGTCGAGAAGATAGCGGCGGAGAAGTCTGAAGTCAAGTATGCTGTTGGCCTTTCATGCTGCACGGCTGCGCTTCACTTGTGCTGTAAGCTTGCTGGCGAGAGGCTTTATGGCAAGCCTGCTATATCTCATGGCGCTCTTGAGGGCAGAAGAGTTTTTTGCAGTGACATGACCTTTGACGCTACTCTCAACCCAGTTGTTTACGAGGGCGGTATCCCTGTTTTTATCGACACTGACAGAGATACTTGGAACATGGATCCTGTGGCGCTTGAAAAGGCTTTTGAGATGTATCCTGAAGTCAAGCTGGTAGTAAGCGCTGAGTTATACGGTTTTCCTGGAAGAATGGACGAGATAAAGAGAATATGCGAAAAGCATGGTGCGCTTTTGATCGAGGACGCTGCTGAGGCTATGGGTGCTACCATTGACGGCAGACAGTGCGGAAGTTTTGGCGATTACAGTGCTGTAAGCTACAATGGCAATAAGATAATAACAGGTTCTAGCGGCGGATGTTTGCTGACGAACAGACTTGAAGATGCAAACAGGGCTCGTAAGTGGTCAACGCAGGCTCGTGAGAATGCGGCATGGTATCAGCATGAAGAGGTCGGGTACAACTATCGTATGTCGAATGTTATTGCTGGAGTCGTTCGTGGTCAGTATCCGCATCTTGAGGAGCATATTGCGCAGAAAAAAGCAATATACGAGAGATACAAAGAGGGTCTTAAAGGACTTCCTGTTAAAATGAATCCTATCGTTGAGGGAACAGAGCCAAATTATTGGCTGTCTGCACTTATCATAGATAAAGACGCAATGTGCAAGCAGGTCAGAAATGACAGCGAGGCTTTGTACATCAAAGAAGCCGGCAAGACCTGTCCTACTGAAATTTTGGAAGCGATAGCAAGCATAAATGCAGAGGGAAGACCAATATGGAAGCCAATGCACATGCAGCCTATGTACAGAATGCACGAGTGCGTTGGTCGCGACGGCAGTATTAGATGCCGCACAAATGCTTATATCGCAGGCGGTGCAGAAGATGTGGGCGCTGATATCTTTGACAGAGGCGCTTGCCTGCCTAGCGATAATAAGATGACTGAGGAACAGCAGGAGAGAATTATTCGGGTTATCAGGAGTTGTTTTGAGTAAGGAGAGGCAGTTTGAAAAAGAGTAAGAAATTTGCTTTGCTTACGGGTGCTGTTGTAGGTGCTACTGCAATTGCGGCTCATGTTATGAAGAAAAAAGCTGAGAAAACTACATATGAAGCAGATTTGATAGAGCCTATTGAAAAAAGAAAAATGGGCTTATATGAGAAGTATGGCAAGAGAATACTCGATATAGCCTGCGCTACGGCTGCTATAGTTGTTTTTTCTCCGCTATATTTGGGCGTTGCAGCGCTTGTTAAACTGAAATTGGGAAGTCCGGTTCTATTTACTCAGGATCGTCCTGGTCTGATTGGCAAAGACGGCAAGGAAACGGTATTTAAAATGTACAAGTTTCGTACCATGACTGATGAACGTGATGAGAATGGTGAGCTTCTTCCAGATGATGTGAGACTTACGAAGTTTGGCAAGTGGCTGAGAAATACAAGTCTTGACGAACTTCCGGAGGCGTTTAATATTCTAAATGGTACAATGTCTGTAATTGGTCCACGTCCACAGTTGGTCAGAGATATGACCTTTATGACGAAAGAACAAAGAGCAAGACATACTGCGAAACCGGGTTTGTCGGGACTGGCTCAGGTAAATGGGCGTAACGGCATTTCATGGGAAGAAAAGCTTGATTGGGATAGAAAATATATTCAGAATGTAAGCTTTGCGGGTGATGTCAAGATCATATTTGATACTGTGAAGAAAGCGTTTATAAAGCAAGAGGGTATAACTCAGGACGATATGGCGACTGCTGAGGATTTTGGGGATTATTTGCTGAGAATGGGGAAGGTAGATGTGGATACATACAGAGAAAACCAGGCAAAAGCAGGAGAAATTTTAGGTGGTAAGTCAATAGATAAGAAAGATAGTTCAAGAATTGAAAAAGTAGAACAATCGGCAAAATCCCAAAAATATTCAGTCTTGATGTCACTTTATAAGAAGGAAAAACCAGAGTATCTGAGATTGGCTATTGATTCTATGATTAATCAAACAGTTCCACCAGATGAAATTGTTATTGTGGAGGATGGTCCTCTTACAGATGAGCTTTATGCTGTATTAGATGAATATCCAATTTTACATAGAGTTAAGAATGAAACAAATCTGGGACTGGGATTAGCGCTAAATGTAGGTTTAAAAAAGTGCAAAAATGAATTGGTCGCTCGTATGGATACGGACGACTGCTCTAAACCAGAACGTTGTGAGAAGCAGTTGCTAAGATTTTCAGAAAAACCTTATCTTGCCATTGTTGGCTCGCATATTGATGAATTTGTTGGTGATGTTTCCAATGTGATTTCACAAAGAGTCGTACCAACTACGACAAAAGAGATTTATGATTATGCAAAGAGACGCTCTGCATTTAATCATCCAGCTGTTATGTATAGTAAAACTGCAGTGCTTGATGCCGGTGGCTATGCTGATTTAAAAAGAAATCAGGATGTAGATCTTTTTGGCCGTATGCAATTTTTGGGATACAAGGCTGAAAATATAGATGAGGCTCTTTTATGGTTTAGAAGTTCAGACGAGCTAGCAAAAAGAAGAAAGAGCTGGCAAAATACATGGAGCTATATTGCTACTATCCGCAAATTTTGGAAGATGGGATATAGTTCATTTGTAGATTATGCAATGGTTGGTATTGCACAGACTGGAATGTACTTAATGCCAGTTAAGCTGCAAAATTTTGTTTATAGGAAGTTTTTGAGGAAATAAATTTTCAATCAATACGGAGAATAAAAATGGGCTTGGAACAGAAGATTAATTATCAATTAAATAAATATCCCGCATTAAAAAAGATTATTAAGAGAACATATCAGGTGGGGATGTATGCCATATCCAAAAAAATTAAATCAGAAGGAAATATTGTGCGTGTTTCTCCTGATGATCAAGAACATGAGTATTTTTTTGGATATTATGATAAGTCACCTTGGGATGCCACGGATAGGTACATGCTTTGTATGAGAGCTAATGACACATGGTCAGATGTATCTCCTCGTGAAAAAGCAGATATATTGCTTATTGATACGCAGAAATCGGAAAATGATCCAGAACGAGTAAAAAAGATAGCTGAGACTAGGGCTTGGAATGTGCAACAATCTTGCATGTTGCAGTGGCTTGGACCGGATTTTAGCAGTAGGGTATTGTACAATGATTTTAGAAATGGTAAGTATGTTTCAATCATATTAGCACTTGATATAATGGAAGAAAAAGTAATTCCAGCACCTGTATATTC
>ENA-OOXL01000373-OOXL01000373.1-human-gut-metagenome-genome-assembly--contig:-NODE-373-length-12726-cov-1.203378_pt1 | contig 12726 bp, 9 predicted proteins | sample MGYA00241592_ERZ501353 | MGnify/ENA primary metagenome ERZ501353 (study PRJEB25962, sample SAMEA2042738) | human gut metagenome | biome: human gut; feature: human-associated habitat; material: faeces...
GACGCAAGATTTTCATTCTTGAAAGGGGGGTTCGATTCCCCCACGGGCTACCAAGGTCTGAGCAGATTCTGTTCGGACCTTTTTCTTTTTATATCAAATTTGTAGAAAATATGAAAGTAACGTAAAAACAAGTCAGATCAACAATCTGAAAAATTTATGGCTTATGCATTATCTTTGTCAAACAGGACAGAAAGAGAGATCATAAAGAGCGATGAAAACTAGAATTGATTCTCCAACAGATATAAAAGCAACCCCAAAGAAGCCTCATCCATCTTCCCTTTCAACTTTTCGCGAAGTAACTCGATAAGACGTCCCTTTTGTTTTTTTACTGTTATCTCTGCAACATGAAGCTGTTGAGCTATTTCTGCATTTTTCAGCCCCTTTTCAAAACTCAATTCAAAAATAGTCCTATACTTTTCAGGCAAAGTATTGATTGCTTCGTAAAGCAATGTAATGGTTTCCTGCTCTATAAAATCCAACGACAAATCTTCAGTGCCATCCACTTCCGTTTGAGAAAGATAATTTCTTTGAGCTTTTCCCTTACGAAGTACGCTTATGGCCTCATTGCGCAAGCACGTGTACAGAAAAATTTTCCATTGTAAAGGAGAAGTAAACGTCTTCGTTTGCTGATATGCCTTAAAAATAGCATCTTGCACGCAGTCTTCTGCCTGAAAAGCAAATTCAACTCCTAACAGACGAGTAGCATAAGCAAGTAATTCTGGATACATATTCTGATAAAAAGGAAGAAGTTCTCCCTTTTTAAACTCTGTAAATATGTATTCGTAAATGTTCATACTTTTTTTTAAAGGCAAATATAGTAAAAACCAAAGACTGTAGACTCAAAGAATCTTCTTGTTTTTATTTTTTCTAAACGAAAAGATAAAAAAATCGCATTTTCATGTATACTAAAAACACCTTTTTGCGTATTTGTATTACAATATCGTAGATAAATAGAAGAATTATGAAAAAAATGAAGTATTCAAAGCTCTTAGTATGCTCCCTGTTGCTACTTTCCCATCAAGGAGTAAATGCCCAATTATTAAAAGGTGTACTCAAAGCTCCTCAAAAAGTAGAAACACTACAAATAGCTTATTCACGGGGATGTACTAAGCAATGTCTACCGGGACATCACGTGTGAAGCTGACGGCAGTTTTACCTTCGACACGCAATTGCCTAAACCTAATTATGATGTCTCAATCTATGTAAACAATGACATTTTTGGTGTTCATCTGGAAACAGGAAAGACCGCCCAAGTAAAAATAGAACAGGACAAAGAAGGAAAATTTCAAATATCCTTCGGAGGCGACAATCAAAACTTAAGCAAATTCTATAATGCTTATTCGCGAGCTTTCGATATCATGAAGTATTTCTCCATCGATCCTAAGGAAAGCAAGACAACCGATGAATATATTTCCTTATTGGAAAAGGAATATGCAGACCTGAAGAAACTGTTGAAAATCATCAAAGATGATAAACAACGTGAATATTATGCCAAACTCTCGGACGGAATGTATAAATGGACATATATCCGCATCCTGATGGACGATAGTGAAAATACAGGCAAAAAACTCAAAGAATATCCTGAGTATAATAAACTTATCGCAAGTATCGACCCCAATGATACGATTAATATTCCGACCAACCTCACTATAGCATGGCTATCATCGCAACAGGAGCCCATAACAGACTATACTGCCGACCAGTCTGATTATTATCTGGAAAGTCTGAATATCATCGGGAAGCAAATCACCAATCCGGATATACGTTTTGTATTGACTAATTCTGTAGCCTACAACTTCTTCTCTTTCGTTGCTCAGAACAGCGATGTCAACAAATTCTGGACTGGCTTCAAAGAGTTTGCGAAAGACTATCCTCAACTCATTACGTCTTACGAACCACAAGTGACAGCCTTATTAAAGACGAAAAAAGGTTCCGAGATCCCTTATATTCCTACCCTGACACGCCCGGACGGAACGACTTGTAGCTTGTCCGACCTGTTCGGGAAACTGATTTACATCGATGTCTGGGCAACCTGGTGCGGCCCTTGCTGCAAGGAAATTCCTTCTCTGGCAAAGCTGGCAGCCCACTATCAAGGTAATGATAAAGTATGCATCATCAGCGTTTCCGTCGACCAAAACCAAAAAGCCTGGTTAAAGAAACTGGATACAGATAAACCCGCATGGCCACAATACATTCTTTCGCAAGAAGAACAAAACAAGTTCATGCAAAAATGGGCGATCAACGGCATTCCACGATTTATACTGATCAGCAAGGACGGCAAGATTTTAAATGCAGATGCTCTCCGCCCTTCTGACGAAAAAATTATTGAAACCATTGATTCCAACCTATAATAATCCGAATAAGAATTGCTATAACGTTCAAACGATGGTCTGATAAAAAATAATCCTCATAATGATTGACGAAAAGAAAGAAAGAATCAGCATCCTACTCTTCAAATGCATAACCGGAAATATCACGGAAGAAGAGCAACAAGTAGTAGACAACTGGAGAAAGGAAAATGAAGCCAACGAACGTCTTTATTCCCGACTGATGGATACTTGCTATCTGGAAAAAGAATATCATCGCAGAAAAATGATGAATGTTCAACGTCCGATGGAAGATATGCAAAGACGAATTAAAGAAAAGGCATCACATAACTTTTCCATTCAGTGGAAACCCTGGATTGCCGCAGCCTCTGTTGCTTTACTCTTTTGTATAGGATTCGTCCGGTTCCAGATGAACTCTTCCGACAATGCAAAATCCGACCATGTACAGCAAACTTTAGCACTGGCAGATATCAAACCTGGAACCCGCCAGGCTACACTGACACTAGCCGACGGAGAAAAAGTACAGTTAGGAGAAGACGCTCAAAGCAACCTGCAAACTTTGGGAAAACAGCAATCACTTGCCCAGGCTGTATCTAAGCTCAAACAACTGAGTCTGGAAGTACCTCGAGGCGGTGAATTCAAGGTCGTTTTGGAAGACAGTACAGAAGTATGGCTGAACTCTGAAACCAAACTGATTTACCCCGAATCATTTGCACAGAATGAACGACGGGTTATCGTGGAAGGAGAAGCTTATTTCAAAGTAACCAAAGACCCCAAACGACCGTTTTACGTAGAAACAGACGGACAGCAAGTACGAGTTTACGGAACAGAATTCAACATCCGTTCTTATGCCGAAGACAAACAGGTATACACAACCCTGATTGAAGGAAGTATTGCCCTAAGCAAATTGCATGAAAAGAGTGGAGAACTGCTGCTCACCCCCGGCCACCAGGCTTTATTCGACAAGCAGAAAGCAACGACATTCGTACAACCGGTCGACACTGCTGTAGTTACAAGCTGGAAGCGAGGCCGTTTCGTTTTCGAAGGACAGAATCTGGAACAAATCATGTGCGATTTGAGCCGCTGGTATAATTTCGATTATAAGTTCCAAGATGAAAGTCTGCGCCGGATAGAATTCATGGGCAGCATTCCTCGTTACAATGACTTTCCCTACTTTAACCCTTCTGAAGAAAAGTGGAGGAATCGAATTTCATTTAGAGGGAAGCACCGTCATCATTTCACAGGAAAAGAAACCATAGCACACTCATATTTTAAAAATTAGATTGTTTATGAAAAAGGGATTAATTTTATTTTTTATACTTTGCGTCGGCTGGCTGTTACAGCCTCTTGCTGCTCATGCGCAAAGTTACAGTGTGTCCTATAAAGGACAACCCATAGAACGAGTCATTTCCGACTTGAGAGGAAAGACCGGATATGAATTTATGTGCCAAAAACAAATTTTGGCAAATGTACCACCCATCACATTTACGGGTAAGGATCTGAATCTTATTCAAATCCTTGACCAGATTTTTTGGGATAAGGCAGGACTCGATTATGAAGTTGTAGAAAAGACCGTCATTCTGAAAAAGAGAAACAAGAAAGACCAAGGAGAGAAAAAGCTGATTACAGGTGTAGTATGCGATGAAAACAAAGAGCCGCTATTAGGAGTCAACATTATGCTGACAGGGACTAATATCGGGACGATAACAGATGCCGACGGAGCATTCTCACTATTGGTCAATGGAAAAGATCCTGTTCTGCGGGTCAGCTATATCGGCATGAAGGAACAACATATCCATATTAATTCACAAAAAGGGAACTTCTTCCTCATCCGTATGGAAAGCGATGTAGAAATAATGGATGAAGTACTTGTAACCGGTTATCAGAACCTGAAACGAGAAAACGCCACAGGTTCCTATCAGATGATTACTTCCAAAGATATGGAGAACCGTTATTCGGGTACGATCGTAGGCAATCTGGAAGGTAAAATTCCCGGACTGGTAAGCTATAATACTGGTTTGAACGATAAGGGAGAAGCTTCTCTGCTGATTCGAGGTGCCGGATCCTTCCAAGCCAAAACCAGCCCACTGGTTGTAGTCGACGGACTTCCTATCGAAGGTTCCATCGAAAGCGTGAATCCTTACGACATAGAAAATGTCACTATCCTAAAGGATGCTTCGGCCGCCTCTATTTATGGAGCACGCGCCTCCAACGGTGTCATCGTCATTACGACCAAACGTGCGCAGGATGACAAACTGGATGTTGATTTCAGCAGCGATATCACCATCAGCGAAAAGCAAGATTACAGCAATTACCAATGGGCGAATGCAGCCGAAATGATCGAACTGGAAAAGTATAACTTCGACTATATCCGTCAAATGGACGACCAGTCTGCCTTTACAGACCTGCTGAACAAATATCAATCCAATCCTCTCGCATTGAGCCCCATCAGCCGTATGTTTGTTGAAAATTATCAGGGCAAGTTGAGCGATCAGGATTTGAACAGCCAACTGGCACGCCTCAGCCAAAACGATTACCGGAAAGAATGGCAGGACGCTATGAAGCGCAACCAAGTTCTACAACAGTATAACCTGGCATTGCGTACCAAAGGAAAGATATTGAGTTCCAGCATTGTCGTAAACTACAAAAGAGATAATAACGGAACCGTATTCGAGAACAATCAGGCACTGACATTCAGTTACCGAGGCGATTTGAAGGCAACCAAATGGCTCAATTTGGCATTCGGTACCAATGTAATCAATGAACGTGCCAAGACACATCTAAGTGGAGTGAGTGCACACAACGATATCAACTCGTTTCTTCCTTATCAAAGCATGTATAATGACGATGGTAGCCGTAAAGGGATGGAAGCAGATACGTGGTTAGGAGAAGAATCTCTGAACAATTCTCTTTATGGATTCAAACCAGTAACTTATAACCTACTGGATGAACTGAACATGAATTTCCAAAACACGCGCCGTACCAACATCCGTTCGTTCGTTCATGCCAATGCCAATATCCTTCCCGGATGGAAAGTAAGTGCCCAGTTCCAATACGAAGACATCACCTATAAAAGTAATTCATATTATGAAGGAAATTCGTATACCATGCGTAACCTGTACAATCTCTACACAACAGAAGAGCTGGTGACCGAAGAAGACTGGGATACGGGAGAAATGGTAACCAATAAAGTCGTCAAGCATTACATTCCCGACGGTGGACGTCTGGATACACAAACATCCGAAGGGGCCTACTATACCTTCCGAGCACAGACCGACTACAACAAAGTCTTTGCCGACAAGCACGAAGTGACCGCTGCGGCCGGATTCGAATACCGCGAATCGCAGACATACACAGGCAGCAATCTGTTACTGGGATACGATGAACAGACACAAACCAACAGCAACGGACTGGTAAACTATGGTGAACTGCAAAACATTCAAGGCGGTGTTTCGGCTTTAGGACCCAACTACTATATGTATGGCGCTCCTACTGGAACAGACTTTACTACAACCGACGTGCTGCACCGATTCTATTCACTATACTTTACTGGAAATTATATCTACGACCGACGTTACAGCGCTTCTTTCTCTTACCGTGTAGATAAGACCGATTTGTTTGGTGCCGATCCGAAATTCCGCGGACGTCCGTTATGGTCTGTCGGTTTGAGCTGGAACATGCACAACGAAGAATTTATGAAAAATTATACTTGGGTGGATGCCTTGAAACTCCGTGCCAGCTACGGATTGACAGGTAACATCGACCAGACTGTTTCTTCTTACCTTACAGCAACCATCGGTTCCAACGAACTGAACGGTAATAAATATGCCACCCTGAATACTCCGCCTAACGATCAGTTGCGCTGGGAAAAGACAGCTACGTGGAACATTGGAGTCGACTTCTCATTCTGGCGTAACCGACTGAGTGGTTCTTTCGACTGGTATCGCAAGGAAGGAAGCGACTTGCTGACTGTCACCGACCTCGATCCGACCACCGGATGGTCACAGCTGACAATCAATAATGGAGGCGCCTTGAACACAGGTATTGAATTACAACTGAACGGAATTATCCTAAAACCGGCTTCACACAACGGATTAGGTATCAATGCGTCATTCAACATTGCCTATAACAACAACAAAGTAACTCATATCAACAAGACTCCGCCTACCGGATTTGATGCCCTGAGCACGTATACTTTCCACGAAGGTTATCCGATACATTCCATTTTTTCTTACCGATATGCGGGTATGATAAACAAAGACAATCTGCAATACTTCGGATGGTACGATTCCAAAGGTCAGATACACACTTCCGAAATTTATTCAGAAGAATTTAAAGTAGAAGATGCCGTTTACTGTGGTAGTCTGGATCCTAAGTATGTAGCCAGCTTCACCCCCGAGCTCACCTACAAAGGTTTCAGCCTTTCGGCCATGTTTGCTTACTACGGAGGACACTATATGCGTGCCCGTGCCGAAGACTGGACCGTTGAAGGAAGTCAGTACGGTTATTCCAACTTCAACAGCATCAGCGCCGTTCCCAAAAGTTATCTTAACTACTGGAGAAGTGCAGACAAGACCCTTTACCCGGCCAACGGTTATCTGGGACAAAACGTAGTAGGCGGATTGTATTCCTATTATATGGATGCCAATGTAGTACCTGCCGACTATTTGAAATTACGTAACGTTGTAGTGGGATATAACTTCAACCGCAAAATCTGCAAGAAACTGGGAGTTAACGAACTGCGCCTGCGTGTGCAAATGAACAACGCAGCTACGTGGGTACGGAATGACTTGGGAGTCAATATAGCCATCAGCGGACAGACAACCGACAAGACACCACGCAGCTATACCATGAGTTTATATATCAATCTTTAAAAGTGAGATACGACAATGAAAACAATCAGAATCATAATGGGCTGCATAGCATTACTGCTGCTATGTACAACCTGCGACAATAAACTGGACATCGTTCCTAAAGGAAAAACTACCTTGGAGAATGTCACCGACCTGGAATTATTACTGAACCAGGAATGGGAGTTGAGTACTCATCCGGTTTCCGACTTAGGGATCATTTGCAACGAGTCGTTGGGACAAATGCTGTCTATTCCAGATGAATTGTCGCAAAGCAACACTTTGAACCATGCCTACCTTACGTACGATGAACAAGCCGACAGAGCCAAACTGACCAATCAGGATGCCCGCTACGAAGCCATCTATAAGTATATCAATTACATGAACATCCTGTTAGAGAAACTGCTGGATGCTACAGGCGACGAAAGCCGCAAGGCACCTCTCATGGCAGAAGCCCGTATTTTCCGGGCCTATTTCCACTGGCTGCTGGTAAATATCTACGCACAGCAGTATGATGCGGCTACGGCTGCCGGAAAAGGAGGCATAGCCTATGTAAGCAATCCTGATGTTTCGGAACAAAAAACCAAACTCAGTCTGGAAGAAACTTACCAGTGCATCCTGCAAGATTGCTCCGATGACATCATCGAACAGCTGTCGGATAACAATGCCACCAATGTATTCCGCGCCGACAAAGCATTTGGCTATGCCGTACGTGCCAAAGTACTGATGCAGATGAAACGCTACGATGAAGCATTGCCTTATGCACTAAAGGCTTTGGAACAAAATAGCAAACTCGAAGACCGTTCTACCATCAAGGAAACATTGAGTTGGTCGTTGCCCTATGACACACCGGGAAACTACGTCTATATGCGAGGATCTACTCGTGCAGCTCCTTGTATGGAAACACTGTCCATCGAAACAAGTCAGCTGTTCGAAGCCGGAGATTACGTAAACAACTATGATTCGGCCGGGGGCTGGAGCGATATGTACGGACAAATGTTTGCTGGCCTCAGCAATTGCAAAATGTACATGGGATGGAGTACATCCGCCAATGAATATGGTATCAACGCCGACCGTATGTTCTATACAGCCGCAGAATGTTATATCCGTACCGGAGAAATCCGTAAAGGACTGGAACTAGTAGACCGGGTACGTGCCAAACGAGTAGAAAATTACGAATCTTTCGTTGCCTTATACGACCAGCAGGCATTGAGCGAAGAAGAAGCTATGGCATTATTACAGAAAGCCAAATGGATAGAATGCATATCTACTTACGAAAACTTCTTCGACTGCAAGCGCTGGAATTCGGAAGAGAAATACAAACGTGTCATCACACGCAGCTTAGGCGAATACGGAACCTATTCCATCGCTCCCGACTCACCTTTGTGGGTACTCCCCTTCCCGGCAAATGCTACAAGATATAATCCATCATTAACTCAAAATTATTAATTGAAATGAACAAACTTTATTTAATCGGATGCACGGCTCTCTTACTGGGAGCTTGTAACAAAACTCCTCAAGACTACCAACTGACCGGAACATTCGAAGGGGATTCCTTAGAATATGTACTGGTAGGTCATGGTGCCAACAATATCTCCAATGCCGACACGGTACGCATTGCTTCCGACGGAAGCTTTTCCTACAGCCGTAAGATGGAAAATCCTGAAATCGGATTCTTGTATGTGCCCAACAAAGCATTCTATGCACTTGTCATGATTAACGGCACAAAAACCCAATTGAAAGCGAATCCAGATACTCCCGACACATATACTTTTACCGGCGACCTGGAAGCTGCAGAAAAGTTCTACATCAATACCAGCAAGATACTGAACGAACAAAGTGCTACTACCTATCCGTCTTTCGGTGAGATGCAGCGCATCTTGAAAGCTTCGTCCGACTCCCTCGAACAAGCAGCCGAAAAGATTTCACCCAAGGAGTTCGCCGCTCTGGTCATGAACGATGTAAAAATGAGCCAAAGTACAGCCGCTTTGAATTACATCTACCAGTTGCACGATGCCAATAAAGCTTCCGACAGTGATGCCGACTACAACCGTTACATGGAAGCACTCGACATGAACGATGCAGAACAGGCTTTTGCCTATGTAAAATGGAAAGAAGAATGTGTCAATCAAGGCGGGCCTACTTCTTACGTACGCATGCTCGATGTAGCTCAGAACAAAATTTCCGATCCGGAAACACAGGAAAAAGTAGTTATGGATCTCATGGAAAATTATTTCAACGTATGTGATTCCGATCTGGAAGCTGTCTACCAGAAAGCATTGCCTATGATTAAAGATGCCAAAAAGAAAGAATGGGTAGATCACATGTACAATGCAAACAAGAAACTGATACCCGGAGCCGATGCCATCGACTGCCAGCTTGAAGACATAAACGGAAAGACCATCAAGCTCTCCGACCTGTACGGAAAAGTACTTTATCTGGACATCTGGGCAACCTGGTGCGGACCGTGCTGCGAAGAGATTCCATACATGGAAAAACTTGCCCAGCATTTTAAGGGTGACAACCGCATCGTACCGATCAGCATTTCCGTCGACCGGAAGAAAAAAGACTGGAGTGCAAAACTAAAAGCCGACAAGCCTGAATGGTCGCAGTATCTTTGTCCTGACTTTACCGACCTTTATGGTATCGCCGGCATCCCCTGCTTTATTCTGATTGATACGAAAGGGAAGATTATCACCACGAAGGCACCTCGCCCGTCGGATCCGGAATGTATTAATTTCATTTCCAAATATCTGAAATAAACAACACATTCTTCCAATATAACATCATATTCCAATGAATGGCACGTTCTGATGAGTTCACCGCTCATCGACGTGCCATTTTTAGTTTTCAGAACAACGGTAAGATCACATTTTTATACCTATCTTTGTCCCAGCGCTTATTTATGTAAACAACCGATACAATGAATACCGAATTACTTGCACAACTTTATCAATCATATACGGGAGAAGCTCCGGCAAGCATCGAACCGCTGCCGGGAGCCGGCTCAAACCGCCAATACTTCCGCCTGAAAGGAAAAGAAAGCCTCATCGGGGTATATGGCACTTCCGCGGAAGAGAATCGTGCGTTTATCTACATGGCAGGACATTTCTCACAGAAAGGTCTGCCCGTTCCTCGTGTGCTTGCCCAGGCAGCCGACCAGTCGGCTTACCTGCAAGACGACTTGGGAGATACATCCTTGTTCCAGTTTATCCAGAAAGGCCGCGAAAGCGGCTGCTTCAGTCCCGAAGAAAAAGCGATGTTGAAACAGACCATCCGCCTTCTACCATCGATACAGTTCGAGGGAAGCCAGGACATGGATTTCAGCTATTGCTACCCGCTGGCGGAATTCAACCGCCGCAGCATTTTGTGGGACCTGAATTATTTCAAGTATTGTTTCCTCAAGACCACCGGACTGGAGTTTCAGGAAAATCTGCTGGAAGATGATTTCGAACACATGGCAGACGCACTGCTACAGATACAGCCGCAGGTATTCATGTACCGCGACTTCCAAAGCCGGAATGTCATGCTACGAGAAGGGAAACCGTACTTCATCGATTTTCAGGGAGGACGCAAGGGACCTTTCTATTACGATGTAGCCTCGTTCCTGTGGCAGGCTAAGGCAAATTATCCCGATTCGCTGCGGCAGGAGCTGATAGACGAGTATCTTGATGCACTTCAGCCTTACCATACCATCGGGAAAGAGCAGTTCCTCGCTACTCTCCGCCACTTCGTATTGTTCCGCACCTTGCAGGTTTTAGGTGCCTACGGCTTCCGCGGATACTTTGAGAAGAAGGCACATTTCATACAAAGCGTGCCCTATGCCATCGAGAATCTCCGCCAGCTGCTGGAAACTGATTTTCCCGAATATCCTTATCTGTGTCTTGTGCTACGCAAGCTGACCGAACTTCCTCAGTTTGCCAGCGTACGCAACAGACGGAAACTGACCGTCCGCGTAATGAGTTTTTCGTATAAGAAAGGAATTCCCGAAGATCCGTCGGGAAACGGAGGCGGGTATGTGTTCGACTGCCGCGCCGTGCATAATCCAGGGAAATACGAACAATACAAGCAACTGACCGGACGCGACAAGCCGGTTATCGACTTCCTGGAACAGGACGGCGAGATTCTTCGTTTTCTGGAACACGTGGACGCACTCGTCGATGCTCATGTACAGCGCTTTCTGGAAAGAGGATTCACCAACCTTTCCATCTGTTTTGGCTGTACCGGAGGACAGCACCGCTCCGTATACTCAGCAGAACATGTGGCGCATCACCTGAATGAAAAATTTGGTGTACGCATCCAACTGATACACCGTGAACAACATATTGAACAAACTTTAGAAGCCCGATAAGCCTATGAAAGCTATGATATTTGCAGCGGGACTGGGAACTCGCCTGAAACCGCTGACCGACCATCAACCGAAAGCGCTGGTGCCCGTTGCCGGACGACCGATGCTGGAGCATGTCATCCTGAAACTGAAAAAGGCGGGATTCAACGAACTGGTCATCAATATACATCATTTCGGAGAACAGATCATCGACTTCCTGAAAGCCAACCAGAACTTCGGACTGACCATTCACATCAGCGACGAACGCGGCATGCTGCTCGACACCGGAGGAGGCATCAAAAAGGCACGCCCCTTTCTGGACGGACAAGAACCTTTCCTGGTGCACAACGCGGATATTCTGACGGACATTGACCTTGCAGGTCTCTACCGCCACCATCTGGAGAGCGATGCGGAGTCTACCCTGCTTGTGAGCGAGCGCAAGACTTCCCGCTATCTCCTTTTTGACGACGACTACCACCTGCACGGCTGGATAAACAAGTCCACCGGAGAGGTGAAACCGGCAGGCTTCGACTACCGGGAAACGAAGTACCGGGAACTCGCCTTCGGAGGTATCCACATCATCTCCCCCTCCCTCTTCCACCTGATGGACGATGGGCAGTGGGACGGCAAGTTCTCCATCATTCCTTTCTACTTGTCCGCCTGCACAAAGGTGCATATACAAGGCTATCCGCTGCAAGGATTCCGCTGGTTCGACATCGGCAAACCGGAGACACTGGCACAAGCGGAGGAATACTACAAACAAAAATAACAAGTAATGTAAAGCAGCCTAACATTACTTGTTAGCTCCCTTTACATTACTTGTTATCAAATCAACCTATGTACCATAGATTATCTATGGTGAAACTACGCCAACGCCAGTATCAGCAACTGAGCCGTCAGCACCCGCAGGAACATAGCCAGCGGATAGACTGTGGCGTATCCCACCGCAGGGGCATCGCAGGATGTCAAGTCCGAGGAATAGGCCAATGCAGGCGGATTGGTGTTAGCTCCGGACAGCACACCTATCAGCGTATAGTAGTTCAGCTTCCAGAAATAGCGCCCCATGAATCCTGTCACCAGCAACGGAACGACCGTGATGATGGCCCCATAGCCAATCCACACATAGCCGCCTTCGTAGATAATGGTATCGATGAATCCCTTTCCTGCACCCAACCCCACGCAGGCCAGGAACAAGGCGATACCGATTTCGCGTATCATCAGA
>ENA-OOXL01000380-OOXL01000380.1-human-gut-metagenome-genome-assembly--contig:-NODE-380-length-12547-cov-1.547070_pt1 | contig 12547 bp, 14 predicted proteins | sample MGYA00241592_ERZ501353 | MGnify/ENA primary metagenome ERZ501353 (study PRJEB25962, sample SAMEA2042738) | human gut metagenome | biome: human gut; feature: human-associated habitat; material: faeces...
ATTTTAATTTGGCAACATTTCTGCAATTGTTGCATTTTTTATGCAACAAAACGCCCTTTTTTCTGGATAAGTAGAGGGGGATAATTTCCTCTGCTTCACAGAGAAAGGACGATAAAAATGGCGAAGAATTTTCACACAGACAACAAAGCGTTCATGCTTTACAAAGACTGGGAGGACATTTTTCAGGCGCTTGACAGCAGCGAAGAGATAGGCGAGCTTGTCATGGCGCTGTTTGCTTATGCAAAGAGGGGAGAAACACCAAAGCTGTCAGGCGGAGCAAAGATAGCGTTTCTTATGATGAGGGCTGCTATCGAGCGTGACGGCATTGCATGGGAAGAGATGTGTGCTCAAAGGAGCGAGTGCGGTAAAAAGGGCGGCAGACCTAAAAAGTCTGATGAGTCAGGGAATACTGATGAAAAAGCTGAGCAGACAGCTGCATCAGCAGATAATGCAGAAGAAAAACCTCAGGGTATAAATGATACCCCAGAAAAACCAAAAGCTTTTTCACAAACCAAAAGGTTTTCAGAAAAAGCAAAAAAAGCTGATAAAGATATAGATATAGATAAAGACAAAGATACAGATATAGATATAGACAAAGATACAGATAAAGATATAGATAAAGACAAAGATAAAGATAAAGCTATAGATAAAGAGAAAAAGAAAGACGCAGGGACAGCGAAGTCTGTCGTCAGGTCTTACGGCACACACAAAAATATAATGCTCACATCAGAGCAGTATAACGAGCTTGAAAGCAGGTGTCGGTCTGTCGGTCTGTCTTTAGAGAGCTATATATCTAAATTATCTCAATGGCTGTTTACCAAGGGCAGGCACTGCACAGACCCATACCGCATAATCTCAGGCTGGCTTGACAATGATTCAAAGAGAAAGACTGCGGCAAAGCCCAAAGAAAGACAAGGCTGCGATCTGTCGTGGTATGATGACTTTGCCATGAATTTTGATCTGTCAAAGTTTTTTTAGGCAATATCAAAAAGAAATTTATCTCACCCCCTTGTAATTTGTTTTGAAATTTGATATAATAAATCTATATGAGTATTTGACGGCTTTTGCCGCCTTTGGATAAAGGATCGAGGCTTTTATGGACGATAATAAAAAATTCGGCGACGTTTCTCAGGAGGATATTGACAAGGCTAAAAAAGCCGCCCCTGACGACCTAAAGGAAAAACAGCCCGTGAATGTTATGGACGAGGTCTTTGAATGGGCTGAATCTTTCGTGTTCGCTATGTTTGTGGTGATCCTGATATTTACTTTTTTCTTCAGGATAGTTCTTGTTCAGGGCCCTTCTATGCGTGAGACCTTGCAGGATCAGGACAGACTTATAATCACTCACATAAATTATACACCCCAAAAGGGCGATATCGTTGTTATCAACAGCGAAAAGCTCGGCAAAACTATCATCAAGCGTGTTATCGGCACCGGTGGGGATAAGGTTGTCGTTGATTATAATAACAACACCGTTACAGTAAACGGTAAGGTCATTTCAAATGACAATATCAGGGAAGCTATGTATAACACTAATCTCTTTGATGAGAAATATGAAGTGGAAGAAAATGTTTTTGAATATGACGTGCCTGAGGGCAAGCTGTTCGTCATGGGTGATAACAGAAATAATTCCACAGACAGCAGAAGGATAGGCTTTATCGACCCGTCTGACGTGCTTGGTAAGGCAGTTTTAAGGCTTTATCCATTTGACAGCTTTGGTAAGGTAAGTTGAAAAAGCAGGGTAAAAGAGCTTTTGATAATCTGTTCGACTTTCTTGAGATCATAGTCATGGCAATGTTCGTGGTCGTGCTTGTTTTTACTTTTGTGTTTAGAACAGTGAATGTACAAGGACAGTCAATGCAGGACACTCTTTTTGAAAATGATTCTCTTGTTATATCAAAACTGCTTTATACGCCAAAGCAGGGGGATATAGTTGTGGTCAACTCGTCTGTTCTTGACAATAGGATAATCAAACGTATCATCGCCGTAGAAGGGCAAAAGGTCGAGATAGACAACAAGTCGGCTATAGTTAAGGTCAATGGAGCAGTGCTTGATGAGAGCTATATTAAGTGCGACGGCAGCTTTGATGACGAGTATTTTGATGAAAGATACTATAACAAAGAAAGTGAAGTTTATGAATATGAAGTGCCTGCGGGATGTTGCTTTGTAATGGGCGACAACCGAAATCATTCCACAGACAGCCGTGTAATAGGATATGTGCCTTATGACGAGATAGTCGGCAGGGTTCTGTTTCGATTTGCGGCAGGCAATGATGAGGGCGTTGGTAAGGTAGATTGAGTTAGAGTAAGGAGGAAGATATGAGCGAAGTATCTCACGTTCAGTGGTTTCCTGGACATATGGCAAAAACACGCCGCATAATGGCGTCGAATCTAAAGCTTGTGGACGCAGTTGTGGAAATAACTGACGCTCGTATCCCGTTTTCAAGCAGAAACCCTGAAATGAAGCGTATCGTAGGCTCAAAGCCAAGGCTTGTGCTTCTCAACAAGGCTGATTCAGCCGATCCGGAAGTAACGGCAATGTGGCTCGACTATTATGCAAAACAGGGAATCACAGCACTTGCTACAGATTGTAGGAGTGGCAAAAACGTAAGCAAGTTTTATGGAAAGCTCAAAGAGCTTTTAAAGGACGATATTGAGAAATGGAATGCCAAGGGTATGTCTGGCAGACCTATAAGAATAATGATAGTGGGTATACCAAACGTTGGCAAGTCGTCATTTATAAACAGACTTGCAGGGTCAAGGCTTGCAAAAGTTGAGGACAGACCCGGTGTTACAAGAGGTAAACAGTGGGTGAAGCTTGATGAGGGCTTCGAACTTTTGGATATGCCGGGTGTGCTGTGGCCTAAGTTTGAGGATAAGCTTGTTGGTGAAAGGCTCGCATTTACAGGTGCAGTCAAGGACGATATCATGGATATGGAATATCTTGCCTGTCGTCTGCTGGAGTTTTTGAAAGAGAACTATCCTGAGCTTATCGAGAAACGTTATGGCATCAGAACAGATGATATAGAGCCTGCTGACGAGGAAACTATCGGCTGTGTGGTAGGCTTTGAGCTTCTTGAAAGAATAGGCAGAAAGCGTGGCTTTTTAGTTTCTGGCGGAGAGATAAATACCGAAAGGGCAGCCATTACAGTTATGGACGAGTTCAGAAACGGTACTCTCGGCAGACTTACTCTTGAAAAGCCAAAGGGGTATTGATATGACGCTCAGCGAGTTTGACAACGAGATAAGAAAAGATTATAACGTGGTGTGCGGCTGCGATGAAGCTGGCAGAGGTCCTCTTGCAGGAGATGTGTTTGCAGCGGCTGTGATATTTGATAAGGACACAGTTATAGAGGGGATAAACGACAGCAAAAAGCTTACAGCGAAAAAGCGTGAGGAGCTTTTTGATGAGATAATGGAAAAAGCAGTTGACTTTTCTATACAGACCGCAACAGTGGAAGAGATAGAGGATATAAATATACTTAACGCCGCAATGCTTGCAATGAAAAGAGCGGTGGAGGATATGGACACAAAGCCTGACGTCTGCCTTATCGACGGGAACAAGACCCCTGAGGGGCTTGAGTGTCCAGCCATACCGGACGGTATATAGAAATACAAAGATTAAAATGATTTATTTATATCCATTCCAGTCCTATCGTATCAGAGAAAATTCCGGCGGGATTTTCCCTGTGGAAACCCGCTGGAAAAGAATGGAACGAGGAAAGGAGCAGAATGGCACAGCACGCAATTTTGCGGTTTGAGAAGCATAAGGGCTATGGCACAAAGCTCCACTATCAGATGATAGACCAGTATGGACCGTGCGTGATACATAGAATGAGTTTTCTCAAAAAGTATTATGCAAAGAAAAATGGGCATTGACCATACCCAGCGCCGAAAGGCGGGCAATATCGGGGAGGACGCAGTTTGCGGCTTTCTTGTAAGACACGGGTATGAGATAATAAAGAGAAATTTTACCGTCAGAGGCGGTGAAATAGATATAATCGCAGAGAAAGCGGATATCATAGCCTTCGTGGAGGTCAAAACTAGGGAGCATGGCTCTCTTACCTCCGCTGAAGAGGCTGTCGATCCGGTCAAGCAGCGGCATATCGTTCAGACAGCACAGGCTTTTTGTAAGGGGATTTTAGAGCCTGTGTGCTGTCGGTTCGATGTTGCGGCGGTGGAGCTGGAGAACGGCAGAGTCAAAAAGCTGAGATATTATGTGAACGCTTTTGATGCAAGTATGAAATAAAGACCATGGGTCGGATATGCTGAACGAACTGTATCTGTAGGGGCGAACATTGTTCGCCCGTGACGTGGAATGTTAGACGTTATCTGAACAAATGGTCTGTAAATAGCCGACACCTGTCGGACATCTAAAACAAGAAGGGTTGTTGTTTATGTTTTACAAAAGTACAAGAAACAGCGAAGTAAAGGTTTCGTCTGCACAGGCGATAGCACAGGGCATTTCTGAGGACGGCGGTCTTTTCGTTCCGTCTGAGATACCTGCCATAACACTTGATGATATCAAGGCTCTTGGCGAAAAAAGCTACGCTGAGAGAGCATTTTTCGTTTTCTCAAAGTACCTCACAGATTTCACAGAGGCTGAGATACGCTACTGTGTAGAGGGTGCTTACAACACAAAGAATTTCGACACAGACAATATTGCAGAGCTTGCTCACCTTTTTGACGGCACTTATATGCTTGAACTGTGGCATGGGCCAACTTGTGCATTTAAGGATATGGCTCTCCAGATACTTCCATATCTGCTCACAACTTCTATCAAGAAGCTTGGCGTTGACAAGAAGGTAGTTATCCTCGTTGCTACATCAGGCGACACTGGCAAGGCTGCTCTCGAGGGCTTCAAGGACGTTGAGGGTACAGAGATACTCGTGTTCTATCCTGAGGACGGCGTTTCAGCTATGCAGAAAAAGCAGATGACAACTCAGGAGGGCGGCAACGTCGGCGTTTGCGCTATCAAGGGCAACTTTGACGACGCTCAGACAGGTGTTAAGACTATCTTCACAAGCAAGGAAACTGCCGACAAGCTTGCTGAGAACGGCATGATGTTCTCCTCTGCAAACTCTATCAACTGGGGCAGACTTGCACCGCAGATAATCTACTATGTATCTACATACGCTCAGCTTGTTGCTGACGGCGAGATAGAGCTTGGCGATAAGATAAATATCGTTGTTCCAACAGGCAACTTCGGTAATATCCTTGCAGGCTACTATGCAAAGCATATGGGCGTTCCTGTTAATAAGCTTATCTGCGCTTCAAACGCAAATAACGTCCTCACAGACTTTATAAAGACAGGTATTTATGACAGAAATCGTCCGTTCCATACAACTATCTCACCTTCTATGGATATCCTTATTTCCTCTAACCTTGAAAGACTTCTCTATCACCTTAGTGGCTCTGATGACGCTCAGATAAGAGAGTGGTTCGGCAGCCTTTCTAAGACTGGCAGATATGAGGTAACAGACGAAGTGAAGAAGGCTATCGCTGACGAGTTCTATGCAGGCTGCTGCGACGATGAGCAGACAAAGGCTTGCATTAAGGAGATCTATGACGAGTATTCTTACACTTGCGACACTCACACAGCCGTTGCAGTGAAGGTGTATAAGGACTATGCGGCTGCTACTGGCGACAAGACAAAGACTGTTATCGCTTCAACAGCAAGCCCATATAAGTTCTCAGGTTCAGTTCTTGCAGCTATCGGTAAGGATACAAACGCTGACGAGTTCGGTCTTGTTGACGAGCTTGCCGAGGTTTCAAAGATACCTGTTCCTGCTTCACTTGCTGCACTTAAGGATAAGGAAGTAAGATTCACAAAGGTGATCGACAAGGCTGATATGAAGGACTACATCTACTCAGCTCTGGGTATTTGATATGTACCCGTCCGACTATTGTCGGGCGGAGGTCAGCGCACAGCGTATGTCCACTGACCATGGCGAGGGGAATTAGCCTCTTGCCTTGAATGTCTTGCACTCTGTTTCGTCACAGCAGTTAGGGTCGGTGCAGGTACAGCCTACATTGATCTTGCCTGCGGTACATTCGCAGTTGTTGCTGTTGTAAACGCAGTTGTCTACGTTGCAGTGGATACCGTAAATTCTATCCTTCTCCATTTGTACATCGCTCCTTCCGCAGCTTTTTGCTGCAAAAGTAGTATGTGCATGAGTGGTCGGGATAATACATGAAGTTTCTGGAATGGAGGAAAAACCGTGAGCCTATTTGCCATTGCCGACTTGCATTTGTCGCTGGGTACAGATAAACCAATGGATATATTCGGTGGCTGGTCTGATTATGTGACAAAGCTTGAAACAAACTGGCAGAACAAAGTTCGTCCTGAGGACACTGTGGTGATACCAGGTGATATCTCGTGGGGAATGAATTTTGAGCAGTCGAAAAAAGACTTCGAGTTCATAAATAAGCTTAACGGCAGAAAAATAATATCCAAGGGCAATCACGATTATTGGTGGAACACCAAGAACAAAATGGATAAATTTTTCGCAGAAAACGGTTTTGATACCATAAATATCCTGCATAATAATCATTACAGCTATGATGGCTACGGCATATGCGGAACGAGAGGCTGGATAAGCGATAATGGTGAACCTGCAGATCAGAAGGTTCTGGCAAGGGAAGCAGGCAGACTTGCACTCTCTATCGAGTCTGCGCAAAAGGCAGGATTAGAGCCTGTGGTGTTTTTGCATTATCCGCCGCTTTTCGGCAATAGCTGCAATTATGATATGCTTGAAGTGCTTCATAAATACGGCATAAAAAAGTGTTTTTACGGACACCTTCACGGAAGAGCCCACGCTTATGCAATAAACGGCACTCGTGACGGAGTGGAATATCGGCTTATAGCTAGTGATTTCTTGCATTTTGACCCATTGGACATAACGAAAATTGTGCAAAGTGACAATTTATAAAAAAATGCTGGAAATGACAATATATTTGTGCTATAATGTATAAGATACATTTATATAATGGAGGAATAATAAATGAGTTTAAAAGCTACAAACAATGTTGAAACCAATAAGTACGAGCTTGAGATCGAGATCTCTGCTGAGGATTTTGAGGCTGCAATAGAGAAAGCTTATCTTAAAGCAAGAAAGAATATCGCTATGCCTGGCTTCCGTAAGGGTAAGGCTCCTAGAAAACTTATCGAAAAGGAATACGGCGAGCAGGTATTTTTTGAGGACGCTGTAAATCTTCTGTACGCTCCTGTTGTAAACGGTGCAGTTGAAGAGTCCGGTCTGGAACTTGTTACTCGCCCAGAGGTAGAGGTAACTGAGATCAGCAAGGAAAACGGCGTAAAGCTCAAGGCAACTTGCATCACAAAGCCTGAGGTTGAAGTTAAGGACTATAAGGGTATAGAAGTTGAAAAAGTTGTCAATCCTGTAACTGATGAGGATATCAACAAGCAGCTTGACGCTCTCAGAGAGAAGAATGTAACTGTTGAGACAGTTGACGACAGAGCTGCTGAGAATGGTGACGACGTTGTTATCGACTTCGAGGGCTTCAAGGACGATGTTGCTTTCGAGGGTGGTAAGGCAGAAGACTTCACACTGTCACTTGGAAGCGGTCAGTTCATTCCTGGCTTTGAGGATCAGATCGTTGGTCACAACGCCGGTGAGGATTTCGACATCAACGTAACATTCCCTGATGAGTATCAGGTAAAGGAACTTGCAGGCGCACCTGCTGTATTCAAGATCAAGCTCAAGAGCATATCAAAGAAGGTTATGCCTGAGCTGGACGATGATATGGTAAAGGATTCAACAGAGTTCGATACAGTTGACGAATACAAGGCTGACGTTAAGAAGAAGCTTGAGGAAGCTAACGAGAAGCACGCTGATTCCGAGGTAGAGGCTAAGATATTCGATAAGGTCATCGAGAACATGACAGCTGAGATCCCACAGGTTATGTTTGACAACAGAGTAAACGAGATGATCAGCGAGCTGGAGCAGAGACTTGCACCACAGGGCATCTCACTTGATCTCTATATGCAGTATACAGGTCAGACTATCGACACTGTAAAGAAGGCATATGCTGAGCAGGCTGAGAAGCAGGTCAAGCTCAGACTTGCACTTGAAAAGATCGCAAAGCTTGAGAATATCGAGGTAACTGAGGACGAGCTTAAGGCTGAGTTCGATAAGCTTGCTGAGGCTTACAAGCTTGACGTTGACCAGATCAAGCAGTTTATCCATGACGACGACCTTAAGAAGGATATTGCAGTTGGCAAGGCTGTTGACCTTATCAAGGACGCAGCAGTTATAAAGTAAGATAATTTATGCTTTCGCCCGCATGACCTTATGCGGGCGAAAATAGATTAAGGAGGCAATTTTATGGCATTGGTACCTTATGTAGTGGAACAGACAAGCAGAGGCGAGAGAAGCTATGACATTTATTCCCGCCTGCTCAATGACAGAATAATCATGCTCTGCGACCAGATAGACGACGCAGTGGCAAGCGTAGTAGTGGCACAGTTGCTTTATCTTGAGGGACAGGATCCTGAAAAGGATATCGACCTTTATATAAACAGCCCTGGAGGAGTAATCACTGCCGGCATGGCTATCTATGATACTATCCAATATATCAAGTGTGACGTGTCAACTATATGCATGGGTATGGCTGCTTCAATGGGTTCATTCCTGCTTTCAAGCGGCACAAAGGGTAAGAGATTTGCTCTGCCAAACAGTGAGATACTCATTCATCAGCCTCTTATCGCAGGCGGCGGAATTTCCGGTCAGTGTACAGATATCAAGATACATTCTGACCACATGGTAAAGACCAGAGAGAAGCTCAACAGGATACTTGCCCAGAACACAGGCAAGCCTATCGAGCAGATCAACATCGACACTGAGCGTGACAATTATATGACAGCTCAGGAGGCTCTTGAATACGGTCTTATCGACAAGGTAATAACTAACAGATAGGTTCGGTGAAATAAATGGCTAATGATACAATAAGAAAATGCTCGTTCTGCGGCAAGCCTGAGGACAAGGTTAGAACACTTTTTTCAGCAGGCACGAGCCACATTTGTGACGAGTGTGTACTTTATTGCTATAATGTTCTGGCTGAGCAGGAGGGACTTCCTACAACGAAGCAGCGTGGCAAGGGTAAAAATGCAGCTGACAGCGGCATAACCCTTAAGAAGCCTGCGGAGATAAAGGCAGTTCTTGATGAGTATGTTATCGGGCAGGAGGAAGCAAAGATAGCGCTTTCTGTTGCGGTATACAATCATTACAAGAGAATTTTGTCACTCAATGACGATGATGACGTAGAGATACAGAAAAGTAACGTTTTGCTTCTTGGACCAACAGGAACAGGAAAGACTTTGCTTGCACAGACTTTGGCAAGGCTTCTGAATGTGCCTTTTGCTATTGCTGATGCTACTACACTCACAGAGGCAGGCTATGTAGGCGACGATGTTGAAAACGTGCTTACAAGGCTTATTCAGGCGGCAGATTATAATGTTGAAGCGGCTCAGAACGGTATTATTTATATCGATGAGATAGATAAGATATCAAGAAAATCGGAGAATGTTTCTATCACAAGAGATGTAAGCGGTGAGGGCGTACAGCAGGCACTTCTTAAGATAGTAGAGGGCTGTGTGTCCAATGTGCCTCCACAGGGTGGCAGAAAGCACCCACATCAGGAGTTCATACAGATAGATACGAAGAACATTCTGTTTATCTGTGGCGGAGCTTTTGAGGGACTTGACAGTGTTATCAAGAAGCGTACAGAGTCATCATCACTTGGTTTTGGCGGAAAGGTCAAGAGCAAGGAGGATGATAACAATGTGATGAAGAGGGTAGTACCACACGATCTTGTTAAGTTCGGTATCGTACCAGAGCTTGTGGGCAGACTTCCTGTTATCACGGTTCTTGACGAGCTTGATGAGGACGCACTTTGCAGGATCTTGACAGAGCCAAAGAACTCGCTTATCAAGCAATACACGAAGCTTTTCAAGCTTGACAACATCGATTTTGAGATCACAGAGGACGCAAAGCGAGAGATAGCCAAGAGGACTATTGAAGAAAAGACAGGAGCAAGAGGACTTAGGGCGATAGTTGAGAAGATACTCACAAAGCTCATGTTTGAAGCGCCATCTGATGATGAGATAGTTGGCATAAAGATTACGGCTGAATGTGTTCGTGGCGAAGCAGAGCCTGAGATAACTCGTGCGGTAAGCTCGACCAGAAAGAAATAATAGTACAAATCTTTGTACAGATAAATGAGAGGCGGAGTATTCTGCCTCTTTTTTTGTTGCATTTCTGCGTTATCCGCACATTGTTTATTTGTTTAACAAACCATGTAGGGGCTGGCACCCTCGACAGCCCGCTTTTTGGACGTTACATTTTGTAATTTATTACACAAACTTTGAGAAAACGCACAATTTGTGGTAGGGACGAGCATTGTTCGCTCGTTTCGGTCGCTTGCATAAATTTGTCACAATCAAAAAAATTCGACACTTCGATATCGGGACGTCGGGGGCGCCGTCCCCTACATTTTGTTGTTTACGATACGAGGTCATGAAGCTAACGGGCGACACTCCCAACTTTGACCGCTTTTTCCCTTGAATTATGCGGAAATATGTGCTATACTAAAGAAAATACACTATAGGGGGTATCCATATGAATGAACTTATCCAACAGTTTATTACTGATGAAGTCACTGCTCTCACTTACTCCGACCTTTGGAACTTCGTCAACTCCAACTCCATTTGCCGTGGTACTTTCGAGGGCAATAATCACATGATAATGAAAATCTCCTCTAATCAATTTATTATTTATCGTATTTGCCTTGGTATGGAAAACACCAAATATCAGGAAGCTGTTCTTGTTGCAAAAACCTACCTGCTTAAAAAGATAAACAGCATGGCTTATCAGCTTCATTTAGAGGATATTCAGAATATTTTAGACTAATTGCTTTTTAAGGAGATCATAAAATGAGCGTGCCTTTGGCTGAACGAATTAGACCCAAAACCCTTGATGATATTGTGGGACAGACCCACCTGCTAGGCGAAAATAAACCTCTCAGGCGTATTATCGAAAGCGGTAAAATACCGAATATGATTTTTTATGGTCCGTCAGGTGTTGGCAAAACCACGGTCGCAAGAATGATAGCAAATAATGCTAATATGACTATGCATAAGCTTAACGGCACAAGTGCTTCTATTGCTGATATCAAGCAGATAGTTGCTGAAACTGAAACACTCAGCGGCATTAATGGTATCTTGCTTTATCTTGACGAGATACAGTATCTTAACAAAAAACAACAGCAATCGCTTCTTGAATACATTGAAAACGGCAAGATAACTCTTATCGCTTCTACCACTGAAAATCCGTATTTTTATGTGTACAATGCTATAATCAGCCGTTCAACTGTGTTTGAGTTCAAACCGCTGACTTCGGAGGAGATCTTGCCTGCAATAAAGCGTGCTTTTCAGCTTATGGCTGATGAGTTGGGGCTGAAACTGCGTCTTGAAAATGGTGTGTTGGAGCATATCGCAAGGGGCTGTGGCGGTGATGTGAGAAAGTCAATAAATACAGTGGAGCTTTGCATACTTTCGGCAGATAATGACGGTGAAAAGCTCACCGTGAACCTTGATAATGTGAAGCTTCTTACTCAGCGTAGCAATATGCGCTATGACCGTGCAGGCGATGAGCATTATGATATCCTGTCGGCTTTGCAGAAGTCCATAAGAGGTTCTGACGAGAACGCTGCACTTCATTATGCCGCACGGCTTATTGAAGCTGGGGATATCATTTCTCTGTGCAGACGGCTGCTTGTTATCGCAAGCGAGGATATAGGACTTGCGTACCCTATGGCGGCTGTAGTGACGAAATCCTGCGTTGATTCGGCATTGCAGTTGGGACTGCCTGAAGCAAGGATACCATTGGCGGAAGCTGTGGTTCTTCTTGCCACTGCTCCAAAATCAAATTCTGCTGAATCAGCAATAGACGCAGCTTTAGCAGATGTTAGAAATGGTGATTTTGGAGATTATCCACGGCATTTGCAGAATAAGCATTTTGACGGTGAGGGTGCAAAAGTGAAAGGACAGCACTATCTTTATCCCCATGACTATCCAAACCATTGGGTAAAACAGCAGTATCTTCCTGATAAGCTTGTGGGGAGGACTTATTATCAGTATGGTGAGAATAAGACGGAGCAAATGGCGAAAGCGTATTGGGAGAAGATAAAGAAGTGAGAAATGGAAAAAACGAAAAGAGCGAAGCAATTTTGCGGCAGTAAAACCTATTCTCCACAAAAATTAATCGCCGCAGGTGATACCTTAATTCCTCACTATAAAAAATTTTCGTTGACATCAAAAGAAAAATACGTTATAATAAAAGAGAACGGAATGTCCGTAAAATTTTATGATGGGAGTAATTTCGATGAAAATAATGGATACTATCGGCTTTGTTGAAAATGTCGATAAAGAAGTCGGCGAAGCAATGGAAGCCGAGCTGGCAAGACAGAGAAGAAATCTTGAGCTTATCGCAAGCGAAAATATCGTTTCACCTGCCGTTATGGCTGGG
>ENA-OOXL01000384-OOXL01000384.1-human-gut-metagenome-genome-assembly--contig:-NODE-384-length-12497-cov-1.731876_pt1 | contig 12497 bp, 9 predicted proteins | sample MGYA00241592_ERZ501353 | MGnify/ENA primary metagenome ERZ501353 (study PRJEB25962, sample SAMEA2042738) | human gut metagenome | biome: human gut; feature: human-associated habitat; material: faeces...
TTATGCATTTGATTGCTTTCAATTTGATCTGTATCAATACAATAAACCACATAACTCTTTCCATGATTATACATATTAATTAACTTATCTATATCTCTCACTACACCCTTATCATTTTATCTTGTTTTTGTTTTCATGTATATCTTACTAATTTTAACCGAATTATCGATCACATAATTATGTCTGATGGCATCCATAATATATGTGCTATCTGTATCAGCTTGCTTATTAGTTTCAACACATAGAATTATCTGCTTTCCCATAACTACCCCTCAAATATTCCTATAAAATCTGTAGCATCTATATTAAATGGCGAATTTTCAATCATTCCATTCTTATAATAATTTTCTGGAGATGCATGCCCCTTAGATACCCACGACACTATTTTATTATCACTTGATAAGAAATCAATAGAATTCTTATTCTGTTTTAATAATGACATCGGATCTACATTATGCATAGTAAAACACAATTGTCCTTTACCATAATACATAAAATACTCTATTAATTTACATAAATAAATATCATTAATGTTAGAGTCCATTTCATCCACAAATGCAATTCCATAATTATTAGCTGCTTTAAATGCTGAATATAATCTTACAAGTTTCTTTATTCCAGTACTTTCAAATTCCTTATTAACCTTATAATTACCATAATTAAAAATCAACTCACACCTATAGTTGTCTCCATCATCCTTTGCATCTATATCTATCGATTTTAATTCTCTCTTAAAAATTTGTATAAATTTTGTAAGCTGTTTTACACTTTCTTTATACTTGTCAAATTCTGACTTGCTTATAGAATTGTCATCAAATCCGGAATATACACTTATTGTATCTAGAATCTCATTTATATCATCAATATACTCGGAACTTTTTTCGTGTGATTCTCTTATTGTTTTCCTCAAAAAATATATATCATGTTTATCCTCTTCGTTAATATATACATTAATAAGTGCTATGAGAAATAACATCACTGCAATATTGTATGAGAATTCCTTATCTTTTTCAATAACACTAGTATAATCAACAATATAAAGTGACATAAAAGGGTTCTTATTTAACAGATTAAATGTCTTTTTTTCTATAATATTCTTAACAGTCTCATTACAATTAATATTAATAAGTTCACCATTATCACACTCATATACATTAACATAATTATTATTGGGATAATTACCATTTTTTAAATTAAGGCTTTCATGTTTTATAACATAATCTCCTTTATTATTCTTCTCCAACTCAAAATTATAATCATAGACAATATATGATTCTTCTTCTCCTGTAATATATTCACACCCAAATGTAAATCTCGATGTTTCTTTATTAATTATTTCATCAAGGAATCTCTGATTCTTACTTTCGTTAAGATATTGATTACTCAGCATCAAATCCTGAAATATCTTGATTCCAGTAATAATTGCTGTCTTTCCCGAACCATTTTCTCCATATATAGCCTTAACCCTGAATTTATCAGGATCAAAATTCTTATCAACAGTCTTCTTATAAAAATCCAATCTAATTTCATTTTTTATGCTCTTAATTCCTGACATTCTGACATTTAACAAATAAATCAAGTTATCCATACCATAAATCTCCTTTCCCTTCTATATTATATCACTTAAGTTAAAAAATAAATACATTTTGTATTTTTTTCTTGTTAAATATACTTTCCCATTCTGAAAACAATTATTACATTATTAACAACAGAAAAAGAACTGCAACAGACACACATCAATGTCATGCTACAGTTCTTTTAATTATTAATAACTAATTATTTAATTTCTTTTTCTTACTGATGATTCCTGCAATACCTGCTCCACTTAATAAAGCAATCATAAGCCACATCATAAGTCTTGTTGCATCTCCTGTCTGAGTAGATGTTCCAGGCTCTGTGTTCTGTGCTTCTGATACTGCTTCAGTACTAACCTGTGTTGAAGACTCTGTACCATTAGTTACACTCTCAGATGGTTTTGTCACATCTTCTGAAGGCTTAGATTCTGGATTTGTTTCTTGTGTTGACGGCTTTGTCTCCGGATCACTTGGCTTTACTTCTGAACCAGCTACATCTCTATAGACAATCGCATATGTTGAAAATTCATTAGTCTTAAATGTAATTGTCTTATTATCTGCATCCCATACACTATCAACTGTTTTTACTACACCATTATGTACACGAATAATCTTGTATTCTCTGTTATTAGATATAAGATCTGATGGTACATTAATTGTAATAGTAATCATTTCCTGTGAATCAGATACTTTCTTATTATTATTGACAACATTTCCAGCTTTGTCCTTAACTGTCAGCAACAACGAAACGTCTAAGCACTTACCAATCTTTTCATTTGCTTTAAATGAAGCCTCAATAAGTTTCTTATCAGCAGCATTATTGTCAGTTGCATTCTTTATTGATAAAACAATATCTGCTGAACCACCTTTATTAACAATATCTTTCTGCTTATCATCAAGTGTCTTCTCAATCAACTTTTTCTTATCAACATTAACACTTGGAACATCCTCAGAAACCACAGGTTCAAATGTTATATCTCCTAGTTTTGTGTCTGGGTTAGGTGTCGGTTCCGGATCTGGTGCTGGAAGCTTTGCAATTGTTTTGTTAAACTCTACCTTATCAGTTGCTGTTCCACATACAAGTGCAATATCTGCCTGGACACTTCCTGCCGCCTGTGTTGTTGCATCTGTCTTTCTCTCATGTATCCGTCTCTCCTTTAATATTAATTTTCTATACTCAATATTAAAAGAAATGAAGACGCATTTATACTGATTACAATGCATAAAAAATCCGGCATATAGCCGGAAATGATTATTATAATAAAATGAGCAGCACTATAAGCCGGGTTATGTCAGCATAAGCTGTGATGATCATCTATCTAGTCCTGCTGTTGCCAGCAGGCTCAAGCGACCTACCTAAAGCTTGGCGGGCAACCTTTATATCGCTTTTATTTGGTCTTGCTTCGAATGGGGTTTACATGTGCCACTGCTGTTACCAGCAATGCGGTAGTCTCTTACACTGCCTTTCCACCCTTACCATAGCTTTCGCCATGGCGGTATATTTCTGTTGCACTGGCCTTGGAGTTGCCTCCACCGGACGTTATCCGGCATCCTGCCCTGTGAAGCCCGGACTTTCCTCACCTGCACGAATGCAGCCGCGATCATCTGTGCTACTCATAATATTTAGTTGTTTTTTCTTTCGTCTACTATCTGGTAAACTTCTATCTTAAACTGATCTTCTTTACTAATACCAACAAATCTACAGCCGTATGTTGTCTCTGCATCCCCTGAATTACTCATTCGTATAATTTCTATTACAGTTGCAAATCGTTCTTTATTGGCAAGTATAACAACTGTATCGTAATAAGTATTAGGTTTAAACTTATAATCAGACTTAAATGCCATGCCATCTTTTGATATATTAATGACATTCACGTCTACGGTATCACCAGCATACCCAGAAACATATTTATCATCAAGCTGTCTTAATGATATATAAACATTGACATCAGTTCTTCTTGATTTTCTCTTTTCAATCCCCATGATTCCCTCTGTACTGTACAGGATTATACCTGTTCTCTTTCATTTAATCCATATAATGATATCATTAACTTATTGGAAGTTCAAATATATTTTTTGTATACTTTTATTATTTAATAAACATAGCATCTCCAAAGCTGAAGAATCTGTATTTCTCCTGCACCGCAACTTCATATGCATGAAGCACATGTTCTCTTCCTGCAAGTGCTGATACAAGCATAACAAGTGTTGATTCTGGAAGATGGAAATTAGTTATAAGACAATCGATTGCCTTGAACTTATATCCCGGATATATGAATATCTCTGTCCATCCACTCTTGGCTGGAATTGTTCCATCTTCAAGTGCGACTGACTCAAGAGTTCTTGTGCTTGTTGTTCCAACAGCAATTACCCTGCCACCATTCTTTCTTGTATTATTAATCATATCAGCAGCTTCCTGTGTAACAACATAAAACTCCGAATGCATATGATGATCAAGAATATTCTCTACCTTGACAGGTCTGAATGTTCCAAGTCCCACATGAAGTGTTACTCTTGCAATATTAACTCCCATGGCCTTGATTTTTTCAAGTAGCTCTGTTGTAAAATGTAATCCGGCAGTAGGCGCTGCTGCAGAACCCTCATGCTTTGCATATACTGTCTGATATCTGTTCTTATCTTCAAGTTTATGTGTTATATATGGTGGAAGTGGCATCTGTCCAAGCTCATCAAGAATCTCTTCAAATATTCCATCATATGTGAACTGGATAAGTCTGTTTCCTTCTTCAACTATATCAATAATCTCTCCTATAAGCTTGCCTTCGCCAAAACTTATCTTAGCACCAACCTTAGCCTTCTTTCCCGGCTTAACAAGAACTTCCCATGTATCCTGTCTGTCTTCAAGTCTTTTAAGAAGAAGCACTTCAATAGTAGCTCCTGTATCAGCCTTAGTACCTATAAGTCTCGCTGGTATTACCTTAGTGTCATTAACAACAAGACAATCACCCGGCTTAAGATAATCTACGATATCTCTGAATATCTTATGTTCAATCTCTCCTGTTTCTTTATCAAGCACCATAAGTCTTGAACTTGATCTGTCAGACAAAGGATCCTGCGCAATAAGCTCCTCTGGCAGATCATAATAAAAATCATGTAAATCCATGTACTACTCCTTTCAAAGCAAAGGGGCGGCGCCACACGCCGCCCCTTTACCGACCACTGCAACAGCTGGGTCTGTATTACTTTCTAAGTTCGATTCCGTCAGCCTCAAGATCCTTGAATATCTTCTCCATTACTGGTGTGATATCCTTATCCTCAAGTGTCCTGTCCTTAGCTCTGAATGCGATTGAGTAAGCAACTGACTTGAAGCCTTCTTTAATCTGGCTTCCTTCGTAGATATCGAAGAGGTTGTAGCTTTCTAATATCTTGCCGCCGCGCTTTTCAATAATCTTCTCAACTTCACCAACTGGAAGTTCCTTAGGCATTACCATACTGATATCTCTTGTTACAGCTGGGAACTTTGCAATTCCTGTGAACTTCTTATCGAAGCTTGCCATTTCTGTAACTGTTGGAATATCAATAACAACAATATATGTTCTCTCACCGATTGAGTAAGTATCGGCAACATCCGGATGAAGTTCTCCGATGTAACCAATCTTCTTATCAGCGTAATATACATCAGCCTGACGACCTGGATGTAAGAATGGAATACCAGCCTTAGCATCATATGTTGGCTTCTTCTTCATTCCAATCTTCTCAAGGAATTCTTCAATAACACCCTTCATTGAGTAGAAGTCAACGCTGCCGAAAGCTCCGAGTGTGAATTCAACTCTTTCGTCCGGAAGCTCGTTAACATCATCTGCTGCAAGGTAAATCTTAGCCAATTCATATAACTTAACATTCTTGTTTCTTCTGTTATAGTTAGTAGATAAAGATGTAAGCATTCCGTGAATTGGAAGTGTTCTCATAACCGAGAAATCCTCTCCTAATGGATTAGAGATTACAACTGTCTTTCTGTATACAGAATCAGCAGGAAGCTTTAACTTATCGAATACCTTAGGGCTCTCGAATGAGTATGTCATAGCCTGTGAGAATCCTGTAAACTGGGCAACCTCAGAAGCTGCATCTTCAATACTCTGCTCAAATGAAATCTTACCCATTGTTGTCTCTCCCTTAGGAAGAGTTGTAGGAATGTTGTCATATCCGAAGAATCTTGCAACTTCCTCTGCCATATCCGCGTCTCTGTTAAGATCCTGTCTAAATGTTGGGATAATAAGCTCATTAGCATCTTTATCATATTCAACTTCAAGTCTTTCAAAGTAAGAAAGCATATCTTCATCTGATACATTAGTACCAAGTAAAGCATTGTATTTAGCCGGCTCAAATGGAAGTCTCTTCTTAGTTACAGGGTCAGGATATACATCAACCACGCCTCCTACAACATCACCTGCATCAAGCTCTTCAATAAGCTGGCATGCTCTGTTGATAGCCTCCATTGCGTTCTCTGGATCAAGTCCCTTCTCAAATTTACCAGAAGCGTCTGTTCTTAAACCAATCTTCTTAGTTGTCTTTCTGATGTTAGTTCCGTCAAATGTAGCTGCTTCAAAAAGCATTGTCTGGACATCATCAGTAATCATTGAATTCTCGCCACCCATGATACCTGCGATACCAACTGGCTTCTCACCATCACAGATAAGAAGTGTCTGTGCGTCAAGAGTTCTCTCCTGTCCGTCAAGTGTTACGAACTTTTCGCCATCAGTTGCTGTTCTTACAACAATCTTGTGACCTGCAATAGTATCATAGTCATATGCATGCATTGGCTGACCATATTCTTCCATAACATAGTTAGTGATATCAACAATGTTGTTGATTGGTCTGATACCTGCTGTCATAAGTCTTTGCTGCATCCACTTTGGAGATGGAGCAAGTCTGATATTCTTAACAACTCTTGCAACATATCTTGAGCAAAGTTCTTTAGCTTCAATATCAACTGAAACCATTGTATTAACATCCTCATCGTTACCTGTCTTAGTAACAACCGATGGATTGAAAGGCTTTCTGAATGTAGCAGCAGCCTCTCTTGCGATACCGATAACGCTGTAGCAGTCTACACGGTTATTAGTTATCTCATATTCAAATACTGTATCATTAAGTCCTAAGTACTCTACCGCACTTGAACCAACAACAGCATCATCTCCAAATATATATATTCCTTCCTCTGGTGCATCCGGGAAGAATTCTCTTGAAGAACCAAGTTCCTCGATAGAGCACATCATACCGCATGACTCCACGCCTCTTAACTTGCCCTTCTTAATCTTAATTCCGTCTTCTGGAAGTGCGCCGCCGTCATGTCCTCCGGCAACTTTACCTCCGTCTAATACTACAGGAACCTTCTGTCCACTTGAACCAACTTCAATATTAGGTGCACCTGTTACAATCTGGACATTCTCGCTGCCAACATTAACCTGACATATTACAAGCTTGTCTGCATCAGGATGTCTCTCAACTGAGAGAATCTGTCCAACTACGATTTTATCAAGGTTCTTGTCAAATGCATTAAAACACTCCACCTTAGTTCCTGAAAGTGTCATAGCATCTCTGAATTCCTGATCTGTACACTCAAGACCTGGAACCATTGCTTTTATCCAATTTAATGATGTATTCATATCGTCATTCTCCTTAAATATACTTTATCTTATTCCAGTCGTTAGACCACTATATGAATCGATTTAGAACTGCTTTATAAATCTGATATCGTTCTCATAAAGAAGTCTCATGTCATCGATTTCGTACTTAAGAAGAGCAACTCTCTCAAGTCCTACACCAAAGGCAAATCCTGTATATTCTTCCTTATCAATTCCACAAAGCTCGAATACATGTGGGTGAACCATTCCACAGCCGAGGATTTCAATCCATCCCTCGCCCTTACAGAAACGGCATCCTTTACCACCACATTTGAAACAGCTTACATCCATCTCGGCACTAGGCTCAGTGAATGGGAAATGATGTGGTCTGAATTTAACTTTAGTATCAGGTCCAAAAAGCTCCTTAGCGAATTCTGCTAAAGTTCCCTTAAGGTCTGCAAATGTGATTCCCTTATCAATTACAAGGCCTTCTACCTGATGGAAGCATGGTGAATGTGTAGCATCAACTTCATCTGCTCTGTATACACGTCCTGGAGAAATCATTCTGATAGGGAGCTTGCCCTTCTCCATAACTCTTGCCTGAACAGGGGAAGTCTGTGTACGGAGTACTATCTTATCATTAATGTAGAATGTATCCTGTTCATCCTTAGCCGGGTGGTTAGCTGGTATGTTAAGTGCCTCAAAGTTGTAGTAATCATACTCAACTTCTGGTCCATCAACTACTTCATAACCCATTCCGATGAATATCTTCTGGATTTCTTCTAATGCAAGTGTATTAGGATGCTTATGTCCTAACTCATCCCTCTTAGATGGAAGAGTAACATCTATTACTTCACTCTTTAACTGAAGTTCTCTCTTCTTGGCAGCTAATTCTGTCTTAGCCTTATCTAATACTTCTTCAATTGCCTGTCTTGTCTCATTAACAATCTGACCAACCTTAGGTCTGTCTTCTGGTGCAACTTCCTTCATACCTTTAAGTACTTCTGTAAGTTCACCCTTCTTTCCAAGGAAAGCGACTCTGATATCATTCAGTTTATCAAGCGAATCAGTTTCATTAATCTGTGCTAAAGCTCTTTCTCTAATTGCTTCAAGTCTTTCTTTCATCCTTATAGCCTCCATACTTCTTTCGCTTTTTATCATTCATATGCGTAAAAAGCCACTGTTTATTGTAACATATCAATTTTATTTTGCAACCCGTGAATGTCGCTTCTCATACATTTCAATTACGCGCATTGCACCATCGCTGTGTGCCGGATTTGAAAGCGTTATCTTTTTAATATTTTCCTTTGCTTCATCAATACGTTTTTCATTGTACTCTATCTGCTGCCTTAATTTATAACGGCGAGTATTTATTTCATGCCGCACTTCAACCATTTCCTTAGGATTAATGATTGCCCTCACTCTTCCAAGCCATATATGTGGACTGTAAAGTCCTAAATTCTTAAGCATGTTCTCAAGCTCATTTTCAGCAGAATTAAGTGATGATGTCATATCAAGCATTCTAATCTGCTCTTTTTTCATCTCCTCGTACAGTCTGTATTTCTTATCAAGTTCATATGAACTTTTAACTCCGAACTTTGTATATTCATAATCCAGCGTATTTGCTGCATTAATGAACTTAATCTTTACTTTGTTAAGCAGTGCTGTAGCTTTATTAAGTTTTATTTCGGTTATAATCACATTTCTTTCAGTAACCTTTAATAAAGCAAACATTCCAACTGCAAGAATTGCTGCAAATAAAGATATTCCTATAAAAAGTGCCGTATCACTGTCATTTTGAACAAGTGTCATCGATATAAGAAATACTGCAAACACTGCCGCAAGCGCAAAGATTGCTGTTTTCGCAAGCCTTCTTATCTTAATCTGTCTTGTAACAAGAACGTCCGCATCAGTTCTAAGATTAAGCTGTTCTGCCTCAAGTATCCTTAAATCTCTCTTAACAATATCATAATAATCTTCGGATGCTTTCAAAAGCTTTATTCCACCTGGCATTTCATTTTCCACAGCTTCCATGCGCCTGTATGCCGCATTTGACAGCTTATGTTCTGTACTTTTAAGAATACGCCTGTCAACCATCATGTTGTCTATGGTCTCTGCACAGCTCAATATTTTATCACGTATCTGTGTGGGAGCTTCTTCCATAATCTGTATATCATTATATTCTTCAGTAACAGCCTCATACTCAGCTTTAGCATTTTCTACATGTGTCGCTGCTTCTTCCATGATATCACACTGTTCTCTTACATAAACCTCAATATCATGTGTACTGAAATCCTTTATATTGACACTGTCTATATTCCTGCTCATCGCATATTCTGCAATTTTATCAAGTTCGGATTTTTCCTTTGGAAGCTCAATAGGTATAGCATCAATCTCTTTGCGGTCTTCCTCATCCTTTCCATATTTCTCAACTGCCTTGATAAGGGTCTGTGCCTGCATACTGTTTAACAGATGATCATATTTTTCTTCTTCTATCTTGGCCTGCTGCTGTTTTTCCTTTGTTTTCTCATCAAGTTCTCCGCTCTTGCGGTCTTCATGTTTTTTCTTATTCTTCTTATCAAACGTTTCATATATATTCAATATATTAAACATTTTATTGGCAGTTTTTTCCTTCTCTGCCTCTTCTAGCAGTTCCTCATCTCTGTACGATTCATCATCATAATCATCATATATCGTTTCTTTTTCAGTTTTTTTAAATATTCCCATATATCCACCACAATTCTTTAAAATGTTTTGCTATATTTAATGTATGCCGTTCTCCACCTGTCAAGTCTTTCATCTACCGCCCTGTTGTACTGTGCCAGATTGCCATCTGCTTTTAATCTGGCAATATCTTCAAGTTCCCTATATTCATCACTATATCTGGCATTATCCATTAAAGTTTCCAATTCCTTCTGGACAACATATTCATCTTCATCCGCATCAACATTAACAGGTTCTTTATCCTTCTTTGCCATAATTAAAGCTGCTATACTGCATTTTTTTGATTCCTCATGCTGACCCGTCCTATATGCCTCATCATAATATATCACTGCTTTATCATACATAAACATTCTTGCATAGGCAGTTCCCAGGTTATGATAAACTTTTGCATAATCAGCTGCCAACAAATCTTTTCCCTTGTAATCTTTTATAATTGACTCGTAACATCTGACCGCGGCAAAATAATATCCAGCATTGAGATATCCGTCTCCTCTTGCTTTAAGCCTTTCGCATACGCTCTGCTTTCCAAGAGTATTAAGAATCCCTTTTAACTGCTCAATCTCTGCAACAGAATAATAATCTATTGTCTTGAGTATTATTACAAATATCTGTGCTAATGACCCTCCTGTTTCTTTCAGCTTCCTTACTCTTTCTGCCAGCTCTTTTTCTCCGGTTTCATCAAGAAAACTGATAAGATTATCATCTATAAAATCCTGTCCAATCAGATATATATTATTATAAATATAATAACAGAGTTCTTCTGCTGTATATAACTTCACACCTGTCTGTAAAACAGTCAGTGGTGTATCTGCCTTCTTTCCTCTGCACAGTATTATTTTCCCCATTGTATTTCTCCGTTTCCTGATGTTTTCCACATTCTCAGCTTCTTAATACAAGTTCTTTGCTTATAACTTTTCCTGAACTTTTGACAAACTCGCCAAATCCAAGATCTTTTATTGTAATATTACACTTGTCAGAATCTGCAAAGCTTACGCTCACAGATACTCTTGTTGTTTTCCCTTCCCTGAATGGAATTTCACTTATATCAACAACTTCATCATAATATTTATTCTCAGGTGTTATTATTTTAAATGTAATGCTTCTCATATCCTCAAGTATACATTCCACAGTCCGTCCGGCAGTATACCAGTTACTTCCCGGTCTTACCAGCCTGAATCTCATTGGCTTTTCATATGACGAAATATCTATTTCTATACCACATTTCACATGATTATCAAGAAGCATTATGACATTCTTAAACACTTCCGGCTGTGCCTCATGCTCCAGACTGTACATGCACAGTGATGATGCTATGATAAGCATCACAATGATGAATACAGAGGATAATATCTGGTCCCTTTTTCGCCTTATTACCTCTGTTATAACATTTAACGCATCATAATATGAATTGACACGGAATATCCTTAGGATTCTTATAACCCTGAACATACGGAAAGCAACTGCTCCTGCCGGAAAAAATACAGGCAGATAATTGGGCAGGAACGATAAAAAGTCAACAATACCGCTTCCTGAGAAGATGTATTTTATTCTCGCAATACCTGTACATTTATTAGGATACAGATATTCTGCCGTCCATACACGCAGTATGTATTCAATTGTAAAGCCGATAACTGTAATCCACTCTATAACATCTAACACAGGCTGGTACGGAATTGACTGTTCAAATGTATCAAATATCGCAATGAACAGGTTGATTATAATTGCAGCAGTTATCGCAATATCAAATGTACGGCTTGCAACATCACCCACATATCCAATCTGGATAATGTCAAATATACGTTTTTTCTTATTATTCACCGTATCCCATCCTCCTACTTAAGCATATACCACGGAAGCAGCAATGCTCTTATATATTTTGCAAATGGCACATATGCCGTTATGTTAATGAATACCGGACATAATATAAGACACGCTATAAGAAGCACCGGTATTATTGAAATCATTGCATTGGCTCTCCTTACAGGTATTGCCACAAGCCATGCAAATAAAGTAACCGCTATTACATACACAACCATATGAAGTATATCTGCTGCCCCCTTAAGTTGTCCTGCCACCGCAAGTGTTAACATTGCTGATACTGCAAAAAGTACACATGATATGAATGCATACAACGGCTTTCCTGCCACACGGTACATACGAGGCAGTGTTATAAATGTTCCGGAATTCTTATCAAGATAATATTCCACGATTCCAAAAAGTCCGCCTATATATACAAGAATTATAAGTAATGCCCTTAACGGAAACTCTCCTGTCTTATCTTCAAGCTGTGTCCCATTATCCTGTACACCATCCAGCACCTTAAAATCAATTCTGAATGTGTCATCTCCGGATATGTATTCCTCGTACCCTTTTCTTATCTCTTCCTCTGCCTTTTCTGAATGCTTTTTAAATATGTCTACAGAATTAACATAATTAACTGCAACCTCAGGCGAATATGCCTTAAACATAGCAGAAAAGAATATCTCATCAGTCATTGAGCTGACAAAATCTGACCTGCATATGATAAGCTCTATAATGTCTCTGTAGCTGCCACTGTCAAGCTTATCCTTAAGCCCAGTACCAACTACATAGCCGCACTCTGTATATTTATTCATTA
>ENA-OOXL01000422-OOXL01000422.1-human-gut-metagenome-genome-assembly--contig:-NODE-422-length-11819-cov-1.680466_pt1 | contig 11819 bp, 9 predicted proteins | sample MGYA00241592_ERZ501353 | MGnify/ENA primary metagenome ERZ501353 (study PRJEB25962, sample SAMEA2042738) | human gut metagenome | biome: human gut; feature: human-associated habitat; material: faeces...
TTCGGCTCCCTTGCGGATGTAGAGTTTCTCGATCTGCTTTCCGGCCTCGATCGCTTCGGCCACGGGACGAATCCCGAAAATAAGGTTGCTATCCATAGTTAGGTATATTTGCTTTGTTCGTTCTTCGCCATTCCCGATTTCCGATTATCGCGGAGCATATTTTGAGTTTCGCGAGTCAGGCAAGGCAGGAGCATACTCCACGTATGTGACTGTCTCGACCGGCGAGGGAAGTTCGAAAGGTGCCCGAGAGAATTGGGAATCACTCGTTTTCGATGATTTCCAGTTCATACGACGCCTTCTCCCACTCGTGCATCTGGTGGTCGTAACGGGTTTTCAGTTCGTTGTAAGCCTTGTAGTCGGCTTCGTTGTATTGGGTCGCTTCGGCGAATTTACGGTCGTAATCCGCGATCTTCTTCTCCAGATCGGCCAGCGATGCTTCGATCGTTTCGACCGCCTTGCGGAGCTTGCGCAGGAGTTTTTCCTGCTCTTTCTTCTGTTCGTAGGTCAGCTTGCCCGAAGAGCTGGCTTTCGGCGCCGCCTCTTTCGCGGGAGCGTCCTTACGCTCCACCTCCTGCAAGGATTCCAGTTTGCGTTTTTCGAGGAAGTAGTAGATGCCGCCGAGGTATTCGCGTACGCCGCCGTTCCGGAATTCGTAAACCTTGGAAACCATGCCGTCGAGAAACTCGCGGTCGTGGGAGACGACGATCACCGTACCGTCGTATTTCGTGATGGCGTTCTTGAGAATATCTTTCGAACGCATATCCATGTGGTTGGTCGGCTCGTCGAGGATCAGCAGGTTGTAAGGCTCCAGCATCAGACGGGCCATCGCCAGTCGTGCGCGTTCGCCGCCGGAGAGTACCTTGACCTTCTTGTCGATGTCCTCGCCCCGGAACAGGAAGGCGCCGAGAATGTCCCGCAGACGTGTGCGCACGTCGCCGACGGCTACGCGGTCGAGCGTGTCGTAAACCGTGAAATCGCCGTTCATCAGGTCTTCCTGATTCTGTGCGTAATAGCCGATGTTTACGTTGGCTCCCACGCGGATCGAACCTTCGGTGGGCGTGAGTTGTCCCACGATCATCCGGGCCAGCGTGGTCTTGCCTTCTCCGTTGCGGCCTACCAGGGCGATCTTGTCGCCCCGTTCGATGGTGAAGTTCGCTCCGCTGAAGACATGTTTGGAGCCGAACGACATCCCGGCCTCCTTGATCTCTGCGACGATCTGTCCCGAACGCGGGGCGGGCGGGAACTTGATGTTGAGCGTGGCGGCGTCCTCCTCGTCGACCTCGATACGCTCCAGACGGTCGAGTTGCTTGATGCGCGACTGCACCTGGTTCGATTTGGTCGGCTTGTAGCGGAATTTCTCGATGAACTCCTCGGTCTTTTCGATCATCCGCTGCTGGTTTTCGTAAGCGGCCATCTGCTGCGCCCGCCGTTCGGCACGCAGCACGACGTATCGGGAGTAGGGGACTTTGTAGTCGTAGGCTTTGCCCAGCGAGATCTCCACCGTACGGGTGGTCACGTTATCCAGAAAGGCGCGTGCGAGATGAGCAGCACCGCGCCGTTGTAGTTTTTCAGGTAATCCTCGAGCCACTGGATCGACTCGATGTCCAGGTGGTTGGTCGGCTCGTCCAGCAGGAAAATCGAGGGCCGGCGCAGCAGCAGTTTCGCCAGCTCGATGCGCATGCGCCAGCCGCCCGAAAATTCGCTCGTGGCACGCTGGAAGTCGCTACGCTTGAATCCCAGACCGAGCAGCGTCTTCTCGATGTCCGCTTCGCGGGTATCGCCGCCCAGGATGTGATAATGGTCGGTCGCTTCGTTCAGCCGGTGGAGCAGCGATTCGTAGTCGGACGATTCGTAGTCGGTGCGCTCGGCGATTTCGCGGGTGAGGCGGGCGATTTCGGCTTCGAGCTTCAGCACTTCGTCGAAGGCTTTGGCCGTCTCTTCGACGAGTGTCGTAGTGTCCGCTACGCGCATCTGCTGCGGGAGGTAGCCGATCGTGCATTCGCCGTTGTAGGAGATCGAACCCGAGGTGGGCTGCTGTTCGCCCACGATCAGACGCAGCAGAGTCGTTTTACCGGCGCCGTTCTTACCGACCAGGCCGATGCGGTCCTTGGGGTTGATGAGCAGGGATATGTTGTCGAAAAGCGTCCAGCCGCCATAGCTGACGGTGAGGTTGTCTAAAGAGATCATGGTTTCGTTTTCTGCGATTTTCCGTGCGTGCGGAACGCCCGGCTTGCCGGAAGTAGGTGCTTGGGTGAAAGGAGTCGGAGGTTAGCTCTGCAACATTCTCTCGATCTCCGCCTGCGGGTCCGGGGCGCCGAAGACGGCGCTGCCGGCGACCAGAGCGTCGGCTCCGGCGTCGAAGAGCAGGCGCGAGTTATGGGCAGAGATGCCGCCATCGACTTCGATCACTGCGGTAGATTCCGTTTCGTCGATCATGGCACGCAGTTCCCGGATTTTCTCCAGCGAGTCGGGCATGAAAGACTGTCCGCCGAAACCCGGCTCGACGCTCATGACGAGCACCAGGTCGATCAGGGGTACGATGTCGCGCAGCACTTCGACCGACGTGGCGGGCTTGATCGAAACGCCCGCTTTGGCGCCAGCGCGGTGGATCAGGTCGATGCACCCTTTGGGATTGAGCGTGGCTTCGTAGTGGAAGGTGACGATTCCGGCGCCTGCCTCGGCGAAGCGGGTGACGTATTTTTCGGGTTCGACGATCATCAGATGTACGTCCAGCAGTTTGGACGTGGCCTTGCGGATGGCTTTCATCACCGGGAATCCGAACGAGATATTAGGGACGAATACGCCGTCCATGACGTCGATATGCACCCATTCGGCGGCGCTTCGGTCGATCATCTGCGTATCGCGTTCCAGGTGGCCGAAATCGGCCGACAGCATCGAGGGGGATATGATTCGTTGCATGGTTTTAGATTCTTAAAACTGAATAATAGAAACAAAGACAATTTTGGAGTAGAGTTTACCCAAAATACCTTGTTATTTTTGGCAAAGATAGTAAATTCGAAATAGAATGAGGATGTCGGGCAGGGGAATTTATTTGTAGTTGTTTGGCGTTGTAATATTTCCGGTCTGTTTATGCTTTGTATTACGGACAGTCTTGTTGTAATTATTTTAGTTGTTATGCTGGTTTTACAGGGATTCTGTTGAACAGGAACGAGAAGAGAGAGGCATTGCCTCTCTCTTCTCGTTCCGAAAAATACTTTTTTCTGTTGCAATGCTTGTCGCCGGTTTTAACGAACCGATATCGGCTCGACGGTATTCTGAAGACGATATATGTAATCCGGCCATTCCGTCTGTACGTTGGTACCCGTGCGGAAATATGCATTTGTTAAAGGAATGTTGGTCTGCATGTTCGAAAGCGACATCGAACTGGACATAGGAATAGGTGATGCACCTTCCTTGGAGAGCGGCCCAATCAATACTCTCTCTATTTCGCTATAGTTACCAGAGGCATCTTCGGCCATCGAGAGGAATGTGCCTTGCTGGTCGGCCGGGAAGAGAATCAGTGTGGACGTTTCGTCTTTGAGTGTCGCTTCCGTGCTGACGTTTGTCAAAATAGCTGATAACATCTCTTCTTCGGGATATTTGGTTTTGTCGGTGTAGTCGGCCGACAAACCTAGGAAATACCAGTGGGCCGCGTCGGAGCTATGGCTGATTTCGATGTCTATGGCTAGCAGGTTCTTGCCGGCTAATGAACTTAATTCGGGATCGAGTAGAGCCAGTTGGTCGCAGTCGTAATAAGCCCGCATCCAAGCTTTGGCCCAAGCGGACGAAACGGTTGCTTTTGGTGTCGTTAATTTCTCGCCGACAAAGACTTCACCTGCCAGCGTGCCATCGAAGTTCATACAGACAGCGAACGGGATATATTCCGTTTCCGGAGAGAGGAGTCCGGCAGGGCTTTCCGGGCCGAAAGACATGGTGACCGCACCACGAGCACAGAATCCGCGAACGATCTCTCCGATCGTGTAGCCCTGTTCCTCGTAAGTCGTGAATATCTGTTGCTGATAAGCGCGTACGGTCTCTTCATTCGATCCGTATTGTGCGTATTTTTCGGCAGGTAAGAGCTCATACCAGTATAATACGCTCGGGTCGCTGGGTGTGACGGAAACTTCCGCGCTACGGGCCGTCAATTTAGCGGGATCGATGCTGAATTCAAAAACTGTTTCGGAGGGGTCGCCAGCCGGAATAGTCTGGAACGAAGCCGACTCAACACTGGTTGTACGACCGGCTTGGTAACCGAATACCACGACGGAATAAGACGTGTTTGGGTCCAGTGCGTTTATTGTGCGGATTTGCGATCCCGTGTAAATATCGTAAAGTCCTGTGTTCATCAGAATTCCGTTCGCATCGATATAGGCGTCGGCGAGTTCCTCTGGAGTCCCTTGTGATGAAACGGCTATAAACCAAGTGTAGGGATCCTGATTGGTGGGAGTAATCGAGATTTTGGCTGATGCATAAGAGACGTCTTCGTCGGGAATCTTGATTGAGAATGTATTTAGGGATACCGGAGTCTTCTGGCTTTCGAATGTGTATTGGGAGACTTCCGAAAGCGGGTTACCCTCCTTGTCGATCGCAGCGGCCAACAGATGGTAGGTCGTCGATCCGAAAAGACTTTGGAGCGTGTTGTTGAATGGTCCTGTGTGGGTGATGTCGGCTACGGCACCGGCTCGGTCGAATCCTTCTTCCTGAATGCCGTACTCAATGTCGCTTTCGAGCATATCTTTGAATAAAGCGTCTTTATTTTTATTTGCGTCTGTAAATTCCTTGTCGGTAGCACGAGTCCAATACCATGTTTGTGTATTGTCTGATGGTGTGATGGAAATCTCGGCTGCATTCGGACTCAAGGTTTGGACATCGAATGTGAAAGTCATTTCGACGGGATTGGATTGCTCTCCTTCGGATGGAGGAGTTATGTCCGGCTCATTTTCCTTGTTGCAAGCGCCTGACAGGATTCCGCACAAGAATAGCATGTTGATATAAAGAAGTCTGTGCTTTATGTTTTTTGATATATGTTTCATGGCTTGGTGTTTTTTTGTTGGAAATATTTTCAGCCGTCATTAAAGAAGACGGCTGAAAATATAGATTACTTGTGTCTGTTTACAAAGCAGTGAAGCCGTCCATCGGACCGACATAGTCAGCTATTACTTTGATTTTGTGTCCGAGTGGAGCTACGAAGAAGCCTTCGTAGTGGAGCGTCCATTTTTGGCTTCCGCTGTCATAAGACAGATTCAGGTCGCCTTCCATGAGTACATACGGAAATATGGGATCGTCCAAATCCTGTCCGAGCGTGGCGTATGAGTAGCCGGGAATGAACTCGATCTGTGTGGGATCGAAGCCTGCGGCCGATGCATCCGGAGCACGATTAATAAAGAAGAGGCGCATGTTGGCTTCTCCTTCGGTGTCGGGTTGAAGGTCAATACGTCCAATATAGGAACGCTCGTAACCTTCCAAATCTGACGTAAGTCCGTATGAAACTACGGCTGGAGTATTTGAATAGGTGTCTTGCCATACATTATATTGAGGCTCCTCGGGATCTTCGCCTCCTCCTTGTTCCCCTATAGAACCTTGGAACGACCCAGTCAGCGTGCTTCCGTAAACGACTTGTGCCGACGCGTTTTCCTGATAGATAATATCGTATGAATCACGGGCGTCGATTGTGAGCGTGTATTCGTTGGTTTCCGGACTCACTTCAACTTTTATCGAGCCGGTTTTGTAGCCGATTTCCGACGGGCCGAGTGTACCGTTGATGTAAACGGGAGCGTTGGCGAAATAGGCTTTGGCCAACGATACGGTTCCTGCTTCTCCATTTTCGCTGATTGGGTAGTTACCCGTTGCGAGCGTTTCGGTTTCGGAATGGAATACCAGCGAGAACTGTTTCAGGTCGGGGTGAGCAGAACTGCGTAGCGGAAGGGCGATTGTCTTCTTTTCGGCATTCCATTTGGCCCCTCCGGTTTCGTCGAATACCACATTGTTGAGAGAATAGTTCTTTAACTCCATCTCGTGCGAGAGTATGCCGGAGAATCGACCGGTAAACTTGGTTTCGCTTTTGGATAATGTGCCTGTAATGGTCAGAATTACAGTGTTTGCCGTGCCTCGTTCAATTTTGACCAATGTCCCTGCAGGAAGGTTGTCGTCAATGTCGCTATTCCCTTCGATGTCTATCAGATAAGAGGAGGATACTGTTTTATAAAGGTCTTCTGCAAGCAGGCGGCTGCCGTTTCTCTAGGCGCCGTTGTTTTCGATACCTTCAAGTTTGATTTGGGTCTGATAAACACTTGTGTTGTCCGTTTCGAACAGGTTAATTAGTAGCATGCCGTTAGGCAGATAAAGTAATTCTCCTGTTGAAAAAGTGATATCGATTTGCTCCGGTTTCGGTTCGGGATCTTCCGTCCCTGGGTCTTCGTCTTTGAGCGGGGTAAGTTGTAATTTGTTGGAAATTGTCTTGCCCGTCTGGTTCGCAGCTGCAGCGATAACGGCATATGTAATCTGCTTGTCGACGGGAACTCGGATCGAAAGTTTGTTCTTGTCCGTGAGTTTAATGCTCGTTCCGGTTGCGAAAATTTCATCAGCAGTCGTGGGGAGCGATTCGTTCGCGTTCATGCAGACGTAAGCGCATTGCTCGGCATTTTCCACGTTGATCGAGAAGTTCAGTGCCCCGATTTCACTTTCTAAAGCAGAAATTGAGATGCTCGGTTCGGGGATAAGGTCTGATGTTTCGTCATCACTACATGCAGAGAGCATGGCTGTCAAAGTCAATCCTACCAGGAAAAACTTCATGGAAGCAAAGTTCATCATAGAGCATTTTTTTGGTTAAAGAATAATTTCAGAATAAATATATGGATAAAAAATGATTTTACAATGTTGTTTCGAAAATAAATTAGATTATATTTTTTAGGTTCTTTGCCTCTATTATAAAATGTAAATAAATTTGCTTTTGCATTTGACTTATTCTTATCTTTGTTAAAGATTGGATGCGGTTCGGCAATCTTTGTGTGCATGCCCGTACGATTGCTTGCATCTTTTGTTATTTTTGTTGCTGTCATGAATACCGGAATCGTTGTCGTTTTATTGTCGCTCGGCGTCGTTTGCGCCGTGCTGGGTTTGCTTTTGCTCTCCCTGCGTCGGGATAACGCCCGTTTGTCGGACGAACGGGCTGCTGCGGACGAAGCTCGCCGCCTGGCCGAGGAGGCGCGCCGGGTGTCCGAAGAGAAATCCGCTGCCGCCGAAATCGAAATCCGCACCCTGGTCGAGCGGAGTACGCTGGCGCAGGCCCGTCTGGAGGCGGCCGAACAGCGAATGGCCGAGGCACGTGCCGAACGCGAAAAGATGGAGGAGACTTTCCGGACCCAATTCAAGAACCTCGCCAATGACATTCTGGGCGAACAGTCGCGCACTTTCAAGGAGACCAACCGCGAAGCGCTCGACGTGTTGTTGAAACCTTTCCGGGATAACATCGTGGAGTTCCGCGAGCGGGTCGAGAAGATCTACTCCTCCGAGAACGAACAGCGGGGGGCGTTGCGCAACGAGCTTGAACGCCTGATGGAACTCAATCGCCGCATCACCACCGAAACGACCAACCTGACCAACGCGCTCAAGGGCAATTCCAAAGTGCAGGGCGACTGGGGCGAGATGATCCTCGAAACGATCCTCGACAATTCGAACCTGATCCGGGGCGTACATTACGATACGCAGCTCAATATCAAGGACGAAGCGGGAAACAACCTGCGGCCCGACGTGGTGCTTTATCTGCCCGAAGGCAAACGGATCGTCATCGACTCGAAGGTGTCGCTCACGGCATTCGTCGGATACGTCGGGGCCGAGGACGAGGCGACCCGGCGCCAGTATCTTGCGTCGCACGTCGCGTCGGTGCGGCAGCACGTCGTCGAACTGGGTCGCAAGGAGTACCAGCGATTGCTCGATTCGCCCGATTTCGTCATTATGTTCATTCCCAACGAACCGGCGTTTCTGGCGGCGCTGCAAAACGACAGCTCCATCTGGGCCGATGCCTACGACAAGAAAGTCATCATCTCTTCGCCGACCAATCTTTTCGCTTTACTGAAGTTGGTGGACGATCTTTGGAAGCGGAACGCACAGAATAAGAATACGGCCGACATCGTTACTTACGGTACGAAACTCTACGAGCAGTTGGTGGCTTTCACCGCTTCGCTCGAAGGGGTGGGACAGTCGCTCGACGCCGCCCGGGACAAGTACAACGATGCCTACAAGCGGCTTTGCACCGGTAACGACAACATCGTCCGCTGCGGGGAGCGGCTTCGCAAACTGGGAATTCCGACCAAGAAACAACAGTCTGCCCGGACTTTGCAGGCGGCCGATTTACCGGACGAAGAGTAGCTTCGGCAGGGGCGGGATTGCCCCGGCACGACAGCGGTGCGTAACCGGTGCGAGGGGTGCTTGAAAAAGCCGGATGTCGGGAGGAGGAGATGCGAGTTTCCTCCCGAGATACGATAAAAAAAATCTACCGGGATGCTCCGTCGCCGATCACTTATCGGGCAGGAAAATTCCGGCAGATTTGTATTTCAAATTGTCTAAAGCAGCTTTTGGAGCAATACTTCGTCCTTATACCCTTCGGGGGTACGGATCCACTCCTTTTTAACCCCGACCCGGCGGAATCCGGCTCTTTCGAAGAGAGTCAGGCTGGGGACGTTGTCCGCGAGTACGTTGCACCACAGTTGCCGCAGCCGGAGTACCGTGCGGGCATACTCTTCGAGCAAAGCCAATGCCTCTGCCCCGTATCCTTTCCCGCGCTGTGCCGGATCGTAAACCAGAATGCCGACGCCTGCCCGTTCGTGCTGCGGCTCGAAATCGAACAAGTCGATGGCTCCGATCGTTTCCCCCGCTGTGTCGTCGATCATCAACCGCAGTTGTCCGCATCGGTAAATACCAGCCTGCTGCTCCTGGATGAATTGTTCGATCGAATAGTGCGAGAACGGTTCGATCGTACCGCTGACTGTCCACAACGAAGGATCGTTTTCCCACCGGCAGAGCAGTTCGAGGTCCTGAGGTTCGACGGCCCGCAGGCTGCAAATATGGCCTCGGAGCATCATTAGCAAAGTCCGAGCACCTGATTGCGAATCAACATGGCAGCACCCCAGGCGCTGGCCGTCTTGCCCATTTTCGACAAGCGGAATTTGGTGTCCTTATAAACCAGATTGAGCGAGTATTTGTTGGTCGCCGACTTGAGGGGCAGCATCAGGTAGTCGCCCGCTTCGGCCAGCTCGCCGCCTACGATGACCGTTTCCGGATTGAAGGTGTTGATCAGGAAGGCGACGGCCTTGCCCGCCTTTTCTCCGACCTCCTCGATCAGTTCGATCGAGAGATTGTCGTCGTGCTTGGCTGCGTCGATGATCTCATCGACGTGGATGGCTTCGTGCTTGTTGTATTTTTCGCGCAGGATCGTATTGACACCCTGGCTGATAAGCCGACCGAACTTCTGTTCGATCGCGATTCCCGAAACTTCGGTTTCGAGGCAACCTTTCTTGCCGCAGGAGCAGATGATTTCGTTGTCGAAGAAGGGAATGTGCCCGAACTCTCCGGCAAAGCCGCTCTTGCCGTAGTAGAGTTTGCCGTTCATGACGATACCGATGGCCAGGCCGCGTCCGAGGTGGAGGTAGAGTACGTCCATCTCGTCTTTGGATTTGCTGTTGGTGTATTCGGCATAGCATCGGGCCCGGGAGTCGTTTTCGAGCAGTACGCGGATGCCGATGCGTTGTTCGATCATATCGCGCAGGGACTGTTCGCTCGAAGTGAAATAGCGGTAACTGCGTCCCGTCGTGGGATTGACGCGTCCGCTGACGCTGACACCCACTCCGAGGATTTTCGCGCGTTCCACACCGCACGTATCGATGAAATGTGCGATATTCGAGCAGATTTTTTCGAGGCATTGAGGGCGATCCTGCAGTTCGAAGTCGGTCAAGAGTTCCTCTTTGACGATATTGTTGTGCAGGTCCGTGATGAGGAACGACATGTTGTCCCGGCCGATATTGACGCCTGCGAAATAGATGGCCGAGCTGGCCAGTCCGAAGACGTTGGGACGTCGTCCACCCGGAGTTTCGACCTTGCCCAGATCGGAGACGATGTTCTCCTGAACGAGTTCCTGAACGAGCTTGGTGATGGTCGGTACGCTGATGTGCAGCTCTTTGGTAAGCTCCGAGAGCGTACACTCCCCGTTCACCGCCATATGTGCGATGATATTTCGCTTGAAGAGGTTGTTCTTGTGCGAAATACCTTTCAGATTGTCATCTTCCTGTCGGCTGAAAAATTCGGTTAACGATGTCATAGTTATTGATGTCGTTTGATGTCTTCTGTAATTTTTGTGCAAATATAGAAAGAATTCAATCGAATTTGGCGTATTTGATCTTGTGATATGAAAAAAAATTATAAACAAAATAGAATCGATTGCTTGTCAATCGATTCTATTTTGTTTTCGGAGGCGGGTTACAACGTCGATTTCGACTCTACGACCGCTTCGGGATTCACTTTTTTGATAAGACCCTGCAGGACATTGCCGGGACCGAGTTCCGTAAATTCGGTCACGCCGTCCGCAAGCATGTTCTTGACGATGTAGGTCCAGCGTACCGGTGCGGTGAGCTGTGCGATCAGGTTGGCCTTGATCGTCGCCGGATCGGTTTGGGGTTTGGCATCGACGTTCTGGTAGATGGGGCAGACAGGAGCCTGGAAGGGTGCTTCGTTGATCGCTTTTTCGAGTTCGACCTTGGCCGGCTCCATCAGGGGCGAGTGGAATGCACCGCCTACGGGCAGACGCAGTGCGCGTTTGGCGCCCGCTTCCTTGAGTTTGGCACAGGCGGCATCGACCGCTTCGACGCTGCCCGAGATAACCAGTTGGCCGGGGCAGTTGTAGTTCGCCGCCACGACCACGCCGTCGATCGAGGCGCAGGCTTCCTCTACTTTGGCGTCGTCGAGTCCCAGGATCGCCGCCATCGTACCGGGTACGGCTTCGCAGGCTTTCTGCATGGCCATCGCACGTTTGGAAACGAGCCGCAGACCGTCTTCGAACGAAAGAGCGCCGGCCACCAGGGCTGAAAATTCGCCGAGCGAGTGTCCGGCTACCGCGTCGGGCTTCACGCCCAGCGCCTTGGCCATGATGACCGAGTGGAGGAATACGGCCGGCTGGGTGACTTTAGTCTGTTTGAGCTCTTCGTCCGTACCGGCGAACATGATGTCGGTGATGCGGAAACCGAGGATTTCGTTGGCCTGCTCGAAGAGAGCCTTGGCTTCGGGGACATTGTCGTAGAGGTCTTTGCCCATTCCGACGGCCTGGGCGCCCTGGCCCGGGAATACGTATGCGTGCTTCATAATTTTTTGCGAATTTTATGTTTGCGGAGGCAAAGATACGAATTTATTTCCTAAATTTGCACCGCAATGGTTCACAAAGGGCCGGGCAAGGCCCCGTGTGATTAAATGGGAATGCCGTGTAATTCGGCAGCAGTTCCCGCTGCTGTATGTTCCGTCGATTGCCGCAACACTCTTTTAGCCACTGGTCTTTGGACTGGGAAGGCGTTGCGGCTGGAACGAGCCAGAAGACCTGCCTTGCAGCTTCCCGACGAGGAAGAATCTTTTTTCGGGGTGTGTCTGCGGAGAACGGAGCATCGCAAGTCTTGGTATTTCGTGGCTGAAATACGGGTATGGACGTGAAAAAGGTTCGATTCAGGGAGGTTCCGGGACCGGATTTTTTATTTTACGAACATACTTAAAAGCAGACGAACGATGAAAAAACTCTTGCTTTTCGCATTTGCGGCCTGCGCTTTGGCCGCCTGCTCGGACGA
>ENA-OOXL01000431-OOXL01000431.1-human-gut-metagenome-genome-assembly--contig:-NODE-431-length-11666-cov-1.806304_pt1 | contig 11666 bp, 6 predicted proteins | sample MGYA00241592_ERZ501353 | MGnify/ENA primary metagenome ERZ501353 (study PRJEB25962, sample SAMEA2042738) | human gut metagenome | biome: human gut; feature: human-associated habitat; material: faeces...
ATCCCTGCCGGTATCGACATGATGGCATAGGCCAAGAAAAAAGAGGTCGGAATAAACCCTGCCATTGCCAGATCCTTCAGTTCAAAGTTATGGATAATGTCGGGGATTAACGGCCCGAGAATATTCGTAATGAATGAAATAGTAAACCAAAACATCATGATTAATGTCAGCATACTCCATTTCTTGTTACTTTTCATGATATATCGTTCATTTTAAGATTAATGATGCCGCTCCGATAAATCCGGCTTTATTACCCAATGATGCGGCTACAATTTCTGTATTTAAGGCACAATCGGCTATAACATGCTCTCGAACCACTTCCCTTATTTTCTCTAAATAGAAAATACCGGATTCTGTAACCCCTCCTCCCAATACAATCCGTTGAGGGCTGAATATATTGACAAATCCGGCAATTCCTCTTCCCAAATAGTAAAAGTGTTCACTCATGCATTCAACAGCCATCGGAAAATTTTCATGATACAGGCGGACTATTAGTTCTCCGTTTATTTCCATATCAAAACTCAGATTCCGCTCTTTAGCCAACGTGCTGAAATGCCTTACCAAAGCAGAAGTCGAGGCATAATGCTCCAGGCAGCCGATCGCTCCGCAGGCACAACGTTCACCGTTAGCAATCAATGGCACGTGTCCCAGCTCCGTACCCCGATTGGCATAGCCGTTGAATAATTTGCCATCAATGATGACGGCTCCACCGATGCCGGTTCCCACTGTCAGAAACACCACGTGGGTACACCCCCTCCCTGCACCATATTTCGCTTCCCCCAACCCCATCAGGTTGGCGTCATTTCCAACGACTACCGGTAGTTTCATCTGTTCTTCCAAAAGAGAAGCCACATCTATGTTTTCCCAACCGATAATATTTTCTGCACCTCCCAATACGATACGGTTCGTCTCATCTACAATTCCGGGTGTACCAAGCCCAATGCCCAATACTGTCCAGTTTTGTTTGGCAGCTTCATCTTTTAACAACATGACAGCTTTTATCAACTGCTCTATTACTTTTGCAGCTGAAACAGAAGCAAAAGAGGGTAATTTTCCCTCAAAGAAAGAATTACCCGCTTTATCCACCAAAGCATATTTTATAGATGTACCACCTAAATCAATGCCAATTGCATATTCCATAGTTTATTATATCAAATAAGGAAACATTATGTTCTTTCTACCCATATAGGAGAACTCCATGCCCATTGCTGGTCACGCTGGCGAACCCTGACATAGTAATAGTCCGTATCTCTTTCGGGTTGGGTATCCTCCATATAATGCTCAACCGTAAAGCAACTTTCCGGCATTGCACGGTTGAAGAGAATAGCCTCACTGAGCCACCCTATCATGAAATGTGAACGGGAACCTTCCAAAAGTTCACCCAACGAATGCTCAAATTTCTTGCCATTGAATTCGGCTGTAATCACGCCATCTTTAGGCATAGTCACATCCAGAATGACAGCTTGCGTGGCAGGAGTCGTGGTATTGGGGTTTTTGGAACTGTACATATCCAACTCTGTATCCTTGCTCGTAACAGACACAATACGGTTAACTTTTGTCTCAAACTCTGGTTCTCCCGGTTGCGGAGAAGTGAAGGCAGCGCCACGGAAGCAAGGTTCCACTGCATTGATAGTTCCTTTGTTTATGGACAGCTTTCCTTGCCAATGCACATACTGTTCTTCGCGGTTCCAACCGAAATCAACTTTTACCTTGCAACGTACCATATCTCCTTCTGGCATCTCGGGCAACAATGGGCCACTTAAACGAGCAATGCACTTTCTGTTCTTAACGATGTCAATATAATCAATACAGCTACCTCCCTCCACATTCAGATAAATACGACGGCTATTTCCCCGTACGACATCACCCGGGAACGCATCATTCAAACGAAAATCTATATTTATTTTATCACCGGTGGCACAGCAGACATGACGGTTCTTCATGGCATCCCAGATTTTATCACGGCTCAACGATTCTGCAAGGATACCTATGCGACCGTCACCGTAACTGCCCGGATAACCTGCATGTTGGTCGGTCGAACCCATAATACCGAATTTCTTACCTTGCTCCAATCCGCATTGAATAGTACCTTCCCATTGGCGGGGACCCATGTCATGCAGATAACTGTAATCTCCCTGATCGCTTTCTGCCAATCCATGGCGGGAATACATCTCTACAAACGGGGTCTGGTCTCCTTCCGTAAAGAAGTTCCAATTGTATCCGCGATAGCCTGTCTGATATCCCATATGATGCGGAGTAATAAATACCTTATGCCCGCGGGCTTTCCGTTTCCAGTCTTCAATGGAGGTACATTCCACCAGCGGTGCGTCCAAGTCATAATTCAGAGCCACATGGTCGCCATGTTCCATGCTGTGCGCCTCATAACCAACAAAAGCCAGGAATTCTCCTTCCTTATTGTATTCATTGGTCATGGCGACATATTTCTCATAACCTCCCTCTCGCAAACGCTTGAAGGCACCGGTATGATAATCGATCACCCACTTCAGACGGGGATCATCGGCTCCGGGAATATCCGGCCACATGGCATGAGGAGTGACAGATACAAAATCCAGTTGTTCTTTGGCAGCCTCAAATGCAGAACGCATGTCGCCATGACCGTAGGTTATGTTACAATGATTATGCAAATCTCCCCAGAAATACTTCAGATTACTGGCAGAGGGCATGACTTTCTTTCCTGCGGCAGTTCCTTGCTGACATGCAGATAATAGGCTACCGGAAGCGGCCAGCCCGACAAGAGACCAGCCGGTATGCTTTAAAAAATTTCTTCTGTCCATAATTTAAATTTAGATTATCTGTTTTTCATCAATCGTCTGTCACCTTTGAATAACTCTTTGACCTTTTCATCGGGGTCATCATCCTTATACTGTTTTTGAATCTTTTTCAGCAATGAAATGAGTTCCGCTTGTTTGTCGGCATACTCCGGTTTACCAAACACACTGTTCAGTTCACTCGGGTCATTCTTCAAGTCATACATTTCCCATTCGTCCACATCGTTATAGAAGTGAATCAGCTTGAAGTCAGCGGTACGAATGCCGTAATGCCTTTTAACCGAGTGCTCTGCCGGATACTCATAATAGTGATAATAGGCGGCTTTTCTCCAGTCAGCCGGTGTTTTCCCCCCATTCTCCAGAATGGTCCTGAGAGACTGTCCCTGAATATCTGCTGGTATATCTACTCCGGCAAAATCCAGCAGGGTAGGAGCAAAATCCACATTCATGGCAATAGCGCTCGATACACTCCCCGCCTTGATGGCCTTCGGATAACGGATAACCAATGGCATGCGCTGGCATTCTTCATACATAAAGCGCTTGTCGAACCAGCCATGTTCGCCCAGAAAGAAACCCTGGTCCGAAGTATAGATTATGATTGTATTGTCCAATTCACCGTTTTTCTCCAGATAGCCGAGCAACCTTCCTATATTTTCGTCCACAGCTACAATAGTTGCCAAGTAATCGCGCATATATTGCTGGTACTTCCAACTGATCAGTTCTTTCCCTCTTAAGTTGCCGCTACGGTATTCTGAAATACGCTGGGCGTATACCGAATCCCACTTATCTTGTACATCAGCCGGCATACGCTTGTAGACTTGATAGAGGCGATTGGTCGTATCTTTCAGCATTTCTTCACGGGTCAGCAGTTTCAGATCCCAGTCATTGGTCAATGTATGCTCGATGGACATATCCTGTTCTATAGCAGCAGAGCCTCTGCCTTCGTATGTATCGAAAAGCGTGGCAGGTTCGGGAAACACGGTATTGTTGAACATTCCCAAATGACGAGGAGCGGGCATCCAGTTACGGTGAGGGGCTTTCTGGTGATACATCATGCAGAAAGGCTTGCTTTTGTCTCTGTGTTCCAGATATTCGATAGCCTTGTCTGTAATAACGTCAGTTGTATAGCCCTGCTCTACAATCTGCTTTCCGTTCTCGTTGAAATCGGGATTGTAATAATCCCCCTGTTCATGTTGTCCGGTCAGGATACACCAATAGTCAAATCCCTGAGGCTCGGTAATCAGATGCCATTTGCCGACAATTGAAGTCTGGTAACCGGCGGTCTGCAACAATTTAGGGAAGGTCTGTTGGTTACCATCGAAAGTGCTGGCATTGTCTGTGAATCCATTGATGTGGCTGAATTTGCCCGTCAGGATACAAGCTCTTGACGGGCCGGATAAAGCATTGACCGCATAACAATTGTCCATACGAACACCTTCATTGGCAATCCTATCCATGTTGGGAGTCTGAAGGAAACGTCCACCGTAACATGACATAGCTTGCGTAGTATGGTCGTCCGTCATCATAAAGATGATATTCGGACGTTTCACTTCCTCTTTGCCGGAACTGCAAGCGGACATTCCGATGGCAGTCAAAGGCAGAAATATGTATGATAAACGATTCATTATAAAAATCTTTTATAACCCGTTGGCGGAATTTAAGAAAATCCGGACGATTGTGAACTGCAATAAGGCACGGAACAGCAATCTGCATTCCTTACAAATAATACAGATGCAAGAAATAGCAGTATACTGAACCTAATTCAGTCGTATAGTGAATGCAGCACACCAGAATAATATTGATAATCAAGAAGTTACAAAAAGCACAGTCAAAACCTTGATAAATTACAACAAATCAAAATATCATTGTGCTCATTTCGTAGCGGGATTGAACACAGAGGTACGAAGTATCCACCTCCCCTTTAGGGGATTCGGGGAGTATTCAACCCCTGCTTCGCATCACTTATTGAACCTCTGCAAGAACTCCGCCAGGTTCTCCCCTTCTTCCAGGCCCAGCTTTTTCCGAAGGCGATAACGGCTGATTTCCACTCCGCGCAGAGAGATGTTCAGCAAGGGAGCTATCTCTTTGGAGAGCAGGTTCATCTTGATATATGCACAGAGCAGTTTATCCTTGTTGTTCAATTCGGGATATGCCTCTTCGAGTTTTCTGAAGAAGTCGTGGTACACAGAGTCAAAGGTGCTTTGGAAAGCCTGCAAGTCGTCATCGTGCTCAATATTCGTTTCAATCTGTCCCAGTAACCGAAGTGTTTTACGCCGGAGGGAAACCAAGTTTTCTTCACTGATGGAATGGGAAATGCCTAATACTTCTTTCTTGATACCCATCAGCATCTCATTCTTGCGCACAATATTCAAGGTAGTACGGATTAGTTCTTCTGATTTATGGCTTAACTCTGCCTGCAAGTTCTCCTCTTTCAGTGAGTCAATCTTCTGGTCTTTCAATTCACTCTCTTTCTTGAATTCTTGTTTCTGCCTGTAGAGCTCCAGCTCTTTTTGCATCAACAGATGCTTCCGGCTGACAGCTATGCGATAGGCTATATAATATAGTAGTAAACCCACAGCGACTGCATATATCAAGTAGCTCCACCAGGTGCGATACCAAGGGGGCAAGATTTCAAATGAGAACGAAGTCATTACCAACTCCTGGTCTTTATCGGTCATCAATTTTACGCTAAACACATACTTACCTTCATGCAGACCCGTAAATTCTTTAATAGTATTCTCACTGTACTCGTTCCATTCTCCCCTTTCGCTCCCCTCGCTCAAGCGATAGGAAAAAAGAGCCGATTGGGATGCATCGTTACTGTTCACATTATACTCTATGCGGAGGGAGTTGTGTTTATAGGGAATAGTGACAAGAGAATCTGTGTAATGATAGCTACGCCCGTAAATCAATGAGTCGCGTCGTCCTGTGAGATATACACGGCGTATCTGTAGAGATAGCTTTTCCTTACCCACAGCCGTCGATGAAAAGCGTACCAGGGAAAAACCTTCTTCCGTTCCCACCACAGCTTGCCCGTCATATACATTTACATGCTCATAGTTCTCTATCAAAGAGCCCTTCAAGAATGTGTCATGAGGCAATTTTGAATAGGTATTCTTCACAGCATCGTAGCGCAACAACTTGAGAGCTTCACCTGAAACGTACCATATATTATGGGCCATATCCATGGTGAGATAACTGTAAGCGGCTTTCCCGTCCAACATATTTTCCAACTCATGATATTCTTCCAGACTATCCGTGGCTTGATTGTAGCGCCACAACCCGTAATGTGACACTGCAACTGTTTCACTGTTTACCTGCGTCAGAAATATATCATAACCGGAAGGGAAAGCGCTATGGTTATACTTTTTCAAACTTACCACTTCCTGCAAATCATCCGACAGAATCAAGCGGCAGACACCTCTGTCCTTATTTGTCACCCATAACGCATTACCCGAACTTTCAGCCATTAGGCTTTTTGCAGCATAAGTGAAATTCTTAAGCCGGAAAGCAGGCTGCCAACGCCCGGCCACTTTTTTCAGTAAATGCAACCCACTATATTTACCATAAGTACCCGCAATCAGCACATCCGGGCGACCGTTCAAAGGGACAAGGCTCCTGACACCTTTTATACCATCCAAATGCTCCATCTTATCGCCGTCTATCACAAAGACACCGTTGTCCGAAGCACAGAACAGCTTACCGTCATAGTTTAGGAAAGACCACATCTGTCCACCGGTTCCGGGAACAAAAGTCATCGGTATCTCTTTGTTCAGTTCAGTGGATGGTAGTGTTGTATAAAGGCCTTGATTGGAAGCCAGATACAACTTACCCTGATAAACGATAGAAGAATATCCGGACCCAATGACCGGTTTATTACCATATAGAGAAGAAACGGGCGAACTCAAATGTACACAGTCAATGCCATTATCCAGCCCCAACCAAAGGTTGTTCAGCGCATCGAAAGACATACTGAGCACTGTTTTGTTCTGCAATCCACTATTAATGGAAATCACATTCATTTCATCCTTTTCCAAATCAAGCAAACAAACCCCATCCTGCACAGAGCCAAGTGCCAGCAAAGACTGGTTAAGAGCAGCACAAAACACACGATTGTGCTGCATAAAGCTATCTGCAACACTATTGAACTTCTGCACCGTCTCGCCATCATAGATAAAAAGGCCGTTGTAACGGGTGGCTATCAGAATCTTGCCACTATAGGGTAATAGTCCCGATACCCTGCCCAGCATCTCCGAACCCGGCACCAAACTGAACTTCTTTCCATCCATCACCAGAACTCCCTCGGCCGCACCGATATAGAACTTATTATATAAAATGGCCGACGTATAAATCTCACCCGGATACTCCAAGTATTCCAACTTATTATTTTCCCAGTAGAACAAACTACGGTCTGATTGGAAATAGATTCTCTCTTTATCCTGCAATATGTTCCATATCACGCCAACTATTGAATTCGGGGGCAAATTATCCGAAAGGCATGTATAGTCCAATCCGCCCAGCCTGTTTGGAGTGAAATAACCGAACCACCCGATTCCACCGATATAAATCCGTCCGTCATTCCCTATTCTCATGGCCCGCGCCTTTGCATTACGTATAGGGTAAAGATTCCAGCTTGCACCGTCAAATTCGAGTAAACCGTTACTATTGGCCACATACATCCAACCGTTATCGTGTTGCTGTAACATCCAGTTTTGATTACCTGCCTTATAAGTATGGCGGGTATAGTTCGTTACCGGGCGTTGCCATCCTGCATTCAACTGCACCGACAGCAATAACAAAAGGGTAAGTATAAAATAGGACTTGCTTTTCATAGCGGTCAACATTTGCGTTTATGAAGCAAAGATAACTCCTTTACTCTAAAGTAGTATTCCACCACATCATCTTTAACAGATTTATTCAGAAGAAGCATACTTGAAAGAAAACGTACTTATAACCAACACCTTACAACATTCGTGAGAAAGTAATGATGTAGTCAAAACCGGCATTTGATGTAATTATGATGTAGCCGATTTCGGAATACGAATGCCTCATACCTGTATATTTGTCATTACTCTACAGAAGAATGCATGGAAATCGTTCTTCTTAATTTTAAATCAAAATATAGTAGTATGAAAACACTCTTGAAGAACAGTCTGACTTTTCTTTTGATGCTGATGCCGGTATTGGCTTTCGCCCAGCAAGCACCTCAGATAATGAATGTCAGCGCACGCCAGACGACATCCCTCGACGGGCAGTGGAAAACAATTGTAGATCCTTTTGAAAACGGCTACTACGATTACCGTCTGAAACCCTATGACGGAGGTTATGCCCAGGACAAGACTTATTCCGACAAGACCAAGTTGCAGGAATACGACTTTGAAACGGATAAACTGCTGTTTGTTCCCGGAGACTGGAACACACAGCGTCCGCAATTGTATTATTATGAAGGAACCGTATGGTACCGCAAACATTTTGAATACTCCTTGCAGCCGGGCAAGCGCCTTTTCCTAAACTTCGGAGCTGTTAATTACGAGGCTATCGTGTGGCTGAACGGCAAACGTCTGGGAAGGCACATCGGCGGGTTTACTCCTTTCAACTTTGAAATTACCAACCTCCTGAAAGAAGGCACGAACAGCCTCGTGGTCAAGGTGGACAACAAACGCCTGCCCGAAGCTGTGCCCACGGTCAATGCAGATTGGTGGAACTTCGGTGGAATAACCCGTCCCGTCACTCTGATAGAAATGCCTGCAACCTATATACGCGACTATTACGTACAGTTGGCAAAGGATGACAAGAACATGATTGAGGGCTGGGTGCAACTGGAAGGTTCTGACAAGGAACAGAAGATAACACTGGATATTCCCGAACTGAAAGTAAAGAAAGAAGTCACGACCGATGCCAACGGGTATGCTTCATTCCTAATAAAAAGCAAACCTATACTCTGGACTCCGGAGAATCCGAAATTATATGCCGTGAACCTGGCTTCCGAAACGGATAAGGTTTCTGATGAGATAGGTTTCCGCACGATTCGCACGGAGGGCATCAAGATATTGCTGAATGACAAGGAAATCTTCTGCAGGGGTATCAGCATCCACGAAGAAACTCCCTATTACAGTGGTCGTGCTTACTCAAAAGACCATGCCCACACATTGCTGAGTTGGGCAAAGGAACTGGGATGCAACTTTGTTCGCCTGGCCCATTATCCCCATAATGAAGAGATGGTGCGCGAGGCCGAACGTATGGGCTTCCTTGTATGGTCCGAAATTCCCGTGTATTGGACGATTCACTGGGAGAACAAGGATACTTACCAAAATGCGGAGCAACAATTGTGCGACATGATTGCCCGCGACAAGAACCGTTGTAACATCATCATCTGGTCTATTGCCAACGAAACTCCGCACAGCAAGACGCGTCTCACGTTCCTCTCTAATCTGGCAAACAAAGCAAGAAGCCTCGATAGCGTCCGCCTAATTGGCGCAGCTATGGAGAAGGAAGAAGTACAGCCGGGTGTTCTGACGGTAAACGACCCGTTGGGAGAGCTATTGGATATCATCAGCTTCAACGAGTATGTGGGCTGGTACGATGGCGACTCTGAGAAATGTGACCGCGTGAACTGGACATTCGATACTCAGAAACCGGTATTCATCAGTGAACTCGGAGGCGGTGCTTTGTACGGGCACCACGGCTCACCCAAAGAACGCTTCACGGAGGAGTATCAGGAAGATTTGTATATCCGCCACGTGAACATGTTGAAACGTATTCCGGGACTTGCCGGCACTACTCCGTGGATATTGAAAGATTTCCGCTCACCGCGCCGCCATGTACCCGAGATTCAAGACGACTTCAACCGTAAAGGACTGGTTTCTGACAAAGGACAGAAAAAGAAAGCATTCTTTGTTTTGCAAAAATGGTATAAAGAATTAACCGAAGCATATAAATAGCTCACAACAAGACCTCATTAATAACTTTAAAAAAGAAAGGACGCCTATGAAGTAACACCTATGAGAATACACTTTCTTTATAGGAAGCAGCTCAACTGTTTTCTGTAGAGAGAAAGAAGATGAAGGTTATCATCTTCACATGAAAATTAACCTTTAATTTATTCATTCAAAATTAAGTCTAATATGAAACATTTTTTGGTATTCCTATTACTCTTTATTGGTATCGGAAGTGTCACGGCACAAAATGCCAGAATTACCGGTACAGTAAAAGATAACACAGGAGAGGCGGTTATCGGTGCTAATATAAAAGTAAAAGACAGCACCGGCGGCACAATCACAGACATCGACGGACATTTTAACATTGAAGCCTCATCTAATGCAACTCTTGTAGTATCTTTCATCGGATACATTACTCAAGAAGTACCCTTGAAAGGTAGAACCAATGTAGTAGTAACCCTCTCGGAAGACTCTCAAACACTGGATGAGGTCGTTGTAGTGGGTTATGGAACTCAGAAGAAAGTAAACCTGACCGGTTCTGTTGCAGCAGTAAAAGTCGATGAAAAGATTGCCAGCCGTTCCATCACAAACGTATCTTCCAGTCTCTCGGGTTTGGTGCCGGGATTGGTAGTGAGCCAAACAACCGGTTTTGCAGGTGGAGACGGTGCTTCGCTGAAAGTACGCGGTTTGGGTTCCATCAACAATTCTGACCCATTGATTGTAGTGGACGGGATGCCGGATGTAGATATCAATCGTATTAATATGAACGATATTGAAAGCATCTCAGTCTTAAAAGATGCAGCTTCGTCAGCCGTTTACGGTTCGCGTGCAGCCAACGGTGTTATCTTGATTACCACCAAAGGCGGTTCTAAAGAAGCCAAATCCAAAGTGACTTATAATGGTTCTTATGCCTTATCAAGCCCCGTAGAGTTTTACGACTATTTAGCCGACTATAGCCGTGCACTGACCATGCAGATGCGCTCTGCTGCCACAGGTAACAAATCGACCAGTTTCCAGCAGGGTACGGTAGAGCAATGGATGGCCATGGGCTTGGTAGATCCTATTCTTTTTCCGAACACCGACCAATATGACGAAATGTTCCGTACCGGTGCCATCATGAACCATACGGTTTCAGCCTCCGGCGGCAACGATAAGATAAATTTCTATACTTCACTCGGCATCATGGACCAGGAAGGTCTGCAAATCCACAATGACTACAGCCGTTATAACATGCGTTTGAACGTGGATTATAAGGTTCGTGATAACGTAAAAATAGGTATCAGAACAGATGGTAGCTGGTCAGAGCGCCAGACACCTCGCGGCGCAGGTTTGGAAACTGCAGGTTTAAAATATGTCATCTCCGGTATTTTGAACAAGCATCCTGAAACAGGTGAATACGGCGGTGCCATGGCTTATGGAGAATCTGCTTCTGCCGGTAATGCTGTTGCCGAATACGAAGCTTATCGCACAAATACTTCCCGCAAAGAATTTAATGGAAACGCTTACTTGGAATGGGAACCGCTTAAGGATTTGAAGTTGAACGTCAGTTACGCTTTGCGCTATTATAACCAGTTCAGCAAAAGCATCCAGAATGTGGTGAACCAGATGAACTTCCAGACCAACAGTATAGCCCGCACCATGCCGGATACAGGTGATATCATCAGCAATTCCAATAACGAAGGTCATAAGACTTTGTTCCAAGGACGTATCACTTATGAAAAGGAAATCTTCAAAGGGCATCATATTTCCGCCATGTTCAATGCAGCCGAAGAATACTGGTTCCAACGCAACATGGGTGCAGGACGTAAGAACCGTTTGCACAACAGCCTTGAAGAACTGGATGCAGCTTCCAAGGAAGTACAGACCAACGACGGTAAATCCGAATCCGAATCCGGTTCCCCAGGTATATCCCAATAAATTTTTATAGCGTTTGGCACTG
>ENA-OOXL01000447-OOXL01000447.1-human-gut-metagenome-genome-assembly--contig:-NODE-447-length-11422-cov-2.575350_pt1 | contig 11422 bp, 9 predicted proteins | sample MGYA00241592_ERZ501353 | MGnify/ENA primary metagenome ERZ501353 (study PRJEB25962, sample SAMEA2042738) | human gut metagenome | biome: human gut; feature: human-associated habitat; material: faeces...
TGAGCCCCACTCCCCGTAGGGGCCGGGCCACATGTCGTGTCCGGCCTTGGTGGAGATGAACAGTTCGTCCCGATAGGGCATGAAGGATTTCTTCATAATCATTCCGAAAGTCTCTTCGGCGGAACCGTAGGAAGGACCGTAATTGTTGGCGAGGTCGAAATGCGTGATTCCACGGTCGAAGGCATAGTGCGCCATGGCCTGGGAATTGGCAAATGTGTTCATGTCGCCGAAGTTGTGCCACAATCCGAGTGATATTTCCGGCAGCAGGATGCCGCTTTGCCCGCAACGGCGGAATTTCATGCCGTTGTCATAGCGTTCGGGCGCTGGAGAATAAATAGGGTTTATCATGATATTGTATTTTGTGGGTTATCCCATTATTACTTCTACTGTATGCGTGCCCGGCAGATGGTTCACCACATTGCCTTCTATCGGCTGGCCGTCTACTGTGACGGACTTGATGCCTTTGCACACACCATCGGGATTCTTCACGGTAATATGATATTCTGCCCCGCGGAACCTACGCTTCACGTTGAAGCCTTTCCAGCCTGCCGGGATACAAGGATTGATTTCCAGACCTTCATACGAAGGCTTGATGCCGAGTATGAATTGCGTGATGGCATACCACATCCAGGCAGCCGTTCCAGTCAGCCAGCTGTTCTTGCCTTCACCAGGGCGGGCGGCGTCCTTGCCGGCCACCATCTGGCAGCATACGTAAGGTTCTACTTTATGCAGGGCACTGTGCTCTTCGGTGTACGACGGGCATATCTTGCGGAAATACTCCCAGGAACGGTCACCCCGTCCCAGTACGGTTTCTCCGATGATGACCCACGGGTTGTTGTGGCAGAAGATACCTGCGTTCTCCTTGTAGCCGGCGGGATAGGTGGAGATTTCTCCATACTCCACAACATAGCGGGTGAAGGGTGGATTGTTGAGTACAATACCGTGCTCGCAGTCCAGGCGTTCCTTTACGGAGTCCAGCGCTTTTTTTACCATGCCTTCTTCCAGTCCGATGCCTGCCATGGTGCACCAGCCTTGCGATTCGATGAAGATTTGTCCTTCTTCGTTCTCTTTGGAGCCTACCTTGTGGCCGAAGTAATCGTAGGCGCGCAGATACCAGTCTCCGTCCCAGCCGTGTTTTTTTACGGCTTCCACCATATTGTCTATGTAGGTTTGCGCTCTGTTTGCTTCGTCGTCTTTACCCAGGCGGCGGCACAGCTCCACGTAGTCGCGTCCGCATACCACGAACAAGCCGGCAATCATCAGCGATTCTGCCTGGCTGCCTTCCGTCTGGTTTTCCGTGGTCTGGAAGGATTCATTCGGATCCCAGGAGAAGCAGTTCAGGTTCAGGCAGTCGTTCCAGTCGGCACGGCCGATGAGGGGCAACATGTGGGGGCCGAGGTTCTCGATGACGTGGTTGAAGGAGACGCGCAGGTGCTCGAACAGAGACACTTCCGAACCTTCTTTGTTGTCGAAGGGGACGGGCTCATCCAGGATACTGAAGTCTCCCGATTCCTTGATGTATGCCACCGTACCGAAGATAAGCCACATGGGGTCATCGTTGAAGCCGCCGCCGATGTCGTTGTTGCCGCGTTTGGTCAGCGGTTGGTATTGGTGGTAGCATCCTCCGTCGGGGAATTGGGTAGAAGCTATGTCGATGATTCGTTCGCGGGCTCGTTCCGGTATCTGATGCACGAAGCCCACGAGGTCCTGGTTGGAGTCGCGGAAACCCATTCCACGACCGATGCCGCTCTCGAAGAAAGAGGCGGAACGGGACATGTTGAAGGTAATCATGCACTGATACTGGTTCCAGATATTTACCATTCTGTTTACCTTGTCATCAGGTGTGTCAACATTGATAACGCTGAGAAGTCTGTCCCAAGTTGCCTTGAGTTCTTCAAGACCTGCGGCTACCTTTTCAGGAGTGTTATACTGCTCGATCATTGCGAGAGCCTTTTCCTTATTGATAGTAACGCCGTCAGCCTCGAACTTCTTGTCAACAGGCATTTCAACATAGCCAAGAATAAATACAAGAGTCTTTGACTCGCCCGGAGCAAGTGTTATCTTCTTGTAGTGTGAAGCGATAGGTGACCAGCCGTCTGCAAATGAGTTGTTAGCCTTGCCTGCTTCAACAGCCTGTGGGTTATGGAAGCCGTTATAAAGACCGATAAATGAATCTCTGTCTGTATCATAGCCGTCTATCTCGTCATTTACTGTATAGAATGCAAAGTGATCTCTTCTGTCTCTGTATTCTGTCTTGTGATAGATAGTTGAACCTACTACCTCAACACGGCCTGTGCTGAAGTTTCTCTGGAAGTTTGTGCAGTCGTCCTGAGCGTCCCAAAGACACCACTCTGCAAATGAGAAGAATGAGAATGTTTTTTCTTCATTGCTCTCGTTTGTGAGAACTACCTGCTGAACTTCGCCGTTATAGTTCTGAGGAACAAAGAATGTAGCCTCAGCCTTAAGTCCGTTCTTCTTACCTGTGATGATAGTATAGCCCATACCATGACGGCACTCATAAAAATCAAGCTCTGTCTTTACTGGTGACCAGCCCGGATTCCAGATAGTTTCGCCGTCTTTGATATAGAAATATCTTCCGCCCATGTCGATAGGCACGTTGTTGTAACGGTAACGAGTTATTCTTCTCAGTCTTGCGTCCTTATAGAAGGAATAGCCTCCTGCTGTGTTGGAGATAAGTGAGAAGAATTCCTGTGTGCCAAGATAGTTTATCCATGGATATGGCGTTCTTGGATTGCTGATGACATATTCCTTTTTCACGTCATCAAAATGACCAAATTTCATCAATAATTTCCACCTTTCGTAATTTATCTATTGTTAATTAATTTCTTAATTATAACCCATACAAATGCGTATATCAACGGGTGACCTCAGTTCACCCCTACTGCATTTTCTATTATTCAGTAAAGAATCTCTGCCAGCACTTGAATGTGTGACCCTTTGTTATCTCCTCATATCCGCTCACTTCGTTAGGCAGGCTGAGATTAGGAGAGTTTATCATAGCTGTCATTGGTTCAGGGCAGAAATATCCTTTATTGCCCTTATCGTTCCACATATTCCAGAACTTAAATTCTTTTGACACCTCGTTGCAAACCTTATGACCATTGTCAGTATCCACAACATAAGAGCCATGGAAGACCTTACCGTCAAGCTTGTTCATGCCTGCGGTGTACATATCGTTTGAGATATTATGCAGGGTAGGCATTTTTGTACCCTCTTTATATTCAAGGTCTTTCTTTTTAAGAGGCAAAAGCTTTTCTGTTGGCAGACATCTCTTGTCAAGCTCGCACTTTTCGATTATCGGCACGCACATTCTCATTGATTCCTCCCTGCCACCGTCGCACATTGGCGCATTAAGGCAGGTATGAGTACATATGGAAACAGGCAGAGCCTTGTCGCTGTTGTTTGTCAGGTATATCTCCTGCAAAAGACCGTTTTCAGAAAGCGTAAACGTATAGGATATTTTAAAATCCACCGGAAAATAAGAATACATCTCGTCATTCTTGTCAAAGGTATAAGAAGTAACAAGCACAGCTTTTTTATCCTGTGTTGAATAACACTCTATTTCGTGTTCTCTCTTATGCACCCAGCCATGGATAAAATTATCAAGCTTTTTCTCATTTACAGGCATTTGATACACTGCGTCAGAGGTCTTTATAATGCCCTTATCAAAGCGATTAGGCAAGAAAAGAGTAGGCAGTCCCCATATCTCTCTCGCCTTATTTATAGTCTTGAGAGTGCAGTCATCACGATATCTGAACACCTCTATGCCGTTTTCCTCGTCACGAAGCCTCAGCACAGCAGCACCAAGTTTTGGTGCGATAACGCAGGAATACTTTCCCGACTGCATTCTGACACATTCCGTATCTTTAAACATGAATTTAAGGTCTATATTATTCAAAAAAGTAACGCCCCCATAGTGCAAAGCGATGATCTTCCTCCCGCTTTACCATACATTTTTACTTAAACGATTAACATACAATCATTATAACATAGCCCGTCGCTTTTGTCTAGTACAAAACGCAGATTTTTATATAGAATTTTAGCTGTGTTTTTTAGTAGTTTTTTACCAAACGTTCAATGAATAATCCAAAAAAATATGACAATACTACAATCAACAGCCCGCTGACAGACGGACTGCTCTATATTTTAAACAATCAAAGGAGGAGTTTCTCATGATAGATAGGATCGCACTGCTGCTTCTCATAATAGGCGGCATAAACTGGGGGCTTGTGGGCATTTTCCAGTTCGACCTTGTGGCATTTCTTTTCGGAGGTGCTGCAGCGATACTAAGCAGGATCATCTACGTTTTGGTAGCTATTTCGGCTATCTGGTGCATTTCACTGTTTTTCAAAGACAACAGACTTGTCACCGAACAGTAGTCCCCTGCAGGTCATGACGGCAGGAGAGGGAGCTTGTTTCAGAGGGCAGCATTTTATCACGGGTTTGCCTGCTGCATATTCTAAAATCGGCTCTCTTTCCTGCTGTCATGACCTTATTTTTTTGTTTTAAACATTAAAATTTGAACATCACAGGCACTAAAAATGGATAAGATATTTTACTTTTTTAAGTCGATTTAAGTTCAGACCTCACGCAGATGTCATTGTTAGCATAATGTCAACGAAATATTTGTGCAAAATCCCGAATTTTCAGAAAATTAACAAGTTCTTTGCAACTTTTTCTTGACTATCGCTACAAAAGAGGTTATAATTTAATTGATGTTAAGGATATTGAACATAATTTGTTTGATTTAACATCCGTTTTGTTGTCTCCTTTCTTTTGTTCTACACATAGTTTTTTTATTTTATTTTCTGCTGAGCACCGTTGCTCAGCATTTTTTTTGCCCATTTTATGGCTATTTCAACTTCCGTGTTGATAAATGTAAACTTTTTTTAGAAAGTATGATATAATATAGTATTGCATTAAATAAAAAAAGAGGGTGTAAAACTTGATCGATCTTGATGATTTTTGGTATATAGTCAGGTCGCAACATTATACCAAAAGAGAAATGGAAATAATATATGGCAATTTGGAATACGTTCCGCCAAAGCAAATAGATAAACTTTGGGATAAGGCTGTAGACAAATGGGGCGATTGGCAAGCTGCACAGCATATAGCTAAGAAATATGATGATGACGGATATCTTCGCAAGAAGGAATAGCATAAACAAAAATAAGCTGCTACAGAAAAAATCTGTGGCAGCTTATTCTATTCAGAACAGTCCTAATTTTAACCTATCAATATCAGCTCCTGATATCTGTTTGTACGAATTCATAAGATTTTGGATCATATTTAATGACGAGCGGTTCGAAGGACCAGTTACATAGTGTATTGTCGGAGAAAATTTATTATACGAAAAAATGGCTTTGGTTTTATAGGCTTGACCATACAGAACCTTTCCTCTTAGAATTTCAAACGAATAACCTTTCCCGTCTCGTGCGATTGCTTTTATACATCCATTTATAGCTTCAGTAACGCCATTTGTGTACGGGTGATCAAAATAATTAAATATTTCCAGGCTCCATCGATTTACCGTTTCAGTTATTGAAATGTAAGGACTAAAGTTCTGTTTGACCTTTCTGGACCATTTTGTATACTTTAGAACAGCCGCTCTCCTGTTGGTACATTCGTAGATCTCTCTGAATTCTTCTTTAAGATCATATGCCATTTTTAGTTCCGGATACTTTGAATAGATGTATCCAAGTTTTTTGTTTTGGTTTGCAGTTAAGTCTTTTCTGTTTGCATTTAAGGCTTTCTGTACTGAATTTATCTCCTTCTTTTCAGCAGCAGGTAGTTGTTTGCAAAGTGTTTTTTTATAGTCGCTTAGTACGTCATTAATTAGCTTGACCACATGAAATTTGTCGATAACTATTGCCGCATCCGGTAAGCATTCATACACCGCCTCACGATAGGGCCTATACATATCCATTGTAACTATTTTAATATTGTTACTGTCAGGCAATGAGTCGAGATAATTTATTACAGTTTGTTTGTCTCTCTTTGGAAGCATTTCAAAAAGCAAGTGCTCGTTTATGTCCGTCAAAACACACCTAATCGAGCCATTCAAATGTGCTTCATCTATACCTAATACTTCAGGTGAATACATAATATGCTGAGAATCTTTCTCTCGAATATATGCCAAAGCTATTTTCTCTATCGTAGTAACAGATAACTTATATTCTCTTGCAATATGCTTAAATGGTTTTGTTAATGATAATTGCTGGATCTTACATCTAAGTCTGTTTGTCATTTTTGAGCAAAGATCAAGTGTATTGAATCTGTCAACAAAAATACTTCCACAGTCTTTACACAAATGTTTGTGACCTCTTATCTTAAGAGCTGTATAATGTTCATTATTTAGTGCATATCTTTGTTTCAATTTTAGGCGAAACAACAAAAAGATAATCACACTCATCTGCATTTTCACGCAGTTCAAGTATATCAAATTCATCAAGACAAAGCATATTTTGGTTGTGGTTTATAAGCACATTCTATCCTTTCATTACAATTTTTTCGTAGAGGACAAAGCCTAATTGCTGAATTTAAAATGCAACACTCGTTCAGAGTAGACATCATTATTTGCATTATCTCCTCACCCAAACAATCCTCCGTCGATCTGTCCGCAGAAATAAAGATCATTCATAGTCGGCTCGCTTATAACAGCGTTAGGGGTGGGCTTTGTCTTTGAGATAGTCTTCGACTTTGTATCCTCATAATAAATGTTCTCGATAGGCAGCAGACCAATGTCCGCTTTCGGAATATCCCAAACCATACCCCTTATGTGCTCAAAAAGCACATCGGGGCTGTCATTTGCAATAACTGAGCCTTTATTCAAGATGATAAGATCGTCTGTTATAGTGTCGATGTCGGAAACGATGTGTGTTGAGATTATTATAATGCTTGTTTCTTTGAGCTTCACCATTATCCGCTTGAACTGCTCACGCTCAAATGGGTCAAGACCTGCGGAGGGCTCGTCAAAAATCAGTATCTCGGGGGAGTTAAGGATAGTCTGTGCAATGGCAAGGCGCTGTTTCATTCCGCCAGAAAATGACTTTATCTTGTCATCAAGATTTTCAGACAGATTCACAAGCCCCAGCACACGTCTTATCTCGTCCTCAATAAGCGGCTCAGGCATTCCTTTTAACAGAGCCGAAAATCTGAGAAATTCATGGGCGGTGTAGCTTGGATAAAATGGCTGATACTGAAACTGAAAGCTCAGCTTTTCACGATATTTCTCGCCCATTTCAAAAACGTCCTGCCCGTCAAGGGTCACGCTGCCGCCCGACTTTTTTATCACGCCCGATATGCAGTTCATTATGGTGGTCTTGCCTGCGCCGTTTGGTCCAAGCAAAGCGTTTATGCCCGTATGAAATTCGCAGGTTATGCCCTTGAGCACCTGCTTTTTGCCGTATCTTTTGGATAAGTTTTCTACTCTTAAAACGCTCATATCATCACCACTCCTTATCGGTCAAAGCTTTTTTCATAATATCCGCTGTATCTCCATGCAGTCAGTCCGCTCAAAATCGCTGCAAGATATATGAATACAGCTACCGCTTCCGAACAATCAAAAGCCCTCATATAGTCAAGGTTGTTAAGCTGCCCATTTACGCTTGTGACAGCCGCAAACATATAAGGCGAAAGTGCTCCCACATAATGTGCGGCGGCGGACATGACCGCTATCAGCCCAGAGGTCAGCATAACATATTTTTTCACAGAGCGCACTTGCTTTGCCACAAGCACGAAAATGCCGTAGGTTATAAAAAGCGACATAAGCCTTGTGACATATAGCCATATTATTGTGCCTCTAACAGTTAGCATTAAAGGCGCAAGGTCAAATTGCCACACGCTTTGTAAAGATGAGGTGCTGTACTTGCTCTGATGTAATGTTCCGCTTAAAATAAGGTCGGCGAAAAAGCTCAGCGTGAACATTATAAATATCGCCGCCGATAAAATTATCTCCCGTGACTTAAAAAACGCTGACGAATTTTTAGATATCCTTATCTGCTGATCCATTCGTTTTTCGTAACTGTCCGCAACAAAAACACCCACAAGCAACAGCACAAATATCGGCATAATATCTACCGCCCGCAATTCGAGAAATTTCAAAAAAGGCTCGTCATTTATCACCTGTGGAGTTGGAAATGCAGCGTAAAGTCGGCTGTTTTTCACAAGGTCAGAGGGAATATTAGCGTCTGTTAGACCTCTTCCCGTGCGTGCATAGCTTCTGATGCTTTCGACCATGAAACAACTGCGAAGCTCGGTCTTATACTTGTTCACGGCGGCTGTGATGTTACCGTTATAACCGCCTGCGTAACTCCTCAGCTCATAGTCCGTTATGTATTCATCACATTGATCAAGTGTCTTGTCTGCGGAATTTTCTATAAGTTCATTGTATATCTTCGCCGTTTCTTTGTTCATATATACAAGGTTATTAGAAGCGTTAAAGCTACGATACACAGCAAATTTAACGGAAGCTGAAAAAATTATCACTATGACAAAAAGCATCCAAAATTTCTTTAAAAGCCGTGAAGTCTGATAACTATACATACTTTTCATTATCCCACCTGTCTTTCAGCAAGGAGATATGTCCCTGCGACAAAAAATGCGGTCATGATGAATATGATAGCAAAATAAACAACGTATTCTCGTGCAGGTATTCCCCAGAAATTCATATAACCTGTGTCATTGAGCATATTGGTGTAATTGCCTGTTAAAATGTCAACGGCAGGATTGGAAAGACTTGTGGTTTTCAGATATAATGGTACAAATATTGGCACAAGACAGACAGCTCCTGCAAGTATGGTCTTTCTGCAAAGCATTGAAAGAAACATAACAATACTTGCGGTGAAAAGCGCATAAACAAGTTTTGCGGCAAATACTGCAACTAGATATCCGCCAAAGCTCATATTCGCCGAACTTAGTTCAAAACCGCTCAGATATTGCAATGGCATATCAAGTTTAAAGCCGTTTGTATCGTAAATAAAAAGAGTTATAATATCCACAGTGTAAATTATCAAAACAAGAATTATTACAGCAACAAAGCCGGTACAAAGCTTGAAAAGCGAGAACTTTCTCACACCTGTTTTGGTTATCCCAAAGCTTTTTATCCTGCTGCTTTGTATCTCTGATGAAAATATGCTGAAAAGGAGCAGATAAACACCGAATGGTATGAGTATTTCAGATGACATATAGTTTTCAAAGCCGTCAGCGGCTCTGGTGTCAATGATATCGTCCGACTTTTTTAGGTCTGTTATCACGGCGTTGTAATCGCTGATGAGCTTGTCGGAAAGCTTCAAAGAATACTCATCCGTAACGCCACGTCTTGCATTTCGGCTGTAACCTCGCACACGCTCGGAAATGAGCTTCAAAGCATTTTGCTGGGAATATAGCTCTCCCTCAATAAGAGAAAACATACTGTCAAGTCCTGCGCCTGCTTGTGAATTTTTCTGAGAGAAATCTATTATCTTTTCCTCAAGTTCCACAGGCAATTCAGCCTGCTTTACACCGCCTGTGTTGTGGTTATTCTGATAGTCGTTTATCTCGTTGTTAAGAGCGTTTTGCTCATCAGCAAGCTTTTGGGCGTCTTGGCTTACAGTTTCCGAGCCGCCTTTAAGATAGGTCATGTATTTTTCGCCATAAGCATAAGAAGGTCTGAGTACAGATATCAAAAAGGCGCAGGAAAGCAAAGCCAGCAATAAGCTTATCAAAGCTGACTTCGCCATATCTTTTCTTATCATAAATCTGAGAAGTTTCAAATCGTCACACCTCAAATATCAAGTTCCTACATTCCTGCCTGTATCTCCGCATATGTATCATAATCCCATTCGCCGTTTGAAATAAACTTGTGCAGTTTAAAATCTTTATCCACAAGATAAGCGGCTGTATCAGCGTCGGGATTATAGGTCGAAAGAAGGAAATAATCCTCACAGTTATTGAATATCGTCATATAGTCGATATACTCATAGCCGTAAAAATACTTTTCATTGAGCTTAGCATCATCAATTATCTTCTGCGGTTTATTATCGTTATCAAGATAATAAAGCACATACTGATACATTTTGCCATTATCATTTGGCTCACGAACAAGCACTATCATAGTGTTATTGAAATACTGAAAATATCTTACAAAAGATTTGTCTTTAAAAGTGCAAACTGTGTCACTTTTTTCATTATCCTCATTATACCTATACAGCTTGTTTTCGCCATTAGAGTAATACACATCTCCGTCGGCAGGATAATACATATACGGCGTATTTTCGCTTATCTGAGAGCCAACATCAATGCCTGTATCCTTGACGTTCTGAGGGTCTGAAAGTGGAGCTATAAATAGGCGGACTGTATCCGTCTTTGGGCAAAGCCTTGTAAAATAAAGCTTGCCGTCGCTTATGTAATAGGTATTGGCTTTTGTTATCTCGCTTTTGTCAGAGTTTTTGAGAGCGTATTTATATAGCGAATAGCCTGTGCTGAATCCGTTCTCGTCGGTCTCGCTCTTTTTGTATTTGCCCTCAACAAAATAGATATCTCCGTCTTTGTCCATAGACATACAGCCTAATATGCTGTCCTTTGGTGCAGAATACACTTCCGTGACTTCACCGCTGTTGTAATCCACTGTGACAATGCTGTAATCTTCTTTTTGCGTAGCAGAATTATACACTGACCTTACAGCGTATATAACGCCGTCATATATGGTATAGCAGGACAAGTTTGAATACTCTTGAAGCTTGACCTTTATCATTGCAAGGCTGTCGGATTCGATATCATATTCTGCAATGCCGTCATAGGTTTTGTAATACACAAAATTGTTTGCAAATGCAGTAGAAGAAGCTTCAGGACACAAAAGGTTTGTGGGAGAAGCAGAAAGTTCTTGTTGACCCTTTTCAGAAGAAACCGCCTTATCGGATTTTGTGCCAAGAGAAATGAAAAGTGTAACTGCAACTGCGGCAATTATAACTGCGGCTGTTGCGATAATAATTTTAGTTTTCATAATTCACACTCAAGTTCTATTATTGACTATCAACGGAAAGCGTTGTGCTGTAATTTCCGTGTATATTATTTTCATAGATATGCACGGTTTTTACAGTTTTGGACGTTTTGCATCCTGATAACTGAAATTTATGTTCTACTTTTCCGCTAAGTGTAGATGATGAGCCGCAACCATTCCCACCAACAGAGGCACTTGCATAAACATAACCGCTGTATTTACAATTTGGATTGTACACATTATTGTTATTGCTGGATGTTCTTGACCAAGCTTGACCAGCTACAGTTGAATTAGCTCTTGAACCTGTAACATAGCAGGAGATGTATGCGTTTGATCCGGAGCCACCTGTTGCCCTTCCATACTTTGCGGCTGAGTACGCACTAGCCCCAATAGCCATAGAACTCATCATCATAACAGCAGCAC
>ENA-OOXL01000451-OOXL01000451.1-human-gut-metagenome-genome-assembly--contig:-NODE-451-length-11328-cov-1.600018_pt1 | contig 11328 bp, 8 predicted proteins | sample MGYA00241592_ERZ501353 | MGnify/ENA primary metagenome ERZ501353 (study PRJEB25962, sample SAMEA2042738) | human gut metagenome | biome: human gut; feature: human-associated habitat; material: faeces...
TAAGATAGGGTTCCGGATTAGGTTTACCGTATTTCACGTCGAATGCGGTAACCATCAGTTCAGCTTTGAATATACCGGGGAAGTTTTTGTTTAAGCGTTCCAACAACGATGTTTGCCCCGAACCGGTTACGATGACGGGAATCAGCCCTGCTGCCTTTATTTTATTCAGTAATTCCAGTGCTCCCGGCATTCGTTCCGCCTTGGGGAGTGAATTGAAAATGTTACTCTTGGTCTGATAAATTTCTTTTATTTCCTCTTCGGTCGCTTCGTGGTTTCGCTGGCGGCTGCTGACGATATTGATAGTAGCAGCTCCTGTACGTCCCTCGTGCAAGTAGGCTTCTTCGGGGCTCAAGTGCATGCCGTATTGCTTCATGGCTTCGTGCCAAGCTTTGGCATGGTTTTTCATCGAGTCGAACAAGACACCGTCCATGTCGAACAATACAGCTTTCAGGTTCAGTTTGTCAAAGTGATGTGTGGTAAGATAATCGTTTATTGCTTGTTGGAACATTTTTTCTTAGTTAAAGATAACATATATAAATAACGAAGAATGAATAATGACCAACGAGCAAGACTGCATTGTTAAGTAACTGTCTGCTCAATTTGTCATTATCCATTCTTCATTCAGTAGTCTTTATTTCAAGCGAGCTTGGATAGCTTTAGACTCTTCTTCGTATCCCGGTTTGTTCAGCAGGGCAAACATATTCTTCTTGTAAGCCTCTACACCCGGCTGGTTGAACGGATTTACTCCGAGCAGGTAACCGCTGATACCGCAAGCCTTTTCGAAGAAGTAAATCAACTGTCCCAGATAGTATTCGTTCAGTTTCGGAACGCTGACGCGCATGTTAGGAACACCGCCGTCTACGTGAGCCAGCTGAGTACCCAGTTCGGCCATCTTGTTTACTTCGTCTACACGTTTTCCGGCAAGGAAGTTCAGACCGTCCAGATTTTCTTCGTCAGAAGGTACGCGGAGTTCGTGGTTCGGAGTTTCGATAGAAACAACTGTTTCGTAGATGGTACGTTCGCCTTCCTGAATCCACTGTCCCATAGAGTGCAGGTCAGTAGAGAAGTCTACAGAGCTAGGATAGATACCTTTGTGATCTTTACCTTCAGATTCTCCGTAAAGCTGTTTCCACCATTCCATGAAGTAGTGAAGTTTCGGCTGGAAGTTTACCAAGATTTCAATCTTCTTGCCGCTCTGATACAGTTCGTTTCGTGTAGCAGCATAGAGAGCAGCCGGATTTTCCATCATATTTTCGTTGGCACAAACCTCTTCCATCTTGCGTGCACCTTCAACCAACTGGTCGATGTCGATGCCTGCAACTGCGATAGGAAGCAAACCTACCGGAGTAAGAACAGAGAAACGTCCGCCTACATTGTCAGGAATAATGAATGATTTGTAACCTTCCTTGTCGGCAGTAACACGTGCTGCACCTTTCTTGGCGTCTGTTACAGCTACGATTACCTGTTTTGCAGTTTCTTTGCCGCGTTGGTCTTCGCATTGCTTTTTCAACAGACGGAACGCCAAGGCCGTTTCAGTGGTAGTACCGGATTTGGAGATGTTGATAACACCGAATTTCTTGTCTTTCAAGTATTCGGTGAGTTCATATAGATAATCTTCACCGATATTGTGTCCTGCATACAGAATGACCGGAGCCGTTTTCTTGTCTTGCAACCAAGTGAAGCTGTTTGACAAAGCCTCTATCACCGCACGTGCACCGAGGTAACTTCCGCCAATACCGGCAACTACTACTACCTCGCAGTTGTCACGCAACGTCTGTGCGGTAGTCTTTAGGTCGGCCAGGTGCTCTTTAGTGATGGAAGAGGGGAGGTGCAGCCAGCCTAAGAAGTCGTTGCCCTTACCGGTACCATTCTCTAATGCTTCCTGTGCAGCCTTTACTTGGGCTTCATAGGCGAAAACGTTTTCTTTGGAGATGAATCCAAGAGTCTTTTCAATGTTCAAACTAATCATAATATTCTAGGTTTTAAATTCAGTATTTCGTTTTATCTTTTTTCGCGCTTACCGGAATGAATCGGTAAGCAGCTTGATTTCAATCGTCGGCGAGATACGCTCATACAGAATGTTGTATACTGCATCTACAATAGGCATGTTGACATGATAATGCTTGTTGATTTCCTTGATACATTTTGTACCGTAATATCCTTCAGCAATCATTTCCATCTCAATCTGCGCGCTTTTCACGGAGTATCCCTTGCCAATCATCGTACCGAATGTGCGGTTGCGGCTGAAATTGGAATATCCCGTCACCAGCAGGTCACCTAAATAAACGGAATCACTTACGTTTCTGTTCAGCGGATGTACCGTTTGCAGGAATCTGTTCATTTCCTGTATGGCATTGGACATGAGCACAGCCTGAAAGTTGTCGCCATATTTCAGACCGCTGCAGATACCGGCTGCAATGGCATATACATTCTTCAGCACCGAACTGTATTCAATGCCGGCAACGTCATTACTGACAGAGGTCTTGATGAATGAACTGGCCAGTTTGCGGGCAATGGTGCAAGCCTTGTCGGTGTCGGGACAAGCAATGGTCAAATAAGAAAGGCGTTCCAGAGCCACTTCTTCCGCATGGCAGGGACCTGCCAATACAGCAATATTCTCAGCTGGGACGCCATATTCCTTAGTGAAATATTCCGAGACAATCAAGTTGTCATCGGGCACAATACCTTTAATGGCAGTGATGATGAATTTATCCTTAATCTTAGTCTTCAGTTTCTTCAAGTGAACCTTCAGATAAGGGGAAGGTGTAACGAAGATGAGCGTATCAGATTCTTTCACGACATCATTGATGTTGGAGTTGAAGTTGATACGCTTGGTATCAAACTTGACGCCCGTCAAGTAGGCAGGGTTATGACCAAGCCGTTTGAAGTCGGCAATACGGTCATCGCGTCGCATGTACCAATTTATAGACTCCGCTTGGGCCAGAACCATTTTTGCAATGGCAGTTGCCCAACTTCCTCCGCCCATGATGGCTATCTTACCGGGTAGTTTCATATCGAAATTAATAATTAAAAATTAAAAATTAAAAGAGGGGAAAGGAGTACCTTCCTCCTCCTCTTATCTTTAATCTTGCCTATTTAATTCTTTAATTTTTAATTCTTAATTCTTCCGACCCAGTCAGCAACTTCGTTTACGGTCGGGTTTGCCAGTTCCAATTTATATTTCTTGTTGATACCGCAGATGTCCATGTGGAGTTTTTGCGGATTCACATCTTTCATGTCACTCACCAGGTTGTAGCCGGCTTTCTGGATTACAGCCACCCAGTCTTCGGGGATGCCCAGCTCTGTGTATCGTGCAGGAGCATCTTTGGGGATAACCTTTTCCGGACGCATCTGCGGGAAGAAAAGCACTTCTTGGATAAAGGATTCGCCCGTCATTAACATGGTCAGACGGTCGATGCCGATACCGATGCCCGATGTGGGAGGCATACCGTATTGCAATGCTTTCAGGAAGTCCTGGTCGATGAACATCGCTTCGTCGTCTCCCTTTTCGCTCAAGCGGAGTTGGTCTTTGAAGCGTTCTTCCTGGTCTATCGGGTCGTTCAGCTCGCTGTAAGCGTTGGCAAGTTCCTTGCCGTTCACCATCAGCTCGAAGCGTTCGGTCAGTCCCGGCTTGCTGCGGTGCATCTTGGTCAGCGGGCTCATCTCTACGGGATAATCGGTGATGAAAGTGGGCTGTATGAAAGTACCTTCGCAGAATTCGCCGAAGATTTCATCAATCAGCTTACCCTTGCCCATGGTGTCGTCAATCTCCATATTCAGTTCCTTGCACACCTGGCGGATTTCGTCCTCGCTCTTTCCTTCGAGGTCGTATCCGGTCTTTTCCTTGATGGCTTCCAGGATGGGCAGACGGCGGTAGGGAGCTTTGAAGCTGATGGTCTTGCCGTCTATCTCGGTTTCTGTACAGCCGTTTACGGCGATACAGATGCGTTCCAGCAATTTCTCCGTAAAGCTCATCATCCAGTTGTAGTCCTTGTACTGCACGTACAGCTCCATACAAGTGAATTCCGGGTTATGGTTCTTGTCCATACCCTCGTTACGGAAGTTCTTGCCGATTTCATATACACCTTCGAATCCGCCCACAATCAGTCGCTTCAAGTAAAGCTCGGTGGCGATACGCAGGTAGAGGTCCATATCCAGAGAGTTATGGTGGGTGATGAACGGACGGGCGCTTGCTCCACCGGGGATGGATTGAAGAATCGGCGTCTCCACTTCCGTGTAGCCGGCTTCATCCAGCACGGCACGCATGGTCTTGATGACGGTGGCACGCTTCAGGAATTTTTCTTTCACGCCGTCGTTTACGATAAGGTCTACATAACGCTGACGGTAGCGCAGTTCGGGGTCCTCGAAAGAGTCGTAAGCCACACCATCCTTATATTTCACGATAGGCAGGGGCTTGATGCTCTTTGCAAGTACGGTCAGCTTCTTGGCATGGATGCTGATTTCGCCCATCTGGGTACGGAATACGAATCCTTCGATACCGATGAAGTCGCCTAAATCGAGCAAACGTTTGAACACGGTGTTGTACATCTCCTTGTCCTCGTCCGGGCAGATGTCATCGCGGGTGATATATACCTGGATGCGTCCTTTGGAGTCCTGCAATTCGATGAAAGATGCTTTACCCATGATACGGCGGCTCATGATACGTCCGGCAACGGACACTTGGCGAGGCTCTGCATCGTCGTTGAATTCAGCTTTAATATCGGTAGAGAAAGCATTTGTTACATACTCTGCTGCGGGATAAGGCTCAATGCCCATCGCGCGAAGTTCATTCATGCTGTTGCGACGAATGATTTCTTGTTCACTTAGTTCTAATACGTTCATTTCGCTATATTTCACTCAATTTGGGTACAAAAGTACGAAACATTTTTCAGATAGCGAACCTTTTTCCTTGAAATATAGGGAACGGGGAGTGACATTAATCCTCTCCTTCGGTATCTACCCATTCGATATGCGGGGAGAGGAGGGTGCGTTCCGTCACTTGTCCGCATTGCCCGCGGTAGTATTCGGGGATGAAGCGTATCTGCACCGCAGTGATTTGCGCCGGACTCACTTCTTCTGGGGTGTCTACCCCGGTGCCTTCCGAACGGCAGGTGTAGTAGAACGTCCCGATGCCCTTTAGCTTTACGGAGTGTCCCGAGCTCATCAGCTTGCCCAGCACTTCACCAAGGTTCATTAATACTGCATAAGTATCTCCCGGGGTTACCGTAGACATTTCCGACAATAATCGGGCTATTTCATCCGTTGTATAGGGATGTCCTTTGGTGACGGCTCTTGGGTGCCATTTGTCGTCGCCTTTCTGTTTTACTTTCTTATAGAATGCCATGGGGGCTTGTTGTTATTATGTGTCCGGCTCAACCGGTAGGTCAGGCATGGTTCATACGGTATGAATGTGCCAATCATACGGTATGATTATATCAATCATACGGTATGATTATGGTAATCATATCTTATGATTTATCATTGAATCGCAAAGATAGCATAAATCATCCGCATAGTGTGCAGGTTTAAGGTGTTTTTTCTGCTGTTCTGTTTTAAAAAAAGAGTACCTTTGCACCCGCTAAAAAGAAATAGGTATATAATATGGCAGGACAAAAGACTCCCTCGGCGTTGGGGACGGAAAGTATAGGTAAACTCTTGATGCAATATGCCGTTCCGGCAATCATCGCAATGACGGCATCCTCTTTATATAATATGGTAGACAGTATCTTCATCGGTCACGGCGTTGGGACGATGGCTATTTCGGGATTGGCGTTGACTTTCCCGTTGATGAATCTGGCTGCGGCGTTCGGCTCGCTGGTGGGTGTGGGAGCCTCTACACTGATTTCCGTCAAGCTGGGGCAGAGGGATTATGACACGGCACAGCGTGTGCTGGGCAATGTCTTTGTGCTGAACATGGTGCTGGGAGTGGCCTTTACCATCATTGTCATGCTCTTTCTCGACCCGATTCTCTATTTCTTCGGAGGCAGTGACCAGACGGTGGGCTACGCCAGGGATTATATGCAGATTATCCTTTTGGGAAATGCCGTTACGCACCTCTATCTGGGGCTGAATGCAGTGCTACGCTCTTCAGGGCATCCGCAGAAGGCGATGTATGCCACCATAGCCACGGTGGTTATCAATACCATACTCGACCCGGTGTTTATCTATGGTTTCGGCTGGGGCATACGTGGCGCTGCCGTCGCTACCATTGTGGCGCAAGTCATCTCTTTGACGTGGCAGTTCAAGCTTTTCAGCAATAAGGACGAGCTGTTGCATTTCCACCGGGGGATATTCCGTCTGAAACGTAAGATTGTATTCGATTCGCTTGCTATCGGCATGTCTCCTTTCCTGATGAACCTGGCAGCCTGCTTCATCGTTATCATTATCAATCAGGGGTTGAAGAAGTATGGCGGCGACTTGGCTATCGGGGCTTTCGGCATCGTGAACCGTCTGGTTTTCATTGTAGTGATGATTGTGATGGGGCTGAATCAGGGAATGCAGCCTATTGCCGGATATAACTTTGGGGCGAAGCTGTACGGACGGGTGAACAAGGTGCTGAGACTGACGATAATCTATGCCACGGCAGTGACCACTTTCGGCTTTCTGGTCGGTATGCTGGTGCCGGACCTGGTGGTGGGCATCTTTACATCGGATGCGGAACTGACAGAGCTTTCGGTCACGGGACTGCGTATTACGGTAATGTTCTTCCCGATTATTGGTTTCCAGATGGTGACTTCCAACTTTTTCCAGAGCATAGGCATGGCAGGCAAAGCGATATTCCTTTCCCTCACCCGGCAGATGCTGATCCTGCTTCCTTGCCTGCTTGTCCTGCCGCAGTTTTTCGGAGTGGCAGGAGTGTGGTACAGCATGCCGGTATCCGATTTGCTTGCAAGTTTGATAGCATTGGTGATGTTGGTTTGTCAATTCCGCAAATTCAGAACCTCTCCCTTGTAGGGATGGGTCGGGGGAGAGGCTTTGAATTTTTCTTCCTACTTTCTGCAGATATTCCGTAAGAATATTTATATTTGCTATCTGCAAACCAATAGATGAACAAGCGTATGGGCAATAATTTTATAATCAATATAGGCCGTCAACTGGGCAGTGGCGGACGGGAGATAGGCGAGAAACTGGCTGCCCGTCTGGGTATTGACTTTTATGATAAGGAACTGATTAGGTTGGCTTCTGAAGAGAGTGGACTGTGTTGTGAGTTTTTTGAGAAAGCTGATGAGAAAGCTTCACAAGGTATTATTGGAGGGCTCTTCGGCATGCGTTTCCCTTTTGTCAGTGACGGGGCTATCCCAGCCACGAATTGCTTGAGTAATGATGCTCTGTTCAAAGTGCAGAGTGACGTGATACGCAGATTGGCGGAGGAGAAGTCCTGCTTGTTTGTGGGGCGTTGTGCCGATTACATCCTGCGAGAACATCCACGCTGTGTCAATGTCTTCATTTCCTGCTCCAATGAGGAGCGCATCAAGCGTATTTGCCGAATGTATTCCATTACTGAGCGTGAAGCGGAGGAGATGATGAACAAAGCGGACAAGAAGCGTGCCGAATACTATAACTACTACAGCTACAAAAAATGGGGAGCTGCCGAAACATACCACTTGTGTATCGATTCTTCCGTATTGGGTATTGAAGCTACGGTGGACTTTATAGAAGAGTTCGTCAAGAAGAAGCTGAAACTTTAAGGAATTAAAATTAAAGGCTGCGCAATGTTGGTTTAACCCAACTACGCAGCCTTTAATTTTAATTCCTTAATTCCTCCTACATCATTGTCAGTAATATCATCTGTCCCGCCAGAATACGCAGGAACATTGTCAATGGATATACCGTGGAGTAACCTACTGCCGGAGCATCTCCGGATGTTGTTTGATTGGCATAAGCCAATGCGGGCGGGTCGGTATTACTACCGGCTATCAATCCCATCAGGGTGAAGTAGTTCACTTTGCAGTAGAAACGGGCTATCATACCGATTATCAACAAGGGGATAACAGTTATCAGGAATCCATAGCCTACATACAGTAATCCGCTACCTTCTACTACTGTTTGTACAAAATGCTCACCAGCTTCTATACCGACACTGGCAAGGAAGAGCACGATACCGATTTCACGCAACATCAAGTTGGCACTCATGGTGGTGTACGTCACAAGATGCATTTTGTGACCGAAACGTCCGATGAGGATGGCAACTACCAGCGGACCACCAGCAAGACCTAACTTAACCGGTGTCGGCATACCCGGGAATGCAATAGGGAGGCTTCCCAGCAGGATTCCCAAAAAGATTCCCACAAAAATAGTTACGATATTCGGAGTGTCCAAACGTTTCAACTGATTACCCAATACGCCGGCTACACGTTCTACGGCATCCTGCTGGCCTACCACCATTACACGGTCACCTACCTGAAGTACCAGATTGGGATCGGCAAACAAGTCCATACCCGAACGGTTGATACGGGTTACATTTACACCGTACATGCTGCGGAAGTGGAGGCTTCCCAGTTTCTTGCCATTGATTTCAGATTTAGTGACGAGGATACGGCGGGAAACCATCGGAGTGTCCTGTTTTTCCCAGTCTACGTGTATTTCTTTTCCGATAAAGGCGGTTACCGCTTCGGCATCTTCTTCGGAACATACGATGAAGAGCTGGTCTCCTACGTGGAATATTGTTTCATGATTGGGGATACTGACGTGCCCCTCGTGGCGTATGCGCGAACATACAAACGGGCGTCCCAGAAAATCCTTTATCTGGAGCAGGGTCTTTCCGGAAATTGATTCATTGCGTACCTCGAGGTGAAGCATGTGCGGCTGATGCTTTACATCTGCTTCCTGCGTATTGAGTTCCTGTTCCTCCTTCTTGAGGTTCACCCGGCAAATATAGCGGATGGCTATGATGGAACCTATGATACCTACCACACCAAGCGGATAGGCGCAGGCATATCCCAATGCAATGGGGTCTCCCGTATAGTTTATCTGGTTCAGGGCTTCTTGTGCGGCACCCAGACCCGGAGTATTGGTTACGGCACCATAGAGAATACCTACTATCATTGGCAGGTCTATCCCCCGTCAATGAAGTAGATGCTCAATGCTACTGCGATATTCAGCAACACGATACCGACAGCAAGCATGTTCAGCCGCATACCCCCTTTCTTAAAGGAAGAAAAAAAGGAGGGCCCGACTTGCAGACCGATACAGAATACAAATAAAATCAAACCGAATTCGCGGATAAAATGCAAAATGTGTGTTTCGCCCGTGAAGCCAAAATGGCCCATCAGGATACCGGCAAAGAGGACGAATGTAACCCCCAACGATACCCCGAAAATCTTAATCTTACCCAGCAATACGCCCACAGATATTACGAATGCATACAAACAAACGATGTGAGCGACAGATGAAGAGTCCCATAGCAAGCTTTCTAACCAATTCATAGTACCTATTAATATGTCGTTTTTTAAAATTTCGCGCAAAAATACTTAATAAAAAGGAGGTGGCAAAGGCTTTGTGGTACTTTTTGCTATATCAACTTTGCAAAAGTAGAGTATGCTTCCGGTGAATACGCTGAATCCGTATGGGCACGGAGTCATCTGTTAGTGCAATTTTCTCTAAAAAAAGATTTTGTTCTAAGTATTTCCTTATATTTGCAAGTCTCTTGATGACAAAAATGAATAGTATTCATCTATTTAAATTTTAAATAAACTATGGCAGACAGTAAAGAAAAACTCTTCTCCGACTTTTCTCCCGTTTCCACTGAGCAGTGGATGGAGAAAGTTACCGCAGACCTGAAAGGGGCGGATTTCGAGAAGAAGCTCGTTTGGAGGACAAACGAAGGATTTAAGGTGAAACCTTTCTACCGTATGGAGGACTTGGAAGGTTTGAAGACAACAGATGCTCTTCCCGGCGAGTTTCCTTATCTCAGAGGTACCAAGAAAGACAACAATGAATGGCTTGTTCGTCAGGAAATCAAAGTGGAATGCCCCAAAGAGGCCAATGCCAAGGCGTTGGACATCTTGAATAAAGGTGTAGATTCACTCTCTTTCCATGTAAAGGCCAAGGAATTGAACGCAGAGTATATTGAAACTTTGTTGAAAGATATCTGCGCGGAATGTGTCGAGTTGAATTTCTCTATCTGCCAGGGGCATGTGGTGGAACTTGCAGAACTTCTTGTCGCTTATTTCCAGAAGAAGGATTATGACTTGACGAAATTGCAAGGCTCCATCAACTATGACTACTTCAACAAGATGCTGGCCAAAGGTAAAGAAAAAGGTGATATGGTGGCAACAGCCAAGGCGCTGCTCGAGGCTACCGCTTCCCTTCCGAAATACCGTGTATTGAATGTGAACGCGTTGACATTAAACAATGCGGGTTCTTATATTTTCCAGGAGCTGGGTTATGCTTTGGCTTGGGGTAATGAATATATGAATCAATTGGTTGATGCCGGTCTGCCGGCTGCAATGGTAGCCAAGAAGATTAAGTTCAATTTCGGTATCAGTTCCAACTACTTCCTTGAAATAGCTAAATTCCGTGCTGCACGTATGCTGTGGGCTAATATTGTGGCTTCTTACAGTCCCGAGTGTCTGCGCGACTGCGACAACAAGGGTAAGGATAACGAATGCCGCTGTGCAGCCAAGATGAAGATTCATGCGGAAACTTCTTCATTCAACCTGACTTTGTTTGATGCACACGTAAACTTGTTGCGTACGCAGACTGAGGCGATGAGTGCCGCCCTTGCTGGTGTTGACTCAATGACGGTTACTCCGTTCGACAAGACTTATGATGCTCCTAACGAATTCTCTGAGCGTATGGCGCGTAACCAACAATTGCTGTTGAAAGAAGAATCGCACTTCGATAAGGTTATAGACCCGGCTGCAGGTTCTTACTATATTGAGAACTTGACCGTCTCTATTGCCAAGCAGGCTTGGGACCTCTTCCTCGCTGTAGAAGAAGACGGTGGTTTCTATGCTTCCGTGAAAGCCGGAAAAGTGCAGGCTGCCGTAAACGAGAGCAACAAGGCACGTCATGCTGCAGTCGCCAAGCGTAAGGAAGTGTTGCTGGGTACCAACCAGTTCCCCAACTTTAATGAAAAGGCGGGAGATAAGAAACCGGTTGAGGCTACTTGCTGTTGCGGCGGCGGACATACGTGCGAAAAAGATGTTCCGACACTGAACTTTGACCGTGCTGCCAGTGAATTTGAAGCGTTGCGTCTCGAAACAGAGGCTTCCGGCAAACGTCCGAAAGCGTTTATGCTGACTATCGGTAATTTGGCAATGCGTCAGGCACGTGCACAATACTCTTGCAACTTCCTGGCTTGTGCCGGTTATGAAGTTGTCGATA
>ENA-OOXL01000455-OOXL01000455.1-human-gut-metagenome-genome-assembly--contig:-NODE-455-length-11276-cov-1.675786_pt1 | contig 11276 bp, 10 predicted proteins | sample MGYA00241592_ERZ501353 | MGnify/ENA primary metagenome ERZ501353 (study PRJEB25962, sample SAMEA2042738) | human gut metagenome | biome: human gut; feature: human-associated habitat; material: faeces...
GACGCTTGCCGGTCACCTTCTACCGTAATGTGTCACAGCTTCCTGATTTTGAGGATTATAATATGACCGGCCGGACTTACCGTTACATGACCCAGGAACCGCTTTTCCCCTTCGGTCATGGATTGAGCTATACCTCTTTCTGCTATGGCGCTGTGGTGCTTGGTTCGGATAATATAAAGTCCGGTGAGAAATTGAGATTGAATGTCCCCGTAACCAATACCGGCAAATGTGACGGTGAAGAGGTTGTGCAGGTCTATTTGAAGAAAAACGATGATGTCGAAGGACCGAGCAAGGCATTGCGTGCTTTCAAACGGGTACATATCCCGGCAGGAAAGACGGTCGATGTAGAGTTTGATTTGGGCGATAAAGAGTTGGTGTGGTGGAATCCGCAAAGCAATACCATGTGCGTTTCCGAAGGCAGTTATGAACTTATGGTGGGCGGTAGCTCGCAGACTGCTGGTTTGCTGCGCCGGTCTTTTGTCATTCAGCCTTGATACATTGCTGACAAAGTCGAAAAAGAAAATTCCGCTTGAAGGTAAGTCATGACCCTCAAGCGGAATTTTTGTGTACTGGGGATACATGTTCTTAATAATCCTTAATACAATATGTTAACTTCCTTGCTTCTCTGTTCTTATCTAATTTTAATTGATATATTTGTGATATCATTATGATATCAATTAAATCTATAGAATATGGAAACAAAAGAGTGTGGTTTCAGTGGTTTCAAGATGAATGGCTTTTTGGCCTTGTTCCTTCATTTGGTAGTGCTTACGGCAGTGATAATCTTTGGGTTTATCATTTCTGTGCCTACCTTGATCCTTTCGGTGTGTCTGTGTCTGATATGGTTTATTATGTTTGCCGGCTATATGGAGCTGGAGCCGAACGAGGCGCGTGCTATGGTGTTCTTTGGTAAATATAAAGGGACGTTCAAGGAGACCGGCTTTTTCTGGGTAAACCCTTTCCTTAATAAGAAGAAGCTTTCGCTTCGTGCACGCAACCTGGATGTGGAGCCGATAAAGGTGAACGATAAGATTGGTAATCCTATTCTTATAGGACTGGTATTGGTGTGGAAGCTGAAGGACACCTATAAAGCCATGTTTGAGATTGATTCACAAACAATGGCTGCATCCGCTCCGACAGCGGGTAATGCGAACCAGGTCAGTCTTGGCAATGCGGTGGCCAACCGTATGAATGCGTTCGAGAATTTCGTCATGATACAGAGTGATGCCGCTCTTCGCCAGGTTGCCGGTCAGTATGCCTATGATGATAATGAGGCTGATACGGAAGAGTTGACACTTCGTTCGGGCGGTGAGGAAATCAATGAACAGCTGGAGCAGAAATTGAATGAACGCCTGGCCATGGCAGGTATGGAAGTGGTGGAAGCGCGTATCAACTATCTGGCATATGCGCCCGAAATTGCCGCTGTGATGCTGCGTCGCCAGCAAGCATCTGCCATTATTACGGCACGCGAGAAGATTGTGGAAGGGGCAGTCTCTATGGTAAAAATGGCGCTCCATAAACTTTCTGAAGAAGAAATTGTTGAACGGGACGAAGACAAGAAAGCAGCAATGGTCAGCAATCTGTTGGTAGTGCTTTGTGCGGACGAGGCTGCCCAACCGGTAGTCAATACGGGAACGTTGAACCATTGATAAAGGATACGGATGAAAGAGATGGGAGGCATAGGACGGTGGGCTCTTATACTGCTCTTGCTGGGCAATGTATATGGGGGCTTTGCACAAGATGCGAATACTGCGCGCGCGCAGCACATTTATGAATTGTTTGTGGCAGGGCAAGGTGACAGCATCCATGCGGCATTGAACCGGGAGTTGCAGGAGAAACTGGCTCCGGCACTCTTCAATGATTCTTTCCGGCAAGCAGAGAAAATGTTTGGTAAATCCATATCAAAAGGAGAATGGAAGACCGATTCTGCCCAGGGAATTACTATCTATTATTCCGATGTGGAATTTGAACGTTATAATCTCCGCTTTCTAGTGGCTTTTGATGCTGACGGGGCACTGAATACAATCCGGCTAGTCCCTGCACCTGCTGTTAGCACTGCCCAACCGGTAGCCTATGATAAGACAAAAATGGATGAAAGGGATATTACGCTGGGAGCCGACGGCTACAAGCTTCCCGGAACGTTGACTTTGCCCAAGAGGGCAGTCGGTTCGGATGTATGCAGGGTTCCTTGTGTTATTCTGGTACATGGTTCCGGTCCTCACGACCGTGACGAGACGATAGGTCCCAACAAGCCTTTCCGTGACCTGGCCTGGGGATTGGCGGAACGCGGCATTGCCGTCGTCCGCTATGAAAAACGGACAAAAGCATATGGTGCGGCTTGCGTTCCTGCCGGTCGCGAACTCGATTATGATACTGAGGCCGTGGACGATGCCGTTGCCATAGTGGAGCAGGTAAGGGCTTTGCCCGAGCTGGCTTCTGACAGTGTGTATGTGTTGGGGCACAGCCTGGGAGGTACATTGGCTCCCCGTATTGCCGGGCGTTCGAAAGGTTTGGCAGGTATCATTATCCTTGCCGGACTGGCAAGACCGCTTGAAGATGCTCTTGAGGAACAGTTTTATTATACCTCTTCTTTGACGGATTCTTCAGTCAATGTAAAGGCTCAACTTGATGAACTGAAACAACAGTTGGTGAATGTCAAAAAGCTTGGTACCGAAGAGTTCGATGAGGCAATTCCCTTACCATTGGGGCAGCCCCGCTCATATTGGCTGTTTGCCAACGCTTACAAACCGGTGGAGGTTGCCGCTAAACTAAAGCTGCCCATATTTGTTCTTCAAGGGGAGAGAGATTATCAAGTGACTATGGAAGACTTCGGTTTATGGCGTTCCGGTCTGTTGCGTTGTAAGAATGCGTACTTCAAATCTTATCCGAAATTGAATCACTTGTTGCAGGAAGGCAGCGGCAAGGCGACTCCGTTTGAGTATAGCCATGCTTCGCCCGTCCCGGCATATGTTATGGATGACATTGCCTCCTTCGTGCGGGGCAAGCAGAATACTCTTTGATTGGTACTTGGTTATATCAAAGTAACTTCAATCATAAATCGTAAATTGTTAAATAGTAAATAAATAGTGGCTAAAAAAGAAACTTCAACCAAAAGCTTTGTCCTCCGTGTGGATGCTGCAACGATGGATGCCATTGAAAAATGGGCAGCCGACGAGTTCCGTAGTACCAATGGACAGCTTCAGTGGATTATCGCTGAAGCATTGCGGAAGAGTGGGCGGATGAAGAAGTCCAAGAATCCTCCTCCGTCTGAAGAGAAAGCAAAGGAGGATTAGTGATAACAGATTCTAAATCGTAGATAATATGATTAATCTTGGTCCTTATTCCGGCAAGAAATGCCCTAATGTCCGTTTCCAACCCACTGTGCTTGACCGTATTCTGGAAGGTACGGCCCTGCTTATCGTGCTCGTTACGTGGATTAGCATTTTAATAGTTCTTTTACCATTTATCCTCCTTTTTCATCTTTATTTGTTGTTATAAATCTGCCATTACCTACTAATGGTTACTCTTTCTCTTCTTTTCGCAATTTTTAGGTATTGTTCTCCTTTTTAACTACCTCTACCTTTGCTCCCAACAAAATTTAAGATAAAAGATGAGAAAATTAACTGGCTTATTCGTTTTATGTTTTTTGCTTTCTGCCAATGCTTTGCAGGCTGCTGAACCTGAAAAAGTTACTTCTGCAGCAGAGAGTACGGAGATTTCAACAGACAAAGAGAAAAAGGAAAAAGTAGCGAATGATGGCGACAACTACAAGAAATTCCGTTTCGGTGGATACGGAGAAATGGTTGCAAGTTTTAAGGATTATGGTATTAACCGTTTCTATGGTGCACCTGAAGGCAATCCAGACAAACATAGGAATACAATTTCTATACCCCGTTTCGTGTTGGCTCTGGATTACAAGTTCAATTCCAAATGGATACTCGGTGCAGAGATTGAGTTTGAATCCGGTGGTACGGGTACTGCTTATGAACTTGAGAATACGGAAAACGGTGAGTATGAAACGGAGGTGGAAAAGGGTGGCGAAGTGGCTATCGAGCAATTCCACATTACCCGTTTAATTGTTCCACAATTCAACATACGTGCCGGTCACATCATTGTCCCGGTAGGATTGACCAACGCCCATCATGAACCAATCAATTTCTTTGGAACTTATCGGCCGGAAGGAGAGACAACCATCCTTCCTTCTACGTGGCATGAAAACGGACTCGAGTTTTTTGGTTCTTTTGGAAAAGGATATGCCAGCTTTGATTATCAGGCCATGATAGTGGCCGGTCTGAATGCCAATGGCTTTGACCGTAACACCTGGATAGCAAGTGGCAAACAAGGCCTCTTTGAAGAAGACAACTTTACTTCACCGGGCTATGTGGCTCGTCTGGACTATAAGGGGGTTCCGGGGTTGCGTATAGGTGCTTCGTTCTATTACTGCGCTGATGCCGGTTCCAATTCTGACAAAGCGGATACTTATTCGTCTACCGGTAAGATTCCGGTAAGAATTTATACGGCAGATGCCCAATACCGTAATAAATATGTGGTTGCCCGTGCCAATATGGTATACGGAAATTTGGGTAATTCAGCGAAGCTTAGTGAGGCAAATACCAAATTGTCGAATAAATCTCCTTACAGCCGTATAACCCCCATTGCAAAGAATGTAGTCAGTTATGCAGCCGAGGCCGGTTTGAATATCAGCGCTTTCTTCAAAGGAAACAGGAAAGTTCCGGTTATCTACCCCTTTGCACGTTATGAATATTATAATCCGCAAGAAAAGGGAGAGGCCAGCCAGATAATGGAGAAACGTTGTCAGGTAAGCATGTGGACTGCCGGATTGAATTGGTATGCCTTGCCTAATCTGGTGGTAAAGGCTGATTACACTACCCGCCAAATCGGAACAAACAAGGTTTTTGGAACTGGCAAGTATAATAGTGAAAATGAGTTTTCGATCGGTATTGCCTATATCGGTTGGTTTGTCAAGAAGTAGATGAATAGTAATCAATTAATTTTATACAGATGAAGAAAAATTTCTTTTATGCGACAGCTTTGGTATTAGGGCTGGCATTTACGGCTACTGCTTGTAGCGATGATGATGACAACAGTACAGTTAATCCTGCTGACATTGAGTATAACTCGGAGAATGCGGCAAGTTGGCACAACTACATGAGAAATGTGGCGGCTTTGTTGAAGACAGATGCCACCAATCTTTATGATTCTTGGAATACGAGTTATAAGGGTGGGGCAAGTTTTGCAACTTCCTTCAAAGCTCATAATGGTGCCTATAACTTTTCAAGTGCCTGGAACTGTATAGAGCAGGTTATCGACGGTTGTGTTGAAATCTCCAATGAGGTAGGTGAGACGAAGATTGGTGATCCATATAATAAATATATGGCAAACAATGTTATAGAGGCCCTCTATGCTGTTGAGTCATGGTATAGCTGGCATTCCCGTGATGATTATACCAATAATATTTACTCAATCCGCAATGCCTATTACGGCTCTTTGGACGGTAAGGTGAGCGACAAGTCAATTTCAAAATTGGTGGCTGGAGTCAATGCGGAGTTGGATATGAAAGTGTCGGCAGCATCGGCTATTCAGGCTATTCCCCAACCTTTCCGTAATAATATCAACAGTCAGGAAACGGTAGCGGCTATCAAGGCTTGTGAAGAACTGGAAAGTGTATTGGATAAGGAGTTGAAACCTTATATCAGGGACAATAGCACCATTAACAGCAATGAAGCACTTGACCCGATTGTTGAAAATTATGTCAATGTTGTGGTTTTGCCTACCTATAAGGATTTGAAGGAGAAGAATAGTACGCTGTATGACGCTGTGGTGGCTCTTGCCAACAATCCCTCTAACAGTGCTTTTGAGACGGCATGCAATGCTTGGATAACAGCCCGTGAACCTTGGGAGGAAAGTGAGGCGTTCCTATTTGGGCCGGTGGATGAGCTGGGACTTGACCCGAATATGGATAGTTGGCCTTTGGACCAGAACGCCATTGTCCAGATTCTGAATTCCCAGAAATGGGGCGATTTGGAATGGAGCGAGGGTGATGATGATGCAAAAGTTGAATCTGCTCAAAATGTACGCGGATTCCATACTTTGGAATTCCTGCTTTTCAAGGATGGCAAGCCTCGTACAGTTAAATAAGAATTATTTATAAACAATACTCAAGAAGTAAAGGGGAGGATTTGGAGAATCCTGCCTTTACTTCTTTGGCATGTTTGGATATGCCATTATTAAAAAGTAGATAAAGATGATGAATCGTTTAATGAGATATTCATGTCTTCTCCTTTGTTTGTCGGCAGGTTTGACTGCTTGTGATGATGATGGGATTGACGTGTTGGATATAGAGATTCCTGAAGGATACGCTCTGTCTGCCGGAACGTCCACAATCTTCATGAATTCATCCAAGGCCTATGATTCACCGGCAGACTGGGTGTCGGGTGTTTACAACAGTCGCTTTAATGATGGTGACGGGCTTTACGATGATGTGCGTACGAGTAGCAATGGCATGGGAGGTGGTCTTGGCCCAGTCTATGCGGGGTATTCTTGTGGCAGTTGTCATCGTAATGCCGGCCGTACCAAACCGACGCTGTGGAGTGAAGGTGGATCGGGTAGTTACGGGTTTTCCTCGATGCTGGTTTATATAAGCCGCAAGAATGGTGCGTTTTTTCAGGATTATGGTCGTGTCCTCCATGACCAGGCAATTTATGGAGTGAAACCGGAGGGGAAGCTTTCTGTGGAGTATACTTATGAGACTTTTACCTTTCCCGACGGAGAGAAGTATGAACTTTGCAGACCGGCTTATTCCATATCCGAATGGTATGCTGACAGTATAAAGCCTGAAGATATGTTCTGTACGGTGCGTATCCCGTTGAGACTAGGGCTCCCTGAAAAAATGCATCGGTCCATCGCAAATGATGGCTTTGGAAGCTACGGAGATTGAAGCGCTTGCTGCAAAAAGTAATTATCCGGAGTATGGTATAAGTGGCCGTTGCAATTACATTACCGAACGTGGTGTGAGAAGCTTGGGGCTGTCGGGAAATAAGGCTCAACATGCGGATTTGACTGTTGAACTTGGTTTTTCAAGTGATATGGGTGTTACCAATAGCCGCTATCCGGAAGAGATATGCGAGGGGCAGTCCCAGGTGAATCAAGGCAGCATGATGGGGCTTTCTTATGCCCAGTTGGATGTTTCTACAGAAGATATGGAAGATGTTGACTTGTATATGCAGAGTCTTGGTGTTCCTGCACGGCGTAATGTGAATGACCCGCAGGTGATAAGGGGAGAACAGAATTTCTATAAAGCCAAGTGCCATCTTTGCCATGTCACCACGTTGCATACCAAGCCTCGGGGCTCCGTGCTGTTGAACGGTACCCGTTTGCCATGGTTGGGAAGTCAGACAATTCACCCCTATTCGGATTTTTTGCTGCATGATATGGGCTCCGAAATTATGGGAGTCGGTCTGAATGATAACTATGTAAGTGGGTTGGCGCGTGGCAATGAATGGCGCACTACTCCGCTTTGGGGTATCGGGCTTCAGGAAAAGGTAAACGGACATACCTACTTCTTGCACGATGGTCGTGCTCGCAATCTTGTTGAAGCCATAATGTGGCATGGGGGAGAGGGAGAAGCATCGAAAAATCTCTTTAAGAACATGAGTAAGGATGACCGTGATGCCCTGATTGTATTTTTAAATTCACTTTAGAACTAATAAGCTTTATATAAAAAGTAATTATGAAGAAATTTTTATATGTCGCCATGCTGGCTGTTTTGCCTTTGACCGCTATGGCGCAACATGAGGAAGATACGGAGAATGGTGTAGTGTCATTGGCCGGAAGAGAAGGTTTTACCATTGAAACAAAGAAAGGTGATTTTGTTTTCAAGCCTTATCTGTTGGTACAAACGAGTGCTAATTTCAATTGGTATGATGATGAAGGCTTGGATAAGGCTTATAACCAAGATAATATTGCCAATTCGGGTTTTTCCATTCCTTATGCCGTACTTGGCTTTACTGGCAAGGCTTTTGGAAAAGTAGCTTTCAATCTGTCCATCAATGCTGCTGCAAGTGGAGGAGCGCTGTTACAGCAGGCGTGGTTTGATGTACAGCTGAAAAAACAATTTGCGATTCGTGTCGGAAAGTTCAAGACTCCATTCTCGCATGCCTATCTGACAACTCTTGGCGAAACACTGCTTCCCCAGTTGCCGGTTTCTCTGACGTCTTCTGTAATTTTTCCTTATTCGTTGAATGCCGTGACGCCTAATATCGGTACGGGATTTGACCTGGGTGTTGAAATTCACGGTCTGGTGGCAGATAAGTTCGGTTATGAAGTCGGCTTGTTCAATGGAACCGGAGCTTCCGTGAATACAGCTTCAAAGACGATGAGTGATGACTGGCATATCCCTTCATTGCTGTATGCCGGACGTCTGACTTATATGCCCAAGGGGGTGATGCCTTCCACACAAGGTAATCCTAACCGTTTGAACGAGGATAAGATATTATTCGGTCTTTCGGGTTCTATCAATGTGGAGAGTGAAAATGAGAGTACCAATGATACCCGTGTGGGGTTGGAATTTGCCATGTTGAAGAACAAGCTCTATCTGGCGGCTGAAGCTTATTATATGAATGTAGGTTTCACCAAACGGCAAAAGATAAATGAATCGTATAGCTTTTTAGGCGGTTATGTGCAAGGTGGTTACTTTGTCGCTCCCCGCCTACAGCTTGCCGCACGCTACGATATCTTCAATCGTAACGGTACGGATGACGACGGTTTCCTGAATATGCCTGCTGTAGGTATGAATTACTTTTTCAGAGGATGCAACCTGAAATTGCAGGCAATGTATCAGTATGTAGCCCGTTGGGGACACGACACGCAGCTCGACCGTGATAATGATAATTTAGGTCTGGCCACTCACTCTGCCACGGTGATGCTTCAATATACATTCTAAATGAAGTCAGGAAAGGATTCGTCTATGAAAAAATACATTCTTTTCTTTTTTCTGCCCGTGCTTCTTATAGGTCTGCATGCATGCGATGAGGGGAGAATTTATGAGAATGCCGTAGTGGCCACGGGTGAAGGACGCACAGTGAAGATGACAGGCCGGATTAGTGGTGTGGATAAGTGGTCGGGCGACTATAGTGTGGTAGTGGCAGGATTTGATGATGAAAGCGATTATGCCATTGTTTCAAAGGTTGTTCCGGTATCCGAATCGGATAATGATGAAATCCAGTTGACAATGTCCGGCATAACGGATGAGGTGACAACTGTCGAGCTATGTGTAATCAATAAGTTGAGAAAGCGCATTGTCAGTTTGGTGGCAATGGAATGTACTGAAATCGCTGATACTATACTTATGGATGCAGGAACAGTTGATGCAAGTATGTACAATGCCATTCAACAAAAAATATTCAATGCCACTTGTACGGCTTGCCATGGTCTTAGCACCACTCCGGGTGGTGGCTTGAATCTGCTGGAAGGACATAGCCATGCTGATCTGGTCAACCGGGCTTCAACGACGGTGGACGGTAAAATGAGGGTTATGCCCGGTAATGCGTCAGAAAGTGTCTTGCATCTCATATTGGGTACGGACATCAGCTCGGATTGGCGTATAGACCATTCTCAGATGATAACCTCATCTGATATGCAGTCTTTGATTGGCAACTGGATTGACGATGGTGCACAACCGTAATAATGATGGGTCTTACTGGTAATACCGGTACTTTTTTGAACAACAACGACTAATTGATATTTAATATGAAAGATAAACAACAACAAACTAATCAATCGGAGAATACCTTAACCGAAATCTTTAAATATGAGGTAGAAGCGGGTGTTTCGGAATATCATGTAATGATTCATGCCACCAGACCGGAAGCGACTTATGAAGAACAGCTGAATGCGGTGGTCGACACTTACTGCCAACTGCGTGAAAGTGAACTACAAGGTGCTGTTGCCATCTTTAAACGCTACTTTCTAAGTGACGCCGCCAATCAGGCAGATATGCTACTGGCGCTTTCGGCAGAATGTTCGGATTGTGCACTCTCCGTGGTAGAGCAGCCGCCGTTGAACGGTACAAAGATTGCACTGTGGGTCTATCTGCAGAAAGGTGTGGAAACACAGGTACTTCATAACGGATTGTTCGAAGTGAGACATGGCGCCTACCGTCACCTTTGGGGAGGCGGCTCTTTCAATCGTGCCGCCAATTCGGAATACCAGATGCGTCTTTTGCTCAACGACTATGCCATGCAACTGATGGAGGAAGGGTGTACTCTGGCCGACAATTGCCTGCGTACCTGGATATTTGTGCAGAATGTGGATTGCAATTATGCCGGTGTAGTCAAGGCACGTAATGAGATGTTCGTCACCCAGAACCTGACGGAGAACACGCACTATATTGCCAGTACCGGTATCGGTGGGCGTCATGCCGACCCGAAGGCATTGGTGATGCTTGACGCTTTTGCCGTAGCGGGATTAAAGCCCGGACAAATCAAATATCTCTATGCCCGCACACACTTGAATCCCACTTATGAGTATGGAGTCAGTTTCGAACGGGGAACGGCGGGGGATTACGACGACCGCCGGCAAGTACTCATTTCCGGTACGGCGAGTATCAACAACCGGGGGGAAGTGCTGTATGCCGGAGATGTACGTCGTCAGACAGAACGGATGTGGGAGAATGTGGAAGCTCTGCTGAAGGAGGCTGACTGCGGCTTTGGAGATGTGGGGCATATCATTGTCTATCTGCGTGATATTGCGGACTATGCTGTAGTGAAAGAGATGTTTGACAAGCGTTTTCCCGATATTCCGAGAGTTGTCACGTTGGCTCCCGTCTGTCGTCCGGGGTGGCTGGTGGAAATGGAGTGTATGGCGGTGAAGAAAATCTCTGATTAAAAATATTATCTTTGGTTAATTGAATATTAGGCTGACAGTTGGTAAACGCCTACCTTTGTTGAAATTCTAATGTATAAGGATGAAAACACGTATCTTGCTTTTCTGTATCAGTTGCCTTCTTTGGGCAAGTTGTGAAAATTCCGGACAGAATTATGTGATTGAAGGAACGTTGCCGTCGTTGAAATACGACGGGGAATGGATATACCTCGTGCCGATGGAGAATGCGCCGGGGCGGGTGGATTCTGTAAAGATAACCAATGCCTCTTTTTCTTTTTCCGGACAAGGGGAGGAGATGAGGGTGTTGCGTCTGCGCCATCTGCTGCGTATCTACATCCAGGAACTGCTGGTGGTGACGGAGCCGGGAACCATAC
>ENA-OOXL01000477-OOXL01000477.1-human-gut-metagenome-genome-assembly--contig:-NODE-477-length-10761-cov-1.436204_pt1 | contig 10761 bp, 8 predicted proteins | sample MGYA00241592_ERZ501353 | MGnify/ENA primary metagenome ERZ501353 (study PRJEB25962, sample SAMEA2042738) | human gut metagenome | biome: human gut; feature: human-associated habitat; material: faeces...
CCGCCATTGTTTCACCGATAGCCCGTCCGATGCCAAGCACTACTCCGGAAGTAATCCCCGAAATAGAATAAGGAATCACTACCTTATATATAGTCTGCCATTGCGACGCTCCCAGTGCCAGACTGGCTTCACGCATAGCACGAGGGCAGTTTCTCATCGCATCTTCCGTCACCGTAATGATGGTGGGCAGCGCCATAATGGCAAGCACAATACTGCCCGCCAGCCCGCTCTCACCGACCGGCAAGTCGAAGACCTGCTGCAAAAAAGGTACAATGACAATCAAACCGAAAAAGCCGTAAACCACCGACGGTATGCCACTCAGCAACTCAATGATAGGTTTCAGCAGATTCCTTACCCGGGAATTGGCTACCTCCGACATATAGATTGCCACCGACAGACCAAACGGCAGTGCAAAAAGGATGGCAAACAGACTGACCCACAACGTCCCCGTAATGAGCGGCAAAAAGCCGAACTGCGCAGCAGGTGTTGCCGTGGGAAACCATTCAGCACCGGCAAAGACGTCCTTCACCGAGATGGTGTTGTCTTTCAGCAGATGCACCGAGTCCGGACGAACGACGAACTGCTGCGGTACGAAGGCTATAATGCCAGGCGTACGCTCCACCAGCTCCGTAATGCAAGCACCTGCATTTTCATAGGAAGCGCCCAACTGCTCTTCCGTATAATACTGTGTGATGTCCTCCAAACGGAAAAGGCGGATAGGAAGGTCCTCCCCCCCCACTTCGTTCCAGTTTGTCAGCTCTTCATCAAAGACATCCTTTATCTGTGCCGGAGTCAGTTCGCTCACCCGGTTCTCCTTATTCAAGGCCAATACATACCCTTCTTCTATCACCTTGCTGCTGAACAAGCCCAGCGCTTCGGAAAAGAGGAACACGACGATAAGTACGATGGTAAGACTCGTCACAAAGCCGCTACAAGCCAGTATACCTTCTACAATCTTCTCAAAAATCTTTTTCATGTTGCCTATTGATTTCTGTATGCAAAGGAACGGGCCGGATGTTAAGGCAGTGTGACTAACGTTTGAAAGAAATGTTTCAAAGGTGTTACAAAACTGTTACAACGACTTAAAGTACACCCCATGTAACACATTTGTAATATCCATTGCCTTAATTTGCATCATGCGTTGAGCCAGATTACATGATGCATACCATCGGTTTACATCATGTGTTTGCCCCAATTGCATTATCTGTTTACCCTATTTGCATCATGTGTTTTATGAAGACAAGAGAATTACTTCTACTCCTCGCACTGACAGCCACCACTGGCATGCAGGCGCAACGCATCAAAGGCAGCGACACCGTGCTCCCCATAGCGCAGCAGACCGCCGAACGCTTTATGACCCTAAACCCCTCTGCCCGTGTCACCGTGACCGGCGGCGGAACCGGTGTCGGTATTTCAGCCCTGCTGGACCAGACCACGGACATCGCCATGGCTTCCCGCGCCATCAAGTTCAGCGAAAAGATGAAGGCCAAAGCCGCCGGAGAAGACTTGGCAGAAGTTCCCATCGCCTACGATGCCCTTGCCGTAGTGGTCCACCCCTCCAACCCAGTGAAACAACTGACCCGCCAACAACTGGAAGATATCTTCCGGGGCAAAGTCACCAACTGGCAGCAAGTGGGCGGAGACGACCGCAAAATCGTAGTCTACTCCCGCGAGACTTCCTCCGGTACCTACGAGTTCTTCAAGGAAAGCGTACTGAAAAACAAGAACTACATGAGCAGCAGTCTCTCCATGCCTGCCACGGGAGCCATTATCCAATCCGTCAGCCAAACTCGCGGAGCCATCGGATATGTGGGTCTAGCCTATGTATCACCGCGTATCAAGACACTCGCCGTTTCATACGACGGGCAGCATTATGCCGCTCCCACGCTGGAGAATGCCATCAATAAGACTTATCCGATAGTACGCCCGCTATACTATTATTATAACCGGAAAAACGCTTCGGTCATAGCCCCTCTGCTCGATTTCATTTTGTCTGCCGCAGGACAGAAAATCATCAAAGAGAGCGGATATATCCCGGTACATAACGAATAAATCTTCATTCTTCATTCTTCATTCTTCATTTTTTTACCCTATCTTTGTCCCCACGATACGAAAATAGTAACATTATGGCAGAAATAAAGAGCGAAGAAACAAGCGAAAAAAAGAGCTTGAACTTCATTGAGCAAATAGTAGAAAACGATTTGAAAGAAGGTAAAAACGGGGGAAAAGTACAAACACGCTTCCCGCCCGAACCGAACGGTTACCTCCACATCGGACACGCCAAGGCCATCTGCCTTGATTTCGGTATTGCCGCCGCACACGGCGGTGTCTGCAACCTGCGTTTCGATGACACCAACCCCACCAAGGAAGAGGTGGAATACGAGGCAAGGCAGAAAACAAAGCTTTCAAAGCAGGAAACTGCAAAGCTCATAGAAAAGCTCACAAAGGAAATGAAAGAGGCGGCAAAGCTGCTTGAATTTGAGCACGCCGCATTCTTGCGTGATAAAATTGCGGAGTTAAAGGGTGAGAAGAAATGACAGAGCTTTATTTATCCGATTTGATGAAGCTTGGCGGTATCGACCCTGACGAAGCAGTGCTTATAAGGCACTCTGTCGGCGACATAGCATTTGCAAAATGCTATGAAAACGGCTCTGAGAGCATTGAACAATATACACGCCTGCAAGCGGAGCATTTTTCTGACGGCTTTAAATATTGGCTGGTTTTCATTGGCGAAAAGGGCAGAGGTGCTAGATTTTTCGGGGCTTATACAGTAAAAGGCAAACACCCTGCCACGCCTGATAATATGCCCACAGGTTTTCCTGTGCCTGAGATGTTTGAAAGAAACGTCTATCAATATGACCTAGAAGCAAACGATTTTCTTTCGGATTATCAGGGAAGATTAGTCATGGATTGGGGCAACGCCGCAGTTGCATGGCACCAAAAAGCCACAAACCCTAAGAAAATAATAGCTGTGAACTCACAAGATTTTGTGGGCTATGATAACTTGATATTGAGCTTTGGACAGCTTAAAGATATTGTTGAAAAGCCTAATGTCTATGATAAATACATCTCAGCCCTGAGTGCTGTAAAAGCTGTTTATCTTATCGCTGACCGAAAAACAGGCAAGCAATATATAGGTTCTGCCACAGGTTCTGACGGACTTTTCGGCAGGTGGAAAGAGTATGTAAAAACTTTTCACGGCGGAAACAGCGGTATAAGAGATTATCTTGCGATATCATCAGATAGCTACAAAGATTTTCAGTTTTCCATTCTTCAGATATTTTCAATGAATGAGTCAAAAGAGAAAATACTGAATTGTGAAGCCTTGTGGAAAAATAAACTTCTGACCAAAGATTTTGGTCTAAATGATAATTAGTGAGAAAATGTAGGGGCGAACACCGTTCGCCCGCCTGCTTATCAATATGTGATTTTTCAATACCAAAAGGAGAGTAAAGAATACCAATGCCAATTAACGAGATAGTTATAAAAGGTGCAAGAGAGCATAATCTCAAAAATGTTGATGTTACCATACCGAGAGATAAGCTTGTTGTTATGACAGGTCTTTCGGGTTCGGGTAAATCTTCTCTTGCATTCGATACCATATATGCTGACGGACAAAGACGTTATGTTGAGTCGCTGTCATCTTATGCGAGAATGTTTTTGGGTCAAATGGATAAGCCTGATGTTGACAGCATCGAGGGGCTTTCCCCTGCTATATCCATAGATCAAAAGACTACCTCCAAAAATCCACGCTCTACTGTGGGTACTGTCACAGAGATATACGACTATCTCAGACTTCTGTACGCCCGTATAGGCGTGCCACACTGTCCTGTCTGCGGAAGAGAGATACGTCAGCAGACAGTGGATCAGATAGTGGATAAGATAATGGAGCTTGAAGAGGGTACTAAGATACAGCTTTTAGCTCCTATCGTCAGAGGACGTAAGGGCGAGCACACTAAAGAGCTTGACCGTGCAAGAAAGTCGGGCTATGTGAGAGTGCGTATCGACGGCATAACCTATGACCTTTCGGAAGAGATAAAAATAGAAAAAAATAAAAAGCACACGATCGAGATAGTCGTTGACCGACTTGTTATCAAAGAGGGCATAAAGTCCCGTCTTACCGACAGTATCGAAACTGTTTCTTCGCTTACAGGGGGACTTGTGGGAGTTGACGTTATCGGCGGAGAGGAAATGCTTTTCTCTCAGAATTACGCCTGCCCTGAGCATGGTGTTTCCATTGACGAGCTTACTCCGAGAATGTTCTCGTTCAACAATCCATTTGGAGCTTGCGAAAAGTGTACAGGTCTTGGCGTGTTCAAGAAGATAGACCCTGAGCTTATTATCCCTAACAAAGACCTTTCCATAAGACAAGGCGCAATCAAAGCCAGTGGCTGGAACAGCCTTGAAGAAGGCTCTATCGCCATGATGTATTTCAACGCAATTTCTGAGACCTATGGCATATCCCTTGACGAGCCTGTGAAAAATCTCGACAAGGACGCTATAGACATTTTCCTTTACGGCACGCAGGGTCAGAAGCTTCACCTCAAGCGTGGCAATAAGTTCTATAAAGCTGACTATCAGGCTGAATTTGAGGGCGTTATACCAAACCTTGAAAGGCGTTACAAGGAATCCAACAGCGATTGGGCAAAGGCTGATATAGAAGCTTATATGAGCGATGAAAAGTGTCCGTCCTGCCATGGTGAAAGGCTTAAAAAAGAAAGCCTGAGCGTTACAGTTGGTGGAATAAATATCGCAGAGCTTTGTCACAAGTCGGTTGCAAAGGCACTGGAGTTTTTTGAAAACCTTGAGATAAGCGACCGTGACAAGCTTATCGGCGAGCAGATAATAAAAGAGATAAGGTCACGCCTTGGCTTTCTCAAAAGCGTTGGACTTGAATATCTCACCCTGTCACGTTCCGCAGGCACACTCTCAGGCGGTGAGAGCCAGCGTATAAGGCTTGCAACGCAGATAGGCTCATCACTTGTGGGCGTGCTGTATATCCTTGACGAGCCGTCTATCGGTCTGCATCAGCGTGACAATGATAAGCTTATCGCAACGCTGAAAAGACTTCGTGACCTTGGCAATACCCTCATAGTGGTAGAGCATGACGAGGACACCATGCGTGCGGCAGATTTCGTGGTTGACGTTGGACCAGGTGCAGGCATTCACGGCGGCGAGATAGTCTGCGCAGGAACTGTTGACGATATAATGAAGTGCAAGCGTTCTATCACAGGACAGTATCTCAGCGGTGCAAAGAAAATACCTGTCCCTGAAACACGCAGACAGGGCAACGGCAAGTATCTGAAAGTTATCGGTGCAACACAGAACAATCTGAAAAACATAGATGTTGAGATACCTCTCGGCACTTTCACCTGCGTAACAGGTGTGTCAGGCTCAGGCAAATCATCGCTTGTGAACGAGATAATCTATAAGGAGCTTGCGGGCAGATTAAATCGTGCGAAGATACGCTCTGGAGCGTTCAAGGAAATGCAGGGGATAGAGCATCTTGATAAGGTAATAGATATCGACCAGTCGCCAATAGGCAGAACGCCAAGGTCTAATCCTGCCACCTATACAGGCGTTTTCACTGATATCAGAGAACTTTTCGCACAGACCGCTGATGCAAAGATGAAAGGCTATGGTGCAGGACGTTTCTCGTTCAACGTCAAAGGCGGAAGATGTGAAGCCTGTGAGGGCGACGGTATAATCAAAATAGAAATGCACTTTTTGCCTGACGTGTATGTACCGTGCGAAGTCTGCGGTGGTATGAGATATAACCGTGAAACGCTGGAAGTAAGATACAAGGGCAAGAACATCTATGACGTGCTTGAAATGACAGTGGAAGAGGGCGTTGAGTTTTTCAGTGCTATCCCTAAAATAAGCCGTAAGCTTGAAACACTGTATGAAGTTGGTCTTGGCTATGTGAAGATAGGGCAGGCGGCTACAACGCTTTCAGGCGGCGAGGCACAGCGAGTAAAGCTTGCAACAGAGCTTTCAAAAAGAGCCACAGGCAGAACTATATATATCCTAGACGAGCCGACTACAGGACTTCATACTGCTGACGTGCATAAGCTTATAGAGGTATTGCAAAAGCTTGCAGACGGCGGAAATACAGTGCTTGTTATCGAGCATAATCTTGACGTCATAAAGACCGCAGACCATATCATAGACTTAGGCCCTGAGGGTGGCGACGGCGGCGGAACTATCGTCTGGACAGGCACGCCTGAGGAAATTGCGGCTTGCGACAGGTCTTATACGGGACAGTATTTGAGGAAGATGCTGTAGGCAAGTTTAAGTGAGGAGTGAGGAATTGGCATAGCTGACCCTCGTGGCTCTTCAGTACGAGGTAAATGTATGCACTTTGTTTGTTCTGCTATATGGTGCAGAGGGGTGCGGAAATGAAACTACCAAACAAAAAATAATCAAAGCGGTGTCGAGAAATAAAACTCACACCGCTTTTTCTATAACTCAAACAAAGCACCAGCAAAGAGCGTAGCGATCTTGCAGCAGTAGAACCTTTCCCGAATAATCTGTAGGGGCGAACAGCGTTCGCCCGTGCTCAGAACTTGTACAAATTCAGAACTGTAGGGGAGTTTTTTACGTTTGCCAAACAGCGTAATAATCAGGGTTTATTTCTTCGACGGGCGAACAGTGTTCGCCCCTACACATTATTTTAGCAAATACCGAATATAAATATCTCGGTGATGAACTTGTTTAAAATAAAGATAAAAAATACCACCTACGGCGTGTCGTTCAGTTTCTTTTTCGTCGTCGCACTTGTGTCTGTCTGCTCAGGTACGCAGGCGGATATGCTCTTTGTTACGCTTATGTGCTGCGCACTCCACGAACTTGGTCACCTCGTACTCATGACCGCTTTCGGAAGCTCACCGCAAGAAATTGTTGTCTATGGAGGCGGTATCCGCATTACTCCTGATAATAAACAGCTGTCTAAATACCACGAGCTTGCTGTGCTTTTCAGTGGTGCGGCAGTAAATTTTGCCCTCTGCCTGCTGTCATATATGGCAAATGGTGGTGGCTTTTTCTGTCAGGTGAATTTTCTGCTTGGTGCGCTAAACCTACTGCCATTTCGCTATTTTGACGGCGGCAGGATACTCGCCTTGCTTGCCAATGGCAAGGTCTGCGAGTTTTTCAGAGCTGTGTTTATACTACTCTCAGCGGTGGCTATGATACATATGATACTCCACGGCACTGTGAGCGTTTCTTTTGCCGCAACTTTCTGCTTTATCGTCCTCTCGGAAGTCATATATTAACACTTTGCTTATTGCTTTTATAATAAATATTTGGTATAATGATATGAAATGCTTATGTATCTGTAGGGGCGAACAGTGTTCGCCCGTTTCACCTCACTTTGTGTATTGCTCTCGCTTTACTGGGTGCGGTGAGATAGTACAGACATTCAATATCGGAGGATAAAACTTTGGAAGAATTAAAAAAGAAAATAGAAAAGTTGTTGCTTAAAGTGCAGCGTCCGTCAAGGTATATCGGCGGCGAGGTGGGCAGCGTTGTAAAGGATAAGGATAAGGTGGACGTGCGCTTTGCCTTCTGCTTTCCTGATACTTATGAGGTTGGTATGTCACATCTCGGCATGAAAATACTTTATGGTCTGAAAAATGCCCGTGAGAACTGGTGGTGCGAGCGTGTCTTTATGCCTGAAGAGGACTATAACAAACTCATGCGTGAGAACGATATCCCACTTTACGCACTGGAGAGCCTTGACCCTATAAAGGACTTTGATTTCATCGGCTTTACGCTTATGTATGAGCTTTCTTATAATAATGTATTGGAAATGCTCGACCTTGCAGGTGTGCCAGTGCTTGCAAAGGACAGAACTGAGCTTACACCTCTTGTTATCGCAGGCGGTCCGTGTGCCTGCAATCCTGAGCCTATGGCTGACTTTTTCGACCTGTTCATTCTTGGCGAGGGTGAGGAAGTCAACGTTGAGCTTCTTGAACTTTACGAGAGAATGAAACCATTAAAGCCTACTAAGCAGGAGTTTCTAAGAGAAGCCGCAAAGCTGGAGGGTGTTTATGTTCCGTCTTTCTATGACGTTGATTACAACGAGGACGGTACTGTGAAGTCTATCACGCCAAACGTCCCTGAGGCACCTGCTAGGGTCAAAAAGCGTGTTATCAAGGATTTTGACAAGGTATATTACCCTGAGGGCTTTGTTGTGCCGTTCACTCAGATAGTCCATGACAGAGCGGTGGTTGAGGTACTGAGAGGGTGCATAAGAGGCTGTCGATTCTGTCAGGCAGGCTTTATCTACCGCCCATTCAGAGAGAAAAGCATCGACACCATAAAGAACGAAACTAAGTCCCTTTGCGAGCAGACGGGCTATGAGGAAGTGTCCTTGTCGTCTTTGTCTACGAGCGATTACACTGAGATAAACAAGCTTTTGGAAAATCTTGTGGAATACACCGACGGAGAACAGATAAACCTTTCACTGCCGTCGTTGAGAATAGATAATTTCAGTGAAGAGATTTTGGAGAAAATAAAGTCCGTAAGAAAAAGCGGTCTGACCTTTGCTCCAGAAGCAGGCACTCAGCGTCTGCGTGACGTCATAAACAAAAACATCACCGAAGAGGAGATAATGCGTACCTGCCGCACTGCCTTTGAGGGCGGATACAGCACTGTAAAGCTTTATTTCATGCTTGGTCTGCCGGAGGAAACGCTGGAGGACGTTGAGGGTATCGCAAAGCTTGCGCAGAAAGTTCTTGACCTTTATTACGAAACACCAAAAGAAAAGCGTGGCAAGAGCGTGCAGATATCAGTTTCTACTGCAACATTCGTACCAAAGCCTTTTACTCCGTTTGAGTTCGAGCCACAGGCAACTCCCGAGGAGATAAAAGAGAAACAGGAACACCTTTTCAAAAGTCTTACAAGCCGTAAGATACGCCTTAGCACTCACCAATCCTATACATCTATATTGGAAGCGGTTCTTGCAAGAGGTGACAGACGTCTTGGTAAGGCGATATACACCGCATGGAAAAAGGGTTGCTATCTTGACGGCTGGGACGAGCATTTCAAGGCTGACAAGTGGCAGGAAGCATTTGAGGAGTGCGGGCTTGATACAAGCTTCTATGCTCACCGCAGACGTTCTTATGACGAGATAGCGCCGTGGTCGCACCTTGATTATCTTGTGAGCCACGAATTTTTCGTTCGTGAGAACAAGAAAGCACATCAGGCAGTGACTACACGAAACTGCAAAGAGGGCTGTTCAGGCTGTGGCATAAAATGCGAATACGGAGGTGTTTACTGTGGCAAACGCTGAGCCGAAGAATGTAAATCTCCGTTTGGAGAGATTTGAATACAGGGCGGTATTTTCAAAAACAGGCAGGGCGAAATACATTTCTCATCTTGACCTTATGAGAGCCTTTCAGCGAGTGTTCAAAAGGGCGCACCTGCCAATATGGCACACTCAGGGTTTCAATCCCCATGTGTATATAATGTTCCCGCTTGCATTGCCCCTTGGCACTGACAGCAGGGTAGAGATAATGGACTTTGCTCTCACTGAGGATATCCCATACGGCGAGGTCTTGGAGCGAATGAACGCACAAACGCCTGTGGGGCTTGAGATAGTGAGCGTTTCAAAGCCTGAGCATAAGCATACCGATATTACAGCGGCGGAGTATGTGGCAAGGCTGAAAACAGATAAGAGCGTACATGAAGTGGCGGAGCTTTTCGGCAAGTTCATAGCACTTGACAAGATAGAGATAGAAAAGCGAACCAAGAAAAAGACTATCAATCTTGTGGATATAAAGCCACATATCACAGTGCTTGACAGCAAAGAGCTAGAGGACAGCTTTGAGGTGACATTAAAGCTGCCGTGCGGAAGCTCATTCAATCTTAATGTGAACGTAGTCATAGACACGTTCTGTGAGCGTTATGGTATAGAAATATCGGAAATTTATACAGAACGTACAAAAATACTCATGACAAATGGCGAAAATTTTATATAAATATCCTTGCAAAAGGTTTTGAGATGTGGTATAATATTAAAGCATTTGAATTACCGTCGGTTCTTCCGACGAGAGTTAATGCCACGCCTTTGAACGGAAGGCACGACATTAAAGCGGGCAGTCCTCTGGCTTTGCAGCGATAGCTGCCATAAAGCGAATGAATGTCTGAAAATATTAAGGAGGAATTTAAAGTGGACGCTTTAAAGCAGATTTCTAATTCAAGCCTTAAATCCGAGGCACCTGTTATCAATGTTGGTGATACAGTAAAGGTACACGTAAGAATTACAGAGGGTGACAAGTCCAGAATCCAGGTATTCGAGGGCACAGTTATCGCTAAGAAGCACGGTGGAATCCACGAGACATTCACAGTTCGTAGAGTAGCTCACGGCTGTGGAATCGAGAGAGTTTTCCCTGTTCATTCACCTGTAGTTGAAAAGGTAGAGGTTGTACGCAGCGGTAAGGTTCGCCGTGCTAAGCTCTATTATCTCCGTGACAGAGTTGGTAAGGCAGCTAAGGTCAAGGAAGCTATCAGATAATTCTTTCTATAAAAACGAGTCGGCTTTGGTCGGCTCTTTTTTTATATCCACGACTGAGTTGTTCGCACGATATACGGTAGGGGCGAACAGCGTTCGCCTGCATATATCGCCCGACAATTTTATGATATTCGTACATTCGTTATATTTTCACAAACCATGTAGGGCGTCGTCCCCTACAGTTCTGAATTTGTACAAGTTCTGAGCATGGGCGAACACTGTTCGCCCCTACAGATTATTTGGGATAG